>Ga0208542_1001402_pt1 | contig 10132 bp, 12 predicted proteins | sample DEB08_DNA_3_FD_185495 | JGI IMG/M metagenome (GOLD analysis project Ga0208542, IMG submission 185495) | Aqueous microbial communities from the Delaware River and Bay under freshwater to marine salinity gradient to study organic matter... | ecosystem: Environmental > Aquatic > Marine > Coastal ... | reverse complement strand
GCATCGTGGAGAAAAAGTCTTTGCGATAATGAACGCATTTCCATATACCTCGGGTCATCTCTTGGTTGTGCCGTACCGTGAAGTTGCCGAACTTGAAGACTTATCTCACGACGAGACTTCAGAACTTTGGGCAACAGTAACGACAGGTGTCAAAGTCTTGAAGTCGGTTTACAAGCCCGAAGCGATGAACGTTGGCATCAACCTTGGTGCTGCCGCCGGTGGCAGCATTGCGCAGCACTTGCATGTGCACATAGTTGGTCGATGGGGCGGGGACACAAATTTCATGGTTGCTACTGCCAACACGAAAATTTTGCCTGAGGCGCTCGATGTCAGTGCTGATCGAATTCGAAAAGCCTGGATAAAAATTTAGTGAACGTGGTCTTCAATGTCTGATTCGCCCAATGAGATTCGTGACGAGTTGCCGAGTGATTTAAATGTCACGGCATTTGTTGGTCCGTATAAATTTCCTGATAACAGTCGCCGACGAATTCCGGGTTTGATCTATTTAGTTGTTGCCGCGCTGAGTTTTGTGCTGTGGGTTACACAGCGCGACAACGAATCAGCGCTTGTCAGCGACGGCTTTCTCGGCGCGGCCATAATGCTGGCACTCGTGGGTCTGTTTTCTCTTTCGTCTTCGTGGCGAATGACGGTTGATGAAAAACTTGCTTTAGTGCATGCAACTCGTGCAGTTGGTTTCGCGGTGGGTCACGCTTCGGCACAACAAGTTTGGCGCGGCTTTCGAAGTCGACCAACTTGGAGAGTGATGTGTTACAGCGCACAAGAACCGCCGTTGCAGCGCGGACTAGTTTTGATTGACGCTGTAGACGCACGAATTGTCGAGTGTCTAGTCGAAGCAAATCCAGAGAGTTAGGCTGTAAAGATGTTTGATGGCAGATTTCGCCACCAGGTAGAGCGAGTTGTTCGGCCAGTGGGCGAGCAACTTCGAAAAACGAAAATCTCGCCTGATCATTTGACGTTGCTGGGTTTAGTCGTCGCTGTTGGTGCTGCCGTGGCGATTGGCTTTGGCGCACTACGCCTCGGGTTGTTATTGGTCGTACTTGCAGCGTTGCCCGATTTGCTGGATGGTGCATTAGCCAAAGCATCTAATCAAAGCAGCCAACGCGGAGCTTTTTTTGACTCGACAATCGATCGAGTAACTGATGCCGTGTTGCTTGGTGGTGTTGCTTGGTTTTTGGGTTATCAAAGAGGTGCGTTCGCCTCTGTTTTGGTTTTCGCTGTTATGGCAGTTTCGTCGCTGATTTCGTATCAGCGCGCAAAGGCTGAGTCGCTCGGTTTAAACGCCAAGGGTGGCTTGATGGAGCGAGCAGAGAGAATAATTTTGCTTTGCGTAGGTCTGCTTTTTGACGCGCTTCTCTTTTGGGCGATGGTGCTTATGCTCATTTTGGTCACCATGACGGCGGTGCAGAGATTCTTCAAAGTTTGGAATCAAGCGGCGGTTGCGCCGGCCACTGCTGATCGTGTCGCGTTGCGTCAGTCACGACGGGCCTCTCGTCGAGCTCAACGCGACGATCGACGTCTTAGGGTGGCACGGCGTCGTCGTGTGCAGTGACAAATAATTCAGAGACACAAACAAAAGCATCGCGCACTGACGCGTTTATCATTTTTGGCTACAGGGTCGTAAGCCGAGTTACAAAAATTTTGTCGCCTACGGCTGTCGCAGTTGTAACTGCCATCGTTGTGCCGATCATTTGTGTTTTTCTGCGCAAACAGCGAAAGATCGTCGCTCGCAACATGCGTAGAGTCAGCCCAGAGTTGCGGGGCTTTAAGTTGCGACGTGCAGTAAGTAAGTCATATCAAAGTTATGCGCGTTACTACATTGAAACTTTTCGACTTCCAAATCTGACAAAGAAAAACATTGATGCCAAAATATTGGTAACAGGTTTCGAACACATCGAGAACGCTCTCAATCTCGGCAAGGGTGTGATCTTGGCTTTGCCTCACTTGGGTGGGTGGGAGTGGTCTGGTAGGTGGTTGATTCATCAGGGGCACAATTTAAACGCCGTAGTTGAAAAACTCGATTCAACAGCTCTATTTAAAATGTTTGTCGATTTGCGCAAGAGTTACGGGGTCAATGTAATTCCACTCGATGACAAGGCTGGTGTTGCTGTGCAAGAAGCCTTGTCCAAAAATGAGATAGTCGCACTGTTGAGTGATCGTGACTTGCAGGGCAACGGAATTGAAGTCGAATTCTTCGGCGAGCGAACAACTGTGCCTGCGGGCCCGGCTTTCTTTGCGTTGCGCACCGGTGCGGCATTGTTGCCTCTGGGCACTTATTTTGCAAAGGGTCTTGATCAACACGAAACAATCGTTCGACCTGCGGTGGATATTCAGCGCACAGGATCGCTGCGCGATGACATGAGCAGAGCTGCTCAAAATTTAATTAGTGAATTTGAAATATTGATCAGGAAAAAACCAGAGCAATGGCACTTGTTTCAACCCAACTGGCCGAGTGACAAAATTGCCGATGTCAATTAACTGAACGCGTCGAATAATTGGCTGATGGCTTGTGCTTGACCGCCAGAAGTTGAAGACATAACGGCAATCGGTAGCACCCCTATTTGTGACCAACCATAAAGACGCTCGCGAACAGTGTCGACGTCGCCAGAAATAGTGCAGTCGTCTAACCATTCGTTGTCCATCGCCGAAATGATTTCGGTATTGCGCGATTCTTTGGCCGATTCTGACAAAATTTTTTCAAATGCATCAATCTGCTCGCCGTAACCACACGCACGCCAATAGTTTCTGTAGTTAGGCAAAGTGACATAGCCGACCAAGGTTTTGCGGTGAATTGCTCTTGCAGCCTCAACATCGTCGCTAATCACCGTCGGGATCATGTTGGCAAGAAACATATTGCTGCGCTTCGAGTCGGGGAGCAGTGCGATTTGCGTAGATATGCTTTTGCGCGATGCATTAGCCCAAATGGCACCGTTTGAAATCTCGCTCGCCAAGTGCATCATTTTGTTGCGCAGCGCCGCCAAATAAATAGGCGGAAGATCGCCTGAAAAGCGTTCTTGAGCCTTCATGGTTGCAAGATAATTTTTGATGTCGGCTAAGGGTGTTGCGGTTGTAGCACCAAGGCGGTCGATGACTGGTCCGTGGCTAACACCTAATCCAAGAGCGAACCGTCCGTTTGAAACTTCATGGATGTGTGCTGCAGTGTTTGCCATTTCAATTGCGTGGCTGTAGTAAATCGGTTGGATCGATGTCCAAAACTTGATCTCATTTGTCGAGTGTGCCAATGAGACACAAAGACCCATTGTTGCACCCAGGCTTGGGCAAGCGATGCCAACAAATTTCAATTCTTCGGCACGGCGGGCGAGTTCGAGTATCGCATGTCGTTTTTTTGCCGGTGCAACCATCGAAACTGCTGGTCGGAAGTTTTCGGCTGAATTCATGCTTTTAAACTAGTCGCAATGGTCGTACCGTGTAAGCGGTGAACACTGTGAGTAGCGAATCAAGTTTTGGAACAAATTTTGTGCGCAAGAAGATGTTGCGCATCGGTTTGATATCCCCATACAGCTTGACTATTCCTGGCGGAGTGCAAGCACAAGTTTTGGGTTTGGCTCGTGAATTGCGAAAAATGGGGCATGAAGCGCGCGTTCTCGGACCTTGCGACGGACCACCGCCCGAACCATTCGTGACACCGCTCGGCAATAGTTTGCCAACTGCCGCGAACGGTTCAATCGTGCCACTTGCGCCAGACCCATCAGCGGCGTTGCGCACGATTCGAGCGATCAACGATGAAGCATTCGACGTTTTGCATTTGCATGAACCGATTGCTCCCGGGCCAACGGTGACAGCACTGTTGTTGAGGTTGGCGCCGATGGTCGGCACGTTTCACGCAGCCGGTGATATTGCTTGGTACGGCAGGCTCAGCAAAGGAGTGAACTGGATCGCAGATTTTTTGGATGCGCGAGTTGCGGTTTCTCCGCAAGCCCGCGAACTTGCACATCGATATTTGGGCGGTGAATACGAAATTCTTTTTAACGGCATCGAAAGCGATCTCTATTCGCGCCCAAATGTTTTGCGGGGCGAAACGAAATCAATTTTCTTTTGTGGCAGATACGAGCCACGCAAAGGTCTGGCGGTTTTGCTCGAAGCATTTGAAAAAATTGCAGATGACGTAGAGCTTTGGGTTGCATCTGACGGCGAGGGTATCGAAGAACTAAAAGCAAAATATTCGCACGACAGCCGTATCTTGTGGCTTGGCCGAATTACTGATGCCGAAAAAATAGATCGCTTGGCGAAGTGCAGCGTGTTTTGTGCGCCAAGTTTGCATAGCGAATCTTTCGGCATTGTCGTTCTTGAGGCAATGGCCAGCGGTGCACCAGTGGTTGCGAGCTCTCTCGAGGGATATCGAAACGTTGCCACTCATGATGTCAATGGCTGGCTGATTGAGCCAGGTGATGTGCAAGGCCTGACTGAGAGTCTGGCCAAAATTATCGACGACAAACAGTTGGCCGAACGCTTGCGACAAAGTGGTCTCGAGAGAGCGAAAGAACTCTCAATGCGACGTCTGGCTGAAATCTATGTCGAGATTTATCACAAAGTCTTAGAGCGTGAGAGTTTCAATCCAGATCATCATCCAAAAAGTCGTATGGTGCGAATGTTCTCAGATCGCGTTTTGCGCAAACCTCAGCGGTTATAGCCAAGCAGTAGAATAAGTTTCTACCCCCGTGAGAAAGCAAGAGGAATCATGTCGAATTTAGTTTGGCTTGTTGTAATCGTTGTTCTTGTCGGTTTTGTTGCATTGTCGTACAACTCTTTGGTGCAACGGCGAAATCAAGTTAAAAATGCATGGTCGCAGATTGATGTGCAATTAAAGCGAAGAATTGAACTCATTCCAAATCTCGTTGAGACGGTCAAGGGCTACGCCGACTTTGAGCAAAAGACTCTGCAACAAGTCATCGCTGCACGTAATGTGGCCATGGCAGCTCCGAGCACCGTTGCAGAGCAAGCCGGCGCTGACAACGCTCTTTCGGGTGCGTTGCGACAGTTGTTTGCGCTATCTGAGTCGTATCCAGACCTGAAAGCGAACGCAAGTTTTTTGAGTCTTCAAGAAGAACTCAGCAATACAGAAAGCCGCATTGCCTATGCTCGTCAGTTCTTTAACGATGCAGTTCTGACATACAACAACGCTGTGCATTCGTTTCCCAGTGTTATCTTCGCTTCGATTTTCAAGTTCAAAGAAAGCGAATTTTTTGAGGCGACCGACGCCGAAAAAGTTGCGCCGAAAGTGCAGTTCTAGACCTTCTAGTTTTTATGCACGACTTAATTTCTTCGAATAAACGACGATCAGTATTTTTGCTGTTGGGCTTTGTCGTGTTGACGGTTGCAGCCGGGGCGGCGGCTGGTCAGGTTTCGGGCAATCCGGTATTCGGTACTTCGATCGCACTCATCATTTCTGCGGTGATGGCGTTTACGTCATATTGGAAATCAGATTCGATTGCATTGCGTGTCAGTCGTGCCAAGCCAGCAGACGAGCATGTTTACAAGCGACTGCACAATTTGGTTGAAGGCCTCTGCATCGCAGGCGGCTTGCCCAAGCCACGGGTTTATGTCATCGACGACCCTGCGCCGAACGCCTTTGCGACAGGCCGCAACCCGAAACATGCTGCTATTGCCGTGACGAGTGGGTTGCTTGAAAAACTTGATCGAGTTGAGCTGGAAGGCGTTTTAGCTCATGAACTTTCGCACATCAAGAACTATGACATTTTGGTATCGACTTTGGCTGTGACGCTTGTCGGTACGGTAGCCATCTTGACCGACTTGGCGATTCGCATGATGTGGTGGAATGGTGGGCGAGTTAGTCGCTCCTCAGATCGCCAGAACTCGAGCAACCCACTCGCGCTCGTGGGTTTTGCATTACTGATTATCGCCCCGATTATCGCTCGCATAATGCAAGCGAGTGTGAGTCGTCGTCGCGAAACTCTCGCAGACGTCTCGGCGTGTCAATTGACTCGCTACCCACCGGGTTTGATATCAGCTCTTGAAAAACTTCAGGCAGACAGCACAGTTACGCACTCAGCCAGTATGGCCACGGCCCATATGTGGATTGAGCAACCGTTATCGGGGGTGAATGACGCAGGCAGGCTAGCTGGATTTCATAAACTGTTTAATACCCATCCACCGCTCTCGGAGCGAATAGCACTCTTAAGGGAGATGTAAAAATGCGTAGTCGTCAAAAACAAACAATTGTTGCATTGGTTGCCGCTGGCTTATTAGTTGCAAGTTGCAGTGGCTCAACTGAATCTTCAAGTTCAGAGAGTGTTGAATCAACGGTTGCAAGTGTGGAAGACACCACAACTACGACGACAATTCCAATCGTGAGGGCGCCATTGACGGGTGCGCAAGCGCCAGATGAAACAGTCATAGGTCGACCGGCGATGGTCGTAAAAATTGATAACCATCCAAAAGCGCGGCCGCAATGGGGTTTGAATCAGGCCGATATTGTCTTCGAAGAAAACGTTGAGCAGTTGACTCGTTTCGCCGCAGTCTTTCAATCACAAGGCAGCGACCCTGTTGGTCCGATTCGCAGTGGTCGGTTACAAGATGTTGATCTGCTCGCATCTCTAAATGCTCCGTTGTTCGTCTGGAGTGGAGGTAACGCAAAAGTGACCTCTGAAATTAGAAAGTCCACGATGATCGATTTAAGTCATTCGGCAGCAAACGAGGCCGGAGGTTTTAGACGCGAGTCGAGTCGTGTTGCTCCGCATAACTTGGTCGCTGAGACCTCGAAATTATGGACACTCGCGCCAGCCGATGCCAAACCACCCGTGCCGCAGTTCGAATATCGTGCTGATGGTGAAACCGTGCCTGCGGGTTCGAAGCCTTCTGGTGCGGTAAAAATCTCGATGGATGGTGTCGATGTGATGTGGGAGTGGAGCCCAGAGAACTTGACATTCATTCGTTCACAAGACGACAAACCGCACGTTGACATGGAAGATGTTCGAGTAAACGCGCCGAATGTCATCGTGATGTCAGTTGTCTACGGCAAGTCAGGTTCGAGTCCGGTTGCCAAAACAATTGGTAGCGGTGAAGTTTGGGTCTACACAGCAGGTGCTTTGATTCAAGGTTCGTGGGAGCGAACAGATCCGCTCAAGCCGTATGTGTTTAAAGACACAAAGGGCGCAGTTATCAAACTCACACCAGGTCGCACTTGGGTAGAGGTAATTCGGGCGAAATCAGCGGTTCATATTCCTGAGGGCATTGACACCGCCAGCGTTCCGTATCCGTAAAACTCAAAAGAGAACCCAAGATCGGGCTCGCTACGATAAGTCGTAGTAGTTGAAAGGTTTATTTATGGCCAAGCGTGAAAACGAAAATAAAGCTGTCTCTTCAACTGGGTCAATGATCGTCAAGCGTGGTCTGGCAGAAATGCTTAAGGGTGGCGTAATTATGGACGTCGTCAATCCTGAGCAAGCCAAGATTGCTGAAGATGCTGGTGCGTGTGCGGTTATGGCACTTGAACGTGTGCCGGCAGATATTCGTCGCGACGGTGGCGTAGCGCGAATGAGCGACCCCGAAATGATTTCAGGTATTCAGGCCGTTTGTTCAATACCAGTTATGGCCAAGGCACGCATCGGACATTTCGTCGAAGCGCAAGTGCTTGAATCGCTAGGTGTCGACTTTATTGACGAGAGCGAAGTTCTTACCCCGGCTGATGAAACTCATCACATAGACAAGTTGAAGTTCACTGCTCCGTTTGTTTGTGGTGCAACAAATCTCGGCGAGGCTTTGCGACGCATCAGTGAAGGCGCTGCGTTGATTCGCTCAAAAGGCGAAGCGGGCACGGGCAACATTGTTGAAGCAGTTCGCCACCTTCGTTCGATAATTGGTGACATTCGCAAGATCACCCAAGCAGACTCAGCCGAAATTTTTGATTGGGCCAAGAAATTGCAAGCACCGTTGCCGCTCGTGCAAGAAATCGCCGAGACTGGTTGGCTGCAGGTTCCATTGTTCTGCGCTGGCGGTATTGCGACACCAAGCGACGCAGCTCTTGCAATGCAACTTGGAGCAGAAGCTGTTTTCGTTGGCTCGGGCATTTTCAAGAGCGATGACCCTGCGCCGCGAGCAAAAGCGATTGTCGAAGCAACTACTCACTTCCGTGATCCAGAGATCATTGCCAAGGTGAGTCGCAATCTGGGCGTGCCGATGACCGGCATAGGTATGGACAAGATTGAGCAGCGATATGCGGAGCGTGGCTGGTGAACGATTCGAGGCCTCCAGGTGGTTCGTGTATCACAACCTAAGTCGACGAAAGTTGTCGGTGTATTAGCTCTCCAAGGTGCTTTTAGTAGTCATGCAAAGGTTCTTGACTCGATTGGTGTAGCGACGCAAGAAGTAAGAACCCCACAAGATTTGTCGTCTGTAGATGCGCTTGTTATGCCGGGAGGCGAGTCGACAACGATGTCGCAATTGCTTGAGTCTTCTGAACTATTTGAGCCGATTAAGAAACTCATAGGTGAAGGTCTGCCTGTTTTCGGCACCTGTGCCGGAATGATTCTGTTAGCAAGCAAGATAATTGACGGTCGTGATGATCAGGTTTCCTTTGGCGCAATTGATATCGAAGTTCAGCGCAATGCCTACGGACGGCAAATTGACAGCTTTGAAGCTGATATCAATGTCGAAAGTTTTGACAGCCCGTTTCATGCGGTTTTTATTCGAGCCCCGCGAATCGTTAAAGCCGATGGGTCAGTTGAGATTTTGGCTGAGTTCGGTGACGACATAGTTTTGGCCAAACAAAAGAATGTGTTGGTCGCTTCATTTCACCCCGAACTTTCGCCCGATAAGCGAATTCATGAGATGTTTGTAAAGGAGATATAAAAATGTCGGGTCACTCTAAATGGGCAACAATCAAGCACAAGAAAGCAGCGATCGATAAAGTTCGCGGCAAGACATTCGCAAAGTTGGCGCGATTGCTCGAAGTTGCTGCGCGCGAAGGTGGTGGTGATGTTGCTACGAACGCTTCACTGCGCACGGTTGTAGCAAAAGCGAAAGCTGCATCGATGACCAACGACGCAATCGACCGAGCGATCAAACGCGGCATGGGTGAAACCGATGGCAAAGCATACGAGTCGGTCACTTACGAGGCTTATGCACCTGGTGGTGTGGCGATGCTGATCGATATTTTGACTGACAATCGCAATCGCACTGCGGCAGATGTTCGCATCATTTTTTCGAAGCAAGGCGGCTCGATGGCCGCGCCTGGTTCTGTTGGTTGGCAGTTTTCTCGTAAGGGTGTAATTCTTGTGCCGAAGTCAGCAAGCGAAGAAGAGTTGATGACGATTGGTTTAGATCACGGATTAGAAGACATCACTGCAGAAGAAGAAATGTGGCATGTCACTTGCGACCCGAGCCAGGTTTATGAACTCAAAGCGGCACTCGAATCCGCAAAAATCTCAGTGAGCTCGGCGACTTCGACAATGCTCTCAGCTAATACAGTCACGATTAATGATCCCGACGAAGCGAAAGCGATATTAAAAATTATGAACGAACTCGATGACAATGATGACGTACAAGACGTCTACGCAAATTTTGATATCTCCGAATCACTGATGCAGGAAGTAGGTTAAATCGTGGCAACGCAAAAGCCTGTTGACGTCGGCGATCTTGCACCAGACTTCAATTTGCCGGGCACATCAAACAAGAATTATTCGCTGTCACAGTTTCGCGGACAAACTGTCGTGCTCGTGTTCTACCCAGGTGACAACACTTTGGTTTGCACCAAGCAACTGTGCGCATATAACAACGAGCTGAGTCAGTTCGCAAATGTGAACGCGCAAATCTTGGCGATTTCGGCGCAAGATATTGCCAGCCATGAGGCGTTCAGCGCTAAGCAAGGCTATAAATTTCCGCTTCTTTCCGATACTGACAAAACGGTTGCCGGTCTTTATTCAGTAGTTGGTCTTTTGGGTCTGCCGCGGAGAAGTGTTTTTGTGATCGATGCCGAAGGTGTCATTAAATATGCGCATCGCGCAGTGCTCGGAGTGACCTTTAGACCAGTAAGCGAACTAATCGAGGCAGTCGCCAAAGCGTAGATAGGCATCTACTAAGATGAACATATGTTCGCCCCCTGTGCAAGCATTGTTCTGGGCATTGATCCTGGTTT
>Ga0208542_1001395_pt1 | contig 10183 bp, 9 predicted proteins | sample DEB08_DNA_3_FD_185495 | JGI IMG/M metagenome (GOLD analysis project Ga0208542, IMG submission 185495) | Aqueous microbial communities from the Delaware River and Bay under freshwater to marine salinity gradient to study organic matter... | ecosystem: Environmental > Aquatic > Marine > Coastal ... | reverse complement strand
AGGATGCTAATTGCAAAGGTGCAGACGCAGATTTATTTTTCCCTGAAAGAGGAGCCTCCACTAGAAAAGCAAAAGCTATTTGTAGAGCATGCTCAGTTCAAGAAGAGTGTCTTGAGTTCGCAGTAGAACAGTCTGAAAAATTTGGCATTTGGGGAGGCCTTTCAGAAAGAGAAAGAAGACGAATTAAAAGACAGCGTGCAGCTGAATTTGATATTAGAGATGTAGGTTAAATACCAAAACTTTCTGAATATTCGCTAAAATCTCTTTCAACACCTATTTCATCACTCTTTATTATTTCTGTGATGACGTTTTCTTCATTTGTTATGAATGTGTATCTTAAAGATATGCCTGCACCATCATGAAAACATCCAAATTTTTTAGCTGCATCACCATGTGGCCAAAAATCAGATAAAATGGGAAACTCAATATTATAATGTTCAGCCCAAGCTCTATTTGTAGGACTCGCACCTACTGTTATTAGAACTGTATTTGTATCTTCTTTAATAAAAGATTCTTGATAATCTCTTAATTCACAAATTTCTTTATCGCAAACACTGCTAAATGGGAATGGCATAAAGACGAACATTGTTTTTTGACCCAAGAAGTCTTTGTCGCTGTATTTCGTTTTATCATGGTTGTATAATTCAAATTCAGGAATCTGATCTCCGATATTTAGTGACATATTTAACATCCTTTCTTAATAAATTAATATTAGCGAATTTAAATTTAAATAGGAGGTAATGAAGTTCTAGCTGCCCAAGAAATTGGATCTTCAATTTCTGAAGATGAAGGAATAAGATCGATATTTGACATTACGTCTAAGATTGAATATTCACCTTCACTTTCGATTAAATAGTTTATGAAATCTTTTGATTTCTCATCATAATTTGAGATCTTTTTTTCAAAATCGCTTATAATTTCATTTGTTCCTACAAGGTCTAAATCTGTAACTAAATCTATAACGCTTAGATCGATATAATTTAAAAAATCTTTAGTAGTGCTTTTGATTACTTGTCTATAAAAACTTAATGGCGCAAATATTGAATCAAATATTGAATCAAAATTAAAATTATTTAGTTCTGGCATATTTGAAAGCATTTCTTCCGGATTTGAAAAATTTGTAGGATCTAAATCTGGTTTCATTTCACCTAAGCTTTCAATTAAGCTTTCGTTACTCTTTTGCATTTGTTCAAGAATGAATAAAAAAGGTGCATTATATTTTCCTAAAGACAGTGCAATGAATTCAAGAGCCATTAAAGCCATAGTGGCTTCTCTATCGTCAACTTCAAATTTAGTAATTCTAGATTCAAAATTTAATTTGTTGATTGCTAGACTTTTGCTACTTGGGAGAACAACTCCAAAATGACTTAGTCCCCATGTGTTCTTACTTAGGAAACCAGAAATATTTCCAAGCTGCATTCCAATTAAAGATGATTGTGCACCAGCTAAATTAATGGGACTTGAGTTTGCTATATTTAAATTACTAAAATCAAAATGTTTTACAGAATCTAAAAACCAATTTCCATATTCTTTAGAATTTAGTATTTGCAAATATTCAATATCTTCATAGGGAGTATCTAAAGACTGGTTGTTTAGCTGGATTGCTCGAAAAATTTCTTCATAGTTCATCTCACTATTAGAAAGCAGAAAACTATCTTCAGCTTCTTTATTGATATGGTTATTAATTTGTGATGCTAGATTCCAATTAACATCACCATCATCATTATTAAATAAATTAAATAATTGGGAAAAAATATCGTCAGACATCTGAAGGGCGGAGATCCAACTCAAGAACAAGTGTTATAGTTTGTGAATTTCTTAATATTTCAATTTCTACTGTATCACCAGCTCTTTTTCCTCTTAATACTGTAATTAAACCATCTAATGTTTTTACATTTACTCCATTAATTTTTTTGATAATATCGCCAGCTTGTGCACCAGCTTTGCCGATCGCAAAGACTTCATCTCCTGGACCATAGAGTTCTTGTATTATGATTCCAGAAAACACTCTTGCTCCATCCTCTGCAATATCAAAATTTTGTGCCCCTAAAATTCCAAGAAAAGCGTGAAAAATTTGTCCATCTATGAGTAAATCATCAGCTATCCCTAATGCTAAATTGACTGGCACCGCAAATCCTAAACCTTCCGCACCCACATCAGCAGTAGCAATAGCAGTAGTTATACCAATTAACTCTCCATTACTATTTAATAATGCTCCACCACTAGATCCTCTTGTGATAGGTGCATCAGTCTGAATCAAGCCAAATAAGGTAACTCCTGAATTCATAGCATCACCCCCGACATCCAGTCTTCTTTTTAGCGCTGAAACAACTCCAGTTGTTACTGTAGGAGCAGCACCTAAAGTTAATGGATGGCCAATTGCAACTGCAAGGTCTCCAACTTTTAGTGCTTCACTATTGCCCATTGGTATCGGAACTAAATTTGATGCAGAGATTTTTAATAATCCGATATCCGTGAGCCTATCAGATCCAATAATTTCACTTTCATACATTCTTCCATCTTCAAACACAACCCTTACTTGAGTTGAGTTATCAATAACATGGTGGTTAGTCATTATTAAACCATCGGAAGAAATAACAACTCCTGAGCCACCACCATTAGGTAAAAACTCACCGTCTTCAGACATATTTCCAACTTGAACTTGAACAATTGTTTTGGTAGCCAATTCAGCTATCGATACTATTTGTGTAGAGTCAACTCTTGGCATTACTAATTCTTTTTCAGTTACAGTTTCAGTAATTGTTACTGGTTCTGGAATGAAAATCTCTTCTTCATCAAACAATCCAAACAAAAATAAAAATGATAAAACTATTCCACTTGAAATTAATGAAGCTCCAAAAACGATATTAATTGAGCTCCTTTTCTTATCAGATTTATTTTCAATTAAATCAGAGATATATTTCTCTTGCTCAAATAATTCTTGTTGTGAATAATTGTTTTCATTCATAAGTTCCATAATAAATAAGCAATAAATGTAACCAATATTTGAGAGTAATATTTTTAATCAGGTTTCATATAAATTTTTATTTAATTTTGTATTGGTTGAAAATTTCCCCTCTTGTACTTAAAGTAATTAAGTAAATGTTATCTGTTCAAAACCTTGAAGTTGTTTATCAAGATGTAATTCTTGTTTTAAGAGGTGTATCTTTTGAAATTCCAAAAGGAAAAATAGTAGCTTTACTTGGCAGTAATGGCTCGGGAAAGACGACAACTTTAAGAGCAATAACTGGCCTTCTTGATACACAAAATGGTGACATTACAAAGGGAAAAATATCTGTTGAAGGGGATGATATAACTAATGCTTCACCTTCAAAAATTGTTGAAAAAGGAATTGCACAAGTACTTGAAGGAAGAAGAATATTTTCAGAACTAACAGTCCTTGAGAATTTAAAACTAGGAGGCTTTACTGCATCTGATACTGTTCAAGAGAACGTTGACAGAGTTTATGATTTATTTCCAATTTTGCAAAATAGAGGAAAAAATGTTGCTGGTTATTTATCTGGTGGTGAGCAACAAATGCTTGCCATAGGAAGAGCTTTAATGTCAAATCCAAAATATTTACTTTTAGATGAGCCAAGTCTTGGTTTAGCTCCTAAGTTAGTTGAACAAATTGCAGAACTTATAAAAGAAATAAATTCTCAAGGAGTTACGGTTTTGCTTGTTGAGCAAAATGCAAATATGGCATTAAAAATTTCAGACCACGGATACATTATGGAGACTGGAAATGTTGTAATGGATAATCCAAGTGAAAAGCTTTTAGCTGACCAAGATGTAAGAGAATTTTATTTGGGTCTAAATTCAGAAGGCACTGAAAGAAAGTCTTTCAAAGATGTAAAACATTACAAAAGAAAAAAAAGGTGGCTTTCATGAGTTCAATAATTAAGTTTGAAAATGTTAGTCTAAATTTTGGTGGAGTGAATGCTTTAACAGAAGTATCATTTGAGGTTTCTGAGAACTCATTATTTTCAATTATAGGTCCAAATGGCGCAGGCAAAACATCAATTTTTAATTGTATAAGTGGAATTTATAGACCAACAAAGGGTAACGTTGAAATTTTTAATGAGGATATTAAAAATTTAAAACCAGATGCAATAGCTAATTTAGGAGTATCACGAACTTTTCAAAATATAGAGTTGTTTGAAAATATGACAACACTCGATAATATTTTGATAGGTGCACATAGACATATTAAATATGGTTCTGTATCAGGATTATTATTCACTAAAAAAGCAAGACAAGAAGAAGAAAAAGCCAGAAAAATTGCAGAAGATGTAATTGATTTTCTTGAAATTGAAGAATATAGATATTCATTTATACTTTCTTTGCCTTATGGTATTCAAAAAAGAATTGAGCTTGGGAGAGCATTAGCAATGCAACCAAAAGTTTTACTTCTTGACGAGCCTGCTGCTGGAATGAATAATGAAGAAACGGAGGATATTGCTAGATTTATATTAGACATTCACGAAGAGTTGGGGATAACAGTAGTTTTGATTGATCATGATATGAATATGGTCATGGACATTGCTACTGAAGTTGTAGTGATGGATTTTGGTAAGAAATTATTTGATGGAAGTCCTCAGGATGCAACAAAAGACGTAAGCGTAATAGAGGCTTATCTAGGAGTAAGTGATTAGATGCTAAAAATGCAGAAAATTTTTGATGAAATTACCGAAAATGGAGGTCTTACCCCCTCAAGAAAAGTTAGGGAAATTAGTGAAAGGTTTCCTGAAAAAGTTGCTTTTAGAAAAAAAGAATTTGGAATTTGGCATGAAATTAATTACAAAGAGTTTTGGGATCAAGCTCAATACGTTGGAAATGCTTTAAAGTTTTATGGTGTAGGCATAAATGACAAGGTTGCTGTACATTCTGAAAATAGACCTGAATGGATAATTGCCGATATAGGTATCCAAGCTATAAGAAGTATCACGGTAGGTCTATATCCAACAAATCCAGCTCCTGAAGTAAAATATTTACTAGGTCATTCCGAGTCAAAAGTTTTGTTTGCTGAAGATCAAGAACAAGTTGACAAAGCATTAGAAGTTCTTGCAGACCTCCCATCACTTCTAAAAATTGTATATTTTGAAAGTAAAGGTATTACAAAATATGAAAACGAAAAATTAATTTCCTGGAATGAGTTTATTGAAATAGGCAAAAAAGAATACGAAAATGATAAAGAATTTGTCACTAATTTACAAGACGAGATTCAAAGTGAAGACACTGCAATTATGATATATACCTCTGGAACAACCGGCCCTCCAAAAGGTTCAATGCTAACACACGGAAATTTAGAATGGGTAGCTACTCAAATTCCTGAATTGTCATTTACTACAGGGGTTGACAATCCACAATACTTATCTTACTTGCCACTGTGCCATGTATTTGGAAGGTTAGTAGATCTTATAATCGGCATACATACAATGGGAACAATAAATTTTGCAGAATCAATAGATACTGTTCAATCTGATTTAGCTGAAGTACAGCCTAGTGTATTTCCTGCAGTTCCTAGAATACTTGAAAGAATGCATGCAGGAGCATTGGTTAAAATGAAAGATGCATCAAGACTTAAGAAAATTCTTTTTGCAATAGCTTCAAAATTAGGAAATATAACTGCAAGTAGAAGGCTTGAAATAGGGGAGCATGATTTTATTGCTAAAGTGACTAATTTTGTTGCACAACTTCTTGGTTTTAGAGCTTTGAGGAAAAAGTTAGGTTTATTAAATGTCGACAACGCACTATCTGGAGCAGCCCCAATAGCTCCAGAAATTCTTAGATTTTTTATGTCAATAGGAGTGCCAATATATGAAGGCTATGGAATGACAGAAAACTCAGCAATTGCAACTGGTAATAGACCTGGAAAAGTAAAGCTTGGAACAGTTGGAGTTGCACAACCAGGTGTCGAATTAAAATTAGCTGAAGATGGAGAAATATTAATTAAACACCCTGGAGTATTTAAAGGTTATTTCAAAAATGATGAAGCAACTAGCGAAGTAATTGATAAAGATGGTTGGTTATTCACTGGGGATGTTGGTGAATATGATGGTGAGTTTTTAAAAATAGTTGATAGAAAAAAAGACATTATCATCACTAGCGGAGGTAAAAATGTATCTCCATCAGAAATAGAAAATAATATTAAAACATCTCCATATATAAGGGAAGCTATCGTAATAGGTGATGATAGAAAATTTTTGTCAGCACTTATTGGAATAGAATTTGATACAGTTTCAAATTGGGCATTGAGAAAAAATATTCCTTATACAACGTACAGAAACTTGTCTGAAAATGAAAATGTTCAAGAATTAATTTGGAATGAAATACAAAAAGCTAATGAAAAGACATCATCTCTTGCAATTAGAAAATTTAGAATGTTAACTAAAGAACTTGATCACGAAGATGGTGACATGACAGCTACTCAAAAGGTTAAACGAAATGTTATGATGGATAAATTTTCAGATTTAATAGAGGATATGTATAAATGACTCTTTTCCTACAAGCGACAATGCAGGGCCTAGCATTAGGTGCTGTATATTCTTTGGTTGCAATTGGTTTAGTTCTTATTTATAAGGCTACTGATGTTTTAAGCTTTGCTCAACCAGCTCTTGCTGTAGCAGGTGCTGGCATTATAAGTGCTTTAGCTGTAGATAGAGGTATTTCATTTTGGATTGCACTACCTCTTGCAATTTTTATTACGGGGATTTTTGGTTTATTGATTGAAAGAACTTTTTTAAGAGCAATGGTGGGTGAGCCAGTTTTTTCTGTTGCTATTTTAACTATTGGTATTGATATATTGATAAGAACTGTTTTAGACAATTGGATCGGTTTAAATCCAAGATACATGGGAGACTCTTTTTCTCAAATGGGTAATTTTGGATCATTAAATGTTGGAGGGGTAGCAATACAATATTTAGAACTTACTGCATTGCTCGCAGCAGTAGCTGTAATAACTCTTCTTTCAATATTTTTTAAATTCTCCAAATATGGTTTAGCTATGAGGGCTACTTCTTTTGATCAAGAAGCATCTCTTGCTCAAGGCATAAATGTAGGAAGAGTTATTGCTCTTGTATGGTTCATGGCTGCAATGCTTGCTAGCTTATCAGGTTTTTTCATTACTGGAGGTTTTAACGGATTAACCCAAGCAAGCTTTGTTACTGCATTAAGAGCTCTCCCAGCAATTGTAATTGGTGGTATTGATTCTTTAGTAGGGGCAGTTGTTGGTTCATTAATTATTGGTATGACACAAGGTTATATTGCTTACTATCAACTAAGTATTGAAGCTTCACTTGGATTTAGTTTTGGAACTGGATTTAGTGCGTTGGCACCTTACATAATTATGTTTTTCATTTTAATTATTAAGCCGGATGGTCTTTTTGGAAGAGAAGAGGTGGAGAGAGTTTGAGAGGCAGACCAGACTTATTTATTAGCTACAGGAATGAAACAGCCATTCTTAAAAATAACAAACATAAATTCATAGCTCTGCTTGTTACTATTTCATTATTAACGCTTGGTTTTATAGCAGACGATTACTGGATTCTTCTACTTTCAGCATCAGTCTTTTTAACAATTGCTACGTGGGGGTTAAATATTGTATCTGGAATGGCTGGACAAATATCGTTGGCTCATGGTTTTTTTGTAGCTGTTGGAACCTATACGGCAGCAGTCCTAGGGGGGTTCTCTACAGAATTTCCCAATAAAATAATAGGCTATGAATTAGATATGATTATTTGGTTACCTCTTGCAGGAATTGTAGCAGCCGTTGTGGGTTTAATTATCGCACCTTTGGCAGTCAGATTAAAAGGATTAAATTTAGCTTTAGTCAGTATTGGAATAGTTTATATCGGTTCTTATATCTTATCTAATCTAAACACTATAACTGGTGGAGCAGGGCTTGGACGAAAAACTGCTGGGTATACATTGCTAGGAATAAATTTTAAAGATGGTTTAGAAATTGGATCATTGATATTTACAAAAAATCAAGTTCTTTACTATATAGGACTTTTAGTTGCCTTACTTCTAGGTATTGGAGTTAAAAATTTACTTCGTTCAAAAATTGGAAGAGCTTATGCTGCTATAAGAGATAGAGATATCGCTGCAGAAGCTATTGGGATTAATTTAGCTAGATTTAAAGCATCAGCTTTTGCATTGTCAAGTTTTTATGCAGGAGTGGCTGGAGCGTTAATGTTTTCTACAATTGGTGCAGTTGATGTAGAGAGATTTGGACTATTATTTTCTGTTACGTTTATAGCTATTGTAGTTATTGGAGGTGTTGGGACAGTTATGGGACCAATATTTGGAAGCATATTTTTTGGACTTATGCCTGGAATTATAAAATTTGTCATTGATCACTCTGAGTTTGTTAGAGATGCTGTTCCTTTAAACGCTGCACAAATCGAAAGAATTATATTCGGTTTATTTATTGTTGGTTTTCTTATGTTTGAGCCCAGAGGTTTATGGGGTATTTGGTTTAGGTTACGTAATTATTTTAAAGCTTGGCCTTTTTCCTACTAAGTTAGAATTCATTCGCTATTCTTAAAGCATTAGTACTAATAATTTAAAGGGGGATTTATGAAATCGTTGCGCAAGCAAGGAATCATTATTTTCATAGCTTTCGCTCTTGTTTTAAGCGCTTGTGGTGGTGATGCTGCCGAAGAAGAAGTCGTTGTAGAGGAAAAAACTACTGAAGTTGTTGAAACTCTTGACTCTCCTGCAGTGACTACTGCACAAACTGTTAAAACAGGCGTTGGTGTAACAGAGGAACCATGTCCGGCTGCATATGCAGCACTTGGAACAGAAGTTCCTACAGGTGCTGACCCAGAAAAAGGATGTATTTATTTAGGTTTATTAAATGACTACACAGGTCCTTTCGCAGCTGCAGGTCCAGCATTGGAAGGTGCTCAAAGAGCATTTTGGTTATGGGTGAACTCAACAGGTGGTGTTGGAGACTATAGTGTAGCTATTGTTGATGGTTACGATACTCAATACAACCCGGCAAAAATGATTGAAGGTTTTGCATTACAAAAAGATGATGTAGCAGCTTTTGCTATGACACTTGGTAGTGTACAAACACAATTTATCTTAGATGCAATGGATGAGAGTGACACAATAGCAGCTCCTATGAGTTGGTGGTCAGGTTGGTCTTATAAATCAGCTGACAACGGTCTAGCAATTGAGTTTGGATCTTCATATTGTGCACAGGGAATGAACATTATGGATTGGGGAGTAGAAAACTTACCAGTACCTATACAAAAAATTGGTCTTATAGCTTATGTAAATCCAGGATATGCAGATGATTATTTTGCAGGTGTTAAAGCGGCAGCACAAGCAAACGGTATAGAGGTAGCTTGGGAATATGTTCCTCCAGTTACTGAATTCGATGTCGCAGCTGCAGTTGGTTTAATGGCTACACAACCAGTTGATGCGGTTTACATGGCAACAGATCCAAATAGAACTGCTCAGGTATCTGGTGGAGCAGCCCAGTTAGGAGTTGTACCTCTAACATTTATGGCAGCACCAGCATTTAATGAGGCTTTTGTTGCAGATGGTGCACCTACTCAAGCATTGTTTACTTCAGGTGCTTTTTATACAGCAGCGTGGATTGATCCATATGAAGCAGACACACCAGGTCACGCAGCAATGCGTGCAACATGGCAGGGAGCAATGGGGCAAACCTCAGCTAGCTCTTATGTGGTTGCAGGATGGTCTTCACAGTATCACCTTAAAGGTGTTCTTGAAGCAGCAATTAAAGGTGGAGATCTTACAAAGGCTGGTATTAGAAGAGCAGCAGCAAATGTTGATGTTAGCTCTGATGGCATGATGCCTGTAAGAACTTTAGGAGTCAGTAAAGCTGAAACTTCTACTTCAATTACAGCACCAGATGCTAGCGTAGGCAGTGGTACAAGATTAGTTAAAGCTAACTATTCTGGACCTACCGCCAAATCTCACGATTGGTCACAACCTTGTTCCTAACGTGAGTTAATAATTTAAAAAGAGCCAGGTTTTACCTGGCTCTTTTATTATTTCTATATTGTGGATAAAATAGGTCTTTATGTTTAATAATCTATCAAAATCACGAAAAGCTACAGTGGTTTTTCTTATTGCATTAATGCCAATAGGTCTAACTAAAACAGAATATTACTTTATGTCGCCTGGACCACCATATCAGTGGGAA
>Ga0208542_1001385_pt1 | contig 10231 bp, 3 predicted proteins | sample DEB08_DNA_3_FD_185495 | JGI IMG/M metagenome (GOLD analysis project Ga0208542, IMG submission 185495) | Aqueous microbial communities from the Delaware River and Bay under freshwater to marine salinity gradient to study organic matter... | ecosystem: Environmental > Aquatic > Marine > Coastal ... | reverse complement strand
GCCCAACGTCTCCCAATCCTCCGACCGGAGGTGCTGTAACTCCTTCGGCACTGACTGGGGGAGCGGTATCGCTAATGGGTTGTAACTCTCCCTCTGCAACTCGTCCAGTATCTGAAACGCTAACTCCACTTGGCTCCTGCTGAGTGCCTCTATCGTCGCTAACATCTGGCTCTCCTTGTGTAGGCGCTTCTTGTCGTGGGGTTGGTTTTGCACGAAAGTTAAATGCGATCTGCCCCGTCTCGGGTACCTGTGCGTAGCGCCCCTGTTCAGGAGTGGTAGCTAGAAACTGATTAATATTGGTTTTTACCGCATTCGGCGTGCTTTTTAGATTTGCGTGCTTAGTTAGCACTTCCCGTATTTGTGGATCGGTGAGCTTCTTCTTCTCTATCTGCTTTCTAAGATTAGATTTAGGGGCTATACCTAAATCGTTTAGGAACTTTTTCGTAACCTGTTTGGGTTTATCTGGTGCAGCTTCTGCGGTGGATTCAGCGCCTCTCCCATATTCTAGAGTCTCTTCTACAAACAAGTCGCCAACTTGCTGTTGTGCGCGAGCAGTTGCCTCTGGACCTACTAATTCAGCGTCTTGTTGTGCTTTTTTATTAGCTTCTTGTACCGCTGCATCAAAAGTACTTAGTAATTCTTGTTTTTCTGTTTCGTTAATCTGGGCTTGTTGTATTTCTTGACGTACTCTAACTACGTCTTCTTGCTGTAATTCTGCAGCTCTACGTACAAGTTCAGGATCTACGTCAGTGGGAGGCGGAGTATATTCAATAGCTTGTGGGATCTCTGCCCTTGGCCGTGCCCCTTCCATAAGAGAAGTAAACATATCAGCAGTGCCCACTGCACGTCCGTCTTCTGTGGCAGCTATTTCCTCTTCAAGTGTAGTATCAGTTTCAGCATCTACTCTAGTTTCAGCCGTTGCCTCTGCTTCTGCCTCTCTTGCTGCGGTGGTATCTTCAAACTCTGCTAAATCCGCGCCTTCAATCCCTTCAAACAAATCTGCCTGCGATAAAGTGATTGTTTCTTCTACAGAATCATCGCTTGTTTCTTCTGGGTCAGGATCACCTCTACCTCGTGTCTTGGGTAGGGCTAGGTCTAATATGCCTTGAACAAAGCCGCCAACGCCTGCACCATAGCCAAATGCTTCGCCGGTGTCAGTGAACGTACCTTGCTCTGGATTGTATACACCTTGCTCAATTAAGTTCTGGGCTATACCGGCGGCGGCTTCCTGTGCGCCTTCTACACCACCCGCGACACCAGCGCGTTTGACACGCTCTAAAACTCCCTTAAGCCCATCAGCGCCGATAGCTCTACGTAGTTTTACGATTCGATCTACTGGTAATAGTTCTGACAACCCGACTACGGCACCTAACGCAGTAGCTTTGGCTCTTTCTTCTGCACTTGCACCAGCGGCTCTAGCACGCTCACTTGCTTCACCAGCACCGGCACCAGAGGCTATTGCACCAACGGCGGGTAGTCCAACACCGGGAATAAATCCGGTAGCAACGAGTGGTACAAAGGAACCAAGCGCCTCACCAAACTTACGGCCTACAGCTTCTTCTGAGCCGGGGTCCGCTTCAAAGGGTGATCGCAATGCCGCAGCTGTTTCTTGTATAGCTCGACGTGCTTCTAATTCAGACTCTTCACCAAGAGGGGAGATAAGACCAAGCGCAGCAAGTTCGCCCAAACCTATGGCACCAGCGGGTATACCCTTGATTGCTTCTTCAATCTGATCGATGAAGTCAGGTTCTGGCCCTGTGGGAGTTTCAGACTGTTCGTTTTCTCGTATAACGTTTACAAGCTGCTCTAGCGTAGCACCTTTCGGTCCCTCTATCTCATAGATTCTGCCGTCAGGAGCTTCTATTTCGTATATAGGCATGGGATATACCTTTACCTAACACTTTTTATACTAAACCCACTAGTTCCACCACTCTTGGGTGTGCTCCTAAGAGGCGATACAGGGAGATCAATACCAGTAAGATCTTTGATTAATTGGGTTGTTTCGTCTTGGTATGCTTTTATTTCAAGATCATAGGCTTCTCGAATGTCAGATACCATTTTTCTCTTACCTTCAGCATCCGCGTTTACATATTCTTGGCTTGTGGGGAGTGCCTCCAATGCTAAGTTCATAGCTTCTCGTAAATTATCTGTTTGCGTAGTAGAGTTTTTACGTAGCTCGCTTACTAGACTATTTCTTCTACCTTCTTCTGTAGCTCTCCCTAACTCTTCTGTGATCCTATTACGATCTTCCGAAAGCCTTACTTGAGCTTGTTCGTATTGAGTCTGACCTATATTTCTAAGAATAGTAGCGGCTAACTGTTTACCTTGAGTAGCTGAAGTAATATCAAATTGTCGAGATAATTCTTCAAACCTACGTTCATCTAGCCCAAATGTCCGCATGAACTGTCGATCTTGTAGGCTAAGTTGTTCTCTTGCTATATCCGTTTGTTCTTCACCGCGTTTTATCTGGGCTAATCCCTGCTCCAGAGCAAGTTGACTTGTTAAATTAGTACCAAGCTGTTGTTGTAGTTTCTCTAAACCGGTCTTTCTCCGTTCTTTGTCGGATGCCACCTCTTCTGAAATTCCACCTAAGAAAGCAGCGGCGGCTCCTCTATTAGTTTTTTGACTACCAACCCTACGCGCTGCGCCAGTAAGTACATCCCATATAGATTGCTCTTTCTCCAATTCGCCTTTTTGTTTCTTGTACAAAGAAAGCTGCTCGTCTAACAATTCTTGTAAACGATCTCGTGTAGTTGGAGCTTGCGGTTGTTGAGCAGCGGCACCTGCAGGTCGCCTTAGCATTTCTGGAACTTGTGGTTGCCTCGCCAGTGCTTCTAAACCACCCAACTGAGGAGTGCCTAAAATATCTTCACCCGCTTGTGACAATTCTTGCATTTGCTGGCCTTTCTGCTGGGCCATACGTTGCATCAAACCAAGTGGAGCTTGTCCGGGCATAAGCCCTTGTAACAACTCTTCTTGTCTAGCTAAGACTGTATCTTTTTGTGGAACGATAGTTGAGACTTCTTTTTGTGGTTCTTCTCTTAACGGCTCTTTTGTAACTGCACTTGTAGGAGCTTCTTGTCTTGGTAACGTAATACCCGTTATATCTAACCCTTCGACATCGTAGCCTTCTTCTCTGGCACGAGCGTCTGATTTCCTAATAGCTGCGTCTTCGGCTTTAATTTCTGGAAACTCTTGTTCATAACTGCGTAAGGCTCTTCTTTCACCAGAAGTAATTGGTTCCCCTTTGCGTAGTTTTCTAAGAATTTCTGTGTAAGCCTTTCTTCTTCTATTAGGTAAGAAGTTTGCTACGGCGTCAACTCCAGCGCCAATCGCTTCTTCTAGGGAGTCTTTTTGGTATCTATTACTAGTTCCCATAACGCCGCTACCTGCGGTGCCGTTATACCCAACAATCCCACCGTTATACATGCGCTCCATGTTTCGAGCAGGTTGTCCTGCTATGCCACTATCGGCCATATTCTGCATACGAGACTGTTGTTCGCGTTGTTTCTGTGCCAGTGCACCAGCTACCCCACGGGCGGTTTCGGATTGGCTGCGCTTAGGTGCACGCATAGCTTGCATACCCTGTAAGGACTGGGCCATCTCAGCCTTCTTGCCTTGAACAACCTCCCGCTCAAGCTGGTCTGCAATAGTGGCTGGGTTCTGTTGCATCTGAAGCGCCATCGCTTGTGACTTTTTTTGCTGTTCAGCGGCAATCTGCTGTAGAGCTAAAAGGTCAAGAAGCTGTTTGCTTTGCCCATACCGTTGCTGTAGTGCTTGAGGGTTAGCCCCAAACTGCATTTTGCGTTGTTCGATTTGCTGGTCAATGCCGGGCATTGGTGCGCTCCTAATACTATCTAGTCTTTAGGTGGGAATATTTTCTGGAACAAATCAACGATACCACCAGCCCCAGTGATAAATTCGCTTAGGGGACTTGCTTCACTATAACTGTACTGCTGGGCACCGATAGGCAACCCTTGTAGCAATGACTGTTGATATTGTACTTGCTTGTATGGGAAGTCCCGTTCTTCTTCAAACTGAGCGATATCAGCCGCGATACCTTCTTGCTCAACGCCGCGCTGTTGTGCACCCAATGACGCCTGTGCTTGTAGTGCTTGTAGACCGTATTGGTTAGCTAAATCTTGAGCACGTTGTTCACGGTCTTGCTCAACGTTGAACTGCTGTATAGCTTTATCATAAGCTGTCTGATACCCAGTACCGGTAATTCCCGCAAGGTTCTGCATCAGGTTGCGGTTAAGTTCAGACTCCATAATCGCTTGGCGTGAGCCACCATAAGCCCCAGCTTGGGTCAACCTAGAAGCATCTTGGAGGCGTTGTATTTGTGCTTGACGACGAGCTTCTTCTATTTGCGGGTCAAGAGCTGCTTGCAAATAGGGGTTCATATAATTCTGCGCTTGTTGCGCGGTGAACTGCTGCGGTTGGAACGCCCCCATTTGTTGCGTCGGAACAGCTAGCCCAGCAATGCCTTGAAACGCAGCCTGTTGCGCTTGGGATGCTCCTGCAGTGAGCGGGCCTGTATACGCTTGATAGGGTTGGCTAGCTACCGCTTGCCCTTTGCCAAGCATGTCGGTGACATAGCCTGCAGCCCACGGAGCTAATGACCCTGTTTGTGACTCTAGATCGCCACCTTCTTGAAATTTCCTAATCATATTGCTCATGACCTTTGCCCTTGACTAGGCATAAACCGTTTGGGATTAATCTCTTTACCTTGCTCAGTGCGACCTGTTCTAGCTTGACGCACTCGGTCCATCATGCTGTATAGCTGTTTGGCACCTGCGTTTGAATTACCATTACCTAGATGACTAACAACGTCGGCAGGGATTACAAACTCACCATCACTCAGTCGTGCCTCCTCGACCCCATCAATCCGTGCGGGGACGCGATCTGCCATACCGTCTGTAGTGCCCCCTAAGTAGTAACCACCTTTAGCTAAGGCCGCTAAACCACCTTGTTTATACTGAGGGGAAAAACCCGTTAACCCGCCTTGTTGCGGCACCGGTAACATAGAAGCGACTTGGGAGGCAGGTGTGCCAGTCTGTGTCAAGCTCGACTGTTGGTAATTAGGTGCGGTGAATTTTGGCTCTGCCCCCATATTAGCTTGGTTAGCAGCGGCTAAAGCAGCGGCCTGTATACCTAAATCTGACGCATAGCTACTGCCAGCACCAACGGGAGCATATACAAAATCAGAAAAATACCTTCTACCACGGCTTCCGGGTCTACGCTCTTCGTCGTAGTCTATCGGTACTCGTTCTCTTACAAATTCATAGTCTGGTATTGCGTCGGTACCCGTAGTAGCGCCGGGCATTGCGGTACCGGCACCGGATATCCCCCCATAAATAGCAGCTAACCCAGCGGGTTTAGTACCGGGATCTTCAAGATAACTAACCGCTTTTGAAAAATAATCAAAAAAGCTCATTACGAGTCTCCATAACTCATGATGTGCATGATTTCGTCAGTGAAATCATAATCTACTTTACCCCCAGCCGCCATACCGGGTTGTCTTTGTAAACCCCCTAATTGCAAAGGTCCAGACATAATACCGCGCTGCTGGGCTACTTGTTGTGCAGCCTGTCGCTGCGGTGCTCCGTAAGGAGAGGGGAATAAGCCACGCTGTTGAGGCGTAGCAAAAATGTCAGAGAAATCATAGATATACTTTAATTGTACGGGGTCAGGTGTTTTAACGTCTACCTGTCTACCCATAAGATCGCCAGAACCTAAGAACGCATTAAACAGATTCTGCTGCCCCATCAATCGACGAGTCTCTTCTGCTTCAGTACCAACCAGCCCACGAGTGGCTTCCGCTTCGGTAGTTATAAGTTCTTGAGTATCCCTAATATCGCCCGTTATTTCTGCTTGCCTACGGGCGGCATCGGCGTAGAGGCCAGTAGCGGGGATCTCGCCTACCCCTTCAACCCCTGCATTTACGAACCCCTGCAGTAACCCAATATCACTTTGGTCAATCTGACCATCAAAGTTAACATCGTAAAGCCGAATATCATTATTGAAATCAGTTATAAACTCGTCTTCGGCCAATAAATCGATGACCATATCTACGTCATCTTGCGTCAACTCAGAAGCGGGTCGGCCAATAACACCGCTGATATAATCTAGGTACTGGTTAGTCTCCATCTGCGATGCGTCGATGGCATCCATGATGGTTGATTCAGACTCGCCGATTCTGGTTAGTAGCTCGTCTCTGGTGATCCCTAACTGACCTGATAAGTCGTTAACAGCTAGGGTTATAGCTTCATCTCTAGCAATACCATCGGCTTCATAGGCCATTACCAAGTCGGTAAGGTCAGAAATGTCTGCGGTTATCGTAGCCTCAGCCTCTTCTATACTAGCTTGTATATTGGCTTCAGCTTCGTCTATTGACGTCTGAATACTTAGTTCAGTCTCTCCAAGGCTAGTCAGGAACCGTTCTTCTGTAAGCCCTAACTGCTCTGAAAGATCCGTTATTGCCGCTGCAAGAGCTTCATCCCGTGACAGTCCAGCAGCTTCATAGGCCATTACCAAGTCGGTAAGGTCGGATATGTCGGCTGTAATCGTGGCTTCCGCTGCACCTATCTGGGCATATAACCCTGTAGCAGGGCGGCTTTCGTCTTCTTCAGTATCCGGGTTATCTACACGGGCAGGCAAACCAATCTGCGTCGAAAGGCGAGACTCACTATCTGATATGGCATCAAGGATTTCGCCGGTAGTTAAGTCATACTTGTCAGAAAGTTCCGCGATAGCGGTGTTAATAGCTTCTGTTTGCTCGACCCCAGCCTCAACAAGGTCATCAATTCGGGCGTCTATGTTGTCTACATCGTCGGCTAACCCAGCAACGTCTTCGGTCAGCCCAGCAACGTCTTCGGCAACGCCCGCAATATCCTCACGTATAGCGTCTTCTGTAGTGCCTAACGCAGTTAGTAGGGTCTCGGTATTGGTGTTGTACGCTGTAGCTAGGTCAGACAAGACTTGATTGATAGCTTCATCTCTAGCTACCCCATCGGCTACTAGGGCATCGATCTCGGCGTAGAGTCCAGTAGATTCAGTGACTAAGTTGCCTTCGTCGTCATACTCAGCAGGCGTACCTACACGGCCCGACAAATCACCTAGATCTGTCTCCAACCCGGTAAGCTGTTCCTGTGTAGTGCCTAACTGTCCTAGAATCGCTTCTGTACTAGTGTTGTATTGTTCTGCTAGATTCGCCAAGGCAGTATCAACTGCTTCGGCTCTAGTCATACCATCGGCTACTAAGTCGTCAATTTCTTTGTATAGGCCAGTAGCTTCAGTAACTAGATTGCCTTCATCGTCGTATTCAGCAGGTGTACCTACACGTCTTGATAGTCCGCTTATTTCACCTAACAGTTCATCTCTAGTAGTGCCTAGTGCATCTAATAAGTTTTGCTCAGTTAGACCTAACTCACTGGAAAGTCCACTAATGGCAGTATCTAGAGCTTCTTGATATGAAAGCCCTTGTTCGGTCATTAGGGTGTTTATTTCTGCATACAGACCAGTAGCTTCAGTAACTAGATTGCCTTCATCGTCGTATTCAGCAGGTGTACCTACACGTCCTGAAAGCTCAGATATCTGACTAGTAAGTTCTTCTTCAGTAGTACCGAGACGTGCAAGAATTGCTTCTGTACTGGTGCTATTAGCTTCAGCTAGTTCGGCTAATGCTTGATCTACTGCATCGGCTCTGCTAGCACCGGCTTCTACTAGCGCATCTATACGAGTATTTAAGTTGGTACTTAGTGTTTCTACTTCTGCGGCTAGGTCGTCAATCGTGGCATACAGCCCCGTAGCTTCTGCGTCGTCTGTAGCAGGTGAGCCTAGTAGGTCGATAATCTGTTGTTGGTTAAGTCCAAGTGCTTCTAACTCTGCCGAAGTAGACTCTATGATACCTTCGATAAGTCCCGGTATAGCCGCAACGTCAACACCTAGCGACTCAATATCTTCGACGAGACCGTCTATATACTCTCTAGTTGCGGCATCGCCTTCTTCAATCGCAGCGTAAATACCTGTCGCTGGGCGGCTTTCGTCTTCTTCGGTGTTAGGGTCGTCTTCTCTAGCAGGTAGCCCTACGGCTCTGGACAAGTCATTCAGTGATGTCCTCAAGCTATCGAGATCCTCACCAACAGCAGCTAAGGTACCCTGTATGTCGTCGATACCTAATGCAGCCAACTCTTCTGTTATAGTTTGGTTTAGGTCGCTCCGCAAAGCCTCTAGGTCTTCAGGAGTAGCAACGCCATCAAGTTGTTCTTGGACCCCATCAAGGATGGTTTTGACTTCATCTACATCTAAACCAAGCGCTTCTAGCTGACTGCCTAGTGTGTCTAGTACTTCTTCTTTAGCGGCAACCACATCGCTTAAAAACGCAACACGATCACCTTCTTCCATATCGTCTGGCACCTCTACAACGGGCAATCCTGTGTTTGGGTCTATGGGAATCCCATTTTCGTCAAATTGCTCGTCAACAATCCCGTCACCATTTTCATCTAATTCAAATGGATTAGCGTCCCCTTCTTCCCAGTCTTTGACTTCGTACTCTGGATTACCGTATTCGTCAGTACCTGTCATCGTTAGAGGAATAGTTCGTAGAACATTCCCTGCTTCGTCAATTAGTTGTATACCAGTACTAGCAATCTGACCTACACGACGCCCTGCTTCATTGACAACGTTACCAAGTTCATCAATGAATAACCCAGCAGCAGCGCCAACGCCTATAAAATTACCATCCTCATCGACTAGAGGTACTTTTATTTCTGGACCAATTATAGGTATCGGCACAGGGAAACGAATACCCGCCCAAATGTCATGTACTAGCTGGCCTGCGCTATTTATAATAGGCTCGTGGTTTATAGATATAATGCTTCCGCTTTGGTTCTTTATCCACTCGATCATCTTCTTTTCGTAATCTGGATCTAGTGGACTAGGCGGCAAAAGCTTTTCTCTTTGCTCTTCCCATATTTCTAATAATGTTTTAGAACGTCCCGTAGGGTGCTTACCAAAAATAAGATCTAAAACGTTTTGCCCGAATTTAGAGGCTCTATCCAAGAAGAGTTTCATACGCTCTTCAAAAGACATCTCGACGTTGCCTATATATTCTTTGAACGTCTCTTCGTTAGGACCACCGGGAAGCAGCTCGCCGTTTTCACCGACTGGGTACCCCGCAGACATAAGAATCTGCAACGCTGTCTCTTCGTCAATATCTTCGCCAATCTGGTCTTTGTATATCTCAATAACATCAGCGACGTTAACAGCACGAGAATCTATGTTTTTGATAACATCGGCTTCTTTGTTATTGCCGACTAGCTGTTTTATTTCGTCTTCGCTTAAGTTGGCTAGATCATAATTTTCTTGTCTAGCTATATCTTCTAGTTCTGCACGAGTGACCGCTTCTTCATCTAACTGCTTAATAACATCTTCTTCAACAACATTGCCTAGAAGTGCGGCTTTTTCTTCATCGTTAAGTTCAGATAGATCAAACCCTTGCTCTGCAGCTATGGTTTCTAGTTCGGCTTCGGTTACAGCTTTTGCGTCTAATTCGACATCAGCTAATGTTGATATACGTCGGTCATAATCGTCATCTTCACGGTTATTTGTTTGTCCAACGTATTTCTTATAGTCATCCTCAGTTAAGGTGTACCCTTGCTCTGCTGCAATAGCCTTTAGTTCTTCTCGTGTTATTTGTCTAGGGTCTACATAATCACCGATTGCAGTTTCTTGGTTGGATTGAAAGTTTTCGTCGCCTTGCCCTATAAATTCTTGTATTTCGTAAGCGTCTGGCTCGTATCCATACGTCTCCTGAAATATCATCGCCGCTTCTTGTGCGGTAACTTGTCTGGGGTTTACATAAGCAGGGATACCTTCGGGATTATCGGCAAAGGTTTCTACCTCTTCAGGGCTAGGGGTGTACCCAGCGGTATTGAATATACTCTCCGCATTGTCTAGAGCAGCTAACCTTTGACGTTCGGCTTCTTCTTCAGCTAACCTTTGACGTTCTGCTTCTGCTGCAGCTTCTTCAGCTAACCTTTGACGTTCTGCTTCTGCTGCAGCTTCTTCAGCTAACCTTTGACGTTCGGCTTCTTCTTCAGCTAACCTTTGACGTTCTGCTTCTGCTGCAGCTTCTTCAGCTAACCTTTGACGTTCGGCTTCTTCTTCAGCTAACCTCTGACGTTCGGCTTCTTCAGCTAACCTTTGACGTTCGGCTTCTTCTTCAGCT
>Ga0208542_1001377_pt1 | contig 10259 bp, 12 predicted proteins | sample DEB08_DNA_3_FD_185495 | JGI IMG/M metagenome (GOLD analysis project Ga0208542, IMG submission 185495) | Aqueous microbial communities from the Delaware River and Bay under freshwater to marine salinity gradient to study organic matter... | ecosystem: Environmental > Aquatic > Marine > Coastal ... | reverse complement strand
AAGAAAGAATATGATACTTTTTTTTCAAATTTTAAACAAAAATTAGAAAATAATAATATGAATATTAATATTAATTATTCGAAATATAATGAACCAGTTTTAAATAAAGTGAAAAAAATATTGAAAGATGTTGTATTAAAATATTATCCAAACAAGAACAAAAATGCCGCTATAAAAAAAATAAATAAAATGAATAACGTCAGTATGTATATGCTACCAAGAAATTAAAGATAAAGCCCTAGATATTTGTAATGGATAAAACCCTTGGTCAGTATTTTACTATTGATATTTCTCTTCAACAAAGAGTGTATGACCTTGTAAAAAATAAACATTCTTTGTTGCTTGAGCCATCATTTGGTGCGGGTCATTTACTTAAGAAGTTTAAAACACTTCATGAAAATTACCCAATGTATTGCTATGAAATAGATGATACAATTGTCCCCGAGATAGACTTTAACAGTCATCAAAAAGTTTTTTATGGTGATTTTCTAACAGTTGATATAGTTGAAAAGTTTCCTACTATTATTGGAAACCCTCCATATGTGAAGAGTTCTGGTATGAATTTATATATTAAGTTTATTGACAAATGTTATAAATTATTATCTGATGGCGGTGAATTGATATTTATTGTTCCCTCAGATTTTTTAAAACTTACGAGTGCTTCAAAAGTCATTAGTTCAATGTGTTCTGTTGGTTCATTTACACATTTTTATTTTCCAAACAACGAAAAGTTATTTTCAAATGCGAGTATAGATGTTGTTATTTTTAGATATGAGAAGGGTTTGATGTCAAATCTTGTTATTGTGAATGATGTTGAAAAGTATTGTAAAGTTTTAAGTGGTATCATTACATTTTCTGATGAGGAAACTCAAGGAAAAACTTTGAGTGATTATTTTGATGTGTGTGTTGGTTTAGTTTCTGGTCGCGATGAGGTATATAAAGTTCCTATAGGAAACAGAGATATTCTAGTTGATGAAGACAAAGTTGAGAAATATATATATGTTTCAGAGTTTCCAAGTGGTGATATATCTATTGATGAACACTTATTGAAACATAAGGATACTTTACTTTCTCGTCAAATACGTAAATTTAATGAAAATAATTGGTTTGAATGGGGAGCTCCTAGAAACATCAAACTGATTGAAGAGAATTTTGGTCGTCCTTGTATATATGTTCGAAACATAACTCGTAAGGAGTGTATTAGTTTTATAGGTAAAGTTCAGTATTTTGGTGGTAAATTATTGTGTCTCATTCCACATGGTGATATAGACCTTGACAAAGTTGTTTCTTATCTTAATAGCGAACAATTTAAAACAAACTATATTTATAGTGGTCGTTTTAAAATCGGTCATCGTCAATTATGTTTGTCAATTTTACCAATTTGAAAAAAAAGTTTGTAATAATATATATGAAAATACAAATAAGAAGCATAGATGAACTCCCTAAAACAAAAAATAGGGAAATGTATCGGGCTTTACATCCCAAGACAATCATTAATGATCGATATTACAAAAAATCATTTAATCATGCGATAAACTTTTTGAATATAAGAAATCGTATTGATGAAAAGTGTAAACATTTTGAAAAGGGGAGAAAGCGTATGCGTGCTCGGCAACAATGTGTATTAGATGCTTTAATAAAACGCGCTAAAAGCAAAAAGATTATTCAGAACAAGAATGAATTTAGAAATATTTCTCTTAATGTCATACGAGAATATGAAAGGAAACGTGATAATATACCTCGTAATTTAGGAAAAATTCAAGAACTTTTGAAATTAATTAATTAATTTCTAAGTAATAATATATAAAATGTTTTCAAGAACACCAGAAAAAAAGCTACTAAAAAAAGAAGCTAAATTAAAAAGGGAACAGAATAAACTTAAAAAAGAACACGACAAATATACAGGTTCATATGAAAATGCGATGAAAAAATGGCATAAAGTGGATAACAAGGGTAAAGAGATTAATAATATACATACAAAACTACATCCCTATGCTAATGCGAAGTTGAGAACGACGACAAGAGGCAACGCGGCAAAAATGCTTAGTTTAATAGAGAAAAAAAGGAAAAATATACCAAGTATACCAACCAATGTAAAAAGGTTAATAATGAATAAGTTAGGAACAGTAAATGATAAAAATATTGTAAAAAACATTGTATCCAAATATACTAATAATCAACCAAAACACGTTAAAAGGAGAATTGAAGATTATCTTCTAAAATCAAAATTTCCTGCCAAAAATATATTGTCATACGAAAAACTAAAAAAAATAATGATAAATGTTGATTCTGCCAGGAGTGGTGTGTATTCGGTGAAATCATTACTTACTATGGGTAATGTGAATAATAACATGGAAAGATTATATAATAACGGTGCGAAGTATTCCACTATTCATAGCCATATTCAAAGAGTTAAATGAGTTGTTTTTATTTTATGAGTAATATAATATATGTCGTCAAACAACAGACAACAACGTTCTCAAACATTTAGTTCAGGGACATTGTTGTCTAGGGGTGGTTCTTCAAAAACATACCGTTCTGTTCGTTCTGTTGTTCGCGGAGATACTATGGCTGCTCTCAAAGAACAGGCGCAAAAATATGGTGTTCGTAATTTGAATGTTAAAAAGCTTAACATTGCTGGTGTTTTTAAAAAAAATAGAAATGACACTGAAATTCCTCAATTTATTTACTCTATGAAAAACTTGGTTGAGATGAATTTATATAACAGGTCAATCCAGACTGTACCAGATAATATAGGCAATTTCCCCAAACTCGAAAGATTGAATTTGGGTTTTAATCCATTTCGTAAGTTGCCTGACACTATAGGCAATCTATCAAATCTTAAGACACTTTCTTTGGAGGAGTGCACAAACCTTGATAATTTACCTACTAGTGTTACTAATCTCACAAACCTTACGCATTTAGATATGAACAATAACAAAAAAATTACTAATTTACCTGATAATATTGGTAATCTCAGAAAACTTTCTAATTTGTATTTAAGTGGGACCCAAATCACATATCTCCCTGAAAGTATTGGTAATACAGACCTGACTAAATTGGAACTTTTTGGAACCAAAATTACTACTCTACCTAAAAGCATAGGCAATCTCAAAAAATTGAAAAAACTTGATATGGGTGGATGTCATAATCTAGAAAGTTTGCCTGAAAGTATAGGTAATATGAATCTCGAAATGTTGACTTTGAGTGGAAAACTCAAGAGTTTGCCTGATAGTATAGGCAATCTCAATAACTTGAGAATATTGAGGATACGTAATGTTCCGATTACTAGTTTGCCAGAAAGTATTGGAAATCTAAAAAACCTCGAGGTATTAGATCTTGGCTATTGTAGTAAGTTGAGAACACTACCTGACAGTATAGGCAATCTCAAAAAACTCGAGGTATTAGACCTAGACTATTGTAATATAGAAACACTACCTAAAAGTATAGGCAATCTCAAAAAACTCAAACGATTAAATTTGAGAATGAATCCCTTGACAAAAGGTTTACCAGAGAGTTTTAGAAATTTATCAAATAACATAACAATTCAGTTTCATCATTCCAATGGGAGTATTAAGAAATATATAAAATCTCGTTTCTTGAAATTATTTGGTATGGGTAAGAATCCTAAAAACTATGAAAGGGTTTATCGTATTAACAATAACACATTGTTATGGGGTTCTAATGTTCCTGAAAATAAGAGAGTATTTGTAAAAAGTAATGTAAAACCAAACGGGACAATTACTAACATTTTTAACAAGAATAGACTATTTAATACTAATACTAATAGTAATAGTAATCGTAATAGTAATTATAATTCACTTTCGAGTAATTCTAATTATAATAGTAATAATCGTAGGGTTCGACATATAGGTTCTGGAAAAAATATCCGTAAAGGTGATTTAATATATATGAAAAATGTAAAAGTTGTGAATAATAATAAGAGAAATGTAAAAGTTGTGAATAATAATAAGAGAAATGTAAAAGTTGTGAATAATAAGAGTGTCATTAAAAAATTAAGAAATAGCGTCTTGAAGACTATTGATTTTACTAAAAAATTAAAAGCTGCCAAGAAACGAATTAATAATACCTAAGTCATCTCAGTATTAGACAAATGTCAAATCAAAAAAATGTCCTGCAACAACTGCTGCTACTCTCGTGTTTACATCGCCATTGATAATGGATGCGTCCCGTGCTTTAAGGTGTGTCTCAGAATGGGAAGGAATTCTGGATGGGACAAGAATACGATGTTGACTTGTGTCAAGAGAAATCAACCGGATATGCTTAAATACGCTTTGGAGATGGCTAACGAACCCAATGTTCCACCCGAAATTCGGGCCGATGTTCCGACTGCGTATGAAGTTGCGACCCATGCGACTCAACATAACAATACGGCGTGGTATCCATACATTCTCAATACTGTTGGCACATCTTCAAATGTCAGACGAATTGCTCTTTTTAAACTCGCCATCAAGTCTGGTGACCAAAATTTGTGTTCCCAAATTTACCCATACTTGAAGCCGAGAACGACCGAGTCAGCCACGAACAAGGATATGACTGATTTTATGGAATGTGCTGTGTTTAGCCGACGACTTGGTATGATTATGTGGGTTGAGCAAAAGTATAACACTCATCATGAAATGTGGCCAAGTCAGTGGAGAAACAATGGTCGCAGATTAATTGAGATGATTTTCAAGAACAAGAAATACTACACTCGTCTTTCTATGTTTATGGAAACGTTCAGACATGTGTTTGAGCGAATTAATGTGCATTGTTGGGATGAAGTTGCAAAACACATTCTTAACTACAACAATCCTGATAATTCAAACACTTGGAGTTTGTTCAATCATTTCTGGTTTAATGGTGGTCGTGAAAGTGCGAGACCCAGTTGGAAGAATTATTGTATTCGTTACAACAAACTCGAAGAATTACAACTCATTCATGAATCTTGTCCGGAATGGCCGGCTGATTTTGCCTCATTGTGTGAGTTAACTCCAGGTGTCAGACAGTGGTCTCGAAGAAACTTGAAGGAATGGGCCGAATGGCATGGTTTGGATGCTCGAAACATCCGGGGTGAAAATGAGCGCATCCTTGAGAGACAAGCGAATGCTGTTCCTGTTGAAAAGGAAAATGAGAAGACCACCAACCTCCAGAAAGCCCTCGCTGTGATTGAAGACTGTGATATCCCCGAAGGCAAGTACTTAGAGTTGTGCAACCTCCTTATGGATGTTCATAGACGAGGTGTTGTGTAGATAAACCATCTCGATGAATTTTACAAAAAAAATGAGAGAAAAGTACACCTAAGTCAGATTAAGCACGACAAAAAGTCACTTCAAAATGCGTTGCCAAGACTGCAAAACCTGCTTATCCGCTATCAAGAATGGACACGACGTGTGTATGAAAACATTCAACTACAAGAAATCCAAGACTGCCGTGGAAAATGCAGTTCACCACAAGCAATTGAACATCTACAAGTTTCTGATAAGATCTGGTTGTCCCAGATCCTTTGAGAAAGAAATCCACCTTTGTGCCCAAAATGGATGGAATGATGAATTCTATTCGTTTTTCCAATACCAAGAATCAAATTTGAGTGTCATCCGTGAAATGACCTACGCTGCCCTCAAATATGGTGATATCGGTATGTTGAGAAATGTGGTTTGCACTTTGCCTCAAACTTTCAGGGATGCTTTTTTTGATATTGTACACATGCACGATGTTATTGAAAAGACCATCAAGAGGGGACACTGTCAAATGATTGAGTTCATTTACGTCGTTTTTAGTCACAGATACCAATTGTGGTCTCCGAAAGATTTTGAGCATGCCATCTCTACCGGTAATATCAATGTGCTCATCAAAGTTGTTCATATGTGGAAGCAAACCCCTGCCGATTTGACGGGTGTTGAAAACGACATGTTGATGGAGGTCCATAGACGAGGTGTTACCGTGTAATTTTATTTTTTCATTCCTTTCATGAAAAAATAAAATATGAATGATGGAAAAAGCCAAACAGCTAAAGAAAGAAAGTAATAAGGCTATGAAAGAAATGGAGAAATCATGGAAAAGGTACCATGCCTATCGTGCTAAGATTGGTTTCGACAAAAAGATTATACTAATGTAAAAATTGGAGGAGTGACCCATAGAAAAATAAAATCTATGAAGGTTGACATCACACCTATACAGAAGAAAAAGATGGATAAACTTTTTGCTGATACACAGAGACTTTCTCGGCTTTCTTCTAAAGCCTATGATAAATATGAAAAATATATGAAAAAAATATTTTAATATTATATAATGAGTAAGCGTAAGTTAAACAACGAAGTTAATGAAATCAATGAACTTTTAAAAATTTTAAGAGTATCAAAGAATAAAAACAGGAATGAGTCTCCGGTATCAAAGAAAAAAAAGAGTGGGTCTCCAGTATCAAGTAAAAAAAGGAGTAGGTCTCAGTCTCCGGATTCTAATCTTCCTACAGAAGCCAACAAAAACGCCGCGCGTAAAGTTCGTGTGGCGCTTACAAAAACAGTCGGTGGTCAGCGCGTTGCTAAGACAAAACAAGAACTTTTGCGTGATATAGCATGCAAACAACGAGAAGAAAACTTCTATAAACGTTACCCTCATGAAAAATACCCATACTTGAATGAGATTAATTACGTAAATTATTGTATGGAGTATGCGAAAAACGGTACCAACGCCCTTAACCTCAACGCTTATGGTAAAATTTTGCAGAAACAAAATAATGAGGCTCGTCGAAATTATGAAAACTAGAGGTTTAATGAACAACAGTGATATTGTTAATATGATGAAAAGGTTTTCTCTATAAACACTAATTTTATTTCTTTATTTTTTTTACTTGTTTGTTATTCTCTACATTTTTACTGAATTTCTTTAGTTCATTATTTGAAAACATGTTTATATTGTTACTCGAAACCGTATTTTTATGTTCTTTCATGTTCTCAATTGTGATGAGTTCATGAAAAAATAAAAAAAAATAGAAACCTAAGTTGAGAGACTTTTTTAATAAAATTATAAATAAAATTAAAAGCTCGAGATGTCTTCTGTCCCCCCTGAACTTCAAGAACTTGGTGTCGAGAGTATGGATATAACTACTCTTGACTTGACACGGAGTAAACTCACCTGCTTACCTGAGAGTATTGGAAATCTCACTAAACTCGAAAAATTAGATCTGTCATGTAATCGCGAACTCACCTCCTTACCTGAGAGTATTGGAAATCTCACTCAACTCAAGGAATTGAATTTGGATTTTACTAACCTCATCTCCTTACCCGAGAGTATTGGAAATCTCAAAAAACTCGAGCAATTGGATTTGACACAGACTAACCTCACCTCCTTACCTGAGAGTATTGGAAATCTCACTCAACTCAAGGAATTGGAATTGATTGAAACTCCAATCACCTCCTTACCTGAGAGTATTGGCAATCTCAAAGAACTCAATGGATTGGGTTTGAATTCTACTCAAATTACCTCCTTACCCGAGAGTATTGGAAATCTCAAAAAACTCGAGCAATTGGATTTGTCACGCACTAAACTCATCTCCTTACCTGAGAGTATTGGAAATCTCACTCAACTCAAGGAATTGTGGTTGGAGGATACTCAAATCACCTCCTTACCTGAGAGTATTTACAATCTCACTCAACTCTTGGAATATTCGGAACTCATGAACTGCTTGGATTTTGATTTATCTATCGAGTTTGCAGAGAATAAACGCAGATTAGAACTTAAAGCAATGGATGTTCCTCGAAATATTGATGAAGCCAAAGCTTTTGTTATGATTGACCATGAATATTTTAAAAGTAGGTCTAATGAAGTAGATAAAATTTGGGATTCTATGGACGAAAATTTGAAAGTATTTTTCGCACATAAGTTGAAGGAAAATGGCTATCTTATTTCTGAACCTAACAGAGACAACTGCTTGTGTGATGAATGTTCGTGCCATATGGAAGTATGTTATAGTTGTCAGTGTGATGAGATGAGAGAATTGTTTAAAGCGCGTGCCCTTGGTTGTCCCGTTTTACCAGATTTACCAGAATCATCATATTGATGATGCTTCTTTCATGAAAAAATAAAAAAAAATATAAACCTAAGTTGAGAGACTTTTTTAATAAAATTATAAATAAAATTAAAAGCTCGAGATGTCTGTTGTCCCCCCTGAACTTCAAAAACTCGGTGTCAAGAGTATGAATATAACTACCCTTTACTTGTCATCGAAAAAACTCACCTCCTTACCTGAGAGTATTGGAAATCTCACTCAACTCAAGGTATTGGATTTGAGGTATACTAAACTGACCTCCTTACCTGAGAGTATTGGAAATCTCAAAGAACTCAATGGATTGGATTTGGCCCAGACTGAAATCACCTCCATACCTGAGAGTATTGGAAATCTCACTCATCTCGAAAAATTGGATTTGAATTCTACTCCAATCACCTCCTTACCTTCTAGTATTGGAAATCTCACTCAACTCAAATATTTGAATTTGGGGTTTACTAAACTCACCTCCTTACCTTCTAGTATTGGAAATCTCACTCAACTTGAGAAATTGTATTTGTATAAAACTCCAATCACCTCTTTACCTGAGAGTATTGGCAATCTCAAAGAACTCGAGGATTTGGAATTGTCAGGGACTAAACTCACCTCCTTACCTGAGAGTATTGGAAATCTCACTCAACTCAAGGTATTGGATTTGGAGTCTACTCCAATCACCTCCTTACCTGAGAGTATTGGAAATCTCACTCATCTCGAAAAATTGGATTTGTCGCGGAACAAACTCACCTCCTTACCTGAGAGTATTGGAAATCTCACTCATCTCGAATTATTGGATTTGTCTGAAACAGAAATAACCTCCATACCTTCAAGTATTGAAAATCTCAAAAAACTCGATGAATATCCGGGACTCATGAACTGCATGGATTTTGATGAATCTATCGATTTCGCGTGGACTAAACGCAGATTAGAACTTGAAACAATTAATGTTCCTCGAAATATTGATGAAGCCAAATCTTTTGTTATGATTGACCATGAATATTTTAAAAGTAAGACTAATGAAGTAGATAAAATTTTGGATTCTATGGACGAAAATATGAAAGTATTTCTCGCACATAAATTGAAGAAAGATGGCTATCTCATTTCTGAACCTGATGACAACAACTGCTTGTGTGATAATTGTTCATTCCTTATAGATCAAGAAATAAACTATAACAGATCTTATTGTTGTCAGTGTGATGAGATGAGAGAATTGTTTAAAGCGCGTGCCTTTGGTTGTACCGTTTTACCAGATTTACCAAAATCATATTGGTGAAACTTTCTTTTGTTTGATGATGACACTAGTAATGTGTTGATGAAAAAATAAAAAAAATATATAAACCTAAGTCGATAGACTTTTTAATAAAATTATAAATAAAAATAAAATCTCAAGATGTCTGTTGTCCCCCCTGAACTTCAAGAACTTGGTGTCGAGAGTATGGATATAACTACTCTTGACTTGTCATCGAAAGAACTGACCTCCTTACCCGAGAGTATTGGAAATCTCAAAGAACTCGAGGATTTGGAATTGTCAGGGACTAAACTCACCTCCTTACCTGAGAGTATTGGAAATCTCACTCAACTCAAGGTATTGGGTTTGGAGTATGCTAAAATCACCTCCTTACCCGAGAGTATTGGAAATCTCAAAGAACTCAAGGAATTGCATTTGTATGGATCTCAAATCACCTCCTTACCTGAGAGTATTGGAAATCTCAAAGAACTCGAGGAATTGATTTTGGATTATACTCCAATTACCTCCTTACCTGAGAGTATTGGCAATCTCACTCAACTCAAGAGATTGCATTTGGATAAAACTTCAATCACCTCCTTACCTGAGAGTTTTGGAAATCTCGAAGAACTCGAGTTATTGGATTTGAGGTATACTAAAATTACCTCCTTTGAGAGTATTGGATATCTCACTCAACTCAAGATATTGAATTTGTATGGAACTCAAATCACCTCCTTACCTGAGAGTATTGGAAATCTCACTCAACTCGAGGAATTGGATTTGTCTCGTACTCCAATCAACCGCTCACCTTACATTTGGATGATACTCGAATCATGTCCTTCCCTCAAAGTATTAAAAATTATTAAAAAATTTCATTTGACTTGATGAAAAAATAAAAATATTCTTTTCTTTCATGATGAAAAAATACATGTTCTTTCATGAAAAAATAATTGTAATGCTTTCATGAAAAAAAAAAATGTATAATTAATTTTT
>Ga0208542_1001376_pt1 | contig 10263 bp, 19 predicted proteins | sample DEB08_DNA_3_FD_185495 | JGI IMG/M metagenome (GOLD analysis project Ga0208542, IMG submission 185495) | Aqueous microbial communities from the Delaware River and Bay under freshwater to marine salinity gradient to study organic matter... | ecosystem: Environmental > Aquatic > Marine > Coastal ... | reverse complement strand
TATATTTAATAAGTATAAAAAAATTAAAAGAAATTTTGGTACAATAAATGAGTAATTTCATTTTAAGATTTTTTTCTTCTTTAATTTTAGCTCCCTTGTTTATTTATTTTATTTACGCTAATAATTTTTTATTAATTTTTCTTTTAACACTAATTTTAATCTTAACTTTTTTTGAGCTAAAATTTTTAATAAAAAAAAGGGATGCTTAAAAAAAAACACCCCCTTCCCTATGAACAAAAAAACACAATTACGTCATCCGCTTAACTTCAGACGAATAATGATCAATCTTTTCGATTAATTCATCGTTGGTAAATTTAACAAGTTGTTTGGACTTGATAAACATTTCTTCAGCAAGTTGTTGACCGAGTTTTAAACCGAACACATATTGTTCTCCGGATTTAAACATATTGCAACCAACACATTGAACACGGACATTGTCTTCTTCCCATCGGGTTGAATAATTTTTGCGTGACATAAAATGTCCGCATTGCATTGACTTATAATGATCACGTTTGCCACAAGTGAAACATTCAGTCATTCCGTGCTTGTCTGAATATTTAAGTCTTATATATTGACTAAATATTACGTCAAGTTTTTTGACAAGTTTTGATCGTGTCGGCTTCTTTGAGTTTTTCGGCATTGTTTTACGTTTAAGCAATAAATTGCCAATTAAGTTTATTTATCCATTGCTTTAAGCAATAAATTGCCGTCAGCTTCATTGAATCCCTTAATCAAGGTATATAAATATTTTGAATCCGATTTAACTTTATTCGTTTCGTATTTTTTTGAATCTGTGCCAAGGTTTTGATATTGAATTTGATCCATTTCCAAAATTGCATCCGTTCGTTCTTTTACGGTCAATTGGAAATCTTTTGCAATTTTTTCAGCAAGTTTGCGAATTGTTAAATCTTCAGACATATTTATTTATTTTAAAATTAGACATATAAACCACTAACCCACCAAAGTTCGATGAATTATTTTTTATTTTCAAGAAGTTGTTTGATTGTGTTTTCAACATTATCGTCCTTGACCCTTATATTTTTTTGAATAATTTTTGGACGATTTCAGTTGTGATTGTTTGGATTTCGAATGAATTCCGGGACGTTTCTTTTTGGGTTTAAATGAATGTTGATAAGTTGTACCTCGTGCCATTATTTGTGAAGTTTGTTTCCGAATACCTTTTCGACACCACGTGAACCGAAATAACCCCCTACAATGACACTTAATAAACCAGTAATCGAAGACAATTCAAGACCATAAAACCAACCCACAACATAAGAAATGGAAAAGAATGCCAACGTAAGCGGACGAACATTTGAAGCCAACCAAGAACCCGAACGTGCATCCGCAACCCATCGTCTTGTCACACCGTCAATTTCAGCACGTTCATTTTTTAATTTTTCAAGGGCAACTTGTTTGTCAGCGTCTGACATTTCAGAACCACCAATGATTGCTTGTATCACACTTCCAATGGGTGTTTGATCCGCAATTGCACCAACAACATTCGGAATCTTATTCAATAAGAATTTTCCGACATCGGTGTCCTTGAATTTTTTTTTAGTTTCTGACATATTTTAAATACAAAACTTGTGCAAGTTCAACTTCGTGTTCATTGTCAACACAAATGTTTTTTGTGATTTCTTTGTATTCAGCTAATTTTTTTGAATGATTGATTGACGCGCATGAGGTCGTCATGATCAATATTGGAATTAATATTTTCATATCGTTTGTGTGTTTGTGCGATAAGTATCGCGTTTGTGAGTGCATCAATGGACTTGCGAATTTCTTTCAATTCGTTTCTTAATCCATTTGATTTGACATTTATTGTTTCTTTACCCATATCGTTGATCCCGTGGTGTTAGTATGTCCAAATGACGTTGGGGTCTTTATCTGAATGTATGTCGCCGGAATCGACATGGATGAATGTGTCGGCGATACCGATTCTTGAAAATCCGGCTTGTAAGAATGCCTTGACCATATCGTGTCGGTCACGGGATGTTGTGCAATGTACGTCCGCCGCGATACCTTGTAAATGAGTTGAGTTGGGTTTTCCCCCAACTTCTTGATTCTTGTATATGGTACGGTATCCGGAATTGATGTGCATTGGTCTTCCGTAAATCTCACGGGCGTTGTCCAACATTGCAAGGAAGCGTTCGTCCATGTTCGTTCCACTTCCCGGGTGGTCACTTGAATCGAATTCGGATAAACTGAAATACTTCATGAAAATATTGAATAAATAATTTTAACCAAAACAAAAAATGCAACAATACCAACAAAGATCACCTTGCCTTTGTCAAATATTAAATCACTTTTCCAATTATCCACCACCCAATCTTTTGCGGCTTCTTTTATTATTAACCAGTATTTTTTCATTTTATCTTCTTTTTGTGTCGACGTCACGTCTTAAATATTCAATGTCCTTCATAAATGCCTTCAATTCAATTTCAAGCATTCGGACTTCTTCTTCGGTTTTTCTTTGATTTGGCCAAGTGTATTTTTGTTCGTTTTCTTTAAGTTTTTTTGTCGCGGTTTCCACGGCATCAACCCTTGCATTTAATGTATAATAAGAACCAACAATCGAAGCAAACATTGCCAAGATTGTAAGTATCTGCGGAATCGATACGCTGAAGTCCGCCTTCCCGTCGTTGTTAATATCGAATTTGGGCATATTAATTGAGTTTTTTGTAAATACTGATCAAGGTGTATATTATCGCCAAGGACAACGACACCACTTGTAAAACTGGTTCAATTTCTGTAAGGCTTACCAATAAGGCGAAAACATTTAATATGTATAATTTCAAATCATTCATTTTTATTTAAGTAAATGTAGGTGTCCATTTTGCAACTTGGGTATTGCTACTAAAAAAATATCCAAATTGATTTACTGAATCGTAAGCACCAGACCCGGAACCTTGAAAATAATAACCACCAAAACTAACATTTTGTTGTTCTAATGAGCCAAGTTCTGTATCATATCGCCAAAAAGTATCCGTACTTAAATTATAATCCCTAACAAATCCATAAATTGAATTTTCAGCGTGAACCATTTGCATTTGTTGACTTCCGGAAGGTCTATTATTATTGTAAGCTGATATAAAACCAGCGGATAAATTTCTGATATAAATAGTTGTATTTGTGTTTATTCCGTGATGAATTAAATCATTATCCCTATCAATTGCAATTTCATTTGCGTAAGTTCCAGTCAAAGTAACCTCACTTTGGAAAACGCCGGACGAATTATATTTTCTTAATTTAGTACTTGATGAACTTATATTCGTCATTATATACATATTTCCACTTGAATCAATTACAAGACCCCTTACATCTTGCAAAAATTTTGGTGAAAAAGATCCATTGACAATCGCTTCAACCACATAAGTTGAAACAATTGATCCGTTAAGATTTCTTTTCCTTATAACCTTAGTGTCATAAGTTGATCCCCCCGGACTACCGCCAAATTCTTCAAATGTAAATAGATATCCATTGTGATAAGCAATACCCCTTCCGGTGTTATTTTGATAACCCGAAGGTGTCGTCAATGAAAATGCGTTGGAATTAAAAGTCCAATTTGTAATTCTTGGGCCAATTGGAATCCCATCCGCTTGACTGATAAGTCTTTTGTTTAACCCCATTTTTTAAAATTCATAATCAATTACACTTGCTTTTGTTGTTTTGGCATTTATATTTGTTTCGTGTGTCGCACATTCAGTTCTTAATGCTGACCTTGCATCAAGGATGTCTTGTGGTGCTGCAACACCTTCTTGTGCGCGAATTATGTACCAATCGGTTTCCGCAAGTTTTGAATTGTAAAAATGTTTTAATTCAGCAATCTTTTGTTCTTTTAATTCAGCAACCGTTTCTGAATATGTTATTGATTCAACTGGATAAGTAAATATTTCAGCATCCGCATCAAAATAAATGTCGCCAAGTTGTTCAGATTGTTTTTTGGTTGGTGTTACAACATCGTAAAATCCAAGACCTTTTAAATCTTCGTCCGACATATAATTAACCCCAAGAATATTACCCCAAGTTTTTGGAACTGAAGAATATGTTTTTATTGTACCGTTTAAGTTTATTCCTTTCATTTTATTTTATTTTAAGCTGGGTTTGTGTCGCTTGTGTATGTCGCAACTGAATAAATCAATATTGCATCCGAATCGTTGTCATCAATACACACCACTTGAATATGGTTTGAAGATGCACCGTCATAAGTACCAGTTCCCGCTTGGTTGATTGCTGAAGTTGTAAAGTCATCCGCCATTGTAATGGTTTGCGAACCAGTTACAAGAATGTCAATCACTTGTCCCTTCTTAATGTTTTGGATGTTTAATGTCGTTGCACCAGTTAATGCCGAAGTTAATTCGAATATTCCATAAGAAGAAGCATCCAAATTGATTGTTCCACTTGTTGTTGCAATTTCTTGTTTTGCGGTGAAACGTGGTGCAAGTTCATCGTGATCAACAACGTCATTTGCGATGCTTAATGCAGTTGAACCCGTTACATCACCCGTGTGTGTTTGATTATAAAGGTTTGTTGAACCTTCAGATATGTCGTCTGAATCCAGTACAACCGCTCCAGTTTGTGTGTTTACACTCGTTACAAGATTTGTGTCGTCTAATAAGGCTGACAAATCAAGCGTAAATGTTGAAGCATCGTCCCTTGTGAATGTAACAATACCAGTTGAACCGTTTAATGTACCGCTTGAAATTGCTCGTGCATCTTCGTCAAGGTAACTTGATAAATCAACGGTGCTTGTTGTACCGTCTGCCCTTGTTAATGTAAGGATGTCGGATGCAAGGGAAAGACTTTGTCCAGCATATAATTCAGTCGTGTTGTCATTCACCTTATCGAATGCCGATCTAAGGGGGTCGCCCGTTCCGTCGTTCGCCGTTGTCCCGATGTTAATTGTTTGTTGTGCCATTTTATTTTTTTATTAACTTGTAATTATTTGAGTTACTTTTAAATATCCATTTGATTGTTCAACTTTGTAAATTGGGTATGCTTCAAGAGGGTTGCCGAATACTGCTGCAGTATCAAAATCACCTCTAAAATATTTTGGTGTTGAATATGCAGCATAAGGGCCAAAACTTGAAACGTGTGTATCGTCACTATTTATAAATGTTCCAAATCCATCCGCAACAAATGATCCGACTTGTATTGTATCCGTGTCAAATTCAATTGGGTTAGTACCCCATCCACTTACAGAAGTACCATCATAATCCGTTATATCCGCTTGGTCATCGACCATTCCCCTTGTGTAGGTTGTTCCGCCATAATCAAATGAAAAACTTGCTAGGCCGGATAGGGAAGTCAAAATTGCAAAATCAACTGAACTTATTGTTCCGGGTGTTTCACCCGAAGCTGCGGAAACAATAACCGAACGAGTTGCTGAAGCTGAATTTCCACTTGAATCACTTACCGAATAAGTTATCGTATAAGTTCCAGCAGTTGCGGTATCTACTGTTCCACTTGTTGTTATTGAAGAAGTTAAATCACCATCAACATCGTCTGTCGCAGTTGCACCAGCATCTGTGTAAGAATCACCAACCGTTAAATTAATCGTTGACAACCCGATAAGCGTAATTGTTGGGGGTGTTAAATCAACCGAATCAACCCCAATGTCAGCCGTATAAGAAGTCATGTCGGCGGTAAAAAGTGTTGTGTCAGCATATATGATTGAACCTTCTGCGGTTGCTGGGTAAATAATACCCCAAGAATTAATCTCATTAACAGAACCCCACCAAGATTCGGAATAAGATTTACCCCATCCAATGTTGTTTTCCCCATACCAATCATTGATTGTTGCCATACTTATATAATCACTTTTTTGTGTTTTTGTTATATAACGAAGTCAAAAATGTTTTTAATTTGACGACGTTTTTTTCTTTTGGTTTATACGTTTTTACAATACCCATCCCGTGTACGATTGTCCAGTAATTGGTGAAATGTCTTCGTTTGTGTTTGTGTTGTACTCCGGATACTTAGAAGGTGCGTTGAAACTTAAATGATCGATCAATCTGTCGGCATAAAATTGCATTGTGTCGCGTTCTTTTTCAACCAAATAGTCCACTTCTTCCTTCGATACCGTTTCACCGGTTTCCGATGTATGTTTAAAAACACCCTTGTTTCCGAACGTATATGATGCAAAAGGAATGTATTGAACCGCTGCGGCATGAATCAAAACGGGTTTGATATAATCATTTACCAGCGTCAAATAATCACCAGTCAAAGAAGACGATTCAATGTCACCTTGTATTTTTTCATACAAGTCCGTTCCCAACAATTGTTGAACGGTGATTTCTTGTGCGATAAGCACATATTGAATGAATTTATCCGTGTCGATATTTCCGCTCAAACTTGTGTATTTGACCAAGTCCTTCCGTGAAATCATTAATCCTTTTGCCATTATCCTTTATAGTTTGGGTGATGTCCGCGATCCGTTCTTGTGATATTTGCTTCCGTCACTTCTTTAGGGTTTTTTGGAAGTTTAAATCCTTCACGAACTGCTTGATTCACGTTTACAAATTTAGTTCCGTCAAGTGCGTTGCCACCCCATTCAGTTCCGTCTTTTTTTAATCGTTTTTTGTAAATACGTCTTTCCCATCGGTGATAACAATTCACCCCACCTTGCCACTTAAATAATGAATAATTTTGACCTTTGTGACCGTGTTCTTTGTTAACACCACGCGCTGACATTTGTCCGATATCTTCTTTGCGGTATATTTTGCCATTTTTAAGCATATTCACACAAAATGGTCTTGATTCACCTTTGGGTGTTCTGTTTGTTCCTTTTACGTATTTATATCGAACCTTATATCGTTTGTCATCTTGTGTCGAATCTTGTGTCGCGGATAAATGTAATCCATTCAAATACGATTCAACGTCAAAATCTTCGGGTTCGTCTTCGGTGTCGTCAACATCAAGAAGTTCGTAATCTTCAAGATTTTCGTCCTCACCCAAGTCTTTGATCATTTCCCAAATTTCATTTGCCGTGTCGTCATCTAAGAATGGACGTTCGTCACTTGATAATTTGACACCAGTTTCTTCTTCACGTGCTTCGTCGGTTATTGCATTGCTTGGATCGATAAATTCCAACGGTTGAAGCGTTTTGAAATATAATTTTAAGGATATATCGTTGACTGAAAGGATGTCGTCCATTGCATCACAAATCACGTCTTGATAAGGTCTTATTGTGACACTATTAAACAACAAAGAAGCCGTTTTTATTTCGTCTGCATTTGATCCAAGACCATTGTTTTCAGTTCGCATCCCTAAAAGAAGCGGTGACGTCACACGGTGTGCAATGATAAGTTTGTTTTGACATTCCCTTGAAAGGTATTCGTAATGACTTGGTGCGTCATTTAAACTTATGTCGTCAACCGTGGTTTTTGATTCTTGGTTGTTGTTGAATGAAACAATCACTTTTTCACCCTTTGATCCGGTGAGTTTATTCATCACGTCATTTTTGATGCGAAGTTGTTGTTCCATGTCGGGTGTTCCATTGTTGAAGTTTACAACCTTAGTTCCCGAAAATGAATTCTTGACGTCATTGATTAAGAAGTCAGAAATTTCGCATTCAAGTTCAGCGTATGCCGTTTCGTAATCTTGGGGACAATAATAATCGTAACCGGACACATATCTTTTGATTATTTTGATTTCCGGTTCTTTTCCATTACCAAATCCAAATGCCGCGATTCTTTTTGGTTTGTCGGAAGGTTTTACTTCCTTCCATTTTGGGTGATAATAATATGCCTCAATCTGACCGTCTTCGTTCATCTTTTCTGCACGTAATGTTTGACGTGGAAAATGTTCAGACTTGACAACCTTGCCATTTCGGTATAAGACTTGAAATGAAGCCTCACCAAGCATTTTAAAATCCAAGATGACCTTACGCATACATGAATCGGAAAAGATTGATTTCATGGCTGCATATTGATCCGGTTTGCTTGATGAATCAAGTGCGTCAACCCCTTTTCCAAATATCATGTTTGAAATACCCGTAATGATTGCGTTGTTTGTCGTTGAATTGATAAATAAATCAATCAAATACGAATAGTAATCGTTGTCCTCGCCGTAAGCAACCCAATCTTTTCTTTTGTCTTCAATGACCTTGGGTTTGACGTAAGACGATAAATTTATGATGTGTGTATCCATTATAAGAATATAAATTCATTTTCTGTGGTGTGTGGCGTATATTCAGCATCATTGACCGAATAACTTGAAACGGTTTGATTTGTGCAAAATATTTTGTCCTTGTACACGATTTCCGACGATGTTATTGTCAAAAGATAAAACGTGTCTTCTTTTAAACTGAACGTGTCAGAATGTTGATAATAATAAAGATTTTCGGTGAATGATGTAACGTCTTCATTGTACACTTCGGCGTTTGTCGATTCGTTTACAATCTTGATGTTGTATGTCGTCCCTTGGGTATATTCCCTCGGGATGAAATTTATCGTTTGTGACGATCCGGATTCTTGTAAGATTATCATATTTATATAATAAAAAACCCTTCAATTTGTTATAATAAAAAAGGGCATCCAATCGGACACCCTTCTTAAATCAAATGAAAAAATTCTTATGAATTAGTTCCTTCAGTAACGGTCACCGTTGCACTTGCCATTCCATCAAATGGGTCAGCCGCAGTTGGTGAATCAACAAAGTTTGCTGGTTTCAATTCTTGTGCTGACAATGTCAACGTGTAAGCTGAAGCGTCACCCATGGCTGCTCCAGTTGAAATTGTACCCCCAGTAACTTCAGCACCGTGTTCAAGACCCATCACGAAAACATTTCCGTTGTAATCTTCAACCGCAACGTGTGGTCTTCCGTATGCAAGAAGTTTCAATTCTTTGTTGTCTTCTTTTGACAATTTAGTCAAAGTCAAATTCAATGTTTGTTCAAAAAACACCGTACCATTTTCACGTGATGCCGTGAATGTTTGTTCAAAGGAAGAATTTCCCTTTAATTCATATTTGTAAGCCGTAAACGTCCCGTCCATATCGGTGATCTCGTCGTCGGTTTGCGTTACTGTTCCGTAATCACCGAAATCTGTAAAATAAACCGCCTTAATCCCACCAACTACGTCCTTACATGGAAGTTTTCGTCCTAAACTTAAATCGCAAGCCATATTTTTATTTTTTTATAAAAAAAAAGGCGGGTGAACCGTTTGGATCGCCCACCCCTTTTTCATTGATTAATTATTATTAGTTCGCGGAATTTGTGATTCCGTAAGTCACGATATCTTCAGCGATTGCGTAGTTCACTCCACCAGTTGCGCGAAGGATTACACGTACGTTGTCAGAACCGTCAAGGTCAGCCATGTCAAGAACTTTCACCAAGTTGTGGTCGCTTAATAAACCAGTTCCGAAGAATAAGTTTGATTTTTCAGCGGCCATTGCCGTGTTGTCTGCAAGACCATTGGCAACTGCGATTTTCACACCGTCGAATGATAATGCACCACCGTTCCACCATTGTGTTCCTTGTGCGCCAACCCCGGAATTTGAAGTAGCCGCAACACTAAATCCACCTAATGCACGTACATAAGCACGGGCGATGTTTTGTGAAACGTAGATGTAAAGGTCTTCACTTCCATATAATGTTGAAGGAATTGCATCCACAATGCTTCCTAATTGAGCGATAACGTTTGAAGCCGTTACGGTTGTACCAGCAATTTCTTGTGCCGCTGGAAGGTTTGCGTCACCAGCAATGATTTCGCTGAAACCGTTGAATTCACCCGAATTTGATTCGTCACCAACCCAAATGTTTTGTTCGATCTTTTGAGCAACTTTTGCTGCAACGTGTCCGATTAAGAAGTCAGCAAATGAAGGTGGAAGTGTATCGTGAGCGCTCATTCCCATTTGAATTGCTTCCCAGTCACCACGGAAATCTTTTTTACACAATTGAAGGTTGACTTGAAGTTCTTTTGGATTAAGAACACGTTCAGTCAATGTCAATGTTGATGTCGCAGTAAAATCACAAGACGCATCTTTTAAGATTCCGTCGGTGCTTACTTTTTTAAGCACTTCTTTGTGCTTCACGTTTGGTTTAACGGTGATTAAACCGTTTTCAATTGTTGAACCACTTAATAAGGCAGCCGCGATGTACTCACCGGCAAACTCGCCATTATAAGAAGTCGTGATTGATGTAGATGTAGCCATAACTAGTTATTGATTGATTTTAAGATTTATTTTTTGATTTGTGAAATTTTTGCCATCACGCGATCCATTGTATTTTGTGGACGTGATTGACCATATAAGAAATTGA
>Ga0208542_1001370_pt1 | contig 10283 bp, 11 predicted proteins | sample DEB08_DNA_3_FD_185495 | JGI IMG/M metagenome (GOLD analysis project Ga0208542, IMG submission 185495) | Aqueous microbial communities from the Delaware River and Bay under freshwater to marine salinity gradient to study organic matter... | ecosystem: Environmental > Aquatic > Marine > Coastal ... | reverse complement strand
CTTATGACACGACGGACTGGTTCTCGGTTCCGCTCGTAGCGTCTTAATTTAACCCCACAGCCGGCCTACGGGCCGGCTGGCCCTTACCATAGGTGAAAAATGGCTGTAATTTATCTTCGTCACCCCAAGCATGGGGTGAAGATTGCTACTATGGATCTCGAAGCCGACTACGACGAACAGAACGGCTGGGAAAGGTTTGAACCTGATGACGACAGCGGGCGAGCAGATCAACGGAGCGTTGCGGCTTCTGGGCGTCCTCGCGGAAGGAGAAACGCCTTCAGCGGAAACGTCTCAGGACGCGCTGTTCGCACTCAACCAGATGCTGGACAGTTGGAACACGGAACGTCTGTCGATTTTCTCGACGCAGGATCAGGTGTTCACATGGCCGTCGGGACAGATCAGCCGGACGCTTGGGCCGACAGGTGATTTTGTCGGCAACCGCCCGGTTCTGGTAGACGACGCGACCTACTTCCGCGATCCGCAGACCAACGTCTCCTACGGCATCAAGATCATCAACCAGCAGCAGTATGACGGCATCGCCGTCAAGACTGTTACCAGCACCTATCCACAGGTGATCTGGATCAACATGTCGTTCCCCAACATCGAAATGTATGTCTACCCGGTGCCGCTTCGCGCGCTGGAGTGGCATTTCATTTCGGTCGAAGAATTGACCGCCCCGGCTACGCTGGCGACGACGCTGTCATTTCCGCCCGGCTATCTGCGGGCGTTCCGATATAACCTTGCCTGTGAGATTGCACCGGAATTTGGTGTCGAGCCGTCGGCGCAGGTGCAGCGCATCGCCATGTATAGCAAGCGCAATCTAAAGCGCATCAACAACCCTGATGATGTGATGTCTATGCCGTATTCGCTAATCGCTACCCGGCAAAGATATTCAATTTTTGCGGGTAATTATTGATGTTAATCAATAATATAGCCCCACGACACTTTTCGCCAGACGGCGTTCACCATATGAATGCTGATGTTAAATTCACGGGCGATTTCTTTTCGAGACGCGCCCGATTTAACTTTGTGTCGGATTTGCCTTACCTTATCGGGCGTCAATTTTTGAGTGTTCTCAAGCACGGCAATAGAATGCCTAGCATTCCCGCTAGGGGTCACGTATTCAAGGTTGGCCATCGTATTATTAGTCTTGTTGCCGTCTTTGTGGTTAACGTGATACCCGTTTGGGCGCGGGCCTATAAAGGCTTCGGCGACCATGCTGTGAATGGGTCTATGAAAATGCTGGTTGTTTACGGACAGCGTTACAAAATAATATCCGTCTCGTCTAAGCGCTGGCTTAAGTGTGCGCGTCGAATCTTTATACGCCGCCCCTCGCAAAATTTTGCTGATGACGGTCGCGCTAACACCAAATATAGGCGCCATTTTTCTGGCGCTCACCCCTTCAGCCGACAACCTGCGCATTTCTTTTATGTCAATCTCGTTAAATCTGCGTTGCGAAAGATTCCGCGCTCGCAGACTGCGTATTTGCCCCGCATCACTTATTTCGTACGCGTCCTCAAAACCGCGTACCCCGCTCCACCTCTCCATCTGCAAACTCCGATAAGTTGAGAACGGCGGTATAGCATGCTTTCACCTATTTTGGGAAGCTCATATGTCGCCCGCAGCGTCAATGCTGCGGACAGCCGGATGGTCAATCTCTTTCCCGAGATTGTTGCCGATGGCGGCAAGCAGCCGGCGTTCCTTCAGCGCGCGCCGGGTCTGCGCCAGCTCGTCCAGCTCCCGACAGGGCCTGTGCGCGGGCTGTGGACTTTTGGCGACTACGCCTACGCGGTGTCTGGCACACGCTTTTATCAGATTGATTCCAACTGGGTCTACACCGACAAGGGCGGCGTTGCCGGCACAGGTCCGGTCAACATGGTCGACAACGGCACGCAACTATTCATCGCGGCCGGGGCCAATGGCTACATCTACAATGCCAACACTGACGTCTTTGCGCAGATCACGGACCCTGATTTTGCCGGTGCCGTAGGCGTTGGATTTCTGGATGGCTACTTCGTTTTCAACGAACCCAATAGCCAGAAGTTCTGGGTGACGTCGCTCTATGACGGCACGTCAGTCGATCCGCTCGACTTTGCCAGCGCTGAAGGCTCGCCGGACGACCTCGTCACGCTGATCGTCGACCATCGCGAGGTCTGGCTGTTCGGGCAAACTTCGGTCGAGGTCTGGTATAACGCCGGGTTGCCCGACTTCCCGCTCGCCCGTATTCAGGGCGCGTTCAACGAAATCGGCTGTCAGGCTCCGTATTCGGTCGCCAAGCTGGACAACGCGCTGTTTTGGCTCGGCAAGGATGCTCGCGGTAATGGGATTGTCTATAGATCCAAGGGCTATACCGGCGAGCGGGTTTCGACGCACGCGGTAGAGTGGCAGATCCAGCAATACACGACGCTGGCCGACGCGGTCGCCTACACCTACCAGCAGGACGGTCACGCTTTCTATGTGCTGAACTTCCCGACCGCCAATACGACGTGGGTCTATGACGTCTCGACCGGCGTTTGGCATGAACGCGCCGGATGGGAGAACAATCAGTTCACCCGCCACCGCGGCCAATGTCAGATGAACTTTGCCGATGAGATCGTCATCGGCGATTACGTGGCGGGCGTTCTTTATGCCTACGACATGACGGTCTATACGGAAGCCGACACGATCCAGAAATGGCTTCGGTCGTGGCGGGCGCTCCCAACCGGGCAGAACGACCTGAAACGCACAACTCAACACAGCCTCCAGCTCGACTGCGAATCAGGCGTCGGGCTTGTGACCGGGCAGGGCAGCGATCCGCAGGTCATGCTGCGCTGGTCGGACGACGGCGGCCATACATGGTCGAACGAACATTGGAAGTCGATGGGTCAGATTGGTCAATATGGGAAGCGCGTTATCTGGCGGCGGCTCGGCATGACGCTCAAACTGCGCGACCGCGTTTACGAAATCTCCGGAACCGACCCGGTCAAGATCGCGATTATGGGCGCTGAACTCATTCTGAGCCCGACCAATGCCTGAGAACGTAACCCAGATCCCGGCTGCGCGCGTTCCGCTCACCCCGACGGAGGTGATCACTCGCGAGTGGTATCGGTTCTTCTATAATCTGTTCGCCATCCTTGGCGCGGGGTCTCTGCGCTACGGCACGTTCTACGACACAACAACCCAGAACGCGGCGGCCATAAATACAGCCTATGCTGTTACGTTCGACACTACCGATCTGTCTGGCGGCGTTTACCGCGGCACGCCAACATCCCGCATATATGTAGACAGGCCGGGGGCCTACAACTTTCAGTTTTCCATCCAGTTCGAAAGCACGAACGCATCTTCCAAGCTGATCCAGATATGGGCGAGAATTAACGGGACAGACGTCCCTAATTCGGCCACGCGGATCACTATGAAGGGCGCTGGCGAAGCCTATGTTGCTGCATGGAATTTTGTGCTACGAATGAATACGGGCGACTATTTTGAGCTGATGTGGTCGACTGACAGCACTACGGTAGAAATACACGCCAATTCGGCGGTGGCTCCGGCTCCGGCCATCCCCTCGGTCATCCTGACCGTGTCGTGCAACATAGGTGAATAATGGCTGTTCTCACTCCTACCGCCAAGATGCAGTTTCTGAAGGCCGACGGCACGCCGTTGGTCGGCGGAAAGCTCTACACCTACACGGCCGGCACGACGACGCCGCAGGCTACCTTCACGGACAATACAGGCGGCACGTCCAACACCAATCCCGTCATTCTGGACAGCCGCGGTGAGGCCAACGTCTGGCTCGGCGGCGCTATTTACAAGTTCAAGCTGACCGACGCCAACGACGTTGAGATCTGGACGGTCGACTATATTTCGGCCCCGACCTCGGGCGTCTCTCCGGCGCTGTCCGGCAACGTCACAATCGACACCAACTCGTCCAGTCCGGCGCTCAAGATCACCCAGACCGGCACCGGCTATGCGCTCCGGGTGCAGGACAGCGCCGACCCGGACACGACTGCAACGGTTATCGACAACACCGGGCGGCTTGGCGTCGGGACTGTATCGCCGTCCGAGCTGGTGGATATTTCCGGCGGCAATCTGGCGTTCACGGCTGCGGCCGGAACGCTTTACGCCAAAATCACGCCCGGCGCGTCAACCACAGACATCGCCGCCGACGGCGCTCGAACGCTTACGTTCACGACCGACAGCGTGGAGCGGCTTCGCATTACGGATACCGGCCTTGTCGGTATTGGCAAGACGCCGTCCGCAGGCGTCGAGCTGGATGTGCTGGGCGACATCGCTGCGTCCGTGTCGGTCAAAACAGACACTATCTCTGAACTGACTTCTGCGGCAGGCGTGACAATTGACGGCGTGTTGTTGAAAGACAACAACATGAACGGAAGCTATCTTACCGCTGCATCTGTTACCGCGCCCAAACTTGACGGCGCACAGACGGGGTCTGCGCCTATATTCGGCGTTCGCGCATGGGGGCTAGTAGCTAATAACGGTTCTACGGCAACACTTACTGCTGGTGGCAACGTGGCGTCGGTCAGCCGGGTCGGGGTCGGAACCGTAACAATCAACTTCACTACCGCGTTACCTAACGCAAATTACGCCGCTATCGTTCAATTCGACGGCAACAGCGGCGCTATCTGGACCAGGGCGCAATCCAGAGCGACCGGCAGTTTTCAGGCGCAGACGTTGAATACCAGCGCCACTGGTCAGGACGCTAATTTCTCTTTCATTGTTATCGGCTGAGTGAGGCAGTAATGATCGACCCTTTTACGCTCGCAGCAGGCGCCGGCGCGGCAGGCAGCGCCATCAGCGGCATCATGGGCGCAAATGCGGCGCGGCAAGCCGGGCAGCAACAATCCAACGCCGCAATGATGTCGGCCATTATCCAGGCTCAGCAAGCTGACGCGGCGCGGCAGCAACAGGAGCGTATGTATCAGGAAGCGGTAGCCCGCATGGAGCCGTTCCGGCTGGGCGGCGTCGCAGCCACTAACCGGATGCAGGAGCTTTACGGCATTGGCGGCAATCAGGCCGCTGCTGGCTACGGCTCCTACGCGCAGCCGTTCAGCATGGCGGACTATCAGGCTGACCCCGGCTATGCCTTCCGCGTGCAGCAGGGCCAGCAGGCCATCGACCGCTCAGCCGCTGCTCGGGCCGGGCTCCAGTCCGGCGCCGCGCTGAAAGAAGCCGCCCGCTTCGGGCAGGAGATGGGCAGCCAGGAATACGGCAACGCCTATAACCGCTTTCTTCAGCAGCGTCAGTTGCAGCTTCAGGCGTTGCAGGGGCTCGCAGCCCCCGGATCGTCTGCGGCTATACAGGCGGGCCAGATGGGCGTCGATGTAGGCCGCAACATCGCCAACACCATGCTGGCTGGCGGAGCGGCGATCGGGCAGGGAATTGAGCAGGCCGGTCAGGCCCGCGCCTCCAGCTATATGGGTGGCCAGTCTGCCTTACAGGGCGCGCTGGGCGGGATCGGTGAGAACGCGATGGCGGCCGCGGTCTACAACCGGCGGTATGGCCAGCCACAGACAGCCGGAACCGGCGCAATGGGGTATCAGTCTTTCGGGGGCCAGATGGTCCCGACATTCTTCTGAGGTCTGACCAATGCCAGTTCGCTACGACATCGCCGCCGGCCTCGCACAGCCGCAGCAGTCCTACAGCCCGATGAACATGCTCGCCCAGATGCAGCAGATGGACTATCGCGAGCAGCAGAACGCGCTGGCGCAGGCGCAGCTTGCCGAGTATCAGAGGAAGATACAAGCAGAGCAGGCCAGAGCCGGGCTGTTTGCAAGACCGGGATTTAACCCCCTTACGCAACAAGGGCTTCTTGATATTGCCCGCGTCGACCCGGAATACTTCCGCCAGTTCATATCGCCGTATGCCAGCTATACATCTGGCATGGCGTCTGCGCGAGCATCCGGCGCAAGGACTCAGTTAGACGAGCGTGAGTTTCAGGAAATAAAAAAGCCTCGCGCGGAATTAGAAAAAGAAAAACTTGGCCTCGAAATAACTAAAGAAGAAAGATATGCGCGTGAGGCGTTAGCCAAGGCCGATGCGGCGACACTTGATACGGGGATTAAGAGAACTGCCGCCGCGCAGGATATCTTATCTCAATTTGATCCATCTACGCCGGACACATGGCCGAGTATTTATGCGGGCATAAAACAGATAGCCCCAGATTTTGCAGCTAGATTTGACCCCGACAAGGCGCCGAACGAAAAATTCGTTTCGACGGCTATGCAGACTGCTGACATGCGTCGGCGGGTAGCCGAAGATATCATCCGTCAACAGACACAGCTAGAATTTGCGCAGCCGCAGACGCCCTCTTACGCGCCGGGCTATAATCAAAGATATGACCGAGCCACTAATTCGTTTTATCTTGAAGCGCCGCGCCAGCCGGGGGCTATGCCGTTAGACGCCAACGCTATGCTGACTCCGTCTGCACAGCCGCAAAACGCATTTGCGGGACAGCCTCTGACGTCAATGACGCCAACAGCCCCCGCGGCCGAAGAGCCGCCAGCGCCGGGCAGGATTAAGCCTACGGCTGCACCTATGCCTCCGATTGGCACACCAGAATATGAGATTAGACGTTCGGCACGTTCGGTTCTCGACATTGCCGGCGTTGATCTTGATAAAGGAACAAACCGGGTAGCAGATCTTATTAAAGATACGCCGTCCAGCGCCTTTAGGGCTTATGCGCAGCAAAAGACCGGAGCGTTTACCGGAAAAGCCACTCCGCAGATGGAAAACGTCGGCCGGCTAAATACAATCATTGATAATATGGTGTTGGCCGCAGCCAATAATAAATTAGGCGGGCAGGTTTCGGACGCCGATGTCCGTCTTCTTAAGGAAGCGCAGGCACAAATAAACGACCCTAGCGTTCAACCTAACCAACGTCTTGCAGCTTGGGACGAAGTTCTGCGCATCAAAGCTAAACAAGCCGGATACAGCTACACGCCTATGGATCTTTCGCAGCTCCGCGAGCAACCTATTGTTGGCGAACGTAAGCCTGCGCAGATTGACGAAACTGCTATTCTTACTGATCTTTTCGGGCGGAAAAAATGACCGACGAAATTTACGGAAAGATCGAAACCGCACGCAAAAAAGGCGTATCGGATGAGGCCATAAGAAAATTTCTTATGGACCACCCGCTTGTGGAGCAGGCGCGGTCCAAGGGCGTTTCCGACGCAAAAATATTCGAGCATCTTGGACTTGCGCCTCAAGAGCCAAGCGCCTTGGAGACGATAGCGTCTGAAGCCGATGTCATACTCGGCAAAATAGAGCCAGACGTTATGGCGTTGGGACAAAGCCTTACACCTGAAGAGCTTAGCCGCACAATCAATCGCGCTGTTATGAGCCCCCTTGAAACGGCTAAAGGCGCAGTCGCGGGCATAGGCGAGTTCCTTCAGCATCCGTATGAAACTTTCAGAGAGCGCCCGGTCTCTACAATTCTCGGCATCACACCGTTTGCGCTCGGCGGCGCAAAATTGTTGGGCGGCGCGCGTCGCCTTTCTGCGCCTGTGCTTGAACCGCAGCGCGCGGCGGTTCAAAACGTAATGGGCCAGCTTACCGAACCACAAGCGTTCGCAAACGCTATGGCGCGGCCTGTTCCCGTTACGCCCGGCGCTCCCGTCGCGACTGCATCTCAGGCGGCGGTTGCCGCAGGTCTTTCCGAGCCTGCCGTTGCGGGCATGGAATCGTCTCTGATGAATGTTACGCGGCCTTACGGTCGTGAAGTATTTGGTCTTCAGGAGCAGAGATTTTCAGCAATTCAACAGCAGATACGTCGTATTGAAGACGACATCGCGCGTCGTGCAGACACCATGTCTCCCGCTGAAATGGCCCAGCTCCGCACCGTCCGTGATGATCTCATGCGTCAGCTTGCCGCTGAACAGCGGGGTCTGACTCAACGAGGACAAGCGCTTGGCGAGCAATTGCCGGCGGTTAGCCAGAGAGTGCAGGGTGAAGTCATACAGCAGACTGCGGCGCAGCTTAAGCGAACCGCCAGAGAACGGCAAATTGAACCTGCATATGAACAACCTATCCGCGCTGCGGGCCGTCGACAGATAGATATTACGCCTGTCGTGGCGTTGTCTGAGCAGGTTTTAGGGCGTCCTTTGACAGCTTTTCAGCCGGAGACCGCGCCGGGCGCATTGGCGCGCGAATTGGCATCTCTACGTCGTCCACCATCACAGGGTGAATGGGTCTCTCTTGGTGAAGGTGCAGGATACTATGGAGAGCCGGGGCCACCCGGCCCAACCACGGCCAGTCTTAAACAGATAGATGCTATTCGACGCGGCATAAATGCAGATCTGGCGCAAGCGGCGCAAGCCACTGATGCTGGCGCCGCTACGCGCTACGCTGCGCTTAAAGAAATGTCTCGCCGGTTAAATGCTGCGGTCGAGCAGACCGGCGCTATACCAGACAATGTAAAAGCGGCTTATCGCCGTGCAAATGAACTCTACCGCACAGAGTACGCGCCCCGGTTTAAGGCTGGGATTACGGCGGACATGCTTCAACAAACCTCGCGGGGCGTTACTAAATTGTTGCCCGATGATATTGTAGACGCTATCCTCAAAAACGAAACAAACGCAGAGCAGTTTGTAAACACCTTTCGAGGTGATCCTACTGCACAGAGCGCGCTCAACTCCAGCATCATAGGCCGCGTCAGAGAAACCGCGCTAGATCCGTCCACCGGGTTCATCCGCCCGGAAAAGATAGACGCTTTTCTACAAAATCCTGCGTTGGATGCTCTTGGCGTAGATTTGCGAACGACGCTTCAGCCGTTGCGTGATGAAGCTATACGCATAAACGATGGGCTAACGGAGTTGGCTGCGCGCGCCCGCAAAGTAGGAAAAACGGATGCAGTATCTGTCGTAGATGCGGCGTTGAAAAACGCCCCCGAAATGGATTTTGTCCTTAGCCGGGTTGGTCCTAACGCCAAAGAGGCGTTGCGTAAGCAGGTGACAGACCGTGCTTTAGGTTTTATTCGCGCGGATGCGCCAGACAAAGCCATAAAGTTTCTTGACAAGCACGCTAAGCCTTTACGGATCGCCATTGGAGATGAAGCTATCAATGACATCCGAGGTTTGGCCAACGCCCAGTCAATACTTCAGAAGGCCGAAAAAGCTGCGCCGGTTCCCAAACAGGAAGTGGCTACGCAAATTGATAAGTTTACGCCCGAACAACTGACGGATATAAACGTCCTTCTTCAAGAAATGGATCGTCTCGAAAAAGTATCCGGGCTGTCTAATGTGCGGCCTACGGGATCGGTTGCGGATCTGGCCGCGCAGGAAGGCATTTCGGCGGCGCAGATACCCGGCTTTCTATCTAAGACTGTCACGTTCACTAAATCCATGATTGACAGGATTTCCAGCGCCGCCACGCAACGTATGCAAGTGGAGATGGCTAACCTGTTAGTAAAAGATCGAGAGCTTCTTGGGCGCTTGATAAACGAATCTTTGGCCAAAAAGGCCCGTAAACCGTCGGCTCTCCCCGCGTCGATAGCTGGCGCTGTAACAACGCAACCTCAGAACCAGAATGCGATGGCCCGATGACAAAGCTCAACGCAACCTCCATCAGCCGCCTGCGCGGCGTAGACGCCAACCTGATCGCGCTGGCCAAGAAGGCCCGTGAAATCTCACCGATCCCGTTCGAGATCACCGAGGGATTGAGGACGAAGGAGCGGCAGCGTTACCTCGTCAAGACCGGCAAAAGCCGCACGATGAACAGCTACCATCTCCGCGGCAAGGCCATCGACTTCGTCGCCATGCCGGGCGGTAAGGTCTCGTGGGATCTGAAGGACTACAAGACCATCGTCGAGAAGGCATTCAAGCCGGCGGCCAAGGCGCTCGGGCTGACGAACCAGATCACCTACGGGCTCTACTGGAAGTCGATTGTCGATGGACCGCATGTGCAGATTGAGACATGATCCAAGAGACCCTGCGCTTTCTGATCTGGTCCACGATGTTCTCGCTGCTGCTCTGGGGCGCGGCGCTGCTCACGGGCTGCTCGGTCGAGGGTGCGGGGTTCGAGAACTCTGGTCGGCTACGTCAGAAGGTGGTATGCAAACAGGTAAGGCCCAACTATACGGAGTGCCGAAATGTTGACTAACTGGATGACCACAATCCCCGGCGTTCTCGCGCTGCTCACCGTCCTGTGGAACGCTTGGCAGACGAAGTCGATCAACTGGGAAGACCTCCAGGGCGCGCTGGTCGCCATCGGTCTGATCGCGGCCAAGGACTGGAACGTGACCGGCGGGACGCGGTGATCCTTGCCATCCTCTCCGTTGTCAGCGGCCTGTT
>Ga0208542_1001369_pt1 | contig 10289 bp, 9 predicted proteins | sample DEB08_DNA_3_FD_185495 | JGI IMG/M metagenome (GOLD analysis project Ga0208542, IMG submission 185495) | Aqueous microbial communities from the Delaware River and Bay under freshwater to marine salinity gradient to study organic matter... | ecosystem: Environmental > Aquatic > Marine > Coastal ... | reverse complement strand
CATACTGTGTATGTGCACGCCTTAGTGCGAGATGAAAAGGGGCAAAAAATGTCTAAATCGAAAGGCAATGTAATTGATCCATTGGAAATCATTGATAAATATGGAGCAGACACATTAAGATTTACTCTAACTTCATTAAATACACCTGGAAGAGACGTAAGATTAAGCGAACAAAGAATTGCAGGTTATAGAAACTTTGTGACAAAAATTACAAATGCATATAAGTATGCAGAATTTAAAAATATTTATCCTTTTGATAACTATGCAATGCCTCAACCCAAGCATATTTTTAATCAGTGGATAATTAATGAGCTTCAAAACTTATATAAATTGGTTCATCAGAACTACACTAACTATTACTTTCATGAAGTAGCTAATCAATTATACCACTTTACTTGGCATACATTTTGCGACTGGTATATCGAGTTATCAAAAAACTTACTGGATAATAAAAATTTTCAACAAGAAACAAAAGAAACTTTTAATTTAGTTTTCAATTCACTTTTGCAACTCTTACATCCCATCATCCCTTTTATTACAGAAAAACTATGGGGAAAAAATAATTCAACCATTTTGATGCTTCATCAGTGGGGCTATCAAGATATTTCATTGAATGGTAGTGATATTGAAAATGCTCAAAATTTTATAGACTTTATTGATGAGTATCGTTCAATTGAAAAACTTTTTGAAATTAAAAAAGAAGACAGAGTTTTTTTATTTTCTAATAATCATTCTTTACAAAAATTATTTATTGATAATCAAGATACTTTAGAATTTTTGACTCGAAAGACATTATCACATAATCCGTTACCCAATGGAGTAACTCTTCCTTTTAAAAGCTTTGATTTTATCTTAGAGGCAAATCAAATTGATATTAAAAAAATTAAGCAGAAACTAACTGATTCAAAGTTACTTTTAGAAAAAGAGAAATTAGTAATAGATAAAAATTTAGCTAATGAAAATTTTACTGCTCGCGCACCTAAAGAATTAATAGATCAAAACCTATCTCGGCAAAAGGCTATTAATTTGGAATTATCTAAAATTGATAGTATATTAATTAGTATCTAAATATGGTTGATAAAAATAAATTACCCAGTAGGCACGTTTCAGTAGGGCCAAAAAGTGCTCCTCATCGTTCCTACTACTATGCGATGGGTATGACTGAAGAAGAAATTAAACAGCCTTTTGTGGGTGTGGCAACCACCTGGAATGAAGCAGCTCCTTGCAACATTTCTCTTTCCAGGCAAGCACAATCTGCAAAAAGAGGTGTTAAAGATGCAAAGGGAACTCCTCGAGAATTCACTACTATCACTGTAACGGATGGTATTGCTATGGGGCATGAGGGAATGAAATCTTCGTTAATCAGCCGTGAAATAATTGCAGATTCTGTAGAATTAACCATTCGTGGTCATTGCTATGATGCTTTAGTGGGTTTAGCAGGATGTGATAAATCTCTTCCCGGTATGATGATGGCCATGGTCCGATTAAATATTCCATCAGTATTTATGTATGGAGGATCTATCCTTCCCGGTGTATATAAAGGCAAAGATGTAACTGTTGTAGATGTTTTTGAAGCAGTTGGTAAACATTCTAGTGGGGCAATGACTGATCAAGAGCTACATGATTTAGAATGTGTTGCTTGCCCTTCTGCCGGATCGTGTGGCGGTCAATTTACAGCGAATACAATGGCCTGTGTATCCGAAACAATTGGATTAGCTTTACCCGGCTCTGCAATGACACCGGCACCGTATGAAAGTCGTGACATATACGCTTATGAAAGTGGTAGGGTTGTTATGGATCTTATTGAAAAAAATTTAAAACCTAGAGACATAGTTACTAAGCAAGCATTAATTAATGCAGCCATAGTTGTTTCTGCATCAGGTGGATCTACCAATGCAGGTTTACACCTACCAGCAATCGCACATGAAGCAGGAATCGATTTTACTTTGGAAGATGTAACAAAAATTTTTCAATCCACTCCCTATATTGGTAACTTAGCACCAGGGGGGAAATATGTTGCTAAAGATTTATTTGAAGTAGGAGGAGTGCCCGTTCTAATTAAAACCTTAATTGATGGGGGGTTAATTGATGGTTCTTGTATTACTGTGACGGGAAAAACACTTGCAGAAAATGTTAAAGATGTAGAACTTCCAAAAGGCCAAGATGTTATTTATCCAATATCTAATCCTATTAGTAAATCAGGGGGTGTCGTTGGTTTAAAGGGTACTCTTGCACCAGATGGTGCCATCGTCAAAATAGCAGGGCTAAAGAAATTACAATTCAAAGGTCATGCAATTTGTTTTGACAGAGAAGAAGATGCACTTTCTGCTGTATTAGAAGGAAAAATTAAGCCAGGACACGTTGTTGTCATTCGATACGAAGGTCCTAAAGGTGGTCCAGGTATGCGTGAAATGCTTTCAACTACGAGTGCCATTTATGGACAGGGAATGGGTGAGGAAGTAGCACTCATTACCGATGGAAGATTTTCGGGAGGAACAAGAGGTTTTTGTATTGGCCATGTAGGACCAGAGGCATTTGAAGGGGGTCCAATTGCCCTAATTAAAGATGGTGATGAAATTGAAATTGATGCTGCACAAAATATTCTCAATTTAAACGTTTCTGAAGATGAGTTAGCTATCAGAAAGAAAAATTGGAAACCTAAAGAAACAGATTTTACTTCGGGAACATTATGGAAATATGCTCAAACAGTAGGTCCCGCTCACTTAGGCGCCGTTACGCACCCAGGTGGTAAAAAAGAAAAAAGAGTTTATTCAGATATCTAGTATTAGTGATATAGGACAATGGTCAGAAGGTCGTTCCATTTCTCTATAGTTTTTTAAAACATTAACTTTCATCACCTTGCTGTATAAAAAAGGAGAAATTAAGAAAAAATCAATTCTAATTCCTTCCTGTTTTCCAAACTTATAGGTTTTGTAATCAAAAAAAGTATAACTCTCGCTTTTGGGTTGTAATTCGAATACGTCAATTAAATCTAGATTTAAATACTTATAGAATTCTTTTCTTGATTGAGGTTGAGCTAGGGCATCTTTTTTATATTTTTTAATATCATGGGCATCATCGTCTTGAGGTATGACATTAAAATCACCCGTTAGAATAATAGAATATTTTTTTTTCATTTCTATTAAATGAGTATGGAGTTTGTTCATCCAATCTAGTTTATTAGTAAATTTTTCAGTATCGATAGGATTGCCATTTGGAAAATAACAATTAACTAAAGCTATGTTTCTATCTTTTAAAATAATTGAATTATTTCTTGCTTGGTTATTATTTAAATTATCGAGGTTAATGGTCTCGCCTATTAAAGTGGGGGATAGTGAAATAGATACCCCATTATAACTTTTTTGTGTTTCTGATATTGTCTGATAATTAAAATTTGAAAAAAAATTATTTACATAATCTTTGTCTTCAATTTTTAATTCTTGGATACATAGAATGTCAGGATTTTCCTTTTTAATTAGTAGTTCGACTAAAGGCTCCCTTGCTCTTAAGGAATTAACATTCCAACTTATAATTTTCACTATTTAAATATTAAATGAACTCCCACATCCACAAGAGCTTTTAGCATTTGGATTAGAAATGCTAAAACTAGATCCTATCATCTCGTCTTTGTAATCTAATTCTGCTGTTTCAATAAACGGAAGTGAGTTTTTATCTATTATAACTTTTAAATTACCAAATTCAAAAATTTGATCTTTTTGATTGTTGACTTCGCTTTCACTTTGAAAGACATATTGAAAACCTGAGCAACCACCACCTTTTACTCGAATTCTAAAATATTTTTTATTTTGATTAAGTAATACTTCTTGAATTTTACTTATGGCTCTATCTGTTATATTAATACTGCTCATATAATGAATAACTTATCAGCTTTACCTCAGAAATCCATAGGAAGACTTTATCTAGAACAATCGGACCATCGATCACCCTATGAAAGAGATAGAGATAGGATTTATCACTCTACTGCCTTTCGTAAATTAAAAGATAAAACGCAAGTTTTTATGTTTGAAAAAGGAGATTATTATCGTAATCGATTAACGCATACTTTAGAAGTTTCACAAATTGCAAGATCTATAAGCCGTCGATTAGAAATAAATGAAGATTTGGCAGAATGTATCGCTCTTTGCCACGACCTAGGTCATAGCCCATTTGGGCATGTGGGCGAGGAAATTATCGCTCAAGAATTAGATTTAAAATTTGATCATAATTATCAGTCCTTCAGACAAGTAACTCTTTTAGAAAAAAAATATTTTAATTTTGATGGCCTCAATCTTAGTTGGGAGACAATCGATGGTCTTATCAAACATAATGGTACAATCCATCATACTGAGCACAATTATAACCTATCTGCTAATTTTACATTTAATTTAAATCAAAATCCCTCATTAGAAGCACAAATAGCAACACTCTCAGATGATATTGCATACATTGCTCATGACTTTGATGATGGAATTCGTGCGGGTATTATCAATATCAACGACTTGTCTAGTTTGCAAAACAACGCTCTTAATTTTTTAGATTTTAATTTTTTAAAAAATTTGGAAACTAAAATATCTAGAAACTATATTTCGAGGTCTATAATTAATTATTTAGTTTTAGATGTCATTAATGAAACTATTAAAAACATTAAGAATAATAAAATTAATAACTATAATGATATTATTAATTATCCTACTTTTTTAGCTAGCTTTAGTATTCAAGCAAAAGAGAAAGTGTTTGATTTAAAAAAATATCTTTTTGATAATTTTTATACATCCAAATTAGTCCAAGAAGGAAGAATAAAGGCAGAAAATATTTTGCTATTTATTATCAATTATCTTAATCACGACCTACAAGGACTCCCTGAAAGTTGGCAAATAAAAATAGATGGTGAGGAATCAAAAAAACAAACTATAATTGATTATATTTGTGGCATGACAGATCAGTTTGCTATCAAATTTTATAATTCTTATGCTCCTAAAAATTAAAAAAAAACTTCTAGAGATTGTCTCCTCTCTCCCAAATCTCGAACATCTAAATATTAATGATATTGATGTCGAACTTCTTTTTGATGACAAGGGGGATTTTACAACGAATATTGCATTAAAATTTGCTAAAATTTTAAAAAGAAATCCAAAAGATTTTGCTAAAGAGATCGCATCGCAATTAAATCTTAATGAAATTGAAAAAATCGATATTGCAGGACCGGGATTCATCAATCTTTTCTTAAAAGATGATGAGTTTATAAATTTAAAAAAACATAGTCATGATTTGGAAGCTAATTCAGCCTCAATTAATGTTGAGTTTGTATCAGCAAATCCTACGGGTCCTTTACACCTTGCGCATGGAAGAGGGGCAATTATTGGTGACGTTTTATCAAACTTATTTGAATATTTTGGCCATAAGGTTACGCGAGAGTACTATGTCAATAATACAGGAAATCAAATTAATGAATTCTTATCATCCATTATTTACTCAATTTCTTTAGAGAATAATTTAAACCTTTCCTATAAGCAGTTTTATAAAGGAGATTACATACAAGATATCGCTCAAACTTGTTATGCAAAATTTAAAGATAAGTTCTCTCAATCATCTCTTTCAGTTGAAGATGAATTAGAAATTGTTAATTTTGCTATAGAAAATTTAGTTAATCAGTCAATTTCAACTCTTAAAAATGTTGGAATTGATTTTTCAACAATCTCTTATGAAACTGAAATTATGAGTAAAAACTATCTTTCAGAAATTATTGATAGTTTAGCAAATAAAAATTTAATAAGAGTTGGGCAACTGAATATGCCAAAAGATTATAAAAATACAAAAAAAGAAAATGAAATTACTATTTTTAATTCAACAGTTTTTGGCGATGATGAGGATAGGGCAATAACAAAAAATGATGGTACCCCAACTTATTTTGCTAACGATATAGCATATCATGTCGATAAATACAAAAGAGGGTTTTCAAAATTAATTAATATTTGGGGCGCAGATCATTTGGGTTATTTAAAGCGACTTTCATCTGCTTTAACATCTCTTTACCCCGAAATTGATTTTTCTGTAGTTTTTTGTCAAATCGTCAATTTAAAAAGAAATAATCAAATTCAAAAACTATCAAAAAGGGAAGGTAATATATTTGAACTTAAAGATTTAATTGATGAAATTGGGGTTGATAATTTTAGATATTTTATGTGTTATCGTAAAAATGATACACATATGGATTTAGATATTGATTTGATCAAAAAGGAAAATAAAGAAAATCCTATTTATTATATTCAATATTCTTATGCGAGAGCACAATCCGTATTAAATAAGGCTAGTAATAAAATTATTAATAATATTACCATTACGGCAGATGTGAAAAATTTATACAAAAAATTACTAGAATGGGACTCAGTTGTTTTTTATGCCTATAAAAAATCCGAAGTTCATATAATTGCTCATTACTTAGAGAGTTTAGCATCTTTTTTTCACACATTGTGGTCATCAGCAAAAAATAATCCTACAGTTCGTTTCCTAGATGATGATGGTAATATAAATGAGCATCTTTATGCCCTTGTTACTAATTATCAGGATGTAGTTAAAAAAGGATTAAGCATCTTAGGTATCAAACCTAAATTAAAAATGTGAATAAATTTTTATTGATCTTCTTTGTAAGTATTTTTGTACTTTTTATTTTCTTAGTTTATTTTGCCTATGATAGTTTTTTTCAATATATTTTTTTTAATAAGTTTTTAGTAATTGAACCAGATAAATTTGATTTTATAAAATGAAAACTCCTTTAATCGTTTCTCTAAAATCTAATAAATTATCTTCAAAGGAAGCTTTAAATATCTCAAAGTATAAACCTTTTGGTGTTATTTTGTTTGCTAGAAATATTAATAATTTTAATCAAGTTATTTCTTTAAATAAATCGATTAAAAAAATAAGCAAATATACATTAATATTCGTAGACCAAGAGGGGGGTATTGTTAATCGTTTTAAAAACTTTGATGATTTAAAATTTAAAGATAATTACGATTATTACAAAATTTACCAAAAACATCCTTCTCTAGCCAAACAATTAGTTTATTTAAAAAGTTTTATTACTTCTTACTATCTTGTGAGAATGGGCTTTGATAGTAATACAGTTCCTGTTTTAGATTTTCCCTTAAAGAATACCGCTGAATTTATAAAAAAAAGAACCTTCGGCCCGGATTTTGATACAGCCTATACTCTTAATAAAATTATGATTGATGTTAATAAACAGTTTTCATTATTTCCTGTTATTAAACATATTCCTGGCCATGGAGTTACTGCTAAGGATTCACATTTATCACTTCCCATTTCCAAATTATCGTTAAAAGATTTAGAGAGGCATTTAGTACTGTTTAGTAAGTTCAAAAACATAAATTTAGCAATGACCGCCCATATTCAATACAACTCTTGGGATCCAAATTATATTGCTACCTTTTCTTCAACTATAATAAAAAAAATAATTAGAAAAAAAATTGGCTTTAGGGGCTTATTAATGAGTGATGATTTAATGATGAAGGCCAATACTTATGATATCAATGACTCTGCCAAATTAGCAAACGAGGTTGGTTTAGATATTTTATTAGATTGTAGTTCTGATTGGAATCGATACATAGAAATTATTAAAAATTTTAAAAAAACGAAAAATTATTCTGATATTATTGCTAAAAAAACTTTTAATCACAAACCGTCATCAAAATTATTAGAATCTATAAATATCAATCATTATGTTCAACTGTATAATGAATTGTTAAAAATTTATGGAATCTAATCTAAATATAGAAATTCAAGATTATAATGGACCATTAGATGTTCTGTTAGAACTTGTTCATAAAAATAAGTATGATTTAAAAAATCTACCTATTTTGAAACTTTGTAATCAGTACATAGACTTTATAGAAGATCTTAAGGTTGTAAGTATTGAAATTGCATCTGAGTACTTGCTTATGGCCTCTATTATGGTTTTTTTAAAATCTAAATATTTAGTAAATAAAGATAAGGAAGAAGATGTAAAAAAAGTTACACGATTTTTAACTAATCGATTAACTATTTTAGATTTAATTAATAAAAATAGTAAAAAACTATTTGAACTGCCTCAATTTAAACAAGAATTTTTTGCAAATACCAATAAAAACAAATTAAAAATAGAAAAAAATTTTCTTATCAAAGACAAACTCATCGATTTATTAAAAGCTTATGCAAATATTTATAAAAGAAATCAGCAATACACACTAAAATTTACCTCCTCTAAATTATTTACAATAAAAGATGGTCAAAATATTATTAGTAAGAGGATCTTAAATACTACTGACTGGTTTACTTTAAAAAGTTTATTACCAAATGATTTACAATCAGAGATTTTGAATAAATCTTTTTTTTCCAGCACTTTTAATGCAAGTTTACATATGGCCAAAAAAGATAAAGATAAAAATAAAAAAATTGATATAAAGCAGTCACAACCCTTTTCTGATATATATTTTAAAAAACATGAGCGAAACATCACAGAAAATTGAAGCACTGATATTTGCATCTAGCAAACCCGTATCTGAAAATGAAATAAAAAAGAGATTAGATTTGCATGAGGATATTTCTGAAGTGCTTACTAATTTAGAACATTCATACCAAAATCGTGGAATTAATTTAAAAAAAATATCAAATGGTTGGATTTTTTTAACAAATACAGAAGTTAGTGAAATTTTTCATGAAAAAAGAGAGGTTCAAAAACGCCTATCCAAACAAGCCATCGAGACACTCGCGATTGTTGTTTATCACCAACCTATTACAAAAGCAGAAATTGAAAGTATTCGTGGAGTTGTAATTGGCCAAGGTATTTTTGATCAACTAATGGAATTAGGTTGGATTGCACCCGGAGGTAGAAAAGAAGTACCAGGACGACCAATACTTTGGGGAACAACCGATGATTTTTTACTTCATTTTGGATTAGGTACATTGGATAATTTACCTGGAATTGAAGAGATGAAAAATTCTGGAATATTAAATGATAATTTTGCTTCAATGAATATCCAAGAAGTTTCAGAGGATTTAAACCAAGATGAAGCTTTTGTAGATGACAATGATCAAAATGATAACCTTGATGATTTTACAAGGAGTCAATTAACCGAGAACAATGATAATTAATGTCAAAAACCTTTATCATTCTTACGGTAGTGTTGAAGCACTAAAAGATTTAAATTTTTCAATCAAAAAAAATTCTATTGTTTCTATATTAGGGCCCTCGGGTTGTGGGAAGACCACCCTTATTCGCGTTATTGCAGGTTTAGAGGAGATACAACAAGGCGAGATATATTTAGAAAACACATTAGTTGCTAATAAATCCTTTAATACCCCACCTGAAAAAAGACCTTTATCATATGTATTTCAAGACTTTGCACTTTTCCCTCATATGACTGTTTTAGAAAATATAAGTTTTGCCGCTGGTTCTCATAAAAACAAAAAACAATTGGTAGATCAAGTTGTGCAATTAGCAAAAGTAAAAAATTTTTTAAACAAGTATCCACACTCATTAAGCGGGGGAGAACAACAAAGAGTTGCTCTAGCAAGATCAATTGCGGTTCAACCTAAATTATTACTTTTAGATGAGCCATTTTCAGATTTAGATGCAAATTTAAAAAGTGAAATTATAGATGATACTTTACATTTAATTAATAGTTTAGATTCATCAGCGATAATTGTTACACACAATGCAGAAGAGGCGATGTTTCTCAGTGATACAATATTAGTGATGGATAATGGATCAATTGTTCAAATTGGCAATCCCCATGAAATTTATTTTAAACCTAAAAATTTATACGTTTCTTCTCTTTTTGGTGAAACTAATATTTTTCAAACTAAAGTAGTAAATGCTTGTTGTGAAACACCATTGGGAGTTATTGACTCGAATGGATTGCCTGAAAATCAAAATGTAAATGTCGTAATCAGACCGGAGGCTATTAAATTAAATTTAGAAAAATCGCCTCTTTTAAATCCTAATTCTGGTGTGGTTGTTGATTCAAAGTTTTTAGGAAATAGTGCGATTGTGCATATGAGTGTAATGGACAATAAGAATAGGAAACACCATATTCATAGTAAGGTTGTAGGTGATTTTTTACCTCCAGCAGCAAGCTCCGTTTCAATTACCTTAGATCCTAAGCATATTTTTATTTTTCCTAGATAATTTCACTAGATTTGGTATAAAATTTACTTCATGGGAGCATTTAGCATTTGGCACTGGATAATAGTATTAGTGATTGTGCTATTATTGTTTGGAAAAGGTAAAATACCTT
>Ga0208542_1001367_pt1 | contig 10291 bp, 27 predicted proteins | sample DEB08_DNA_3_FD_185495 | JGI IMG/M metagenome (GOLD analysis project Ga0208542, IMG submission 185495) | Aqueous microbial communities from the Delaware River and Bay under freshwater to marine salinity gradient to study organic matter... | ecosystem: Environmental > Aquatic > Marine > Coastal ... | reverse complement strand
TGCGTAATGCTATATCGAATATGATACTTTTAAATTTATCAGGAATTAGATTTAGAGATTTACGCAAAAGATTTTTTCAAGCTTTGGATGATATAAGAAATAATGGAGTTTATACTCAGATAGCTAAAAAATATGGAGTTGTTAATTCAACATTTTCTAAACAAGAAATGATTGAAATTAACAAAGCATATTTAAAAGCTAAAGCAAAAGCTACAGGAAATGTAATTGACCAAATAAAATATATAAGTGGTGCAATAGGAGATTTTGCATCTAATGCTTATCAAAAAATGGAAATTATTGGTAAGACAATGAAGATTATAGATGATATGGCTAAAGGAGTAGATGAATCTACTGCTGCATTAAATGCACAAAAAACTTTATTTGATTATTCTTTAGTTCCTCAATCTGTAAGATATTTAAGAAATGCTCCTGTTGGTATGCCTTTTGTAACTTATTATTATAAAGTTTTACCTAATCTTTTAGAAACAGCTATAAGATACCCTGAAAGATATGCTCCTTATATTGCTGTGCCTTTAGGTATGCATGCTTTGTTGGCTCAATACAAAGGAGTAACAATGGAAGATTTTAATAAATTAAAAGAAACTTTACCAAATTATTTAAGAGATAGAGGAAACGCTTTAGCTTTACCTTATAAAGACAGTCAAGGCAGATGGCAGTTTTTAGATTTTAGTTATTTCTTACCTTACAGTATGTTTGCTGGTGCAGTTAAAGATGTCAAAGATTTAAATATTCAAAAATTTTTTACAGATACAGGAATTTTTGGTGCTCCATTATCTCAATTAATTGCAGCAGTTCTTACAAATAAAGATCCTTTTACTCAAAGAGAAATAGTTAATAAATTTGATCCACCAGAAAAAAAAGTTGCTGATACTATGTTTTATTTATACAGAATGTCTGCTCCTACTTGGTTAACAGATATTGGTTTTGCAGGAAAAGTTTTAGAAGTTATTAATAAAGATGTAAATAGATATGGAGATCCTAAAATTACTATGACTCAAACATTAGGAAGATTATTTGGTGTAAACATCTATCCAATAGATCCTAAGAAATCTAGAGCAGAAAATATAAAATTAATGAAAAATGAAATAACTGGAATTAAAGCAAGAAGAACTAGAGTATTAAAAGATAAAAATTTAACTAAAGAAGAATCACAAAAATTAAACGAAAAATATTTAAACATATTAAAAAAAAGAACTGAACAATTAAAAGAATATATTGAAAAATCTAAAATACCTGAAGAATTGGAATAATATGAAATCACAATCACAAAAAAATTCAGAAGACATCATTAAGTTACAAGGAGAATTAAAACTTGTTCACCAAAAGATTGACACTATTAAGGACAATCATTTAGCTCACCTTGATATAAAAGTTAATAATATGTATAAAATGTTATGGGTGATTCTTACAATCAGTCTAGGTGGTCTAATAAACTTAGTCGTAGAACTGCTATCTTAAAAGGTAAAAAAACTTCAAGTAAAGGAACTCATTCTGAGCTTTCTGTTCTTGCACATCTAACAAAAAAAGGTTATTGGGTAGCAAAAAGTTTAGATCCTCATTGTCCTTTTGATATTGTTTCTGTTTCAAAAAATGGTAAAATAGAACTTATAGATGTTAAAACCATTTCTTATCGCAAAAGAAAGAATGGTAAGATTCTAAAAAATAAAACTAAAGGTACTTACAAAGTACATAGAAGTCCTACCAAAGAGCAGAAGAAATTAAACATAAGATTGTGGATGGTAGATTATGAGGAGTAAGCTAAATGAAATTATCAGACAATACATCAGTTGCATTACCAATAAGAAACTTACTTGCAATTGTAGGGGGTGTAGCTATTGCTGTTTGGGCCTACTTTGGCATTATTGAAAGACTTAACAAACTAGAAACAGCAGATCAATTACAACAAAAAGATTTATTAGAAGCTAGTAAGCAATTACCAGTTGACCAAGAACAATTTATGCTTCTTGAATATACTGCAAAGCAATTAGAAAAACATCAACAGCAATTAGATAAGAACATTCATGATGGTTTAATGATTGAGATGCTTGAAAAGGAAGTAGAGAAATTAAAGAAAGACGTTGAAAAGTTAAAGGATCAAACAAGAGACATTAAGTTTGGTAATGGAAATGGAAACTCCCATTAATGCAGGAACATTTCAAGAGTATGATTATACCCTTGAAGATGCAGAATGTGAATGGAAACAAGTAACTGAGTACTGGAGATTAAATGGATCTGATTAGTTTATTAATATTAGTAGCTGTATTATTTTTATATATAGTATGGCAAAACAACAAAGGAATGTAATGATACAAATTGTAATTGCTTTATGTTTATTTAATGCAAGTGGCGAATTGATAGAACATACTTATAAAGACAACTTATCTGATTGCCTTAAATCAAAAAGGGAAATGAGTAGAAATATGGAAGGTTCATTATCTAGCACTATGTGTGGTGAGGTTGAAGCCATCATTCAAATAGATGAGTCAGGCTCTGAACCTAAGACTAGAATAATTCAAATAATTGAAAAAGGTTAGCTAACTTATTTATGAGGTCAAACAATGGCAGACAAATTTTACAAGATGATAGAAAGCATTGCTGCCAGAATAAGTCTTTGGGCTTGGAAAAAAAGAGCTAGAATATTTAGAAAAAACCTAGAAAAACAAAAGAATATAAACAATTGATTGACTTAATAAATATATTTATAAAAGGATATTATGTGGTTTAATTTAATAGGAATGGCACTAAAGACAGGTGCTGAAGTATATAAGAACAAGAAAGAAGCCCAGCAATTAGAGTCTGTAGCTGAAAAAAACTATATGGCTAAGATGGCTGCTGGTGAGATTGAATATCAGAAAGCAGTTATGGATAATCAATCTGGTTACAAAGATGAAATAGTTCTTGCTATTGTTATACTACCTATACTTGTAATTGCTTACTCAGTATTTAGTGGACAGCCAGACGCTAAAGAAAAATTAGATTTATTTTTTGAATACTTTAACAACTTGCCTGATTGGTATGTTTGGCTTACAGTTGGGATATTTGGATCAATCTATGGTTTAAAACCTGGATTAGATTTATTTAAAAAGAAATAATTATGTCTGATAGTAAAAAAGATATTATCTTAGAATATAAAGATCAAATTAGAATACTAAGGGAAGAAGTAGCTGAACTGCAAGACGCAGGTAAGACTAAGGATGCTGCTAATAAAAGGTGCTTACAGAAACTAGAAAATACTGATGAAGACTTAGATAAAGCAAATAAAGAAATAGAAAAATTAAAGAAAGAAATTAAAGAGTTAAAAGAAACAAGTAAACTTATGGCAGAACTTCCATAATGAAGACTGTTATTATAAGTTTAATTTTATTAAATGGTGGTCTTTTAAAAATAGAACTGTATAATAAATCTTGTCATAGATTCTGGGAAGAAAATATAATCCAGCATGAAAGAAAAAAAAGATTGAAGAATGATAATTTAACTTATCATACTTACAAAGGCCAAGAAGTTGTTGGCTATCATTGTTCAGATAAAGAACCAACTTAATATTATGAAATTTTTACTTGTTATACAGATATGTTCAATTGTTTTACAAGAATGTACTCAACCAATTAACATATATCCTTTATATAATTCTCATTATGATTGTGCTACTGCTGGTTTTATTAAAGGCATTTCAACCATAAGAGAATTAGGAGAAGAAAACGTAAACAAAGATAAAATGTTAATAAATTTTTCTTGTAAAGAACTTGCTAACACATAATGTATTGTATAGTTTATAAAGATAAGAAAAGTCCTGATTGGAAATTATTTACAAACGAAGTTTGGATGACCAGAAAAGAAGGTGAAGATTATGCTAAAAGAAATAAATTTTCTAAAAAGCAAGAATGGAAAGTTCTTTGGTATGATAAAAAATATAAGATATGATAATTAAGTTAAGTCCTCATTTCACTTTACAAGAAATGACACATTCAGATACTGCTAAGAAACACAACATATTAAACATTCCTACTGAACCACAAATAAAAAATTTAAAGTTATTATGTAATGAAATTCTTGAACCTTTAAGATCTTATTACGAAGATAGACCTATAGTAATAACTTCAGGGTTTAGAAGTCCAGCATTGTCAGAAAAAATTGGCAGTTCTAGGCAAAGCCAACATTGTCAAGGTCAAGCTTGTGACTTTACAATTCCAGGTTTTGATAATAAAAACGTAGCTAGTCATATAAAAAATAATTTTATATTTGATCAGCTTATATTAGAATACTATCCTCAACCTAATTCTTGGATTCATGTTTCTTTTGTTGAGGGAAATGAAAATAGAAAAGAATCCTTAACTAAAGATAAAGAAGGTTATAAAGTATGGCAATAGACAAATCTAAAATGAAATGCAATTCACCTAGAAGACAAGTTCAAGGCGGCAAAAAATTTGTTGTTAAAGCTTGCAAAGGTGGTATGGAAAAGATAATTAGATTTGGTGACGCTAATATGACAATAAAAAAAAACATTCCTGCAAGACGTAAGTCTTTTAGAGCTAGACATAAATGTGCAACTGCCAAAGATGTCTTTTCTGCTAGATATTGGTCTTGTAAGAAATGGTAACAAAAGGAGAAAACTATGCCAATGGTAGGAAAAAAGAAGTTCGCATATACTAAGAAAGGCAAAGCTGCCGCTAAAAAATATGCAAAGAAATCTGGTAAAAAGATGAAATCTAAATACTAATGTTAACAAACATAATTGCAAAACTAACAGGAGAAATAATTGTGCCACTAACAAAAAAAGGTAAGAAGATGATGAGTTCTATGAAGAAACAATATGGAACTAAAAAAGGCGAATCAGTATTCTATGCTACTGTTCGTAAGAAAAAATTAAAAGGTATGGAGAGGAAGAAAAAGAAATGAAGAAAGGTTATCACAAAACAAAATCTGGCAAGATGGCTAAAAAAGGTTTGTACTACAACATCAATCAACGAAAGAAGAAAGGTGTAAGTAGGAGCAAAAGTAAATCTACAATTTCATCTAAGGCATATAGCCGTATGAAAAGTGGATTTAAAAAAAGTTAGGCGTAGCTTTCTAAAAAGGCTGGGATAGATGGTGGGTAAAAAGAAAACTTGGACTAAGAAAAAACTTAATCTCAAGATAGGCTATTGCTCTGTCTGTAATAAAATTCATTATAATACTTCTAGTGGTTGGATCATAAATGCTGAGAAAAAAGTATTTTGTGAAGACCACAAAGAAAATTCAATTAGCTGCTTTGATAAATACTTACAACCAAAGACACAAACTAAATCAATAATCGATTGGTAAGTGGGTTCAGTTTCAGGCACAAAGGCTTTCGTAAGCCAACCCACATTTAATATTAGGTAGCAATCAGGGAGTTACTGCTTACAGCATTGATTGCCACCAAACATTAACTAGACCAAAACTTCTTAGCTTTTTCTAAGTAAGTAGGATCTAAATCGTTCTTCCAAAAATAATGGCTAAAATCAGGCTGAATGTAGTCTTTAATTACTTTAGGATCATTACTAATCTTAAGTAAATTCTGCCTTACCAAACATTTTTGTCTAAAAGATTCTAATCTTGACATAATCTTTTCAGGCTGTAGGTCCTCACAATTATCCTTATGATAGACCTTAAATTCCTTTTCATTAATGTAGCAAACATAAATGGGTAGTCCTGTTGCATAATAATAAAAATCAGTTTGAGTTAAGTGCATTGGTTCAACGCCATTTTCAGGTAATTTATTAGTAACCCAAGACCTAGTACCATCTTTCTTAACTCTACCTTTTCTTGGAAATTTACATTTGTCCTCAATAATAATCTTGCCTTTTAAGTCTGCATAACCATGTACCGGTATGTTGATGCCTTCAAATATCTTAAAACATTCGATCTCAGGCTTACATTCATCATAACCAGGTATTGTCTTATGAGCTTCATGACCATTGATAATCATTTTCTCAATGATAGTCTTAAAGTAATTAAATGCTTCCCTTTCCTTTTCATGAACAAAGGTGCTATTAATTTTCTGTTCTATTGGTGTAAACATTGTATTCCTCCAAGAATTGTTTGTAATCTTTTTTAAAGAAATTCATAATCTCTAATATCTTAAAGACATCAGTTTTATTAATTCCCTTTTCGTATTTTTGAATTTGTTGAAACGATACGTTAATTGCTTTGGCAACATCTGATTGAGTAAAGCCTTGACCAATCCTTTCTAGCTTTAAACCTCTACCTAACCTTTGATAAAAATTATTTTCTCTTTCTTGAAATAATTGTTTTTCCATTTCATTTCCTTTCATTTGAGACAAAGATAGCCTTAACCCTATTTACAACTATAATGTGTAACAACAATCTAACTAGCTACAAATTGTTGTTTTTGCTTAAGCTCATCAATCTTTTCAGCAATTTTAGGAAGTTTATTTTTATAAGAATGTAACATCCTTTTGTGTTTATACATTCTCTCTAACATCCTTTGTTGCTTCGATTCCAGATCCTTGAGCATCTTTGGTTCTAGCATCATTGTCCATATCGTTGGTTAATTTAATGTTTGACCGAATGAAACGCTTACCAACGATTTCTATTTTAGCGTTGTCATCTGGCATTTTTTGATTATGTGCTGCTTCTGTAGCTTTCTCAACAGTATCAGCTTCAAAAAATTCTGTAAACTTAGCCATAAGTTCAATCATAGTATCTTTTTGTACTTTAGCCATTGATCTCTATGTTTCTCCTATAGCCTTTAATTTTTTTTAATTCATTACGTTTTGCCAATCTATTGACTAAAACAGTAATGGAGTTCTTACTCTTATAATTCAACGCATCAGCCATTTCCTGATAAGTTGGATAATATTTGTTCTTTTTGACATACTTTTTAATAAAATTCAATAGCTTAAGCATTACAGGGGTCATTGGTATATTATTCATTCTCTGCCTCTCTAATCTTCATTTTTCTATTTAATTCATTGTAACCATTAACATCATCATAAGAATCTTTTTTATAATTCTTATTGGTAATGGTTCTCCAAAGTTTTAAATTAATCATAAATATTCCAAATATATTTAATGGAACTTTAACCTTATAACCATTAAATGCAGTTAAAATGCTTTCTAATATGCCTTTCATTGCATAGCTTGTATTGTCAAAACTACCATATTGAGATTGTTTTTCATTAAGTAGCTGCTCTAGTTCTTTCGTTAATTTATTAATGTGACTTACGTTATCTGACATAATTTCCTTCCTTGTCCTTACAATAGTAGTAAAAAACAGCTTCATCCTTGTAAAGAACCTGACTATTATTTTCATCTACTTTAATCATTGACTTAAATATGTTTTCACAATTTCTTAGTGGATCAGTTACAAAAAGGGAGTTTTTAAAAACTGACCCACTAACAAGACAAATTAATATTGTCACCTTCATTAGAAGGGTAATTTGTCCTTTTTAACTCCTGGTTCATTCATATAACCTGAGATATTTGGTTTATCTGATTTATCATTTAACCAAGCTACGATTGCTTTCTTAGCTCCAATCTCAGACCAAGTAATATCACCTGTAAACTTACCATCATCATTCTTAAACATAACGCCTACTTGAGCAAATATTTTTATGAATTTTTTATTTCCATCCTTTGAAGTACCTTTTACTCCTAAGATAGTTCCCTTGTAGCCATTTGATAACTTTGCATTTCCTGAAAAGTCAATCTTAATTGCTCTTTCATCATTTCCATCATAGGGAAACAATACAAAGTCTTTTTCTTTACCAGTTTGATTTGACATTTTGTCCTCCATTTTCTTTTATGTTTTTTTGTTTATTTTCAAATGACTTTTTTATTTGGTCATTTTCTTGCTCCCAATCAGAATAAAGTTTATTCAACTTTGTTTCAGTAGTTTGTTGATTGATCTTATCCTTAATTGAAACTTTTGCTTGGCTTTGTCCTTGACTTAACAAAGCTACAGTTAGCTCATCTGCACTAGCATATTCAGATCCTGCTAATCCAAATGCAGCTATGCAACGACCAAGACTTGATGTTGCAGCGTTCTCTAATGCACTTGTCTTATTAATGAATGATGAGTTTCTCATTTCCTCACTATGACCCACAGCATAAAGTTGATCTGCAATGTAAAGGCTAGTTTTTACAACTACCCTATTGTCATCATGAAATATGATTTCTTCATCAATCCTAGATTCAGGAAAGTATTTCTTTAAGTGTCTATGTCTTTCTGCAACTGTTGAATATTGCTTTCCTTTAATGTTTACTGTTGGGACTTTACTAAGATTTGCAATGCAATCCTTATATCTGTCCTTAAATGAACCCTTATCTGTTTCTTCCTTAATTAAGGGTTTCGATTTCTTCGTTTCCGTCATTTGTTTCCTTTTCTTCTATTGGTTTGTTTTCTAATTCAGCGATCTTATTCTTAAGTTTTTTATTTTCAAATTTAAGATTATTTATTTCTAATCTTAACTTGCCATTTAAAGTTTGATGCGAATCATTAATTCTTCTAGCGTTATCTAAATCCCTCTTTAAATGTTCTAATTGCATTTTCATTGGATTGTATGCTTGATCTACCATTATTTTTTTCCTCTCATTACTTCTTGAATAGTTAATTTATGTACGATTAAATCTTGAAGTGCTTGACCTACATAAGCACCACATATCATTCTTGAGTTAGCAGGTAGTTGTTTCCTTTCAGCAGCAGTTAATACACAATAATCATTAAACCATTGATCTGTAGGTTTATTTAATTGTGAAGGGGATAAATGCGTAGCTGTGAAACAACCACCTTCTTCCTTAGTTAACCATTCCTTTCCTATTTTTATTAACATTGATTTGCTTTTAATGATTTATACAAAATTTGTCAATAGTCTATACAAAATAATTTGCATATTGTTTATTAATGGGTATAAGTATTTAAATGCTAAAATTATTAGATTTATTTAGTGGGATCGGTGGGTTCTCTTTAGGAATGGAAGCTACTAATCGAATCAAAACTATTGCATTTGTAGAAAAGGATAAATTCTGTCAGAAAGTATTAAATAAAAATTTTAAAAACATACCAATTGAGGAGGATATAAGAAATGTCAAAGGATCAAACTATACAGCCGACATTGTTTCAGGAGGATTCCCATGTCAACCATTCAGCGTTGCAGGAAAACGGAGAGGAAAAGATGATGACCGCTACCTCTGGGATGAAACTATTAGAGTTGTTGCCGAAACAAAACCAAAATGGTTTGTTGGAGAAAATGTTGAAGGCATTATTAACATCTCAAATGGTACAGTCTTGCAACAGATACAACAAGACCTGGAAAAAGAGGGTTTCCAAGTCCAATGTCTTGTTATTCCAGCTTCAGGTGTCGGTGCTTGGCATCAAAGAAAAAGAGTCTGGATTATCGGATGTAATGTATCAAACTCCAACAGCAACAGAAATACCAATGAGATCGAAAGAAGCAATGGAGAAAAGGAAAAAGTACAGAGAGAGCATAGGCAGAAAGACAGTTCCACATGGGAATTTATTAGAACAAATTCAAATGATGTACCCAACGCCAACAGCAATGGACCATATAGACAGGAAGGGAATGAGACCAAGCAGAGCAGCAACCAATCGAAAGAGTGGTTATTTATCAGAGATGATAAAAATGTACCCAACACCAACTCAAGACTCAGCTTCGGAGAGAACGAAGAAATACAATCAAGGGGGACTACCTTTACCAGTAGCAGTAAGAATGTACCCAACACCAACTCAGGGAATGTGGAAACAGGATGTGAACGACAACGGAGAGTACGCCAAGAGAGTGAAGGAAAAAGGTCATCAAGTAATGCTACCAACATTCGTCAAACTCTATCCAACTCCAAGAGCTTGCGATATGGAGGGAGGAGTGGTGAAGAATGTGGAAATCAAGGACGGAACTTTCAGCAGAGTAAACAAAAAGGGAGTGAGATTCGGAGTGAAACTCAAGGATGCAGTTCACAAACTTTATCCAACACCAACAGCAAGGGATTACAAGGATGCAGCTTACCAACCGAATTGGAAAGAGAGCAGAGACAAGTCATTACCAAGAGAGATACTGAAAGACAACAAACCTGGTGGGAGGCTCAATCCTCACTTTGTGGAGTTCCTGATGGCATATCCTATGAATTGGACAAAGATAGAACCAACAGAATAAAGGCTTTAGGGAATTCAATAGTGCCATTGATAGCTTATGAAATAGGAAAGGCAATAATTAGTGCGGAAGATCAATCAGATTAAATATAGAAACAAGAAAATTAAAGTTGTTTGGCAGCA
>Ga0208542_1001362_pt1 | contig 10311 bp, 9 predicted proteins | sample DEB08_DNA_3_FD_185495 | JGI IMG/M metagenome (GOLD analysis project Ga0208542, IMG submission 185495) | Aqueous microbial communities from the Delaware River and Bay under freshwater to marine salinity gradient to study organic matter... | ecosystem: Environmental > Aquatic > Marine > Coastal ... | reverse complement strand
AGATGGCGACGGTCGGCGTGATGCTGCCCTTGTACAGGATCGATCCAGCGCCAGACGAGCTGGTGCCGATCGAGAAGTGCGTCGCGGTCTCGCTGCCGCCGGTCGCCTCGGGGAAGTCGACGTTCGCGGCGAGCGACGCGGTGTTGCCGCTGATCGTGAAGCCGGCCACCGACCTCGCGACCGCCTGTCGCGCGTAGCTCGTGTAGGCGCACTCGTTGGTCGTCTGCGAACCCGCCTCGCCAGGATCGGACGTGTGCAGCGCGATGTAGAGGCTGCCAGCCGTGCTTGACCCGCGCAGGCCGGTCGCGTCGCCGACGTTCGCGATGTTGCTGTTGTTGAACAGCAGCTCGAGCAGGCTCTGCTCGAAGGCATTGGACTTGGACATGGCAGCTCCTGTCAGGCGAGGCGCATGACCAGCGACGAGCCGCCGAACTTGGCGCCGTCCTCGCTGGTCGAGATTTCGGCGAGCGCGCGGCTGAACAGCTGCTCGAACTGAGGCACGCGCGGGTCGTCCATGAGGTAGACGGCCGCCGCAGCCAGCGCGCCGTAGAGGTAGGCGTCGGGGTAGCGCGTCAGGAGCGTGCTCGTCGGCGACGCATCCGACAGCGCCGTGACGCCGGTGATGTAGGCGATCTCGACGTCGTAGTCGTCGTCGGGCGCCGGCGCGAACTTGATCTCGCTGCCGATCACCGTGTACGCCACCGGCTTGCCGTTTCCTGTCGACGGGTAGTTCGTGTCGATGCCATCGGGCGACAGGTAGTCGAGCGTCGAGACCGGAGAGGTCAGCAGCTTGACCGACCGAACCGAGCGCAGGTCGCTGGGCAGCAGGATGTAGGCGTCGCCGACCGTCATCGTCGAGGTCGCGCGCTTCTCCTGGGCGCGCGTCTCGAGCGCGCGCGACATGCGCGCCTCGGCCAGCGCGATGAACTCGGGGATGCGATCGGTCAGGTCGCTGCGCGCGAGCCAGTTGGCGACCGCGGTTTTCAGCTCGCTGTAGGTCGTGATCGCCATCAGATGGTCGCCCCGATCGTGCGGAAGTGGCGGTAGTCGCGATGGTTCACGAAGTCGCGCCAAGCCTGCGGGTTGTCACGCGGCCAGCCGAACTCCTTGACCTTCGCCCAGAAGATCGCGGCCGGGATCTCGGCGTATTTCTGCGGGCCGCCGTGGCGCATGAACGATCCCCTGCCGACGTCGTTCTGCGCCGCCTTGTTCGCGTCGACGATGGCGTCGACGTTCTGCTCGAGCGCGAAGACCGGCGTGTCGCCGTCCCACTCGAGCCAGGTGCGCGTGCCGGTGGCCGGGTCGCTCTTGATGAGCTTCCGCATGAAAGGAACTCGCTGTTTTCTTGCAGAAGAAAGAGGGCGGCGAGTTGCCCCGCCGCCCTCCGCAGTAGTCGCGCTGCTTACGCGCCGGTCAGGTCGAAGACCGCCGCGTGCGCCTTCGGCGCCAGCACCTTGAGCGACCACTCCGCGATGATCGCGAACTTGGTCGCATCGCCCGTCGGCGCCACGTCGCTGACCGTGAAGTTACGGCCCGGCAGCGTGGTGATCGAGGCGTAGTCGGTGTCGAGCAGGAACAGGCGGTCGTTGCCCATGAACCGATCGACCACGACGTTCAGCTCACCGAAGTCGGAGCGGTACAGGGAGACGGCGCCGATGTAGGCCGCGTCCTTGTTCGCCGACGTGATGATCTGGTTCGTCGCCACCGAAGCCGACGACAGGTTCGAGAACACCTGCTTGTTCGTCGGGCTCATCGCGATGATCGACGGCTTGCCGCCGTCCTCGTAGGCCGCGAGCATCGCCGCGTCGATCTGCGTGATCGCCATCGCGCGGTCGGTGCCGGTGAGCGACGGAACGTCCGAGCCGTCGCCGGTCGGGTTGGCCGACGCGGTGCCGGTCGAGGACAGCGACGTGTTGGTGATCCAGGTCGACAGCGAGCCGGCCTTGCGCGGATCGGACGAGCTCTTCGCCGTGTCGACGACGAGCGCCTTCTCGATGTCGCGACGCAGCTCGAGGCCCTTGAGCGTCTTGACGTAGGCCGTCTCGCGGTCGCGGCCTGCCTTGTCCACCGCGTCGAGAGTGCCAGAGACCGAGGCAGCCTTCACCGAGATCTGGTGGTAGTTGCCCAGGCGCGTGGTCGCCGAGGGGTTGACGTAGGAGTAGTCGGCGCCCTCGTTCTGGTAGTTGCTCGAGCTCGCCGCGGCCAGCTCCTGCACCTGCCACTCGGTGTAGACGGCGCGCGCCCCTTCCTTCTTCAGCGCCGAGAAGATCGGCGTGTCGGTCGGGTCGATGCGGTAGATGACGTCCGCGAGCTCTTCGCGCTCGCCGACGGCGTTGCTGGTGAGATACGTCGCCATGTTGGATTACCTCGTCATCAAGAAGTCGATCGCATCATCGATGCGGCCGGACTTCGACAGCCGGGAGAGAGCCTCCCGGCGGGCTTTCGAGGATGTGTCGCTCTTGCTCGGTGGCGTACCCGGCCGCGCCATCGCTGGCGCCGGCTTGGCCGGCTGCTTGTCGGCAAGGTTCTTCGACATCAGTTCGTCGAAGAGCATCGCTTTGCGCAGCACGTTCACCGCTCGGTGGTCGTAAGACTGCGCGATCTCCGCATCGGAGAAGCCAGCCCGTTTCGCCCACGTCACGATCGCCTCGCGCTCCTTCGCCGCCTTCGTCTCGTCGCGCCATTCGGGGATGGCCTCGACGAGCCGCTGCCGCTCGACCGCCAGGTGCTGCTCAAGCAGCGCTCGCTGCTCGGCCTGCTGGAGTTGAGCGAGGCGCGCCTGCTCCGCTTGGATTGCCTGCGCCCGCTCCCGTCGATCGCGCCAGGCGTCCTTCTGCCTGACGTACTCGAGCGGGTCTTCGGCGTAGAGCTTGTTCCAGTCGGGCTCGGGCTGCGCCTGGTTCATTTGCGCTTCGAGCTGACGCATCGTCTCGGCGTAGCGCTGCCTCTCGGCACGAGCCGCGGCGAGTTCCGCCTCGGCCTGCTTGCGCTGCTCCGCGATCGCTTGCGTCTTGCGGGTGTAGTCGGCGGTCCGCTGGTATCCGTTCAGCAGCTCGTCGAGCGTGACCTTCTGCTCCTGGCCGTCCACGCGGACGGAGAACGTCGGTTGCTCGGGCTGCGTCGGCTGCGGTGCCGGCTCATCCGTTGCCTGCTGCTCACCGGTCGCGGCGTCCTCGAGTTCGCCGCTCGGCTGGTCTGCAGGCTGCGTGTCGTCGGTGCTGGTGGTGGCCGCCTCGGTCGGCTTGTCCTCCGCAGGAGGGGCGTCGCGCGACAGCAGGAGAGATGCAGCCTGGTCGAGGCTGATCGGTGCACTCCCCTCGCCGGGGTTGGTGCTGGTCGACATGTGTGTGCTCGTGTGTAGTGGCGAGATCCCTTGCGGGTTGTCTCAGCCTCCCCTTCAGAAAACGCGGAAGCGCCGCGCCTTCAGCTCGTCGAGCTCGCGCACGGCGATCCTTCCGCCGGCGGCTACCTGCTCGATGTGCTTCTTCACCGCGCGCAGCGCGTGCTGCAGGCGGTAGATCTCTTCGCGCCTCGCGGCGTCAGACGGCGCCGTCGCCGCCCAGGCCTCGGCGTAGCCCGCCGCGAGCGCGTCGAACGTCTCGGACCACAGCGGGTCGCGCATAAGCGCGTCGGCCTTGGCGCCGCGCTCTGCCTCGAGGCGGACCTTCTCGATCACGTCGGGGCTCCGCCAAGAACGTCGCCGCCGAAGGTGTCGCTGCCGGGCGAGCCAGGCGCCCCCCTGCCAGGGTCGATGTTGCCGAACCCTGTCATGTCGATGCTGGGGCCGCCCTCGTCGCCTGGCGCTCGGCCGTTGCCGGTGCCGCCGAACGCGCCGGCGAGGCCAGCCCCGGGGCCGACCGCGTCCACGATGCCGCCGGTGTTCATGCCGCGGTCGATCGCAGCGCCATACGCCAGCTGCGCCGTCTCGGGCGTGATGCCGAGGCCGCTGGCGTTGCCGATCCCGAGCGCGCCGAGCAGGCCGCCGCCAAACAGGCCGCCGAGCTGCTGGCCGAACGACATCGTGGGCGCGCCGTAGAAGTCGCGCATGGCCTGGTTCGCGGCGATGTTGTTCGCGGCCATGCCGAAGCCAAGCGCGCCAGCGCCAAAGCCGATCGGCCCGCCGAGCATCGAGGCGCCCATCAGCCCTGCAGACATGCCGGGGCCAATCGGCGACGCGCCGAAGGCATTGCCGGGGTTGCGGTCGGTCGATCCCATCGGTCCGCCCGGCATGTCGCCAGGGGCGCCATCGCCGGCCATCGGCGCGAACGCCGATGGCGGCGGCGCAAGGCCGGCAGGCGCCGGGGGCGTGATCTGCGAGAACGGGCCGGCCGCGTATGGCCGCCCAGCGGGGTACTGCACCGGCTGCATGCGAGACATCCAGTCGCGCTCGAGCCGGTCGTACTCGCGCAGGTACTGGTCGAGGAACTGGCTGTTGGTGGCCGCATTCGGGGTGACCGACGGCGGCGTCGACAGAAGGCCGTAGACTGCCATCAGCTTGGCCTCGCGATGTTGGTCGAGGCGCGCGGGTTCATGTAGAGCTCGCGCTCCTTCAGCGCCATCTCAGCGGCGAGCTCGGCCTCGCGCAGCTTGATCTCCGCCGCGAGCTTCGCCTGCGCCATCTTGATGTCGTTCGCCGCCTTCGCCTGGTCGGCCTGCACCTTGGCCTGCACCTTCGCCATCTCGAGATCGGCCGGCGACGGTGGCTTCTCGCCCTGCTGCTGCGCCATCGCCTGCATGTCGATCTGCGGCGCGAAGAACTGGCCGCTGTCCTTGAAGCCCGCGAGCTGCACCAGTTGCTTGAGCGTGTTGAGGTACTGATTGGGCGACACGACCGGGTTCTGCAGGCCGAGCTGCTGCAGCAGCTGCTCCTGTTTGCCCAGAACCATCATCAGCGCCTGCATGCGCTCCTGCACCTGGCCGGTGCCCAGCCCGACGTTCACGCTCACGTCGTACTCGGTCTTCCAGTTCCGCGGGTCCATCGGCACGAACTTGCCGCGCAGGCGGATGATCTTCGGCCGGTTCTCGTACTTGGTCGCCAGATGCAGCAGCCCCTTGAACAGCGCGCGCATACCGGTCTCGGCGAACACGCGAGCGATCATCTCGATCTTGCCCTGCGACGCCGACATCTGCGCCTGCACCGCGATCGCGGTGGTCGACTGCAGCTTGTCCGCGTCGAGGCCCATCGACGCCCGGTTGATGCCGGTGCGCTGCTCGCGCACCGCATCGAGGTAGTCGAGCATGCCGAACGCCTGCTGGCCGATCTGCGGCACCGACAGCGGCGACACCATGCCAGGCGCCGCCGATCGAACGATGCCGCCGGGGCGGTTGGTCAGCAGGTCGTCAAGGTTCACCTGGCCGTCGACCACGACCACGCGCGAATTGTTCGAGAGGTAGAGGTTGTCGAGCAGCTGGCGCAGCACCGTCGACTTGATGAGCTGAAGATCCATCACGAGCTCGGCCAGCGAACGGCCGACGAGCTTGTGCGGCATGAGGATCGGCGACACTACCGCGAAGGGGATGTGGTCGAACGGATCGTTCGCCGCGACCTCCATGTCCTCGCCGAAGCACACGATGCGCCGCAGCTCGGCGATGCCGTCGCCGTCGTAGTCCACGCGCGCATAGCACTCGGTAACGAGCACGGTGCGCTGCGAGTCATCCGCCGGATCGTTCTTCGCGAGGTCGGCAAAGCGCCGGTTGCGCTCGGCGTCGGTCTCGAGGTCGGACGTCGCGCCGGCCTTGCTCTCGACCAGGTCGCGGTCGTAGCCCATCGCGATGAGGTCCGACGCCGTCATCTCGACGCGGTGCGCCACAAAGCGCGCGTCATCGAGCGAGCGCGCCCGCTTGTTCGCGAAGAACTCTTCCGGCGGCACGTTGTCGACCTTGATGCAGCCGTACTTGCGGCGGCGACGCACCGTCACCTCGTGCGACACGATCTGCGGCGACACCATCACGCCGCTCATCGGATCGATGACCGCAGCCTGCAGCACCTTCTGCTCGTGCTCGACGACCTCGACCGCCTGGTCGCTCACCAGCAGCGCGAACTCGGGATCGCTCAGGCCCTCGTATTCCTCGGTCGACGTCTCGACCTTCTCGTCCCACCAGAACTTGACCACGCCCATCTTGTTGAGCAGCGCGTCCTTGAACCAGTTGTGCAGGATCGTGAAGCCGGCGTTCTCGTTGTTCAGAACCCAGTTGACGTACTCGCTCGCCTGCTCCGCCGCCTCGACGTCCTCCGGCCCGCGCGGCATGAACCGCACCGCCTCGTCGGTCGATGCGAAGATCCGCATGAGCGACGGCATGACGTACTCGATCGTGTCGGCGACCTCTGTCGACACCACCGACGAGCGACCTTCCTGCTCGTTGCCGAACTTGGCGCCGAGGTAGTAGTCACCGGCCTTCTGGCGCTCGTTGCCAAGCTGGTTGGTGTGGTAGTCGCGCGCGTCGTCGAACTCCGCGCGCAGGACGGACTGCAGCTCGCCGTCGTCCATGAGCTCGGGAGCGGCCGTCTCGCCGGCCCCAGCCTCGCTGTACTCGGGTGGCAGGTTCATGCTATCCGTGTCCGTTCAATCGGATGGGAGGCGCCGCGTGGGCGACGTCGTTTCGATTAGCGTTCACACCGCGCGCAAAATGGGCGACCCCTCGTACACCGAGGAAGAAGCGGCCGTTCAGCGCGGCATCGCCGCATGGAAGCGCCAGAACTGGAAGATGGTCGAGGCGCGGAACGAAGCTATTCGGACTGCGCGCCGAGCCCGACGGCAACAGGCGCAGAACTCAGAAGGCTGATCGCTCCGGCGCGCAGCAACCGCACTACCTCGGCTGGGCTGGTTCCAAGCTGCGCCGCTTTCGCGTTGATCAAGTCGGACATGTGCGCCGGGTAGCCATAGCTCTCGGCCGGTATCGATCCGGCACGATATGGGACACCGTACAGGTCGCCGGTCGTCCGCGCGCGCTCGCGAGCGCCAGTCCAGCTCATCGAAGAGAAGCGGCCAGGCGTGTCACCCTGCGAACGTGCAATGTCTGAAATGGCCCCTTCGATCAGCCCATAGTTGCTGGCGTTTCCGATCACACCCTCTTGCGGTGCGACGTAGACGCCTCGCGCGGGATCTTCTGCAGTGCGGATGTGCCAGCGATCGACCACGACGGCATTGGGGTCGCCCATCAGCGCCGCACCCTCGCGGTTTACCTTCTCGCGCGACAGCGCGCCGAGGTCGCCGCGGCTCGTGCGCTCGAGGTTCAGCCGGCGCGATTGCTCCAGCGGCATCTGCTTGCCAGGCGCAAGCGACAGAAGCCCCTCTGGAGCGCGCCAGTCCGGCTGCACAATCGGCTCTCCGACCAGCTGTCGGCGCATGTATTCCGAGGCCTGCTGCATGTTGACACGCGGCGGCGTGTTGGGCGCCGTGGAGGCCGTGTAGCCAGAGATGTAGGGCAGGTTCTGCGTGCCGTAGACATCCTCCACGATGGTGCCACGCATCGGCCACCATTCCGGCGTCTGGCCCATGCGCCGCATGTAGTCGTAGCCCTGCTCGGCCAACTCAGTCTGCCTGCGCGCGAACTCAGGACCGCGCACGAAGTCCTCCAGGCGGCCGACTGGAAATGTCGCTCCAGCGCCGACATTGTAGCCCGCGAGCTGTCCGGTTCTCTCTCCGAACTTGGTCGCCGCTCTGATGTCAGCCGGATCGAAACGCTGAGAGACGTCGAGATAGGTCTTGCCAGTTTTTGGGTCGCGCCAAGTTCCGAAGAAGTGATCCGGTCGATCGAGAACCTTCCTGTTCGCCAGAGCATGTTGCTCGATCGCGGCTCGCGTCAGTGGGCCTTCGACGACCATGTTGCGCGGGTCGTCGTTGGCATACTTGCCCATCATCAACCCAGAGCTCGGCGTCTCGCCGCTCTGCAGGTTGACGCTGTATCCGCCATCCTTCCTGGTGGCGTTTTGTATTCTGCCCGGCGTGGTGCTCTTGAAGAGACCGAGCAGCTCACTCGCCGCGCGCCGAGGCCCCGCCGTCGCCTCATTCGGATCAAGCGCCATCAGACCGGCGCCGACCGCCATCCTGCGCGCGGGCGTCGCCAAAAGCCCCCCTACGCCGCCAGCAGCGGCTCCCGCCGCCATCAGACCGAGGTCGGTCATGTCCTGCGGGACCAGCATGCCGCCGACGAACTTGCCGGCCTGCATGGCGTCCTGCGCGATGTTCATCATGCCCGTGCGCGTGTCGGTCATCGGCGTCGGATAGACGCCATAGCGCAGGTAGAAATCGTCGCGCAGGTTGCCGGTCGGCGAGTAGTACGGCTGCGGCATCTACCGTTCCTTCAAACAATCCACGCGCCTGGCGCGTACTCGAGTTTCTTCTTCCACGTCCACGCGCCGCTGGAGCCAGTCGACAGCGCGGCGCCGTTCGCCGCGAAGGTCAGGCACACGGCATCCGCGCGGTCTGGCGACTTGCCGCCGCGTTTCTTCATCTCGTCTTTCGAGTCGACCTTCAGCTTGCCGGTCGACAGGATCTTGAACCGCGGCGTGCCGAGCTCGGCCGCCAGCTCGTCGTCCTTCGGCAGCGCGCACGAGCGCGCCTCGAGCCACTCGCGCACTCTGAACCAAAGCTCGTCGCGCAGGCGCAGGTAGCGCTCGCCGACCGCCGGCGCCTCCGAGACATTCACGCCACGCACCGGCAGCCCGAGCTCGCGCAGGCGGTCAAGCACGCCACTGCCCAGGCCGATCGAGTCGACGTAGATCGCCGCCGGCCGGGTCTTGAACGTGCAGACCTGGTACTCGTTGTAGACGCGCCCCGCGGTCTCCATCAGATCCGCGCCCTGCCACGTCCGGACCTCAAGCAGCTTCTCGCCCTGGCGCTTCGCCAGCGCCGATCGGTCGTCGCCATACCGCGCCACGTCGAGGCCCCAGATGATCGGGGCGGTCGGCGACGGCTCGATATCGCGGTCCATCGCAGACGCGATCAGATGCGCCGGCACGACGCTGTCGTCGTCGGCCAGCGGGAACTCGCCATCGACGCGCACCCGGTAGACGTTGCTGCCGGCGCCGTAGCGTTGCGCCATCTCCGCGAGGAAGTTGGCGGAGACCTGCGTGCTGTCGGCGCAGCCGACCCGCATGGTCTTCCAGCTGGCCGACATGCGGTGGAAGGCGTCGTAGAAGTACCCGCTGGTGCGCGTCGGGTTGCCGGTCATCACGGTCTTGGCGCCGGCCGTGCTCATGGCGCCTTGGCCGACCTCGAACACGAGATCGTCGACGCCGCTCGCCTCGTCGATCACGAACAGCATGTTGGTGCTGTGGAAGCCCTGCAGCGCCTCGGGCTGCTCGCGGCGGGCCGTGCGGGCCACCGCGAAGCTGTCCGGCACGCCGACCACCTCGACCTTGTCGCTCTTCACCTCCAGCAGCCGCCGCAGCACCTCCGGCATCCGGCGGTGCCACTTGCCGATCTCCGACCAGAGCACGTCGCTCAGCTGGTGCGCCGTGTTCGCCGTGGCGGCGATCTTCGCCGGGTGGCGGGTCATGAGGAACCAGAGCACCAGCCACGCGAGGTAGGTGGTCTTGCCTACGCCGTGACCGCTGCGGATCGCCACCTTGTCGTGGTCGCGTACCGCCTCGAGCGCCTCGGCCTGCCACGCCTCGGGCGTGGCGCCGAGCGCGGTCTTCACGAACAGGACCGGGTCGTCCGCCCAGGCGGCGATGAGCTGCTTGAACTCCTCGGCCGACGGGGTCGCCTGCTTCGCGATTTTCGCGGGGGGCATGGGACTCCGGTCGGGGTTGATGGCCCCCGGTGGGGGGGGGTGTACTGGGTGGGCCGCCGCAGCCGCCGCCCCCGCCACAACCGGGAGGCCGGGGGGGTCTAGCCGGGTACGGGTCGCGACCGGCCGGCGCTCGCCGACCGGGCCGCAATCGCGCCAGGATGACTCAGGAACGCCGGAAGACGGTCGGCCGCAGGCTGGATACAGCCGGCGCCCTGCAGCGCTCCTGCGCCATCCTGGCGCGTCGCCGAGCCGGTGCTCGTCGCCATCTCAGCGATCGGCGCCGTGCTCGAGGCCGCGGGCAGCATGGCGAAGGAGGGGCGCCAGCCACGCCGCGGTGCGATGTTCAGTAGGCCAAAGCGTGGCCATTGTAAGTCTCTGATCTTGCTGCGTTGGTGCAGCGCACCATCGCATAATGTTGGTTATCGAAAATGCGAAACCCTTATTCGACGGGCTTTTCTGCGTGTTTTGCGTCGTCCGGATCGTGGTAAACAACCTCGGCGTGTTGTTGCACAGCACCATCTTCGGGCGTCACGTCGACGATCGGAGGCCCGAGCTCCTCGCCCGCAGCCCGCC
>Ga0208542_1001358_pt1 | contig 10329 bp, 20 predicted proteins | sample DEB08_DNA_3_FD_185495 | JGI IMG/M metagenome (GOLD analysis project Ga0208542, IMG submission 185495) | Aqueous microbial communities from the Delaware River and Bay under freshwater to marine salinity gradient to study organic matter... | ecosystem: Environmental > Aquatic > Marine > Coastal ... | reverse complement strand
AGCAAGCGGGTTAAACTCAGGACGCCCCGAATAAACCTTAGTGCCTTCTATTGGCCCCGGCTCAACAACGCCAGCAATACCGCCTCTCTCGTCTTTAACAATGTCCGTGCTGTACGTAACCTTTCCATCTTTAATAACAGGCTCGTCTTTAGCAATCTTTGTCAAAAGACTCATTGCAGACTTTTTGCCAGCAAGATTAAGCAAGTTCAATGCGGCTGTTCCAACACCCGGCACTGTAATCTCTCCGGCAGGCAACTGCCCTTCACCACGAGCGCGTGAAGCTAAGTCGCCCATATTTTCTACATTAAGGCCCGGTCTTCCCGCAACATTTGCCGCAACAATATCACGGTTTACACCAGCTACAGACCCAAGGGTAGCCATCACATCACCGGGGCTTGGCCCCCTAGCTTCTTTTGCTGCAACCTTTTCAGAAAAGCTGGTTGGCGTTTCATAAACATCTACTCTAGCTGTAGGGTCGCCTGTTTCCTTTCGCGCTGCTTTTGTTGCCTCAAAGCTTTTAGCAAGTTCTTTAGCTGGCCCAATCCTAGCTTCCTTGGCCTCGTTAATAGTAGGTTTTGGTGTAGGCTTCGGTGCAGCTGGCTGTGCTTTAGGCGCAGCAATAACATCAGGAACCCTTGGCGCTGGCTTTGGTGCAGGCTTAGGTGTTGGCTTTGGCGCTGCGGGTTGAGCCTTTGGTGCCGATATAGCATCTGGCACTCGCGGTGCAGGCTTTGGCGCCGGAGGCTTGGCCGCAACAGGTTTAGGGGTAGGCTTAGGCGTTGGCTTGGGCGCGGCTGGCTGTGGTTTCGGTGCAGCAATAACATCAGGAACCTTCGGTGCAGGCTTTGGCGCTGTAGGCTTAGGAGCAGGCTTAGGCGCTGCGGGTTGTGGTTTTGGCGCCGATATAACGTCTGGTGCTCGTGTAACAGGTTTCGGTGCAGGCTTAACTGCAACTGGCTTCGGTGCTGGCTTCGGTGCAGCCGGTTGAGGCTTCGGTGCAGCAATAACATCCGGCACTCGTGGTGCAGGCGCAGGTTTAGGTGCCGGCTTTGGTGCCGGCTTCGGTGCTGGTTTGGGAGCAGGTTTTGGCGTAGGCTTGGGAGGAGCGCTATCACCTCTACCGCCACCAGTCACAACAGGTGGTGGAGTTGGCCTTGTTACTGCCACAGGAGGCTGTTTAGTTCTGCCCCGCTCTACACCACGATTTCTGTCACCGCCGCCGCCGCCACCGCCGCCGCCGCCTCCACCTGAACCCATTTTAATTCTCCTTCAACTTATGAAAGCCTAGCTTCCCAGACTCAGTTCGTAACCAATAGCAGTCACTATAGCCCATTTCTATAAAAATGTCTTTCAAAGACCTAAAGCCCTCTAATATACCCCGCTTGCCCCCAAAACAGATAAAATCAATAATCCAAGGACTATCGCCATCACCACGCCAAGCGGCAGGTGGGAACTGATTTGTTTCCAAATATTCATCAATATGTTTCTTCTCAGGAAACGCCCAGGTTGCAAACAAGTACGGCACACCTTCAGCATCAACACCAAAAATGTAATTGCCCATAGACAAGGGCGGGTCAATATACGTCATGCGCTCAACGCGACTGTAACCCATATGATACGGGCTGTGTTGCATCATTAAATGCGCAGTGTCGTAATGGAAATCGTTATTTATCATCATAGCGTGAAAGGATTGTACTCCATTTGTGCAACCGATTGCGGAGGCTTTGTAAGGCGCTGTCGATTTTCGAGGCCAACAGCAAGATACCTAAACGCATCTGCTGCATGACTTGTGAAATCATGCCTCGGATGGTCTCTAAACATTTTTCTACGCTCATCCCATTCCTGCCTGTATTGACGCAACATCTCAATGCCCGTCACACACTTATCTCTGTCAAAGTAACATTTAGGTAATAACATACGCGCAGCATTAATGCCATCCGCTACCTTCATCTTAGGAACTACCTTAAATCTTAATCCAAGCGTTGCAGCAGTCTCCAACCTTGATTTGCCACTGCCAAGCTCACGCACCTCAATGTCATGCGGCGCCAAGTGGTCGCCATAAGTGTAATCCTTGCGATTTATAACATCAGCGTAATGGTCGAGGCCTACACCACCGTTTTCGTAATAATCAATCACATTAACCGCGCCGCCTCGGAACACCTGAGCAAACCAAATGGCTGTTGAGTCGTTCACGCCTAAATCCCAAGCCGTATGCACCGGATAGGCTGGGTCGTATGGAACCCGCGTAATCCGCCCCTCATCATCAGCCTCAGCCATTAACTTGCCGTAATACGCCCCAATGATTGCCGCCGTGAAGGAACACTCGTACTCCTGCTCATACTGCTCCGGCGTCATTTGCGCACGAGCAGCATCCAGCTCGACATCCTTTACCAGCCCACTCTCGCTGGCCTTCACAACCTTCCAGTACCACTGGTCGGAACCGTTCTCCATCTCTGAACGGGCTTGCTCCAAAAGGTCAAAAAAATGATTATGTCCGGCTGGGGTGCCAAGAAAAATAGCCGCACCCTCTCTGTCAGACAGGGCCGGTCTTACAACCTCCCCCCATACCCTCGGATTCTGCATACCAAATTCATCGAAGATAGCCATATCCAGATAAATACCGCGCAAGGCATCAGGGTTCTCGGCAGACAACAGCATCAGCCTGCCGCCATTAGGAAAGTCTACCCTGAGTTCAGTCTCATTAAACGAAACGCCAGGAATGACAGAGGCATAATATTTCACATAATCCCAAGCAATCCGCTTGGCCTGCGTAAAAGTAGGCGCAATGAACGCAACTCTGGGCCTCGGCAGCTCACAAGTAAGAGCGTGCTTAATAAGATGATTAACTGCAAATACAGTCTTGCCAAAGCGCCTGTGCATCACTAAGACATTCCAGCGCTTCAAGCTGCTGTGCATCTCAGCTTGGAGCGCACGAGGCTTGTATGGAATCTTTACGTTCATCAGCTTTCCCACATGATGCGAATACCGCCATCAGTTACCTCAACGCCAGCCTTGTTCTTCTGCTCACCATAGCGCTCAGGGATAATCTTCTGCACCTTCCAGCGAACATGATGCGCATAATCACGCAACACATGCGGGTCATAGTCCTTCACCTTGTTCAAAGCATCATCATACAGCTTATCAAGCTCCTCAAGAGCCTTCTCAGCACTGTACTGCTGGGCAATGCGCACAGAAGCATCTAGCTCAGGATTGTTCTTCATACGCTTGTACAGCGCCTGCCTCGTAATGCCTGCGTTCTTGCAAGCATCGACCATCGTATGTCCGTCAGCAAGGTCGCTGAGTATCTGATGCGTGGTGTACTTCGTTAGCTTAGTCATAGTCTCTCCTAGCTGTGTGTGGTGCAGGGGCAATTAACACATATATAGCAGGGCCGGTCTGTCTGGGTGTGCCGGTATTAATAAGCATCCCCCTATACCATGCATGTTCTGTGTTTCCTGGCAGGAAACTTTGTTGCCTGGCTTGTTGCTCCGTGATAGGCTGGCCGCTGCAATGCTGCGGGGAACGTGACAACGTGTTGTGTGTTGTGAGATATGTCCCAACCCATTCCCTAGCAATGTTTCCAATGCTTTATAATATATACACCAGCTCGCGTTGCTGTAAACTTTTTTTCTTTTTTGTGCTTTTTTCTCTTGACCATGCGGCAATGCTTGCCTATATGTGAATTATCAACAACGCAATTTGGGAGTATTGCACCATGACACACCAAGAAATAGCAGACCAACTAAAAGACATTGTTGTCAAACAATGCGCCAAACAACCGGAAGACCGCGACTGGTTCGTTGCCATTGACGAACTGATTGACGAACTGGAAAAGCAGGAGGGCTAAACCATGTATTACACAGTAACATACGCCATTGATAGCTTGGACACTTGCCCGACTGTTAAAACGTTCGACTGCGTCTATGAGGCGCAGGACTGGATAGCTGGTGAAGTACAACGGCGTGTTGAACACGCAGTCTCTCATTCACCATACGCTTTGACAGAGGCCGACATTGAGGCATTGGAGGAAGCTGAATATTCACTTGTGCGGATAAGCTAGGCCGAAACCTTGCCCGATAATGTCGGGCTTGGTCTACCGGTGAGGCCGGTACTGACGAGGCCGTCAGAAACGCCATATAGGAGGGATAAACAATGGCAACAGTACGCAACATGACAGGACGCACAGGCCGTCCAGTAGCTAATCAATTCATCATCGACACACCGGAAGCGCAGTTTTTCCAAAGCTACCGCACAGTCATTGCCAAGCGTTGCAATGACACCGGAGCGGTCACACTGGATAGTCGCGCATGGGATTACAGCACAACAACCGGAAAATACCGCAATCAGTTTCTTGGCATGAACAAGGCCGAAACTGAAAAGCTGATTAAATCCGGCGCAATCAAGCTGGCAAATTTAAACTAGGGAGGCAGTGATGACTGAACAAACAACAGAGATATGCGCCAATATTCTGTTCATCATAGTTATGGGCCTAGTCATATGGGGCTTAATGGGGGCCGAAGCGTGGCTCTGGCAGCTATTCGCCTATTTTATCGGCCTATAAAGGCCACTGACAGGCTTTAACCGCTTGGCGGGTGTAATACCACCCGTCAGGCATTACCGCCCGCTAACGGGCTTTATACGGAGGATATGACATGAAAAAGTACACCGTGACGATTATCGGGCTGGTAGAGCGCACGATAACAGTCGAGGCAGATAACCTAGAACACGCAGAACATGCCGCAGAACGCGAATGGGCCGCATTGACAGGCGGCATCATTCAAACAGCTGAAGCATCAACCGCCATAGAGGAAGCAGAATAAAGGCATGGGCCAGCAATGGCCCTGCCCCTGCATAGCTTGCCGCATGGCGGCAGTCTATGCGGTGGCACGGTGTCACCGATAACGCCATAACCATAGGAGGGTTGTACAATGGCAAAAGTAGGAAGACCAAAGAAGATTGAAAAAATGCAGCCTTGGGAGCGCAAAGAACACGAGCGCAAAGAGGCAATGAAGCATCTAACAGCGGAGCAGTTACAAGCTATCAATGAGACACGCGAGACATTGGGCAAGTTTGTAGACCAATGGACAGAGACATTTGACATATATGACCCAGACGTCCCGCGCTTGTTGCAATCCGCTTTCTGGGCATTGTCTGGGCAATTCCCGCGAGACTAGCAGAGAAAGGGGCGGCGCAGTGTCGCCCCTGGCTGCCTGACAGAGAGGAAACATAGATATGACCTATGAAGTACGCATAACAAAGCATTGGAGCGGTAAAACATTCAATGTTGACCTAGTATCGTTTGACCGGCGAGGCAGTGGCATCGCACACGGTAAGGCGTTCAACGTATCGGAGAAAGAGGCATTGAAAGAGGCGCAACGTATGTGTGACCTCTATTCAGCCACACTCATAGCAGAACATCAGGAGGCATAGAGATGTACGCAGTATTTTACACACTGAAATTTGAAGCTGGTGTCAGCGGAGAACCGACAAGCAAGGACACCTATCAAATAGTAAAGAGCAGAGAGGATGCACAGGCTATGTTGCAGCAGGTGCAGACTATCAGCGCGGAGAACTTCTATTGCGGAGGCATAGGCCGCATCGAGGAGGCAACAGAGCCGCATTGGATGAACAGTGAGCCGATGGGCTTGGAGGACTAGCTATGGAACAAAAAGATTATGCGGTGACAATCCGCGCATCCCTTACAAAGACAATTCACGTCAAAGCTGACAGCATAGAAGATGCAGAGAGGAAGGCTCACGAGATGTTCACAACCGTGGTTGATGAATGGCCTGAAACATATGAGCAGGACACCGTGTCAACGAAGTGGGCAGATTGGAGCGAATAATGACAGGTAAAGATTTCAGAGAAAGGCGCGAGTTCCTTGGCTACTCACAAGTTGAGTTTGCCAAGAAGCTGGGCCTGTCACCGCGCACCATCCGGTACTATGAATCAGAACAGGTGCCAATCAACCGCACAGTCGAACTGCTATTGCAGGCAATAGAACTGGATGAAAGATAAAAAACAAAATAAAAAAGAAAAACGCAATGCAGTGCTATGTAGCATTGCATTGCAGTATAGCTGTGCATCAGTGCATTGCTTTGTAGCTGTGCTTCTTTTTTTATATCAAAAGATTTTGTTCTTTCACTGCGACTGCATCACAGCAGTGGATTGCTGCGATGCATTGCGTGGTCGCTACGCGATTTTAATCACCTGTGGATAACTCTGTCAATACAGAAAATGGAGGAAGAGAAATGGCTTATTTTTTTACACCGACTGTCCTTAGAAAAAGGCACATGCGGCATATTGACATATTCAAAGAGGTGCCTAGAGAAGCAGAGCTTCGTAGTATGGACTGGCCCAATGGCCTAGCTATCGGCGCCCACGACTACAAGACGCACTACACCAGCCGCCGCCAATTGCGTAAGCTGATGGCGCAAGACCCTGCCCCGAAGATAGGCGAGACAGCACCGGCTAGTGAGTTCGGCATAGAGGGCAACGACTGGTACAAAGTCCTAGCCAAGCACAGATGGGCTACTAGCTGGGATAGAACCTACACATCGCAAGCTGTGATGCTACTGCTTAATGTGCCACGGCCCAGCGGCTACCGGATTGTTCACACGCTCAAGTATGACCCTAGCCAGCACAAAACGCAGTATGTGAAATCCAGAAAATTAAAAAGAGGTCAGCCTGTAACCAACGCACTTAACTCAATACGCAGAGACAGACGAATAAGAAACGCCACCCCAAGATGGGTCATATACAGCCCACACATCACTAGTCAGCTAAGGGACTTGGAGAAAAAACGCACGGCTATGAATAAAGAGGCTGGGTTTGTGCGGTGGCATGTGGACCATCTCGTGCCTATTTATGGCGTGAACCACAGCGAGGAATACAAAGAACTTGAATGTTACCCGCACGTTGTTAGCGGACTTCATGTGCCGTGGAACCTGATGATTATCCCAGCCTTGGATAACTTGCTAAAGAGTAACAAGTGGCCTATTTAGCGGTATGTAGGCACAAAAAAAGGATAGGCACGACAGATTTGGCCTATCCTTTTCTTTGGACAACCCTTTCGGGCCGCTAAGTATCACTGAATATATTAGTGCTGCCTTTGCAGATTTCAAGTCTTTTTACAGCTTGCCTAGTAAATGTCTTCGGCAATATCGAAGGTCATAGCCAATAACATCGCCACGAATATCACCCCTTACATTGCCGAGGACGTTGCCCTCAATGTCGCCCCCGACATAGCCCTTCACATCGCCTACGATATCACCCAAAACATTGTCCCAAACAATACCACCGACATTGCCGTAGACACTGCCTTCAACATCGCCAACGATATTAAAACCTGTTTCTGTGAACTCTACTAACTTTTCTAGCTTGGCTTGCTGTTCTGGTGTGAACTTAGTCATTAACTTTTCCCTCCTTAAACACTACCTGCGCCCCTGTACCATCCCACACTGCACACTGACAACCGGCGGCACCTCATAGTTTCTTGCTACGTCCTGCGTGACATACGCCTCGCGCTTCTCAGCGTAAAACTGACACTCTTCTATCGTGCTAAACCGTGTTTTCTCTTTGCCCATCCAGCAGGGATTCGCTGGCTGACCGCCCAGTGTTATAGCAAAACAAAGTGCCAAGATTGTCTCATACATCACACATACTTTCACTCACTAGCATACACCAAGTGTCGAAATCGACCTCAGCCACGTTATCCTTTTGTATATACACAGGGGATATACTTGATAGCCGGACAACGCATCGAATCGGGCAACGGTCATACTTGTATATCAAGACCGGCTCTGTGCCAGCCGCATTGCTTGCTGCCTCCACCTGTTCCCACCAGTCTTTACGCCACGTGGTGCCACGCGCATACCTTTTGCACTCCACCGTCCAGCCAGGCACCCCTATCAAATCACCGTGGTCACTGGCTCTGTATTGTTCCAAGTCGCGCTTGGCCTCTAATCCGGTGCGCTCGAACAGCATCCGCGCACATTCACGCTCGAAATTTGCACCCTTCATACGCCCATTAGTCACCAGTACACTCCCCTCCGTCAGCTTGACAAAAATATCCGACCTCATCAAACACCCAATCTTGTTGCATCTCAACAAATTCCTTCATCGGCGCGAGTGGTCGGCTCTTATTGAAAAAACCATAGTCGCCACGATGCTCGTGCATCTTCTCTAGCCTTATCCACCAATCAAGTTTGCTTGGGTAATCCTTTGCAAGCATTGCAAGCTGTGATTCGGATTTGAGGAAGCAACCATCACAATTACCATACATTGTCTTGCCATTAACAACAGGCAGATTCAGCCTAAAATTTTGCCTATCCCAAAAGTCAGCTATCATGCGGGAGTGGACTCCGGCATCGACCAACGGCCTCCATGGAACCCAACAATCTTTTTTTGGGGCTTTCTTAAATCTGTTTGGCTCGTCAGCTCTTATGCCGACTGCGTTCTGCCATGTCTCCCAGCCAATGCTTTTTAAATATCTTTTGGCTGTGTTTATCTTTAATTCAACTGTGCAAAACCGCATCAAGGTATTTGGCAAAACCTTTTTTGCCTGAATCAGCAATTCAAACGGCTCACCAAACATTGAAGCTGACTCGTAATCAACCTGTTTAAATGTAGGCTTGCCGTTCACTCTGTCATACTCAAGCCAAATAATATCAACGCCCCATCTGTGGGCGCACTCGTTCACAAAGTCCAAGGTTTGTGGCATTTCCCTGCCTGTGTTTTGAAACAAAACCCTGCACCGCTCTGGCAAGTCACCGTTAGCTTGCAGTATTTCATGCAACATATATGCAGATGTCCTGCCACCACTAAAGCTAATCTGAACATTGCCTTCTGGTAATTTGTACGGACTGTCAGGCACCTCTTTACTCCATAAAACATAGCCATTGGCGCCGTGGTGATTACCTAACGGCTGAGAAGCCCAGCCTGCCGGAACATCCTCATCCTGATGAGCGTATCGGCATAGATATGTCTTATGCGGCCTCATCATCGTCAGGACCGCCCTCCACATAAACAACGCCACTGCCACCACACATCCGGCACTCTTTTACAATGCCAACCACCTCGCCGCCGCGAATATGGTCAATCACGTTGAACTCGTACTCAACCTCACCAGCTCCAAGGCATTCAGGGCAGTCAATCTCGTCATCAAATGTAAAAATAATCGTTGGCATAAATTCACCATAAATAAAAGTTGACAGGTTGGCAAGCGGACTGCTAAGCATAGCACGGGAGTTGAGAACGGAGGAACCCATGGAATTTGAAGTACCCGCCTATCGTGAACCCTTCGGGGCCACGCATCTAAGCGCATCAAGCGGCACCCAGCCCATTGATGAATACATCCTGAAACTATTACTGCGAAAAGAATACAAGATGAACTTTCCCTTTGGTGCAAGACCAAGGGCAGGGCAGATTGTGCAGGAAATCGCAGACCATGCGCTAGGTTTGCATGACTACAGCCCCATTTATGGACGCAAGGAAGGCATTGGGTTGCCGGAAGCTGTAAGGTATGGCCTTACAGAATATATGAACTATCAGCCCCGCCAGTGGGATGATGGCAAAGACCTTGAAGAATATGATTGCTTCAAAGAATACCTTGGCGAGATGGCGAAACACGCTGTCGATGGCCTCAATGAGTATTTTGGTGACGGCGAGATAGAAGGCGAGTTCCAGCGGTGGCACAAGGATGACCGGCTGGATGTGCCTATCATGCTGTATCAAGATTATGCCGGTGACGGCAAACAAATCGACCTCAAATGCTCTTTTCCACTGCGTAACCCAGTAAAAAAGGACGGCACCCGCACTTGGCGTGTACCAAAACCGCGCTTAGAGCCTACTGAGCAGCAGTTAATGCAACAGGCGGTGTATTGGAAGGCCACAGGTGACAAACCGGCCTTACTGTTCGTTACAGCGGCTGGCTTTAACATCGTGGACGAGACTAACTGCGAAATGATGAAGCCTGAAAGACTGGAAGAGGTGTACAACACAATAGTAATGCGTTGGACGGTGCAACAAAACCTGTTGAAAGCTGCCAACGGTTCTTGGAGGACGCTGTTCGGCTTGGTCCAGCCGGACTTTGGGCAGATAGCCCAGCGACACGGACCCGACATTCTCAAGATTGCAAAGGAGGCTTGGAGGATATGAACATTCAAATGTCATTAGAAGATGCCAAAAAAGTTGGTTATGAGAGTGGGCATTACGCTTTCCATTATGATTTGAAAATTGAAAGCGGCGTCCCGATTCCGAAGCCAATGACCTTCCCCAAAAAATCAAAACGCAAGCCGCCAGCTAGCGGACAAGTCTTGGAGTTGGTCT
>Ga0208542_1001357_pt1 | contig 10340 bp, 10 predicted proteins | sample DEB08_DNA_3_FD_185495 | JGI IMG/M metagenome (GOLD analysis project Ga0208542, IMG submission 185495) | Aqueous microbial communities from the Delaware River and Bay under freshwater to marine salinity gradient to study organic matter... | ecosystem: Environmental > Aquatic > Marine > Coastal ... | reverse complement strand
TTCAGTATGTCGATCAGATGGTGGAGACAAAGACCGGCGTGAAGTCGGACAGTCAGCTGCATCAGGACGCGCTCCAATCGACCACTGCTTTAGCGGTACAGGCGCAAATGCAAAGCGCAGCTGCGCAAATTGAAATCATGGCGCGCAATCTGGCAGAGGGTGGCATGAAGCAGCTGTTTAAGCTGTTATTACATTTGTTCATACACCACACAGACGGCGAGAAGATGATGCGCTTGAACAATGCCTTTCAGCGCATCGATCCGCGTTCATGGCAAGCTGACATGGACTTGACGGTTAATGTCGGTCTGGGAACTGGACGCGAGGATGAGCGCCGCGCAGCGTTGATGCAAGCGCTTCAGATGCAGCAACAAATTTTGCAGACCATGGGGCCACAAAACCCGCTAGTTTCGTTGACCCAATTCCGCAACACGCTGTCTGATCTCTTAGGGTCAGCTGGCATTAAAAACAGCGACCGGTACTTCCAGCCCATCAATCCGCAAATCGAGCAGCAAATGGCTCAACAGCAAGCGCAAGCAGCGCAAGCGCAGCAAGCGATGATGCAGCAACAAGATCCAACGCAGGGCTTGATGCAGATTGAGCAGATGAAGCAGCAAGGCAAGCTGCAAGGTGACATGATGAAGCTTCAGCTGGATGCGCAGAAGTTCCAAGCTGAGCAACAAATGAAAGAGCGCCAGATGGCATTCCAAGATGACCTGGCGCGCGACAAGATGGTTCAAGATCTGGCGGTTAAGGTCGCCATGATCTTGGGGCAGTATGGCACAGCGGTGGATACTGCGATGATTAAGAACGAGCAAAGCGCGGCGCGGGAATATGATGGATTTAGCAACTAAGGCAGCGCGTGTTCGCAGCTTCCTACAGGATGATGTTTTTAAAGATCTGGTTCAAAAGCAGAAGCAAGATCAGATCGATATATTTCTCGACCCAGGATCTACCCTGGAAGAGATAGACGAGGCGCGGCGTCACGTCCGCGCAATTGAGGGTTTGCTTGGTCAAATGAGGGATGTTTTGACTGAAGCCAAAATCCACGAAAGCAAGACTAAAAAACGAGGCTAGCACCGTGGCAGACACGACTAGTGAATTAAATGTCGCTGACCCAAGATCAGTGGCACAACATTTGATAATACAAAGTGAACCACAAGAGGAAGCACCTCAAGAAGAGCCTTCAGATGAACTTGTGGAAGAGGTGGAAGCGGAAGCGGAAACCGACATTGAGGATGAGGAATACGCAGACGAAGAAGCGACACTTCCAGACGGCCCTGAAGAAGCTCTTTTTAAAGTCAAGATTGACGGAGAGGAGCGACTGGTACCCGAAGAGGAACTGAAACGCGGATACTCTGGTCAGAAGTACATCCAACAAAAAATGCGCGAAGTGGCAGAGGCTCGAAAGCAAGTCGATGCTCAAATGGCACAAGCGCAGCAAATGGAGGCGCAGTATGCGGAAGCTATAAGGGCTTACGCGGAGCGGCTGCAAACGACAGATCCAACGCCGCCACCTCGGTCAATGCGGGACACAGACCCGATTGGTTATTTGGAGGCGATGGAAGACTACAGGCAAGAAGTCGATGCGCGACAAAGACTGCAACGTGAGCAGCAACTTTTAGCGCAGCGAGAAGCGCAGACCCAGGCGCAGCAAAGGGCAGAATATGTGAAGGCACAGACGCAAGTTGTGTTGGAGCAGATCCCTGAGTTGCGAGATGCCGAAACGGCACCGAAAGCTATCGAAGCAATGATGGCTGAAGGCCGCAGACGGGGTTTTACGGATGCTGAACTAAAGGGGGAGAGTGATCCTCGTTTTGTCATGGCACTCCATGAACTGGCCAAAATGCGCGCCCAGGGCAACTTGGGAACCAATCGCGAAGTTAAGCGCGGAGCGATCAAGCCTGGAGCGAAAAAGTCGATTGTCAGTACGTCCAAGAAGCGAGCGGATGCAGCGCGTCAGAAATCAAGAACGACCGGCAAAACAGAAGACATTGCCGCGTTTCTACTGACCAAAGGATAAGGAAATGGCAGTCAATTCAAATACCGTCGAAACCTTCGACGTCACCGTCCTCAGAGAGGATCTCCAAGAAGCGCTTGAAATGGTGTCTCCAACGGATGCGCCTTTTATGAGTGCAATCGGCAAGCGTTCAGTAACCAACACATTGTTTGAGTGGCCAGAGATTTCTCTCGCGGCTGTCAATAGCTCAAACCGCGTGGCTGAAGGTGAAGCAGCGCCTGGCAACGATGCAGCAACTCTACCTATTCGTGTGCAAAACTACACACAGATTTCTGACAAAGTTGTTGAAATTTCAGATACAGCTGAAGCTGTCAATGGTACGTCTGACGTGCAGACAATGGCTGAACAAGTCGCCTTAAAGTTGAAAGAGCTAAAACGCGACATGGAAACCATGCTAACGGCGAACGTAGCGGCCAGCGCCGGGTCATCTGGCTCAGCGCGCACGACAGCTGGCTTGGGTGCTTGGATCAAGACCAACGTGTCAAAAGGCACTGGCGGTGCGGAGCCAACAACATCAGGAAGTGGCAATGCTGGCTACCCTGACGCGGCGCGTACTGACGGTACTCTCCGCACCATCACTGAGGCGATGATGAACGATGTCGTCAAGCAGTGTTGGGACGAGGGTGCAGAGCCAACTCTTATGATGGTTGGATCAGCGGTCAAGCAAAAGGTATCCTCTACCTTCACCGGCAACTCAACGCGGTACAAGCAAGCTGATGATGCGCGTCTTCAAGGTGCGATTGACATCATCAACACCGACTTTGGTGAGATCAGCCTGGTGCCAAACCGCTTTAGCCGCGCCCGTGATGCCTGGATTTTGGACCCGAATTACGCACAAATTGCGTACCTTCAGGAAACCAAACAGCAAGACATCGCGCGCACCGGCCATGCTCAGCGCAAGTTGATCAGCTGCGAGTACGGTCTGCAAGTGACTGAAAAAGGTCACGGCCTTATCGCAGACGTTCAAGGCTAAATAACAGAGCGCCCAGGGCAACTTGGGCGCTCCATTCACTGAGGTTTCAAATGTTCGTAAAAGAAGAAGACGGCAAAGTTCACATCAAGACCACTGAAAACGTGGCCCCGATCTTCGATGCAGTCAAAGATCAGCGGGATATGTATGCTGAGTTGCCGCGCTTTACCCAGAATAACCGATATGTCGGAACGATACCTGGCACTTTAGCTGCGCAGTGGGCGATGGAATGCAAAAGCGCACCAGGCACAGCTGAATTTCTTGAATACGTGAAAAAGAAACTTCTCTCCGGCGACTACTCAAAGCTTATCGTACAAGGATACTAAGATGGCTCTTACCAATTATTCGGAATTGCAGACTGCAATTGGCGATTGGCTCAACAGGGCCGATCTTGATCAAAAAATACCTGACTTTATTTCGTTGGCTGAAAGTACTTTGAATGACGTTCTGCGATCAGCTGACATGGTCACAAGCACCACAGCTTCTATATCAAGTGGCCGCGCTACACTTCCAGCTGATGCACTTGAAATTGTGTATGTTCAAGTTGCAAACACAGAAGATGAGCCTTTGGAACAAATTGCGCCACAGCAATTGACGATGCTGCGCCGCACACGCACCAGGGACGCCGGAAATCCGCGTTTCTACGCGATTGTCGGGCGGCAGCTTGTCGTGACCCCAACGCCCTCTGGCGCGCTCAGCTTGGATCTTGATTACTATCAGCGCATACCGGCACTGACATCGTCAAACACAACTAACTGGCTTCTGACTGATGCGCCGCATGTGTATCTGTACACATCGCTGCTTCATGCAACGCCGTTCCTCATGGATGATGCGCGCTACCAAGTGTTCAACAACACGGTCAGCCAGCAAGTTATGGCAGCGGTCAAATCACAGCAAACGCTCAGCTTTGACGACATCAAGACGGCTGGTTTCTCGCTTAGCGCTCCAACTGACCTAGCGGCACAGGCGCAGTCGGCACTGGGTGCGGTGAGCAACGCAGCGAACAACGCATAAGGGGCGATAGATGCCTTCGACATACCAAGAGTTAAAAGATCAGATCATAAATTTTGTGAACAAGCCTGACATCGATCAGACTGTTGACACGTTTATCGATCTTACTGAGGCAGAAATGTCGAGGCGTCTAAGACACTGGCGCATGGAGCGGCGCTCAACTGCGATATTAAGCTCGCAATATGTGCCGCTTCCATCAGACTTTATTGAGCCTGTAAGGCTTTCAATTACGTCTGGTGATACATATGTGCTTGAGGCAGAGAGCCAGGCGCAGCTGATTGACCGGCGCGCTGAGGCGGGGAATACAACCGGCTTGCCGCGGTATTACGCCATCATTGATGGGACAATCGAAGTATTTCCGACGCCAGATAGCGATTACACCCTCGAAATGGTCTATGTGTCCAAGGTACAGGCACTGACATCGTCTAACACTACAAACTGGGTGTTGGATTATTTTCCAGACGCATATCTCTATGGGTCTTTGATGCACACAGCGCCGTTTTTGGAAGAAGATCAGCGTTTAACTGTTTGGAGCAGTCTTTTTGAAAAAGCAGTCGAAAGCATCAACCAGGAGAACGCAAACGCAAAATTCGGCGGCGCGGGTTTGCGCGTCAAAATAAGGAGTTACTAAAACATGGCAAGCATAGCAGATTACGTACTGGACGCTGCGCTATCGAAATTGGACACAGAGGCCAATCGGGTCGATATATGCTCTTCTGAGCCAACAACTTACACGGCGGCAACCTCAACGGCTTCTTTGGGGAATACCACAAGCATTACGATTTCCGCTCCAACTGACGGCGACACGTCAGGGCGTAAGGTTACTCTAAGTGCAATTTCTGGTGCGTCCGTAACCGGCACAGGAACGGCGTCACATTTTGCTATCACCGACACGACGAACAGCCGTCTCTTGGCAACTGGCGCTTTGTCAGGCGGTGGTCAGTCTGTTACATCTGGAAACACTTTCAGCCTCACAGCCGTGGACATCGAAATCCCAGATCCATCATAAAGGGTTTTAAATGCCTCAGTTTGCTGACCGCGTCAAAACGACCTCGACATCAACGGGGTCGAGCGCGATTACTTTGTCATCGTCCGGTGCGACCGGATACCAGGCGTTTCCATCCAGTTTGGATGGTGAAACGGTCGGCTATGTCATTGAGGCGAGTGGCGGTACTGACTGGGAGATCGGCACCGGAGTTTACACTCACTCTACGTTGGGCCTCAGTCGAACTTTACGATCTTCTTCCACTGGGTCATTGTTAAATTTGGGTTCCGGTACGCATACCGTTTTTTTAACGCCAGCCGCGCAAGATATTCAGATTGTAGAGGCATTTTCAAGCACATCTGATTTACCAAGTGCGTCAGCCTCGCATGGGCGTATCTACCATGTGCATGGTGAAGCAGCCATGTATTTTGCTCATGCGGGTTCGTGGGTGAAGCTGGCAAATTACAGCGATATTACCACTTATTCCAACGCCACGACTTTAGCAGCGGGGCTTATGTCAGCGGCTGATAAGACTAAATTGGATGGTGTGGAAGCCTCCGCTGACGTTACTGATACCACCAATGTTGTGGCGGCTTTAACGGCGGGTACAAACATCACGATTGCTGCGGATGGTACGATTAGTAGCACTGCATCTGGCGGCGGTGGTGCATCTTACTCTGACCCTATCAGACAGACGGAATACACTGGTACAGCGACAACCACGTTTAACGCATCGTCTAGTCCTGCTTTGCCAGCATATACAGCGGGAAATATTCAAGTTTTTCTCAATGGTTCTAAACTTGCGGCGTCTGATTTTACCGCTACAAACGGCACGTCTGTGGTGCTTGGTTCAGCTTGTGCCGCATCTGACGTTGTTACAATCGTGGAATACGGTGCGCCTTTTGCTTCTCAGTATTCTTCTACTATTTTCACTGTTGGCACCTCATCCGAATATAATACGTCCACGAAGGTACTCACCACCCCTTATACTGTTAATAGAGTGGCGGTCTACCTCAACGGGGTTAAACTTGTTATAGGTACTAATGCCGACTACACTGCCGCAGACGGTTCATCAATAAACCTAAGTAATGCTGCCCCCGTCACAGGCGATACTATCGAAGTGGTCGAACATGGAACGCTGGCAGATACAGTAACCACACTCACAGGTCTAAGCGATACTCCTAGCTCACTAGGAACAGCGGGACAAATTCTTCAAGTCAATTCGGGCGCTACTGCGTTGGAATTTGCTGATGCTGCAACGGGCGGCGGTGGAGGCTCACTAGAAGCAACTGCATCTGGTGCGTTGGCGAATGGTGATAAGGTCGTTGTAAATTCTGATGGCACTGTGAGTGTTGTGAGCCTTTCTGCCGTAACACAGGCTGTAGGCTCTGAAAGTGTTTTTGAAGCGTCTAGCACTAGTAGTACAGATATTGCTTATGACGCTAACACACAAAAAGTTGTTGTTGTATATGGGAAAAGCGGTGGGGTTTATGCGGCTGTAGGAACCGTAAGTGGAGAAACAGTCTCTTTTGGTACTAGCGTTCAAGTGTCTAGCTCAACATACGCACCACAAATTGTATATGACACTACCGCACAAAAAGTAGTTGTAGTATATCATCATTATGCAAAAGTTGGCACTGTCAGTGGCACATCCATTAGTTTTGGAAGCCAAGCAGATTTTCACTCAAGCGCTTCGAGTATCGGCAGTACGAGCCTCGCTTATGATGCAAACGCACAAAAAATAGCCATTCAATACAGCAATGGAAATAATAGCAATTACGGCACAGTCGTAATCGGAACAATAAGCGGCACGTCTATAAGTTTTGGAACGCCTGTTGTTTATGTTAGTCGGCAGTCTCAGTACGGCGGCATTGCATATGATGAAAATTCACAAAATTTAGTTGTAGGTTATCAGGATAAAGGTACGTCTAATACCTATCATGGTGCAGTAATTGTTGGAACAATTAGTGGTACATCAATTAGCTTTGGGTCTTCAACGACATTTACATCTAATCAAGTGTGGTACGTTAGACCTGTTTATGATAGTGCCGCTCAGAAGACAGTTATTGTTTATAGAGATAATAGTGATAGCGGCAAAGGCAAAGCACTTGTTAGTACCGTTAGCGGTACATCAATTAGTTTTGGAACTGCGGTGACATTTGAAACTGGCGTTACACAAAGAATAAGCGTTACTTATAATTCAAACCTTGAAAAAATTGTAATTGCTTACAGAGATGATAGTAACACAAATAAAGGGACAGTTATTTCAGGTACAGTAAGCGGAACGTCAATTACTTTTGAAAGCGCTGTATTATTTAATGATGGTGTCACTGCGGCGATTAATACTGGCATTGCATACGATACTGGCTCGAACAGGTCTGTAATTGTTTATGTTGATGCTGATAATTCAAGTTATGGCACCGCTGTGGTTTTTAGAAACTCAGCAGCTTCATCCACCAACCTCACTGCCGAAAACTATATAGGTATTTCTGACGGCGCATATTCTGACACTGCCACTGCTACAATTCAAATCGCTGGCTCTGTTGATGATGCTCAGTCAGGCTTAACGGCTGGTAAGGCTTACTATGTGCAAACCAATGGCACCCTAAGCACTACGCCCGATAGCCCTTCTGTCTTTGCGGGAACGGCGGTGTCTTCCACAAAGTTGATTGTGAAAGGATGACCAGATGAAAACTATTGTAGAAAACCAAACAAACATTTCAAAATACCTGCTCGAAGATACCGTATCTGTAAGTATGGCTTCCGACAGTATTACCGTTGGAGATCCTGCCCAATTTATCATTGGAGACATGGGTAGTAACAATTCAACTATGCACGCTGACGTCACTAATGTCCCAGACGATTGGGCTGGCTGCAAATACACCTTTGATGGGACTGCGTGGGAAGCAAATCCTGATTGGACCGAAGAATGACCAAATCCAAATCCAGAGATCTAGGCGACTTAGCACAAACCGTAGCGGTGAACCTGCCCACAGCATTAGGCACGGCGGGTCAGACGCTTGTGGTCAACAGCGGCGCTGATGGGCTGGAGTTCGGGGCGGCGGGTTCAAGTGTTACAGCCGTTCAAGACCTCACTGCTTTGGGAAATATAAGCAGTCCTTCCGTTGGGGATATGGCGCTGGTTACGGATTTGAATAAGATCTTTGTTCGCAAGGCGGCGGGGTGGTTTTTAATTGCCACTGTAACAAACCAAGGACCACAATCGGTTTCTATAGCTATCTCTGGTGGTGGTAGTGGAACATCTTCTGCCTACGACCTTGCTACTGACGGGAGCACAACAAGCAGTGTTACGGGATCGGCTGATCCTGACCCAGAGGCAGATGATCTAACATGGTCGGCAGCAGCAGGTACAAGTACAGCTTTCTCAGCTACGCTTACTGATGGGGGCGGATCGGTAAACATCACGACAAGCGCCGATACAAATACTGTTCTATCCACAATTTCTCAGTCCTCTAATGTATTCACACTTACGCCCAGTTCTTCAACCACTGCGCCAAGTGGGGGAACTTTTGCAGTCACCTTTTCAGTGACAGACGGCGTAAATACTTCTGTTGATAATTTAACAACCTTTACTTTGAGCTTTACAAGTTGGTCCAACGCCACTCAACAAGCCAAGATACAGGCAAGTGATGCAGAAGCTAGTGATTTATTTGGTCAGTCTGTTTCTATTTCTAGTGATGGTAACACAGCTATTGTTGGTGCGAAAAATGAAGATACGACCGCAACAAATGCTGGTTCAGCTTATATATTTACTAGATCAGGCTCAACTTGGTCCCAACAACAAAAAATACAAGCCAGTGACGCATACAGCGGGGATCAATTTGGTTTGTCTGTTTCTATTTCTGGGGATGGTAACACAGTGATTGTCGGTTCCATCTATCAAGATACCAGTGCAACAAATGCTGGTTCAGCTTATATATTTACTAGATCAGGCTCAACATGGTCCCAACAAGCCAAGATACAAGCTAGTGATGCACAAGATAGTGACTACTTTGGTCAGTCTGTTTCTATTTCTAGTGATGGAGACACAGCTATTGTTGGTGCGAGATTTGAAGATACCAATGGATCAAATGCTGGTTCAGCTTATATATTTACTAGATCAGGCTCAACTTGGTCCCAACAACAAAAAATACAAGCTAGTGATGCCGAAGCGTCTGATGACTTTGGCTGGTCTGTTTCTATTTCTGGGGATGGTAACACAGCGATTGTTGGTGCGAGATTGGAAGATACCACTGCAACTGATGCGGGTTCAGCTTATATCTTTACCAGATCAGGCTCAACATGGTCCCAACAAGCCAAGATACAGGCAAGTGATGCCGAAGCGTCTGATGACTTTGGATATTCTGTTTCTATTTCTAGTGATGGTAACACAGCGATTGTCGGTGCCGATACTGAAGATACCACAGCGAGCAATGCTGGCTCTGCCTACATCTTCACACGGTCAGGCTCAACATGGTCCCAACAAGCCAAGATACAGGCAAGTGATGCTCAAGCTAATGATCAATTTGGCTGGTCTGTTTCTATTTCTGGGGATGGTGATACAGCTATTGTTAGTGCATATTTGGAAGACACCAGTGGAACTTCTGCTGGTTCAGCTTATATCTTTACTCGGTCTGGAACCACTTGGTCCCAACAAGCCAAGGTACAAGCCAGTGATGCACAATCGGCTGATGAATTTGGATATTCTGTTTCTATTTCTAGTGATGGAGACACAGCTATTGTTGGTGCGAGATTTGAAAGTACGACCGCAGCTAGCGCTGGCTCCGCTTACATTTTTGTTAAAGGCTAACTCATGTTAGGGTTTTCACCTCTCGCCAGCGCCCCATTAGCAGATGACGGCGCGGTTGTTGTCAATGTCGCTCTGACGGCTGACAGCATCACGACAGGTGCGCCCAAGATTGGTGAATTATTTTACACAGATGATTACTCTGCCACAGCCAGTGGACTATTTGACAGTATTACAAGCACTTCTGATACGATCTACTCAGATAACCGTGGGTGGAACACCAATCTCAATCCAGTACAAGGTACCGTATGTCATGCTCCCTATATGGTGTCCCATTTAAGTGTAAATTCAACAGGAATTTCTTTTCGTTTTTCTGGCCGTCCAATTAAACAAGAGGTGTCTGGTAGCTGGACATCACAAAGCACTGGTTATTTCTTCACCGATCTAACTTTATACTGGTCAGGAACCACCGTCATTGCAGCGAATGATGTGTCTTTTACATCTAACGTCCCTTGGCAAACAACTGGCAGTGGAACTGCGTATAATATTAACCTCCAACTAACCAGTCTGAACAACGCAATTGCTTCGGCGGCTGCAACGGCGGGTGTTG
>Ga0208542_1001345_pt1 | contig 10382 bp, 13 predicted proteins | sample DEB08_DNA_3_FD_185495 | JGI IMG/M metagenome (GOLD analysis project Ga0208542, IMG submission 185495) | Aqueous microbial communities from the Delaware River and Bay under freshwater to marine salinity gradient to study organic matter... | ecosystem: Environmental > Aquatic > Marine > Coastal ... | reverse complement strand
GTCTCTAATTTTTTCAAATGGAGGCTCTTTACTCCATGTCCAATCTCCTCCTGTGTCAGATGCAGCTACTGCCCATTCTTCACTACCAACTACATTTGCTGTTTCATCAAATTTTATACTGCATACTTTATCACTACATGTATATGCATATGATTCTAACTTGCTGAATGTGTCTTTCATTTCTCTTTCTAAATCTCTACCAAGATCTTTATGTAGTTTCTTTTTTTCTTTAGTCCAAGAAGCTTTGTTAATTTTAATCATGGTAATATGAACACTTCCTCACGATCACGAATGATTTTGTCTACTTCTTCTAGCCAATTTGCCATAGCTTGTTCTTTATCAATTGCACCACCAAATGCAAGATCATCCATTTTAATTGAGGATCTAATCAAATCTATACATGTAAGTTTTAATGTAGCATCTTTAATATCTTCTGGTACTACACTATCACCATAACGATAAGTTACTCTAATTCTATTTCTTCTTAATATAGTGAAAATAAATCCTCTTAGATAGACTTCTCCTTTAATATATTCTACTTCATATGATCCTGGTGTTTGTGTATAACATCCCCATTCACTCGTAGATCCTTTCCATACTTCTAATCTATCACCTGCACAATAATCAAATGCTGTACAGTTTCCTGCTGCTGTTTTAATATTTCTATGTTTTAATGTAATATATGAACCCCAGCCAAATGTATACAATAATGGTAAATCGTGAATCTCTGTTGTTGTTTTTGTTCTCCAAGCATGACCTGTTCTACGGTCAATTTTATCTTCTGCTCTTTTGATTAATTTCTCAACCTGGGCTATACTAGGACTAGTACATGCAGTAATAGATATTCTAAGAAAGTCAGCGACATCACTTGTTGAGATATAACATGTAGCCATATACTATATTAATTTTATGTAACTTAAAAAGATTATTCGTATATAACTATTAATTCGCCCGTAGAGCCTGAAACAACTTGAATTCTCAAGCCAGAATTGAATGGATGGTTAATATAAGGTGCTAAAAATTGGAATCCATTAGTAGCGTCTGTTAAATCTACACTGATTAAAGTTGTATCTGTATCAGATGTACCATTAATTACTTCAAAAATTCTATCTCCCGGTGTTGATACATAAACTGCTTTAAGAACACCGTGTCCTGTTTTTAATTGTGTTGTTGAGGAAGTGATACGCCCTAATTGGTTTTTGTCTCCCATGGTACTATTTATAATACATGAATATATAAGGTTTGTTATTAAATAAAGAAAAAAGATTGTGGATTAATATCCAACAACTCTAACTTTTATTCCGATTCCATTCCAAGCTGCTGAAGAGTTTGGAAGTTCAGAGAATGCTGCAACGGCTCCACCTGTTGCTCCTGGATCAGTACCATAAGCTTTGATCTTACCTGTTGCTGCTGCGTTACCGGCTGCTGGAACGTATTGCAAAAGTAGACCGCCATCATTTGAGATAATTGAAACCTCAATAACGGTGCTTATTCTACCACCCAGTGAAAGGTCAACTGTTACTCCATTAGTAGCATATGTATCGGAACAACCTGCGGTTATATCGATGACTGCTGTTTTGAGTTTGGATGTTAACTCAGATTGAATGGATAAAGTCTTTCCTGTCAAATTCTCCCAATTTGAATCCACTGCGATTGTATTAGCCATACATAGTCATGTGGGTTGACTTATATAAATATTAAGATAAAAAATATACCTAAACCCCCTCGTTTAGAGTATGTTTGTTCAAATGTAGTTTGATTAAAGTTTAATATCTCTAATCTTACCTTGAGCGATGAAGCTTCTACAAACGGTTTCACCCATTGTTCTGAACACACCTTTCTCAACAAATGCATTGTTGATGAATGGATAGCCAGGACTTCTACGGGTTGCTTCGTAATATTCTGTTGGAATAGATACCATGATACCTAATCTTGGGTAACCATATCCTTCTGCATCAGAAGTATCTAATGCAAATAGTCTTCCTACTTCAGATGAGTCACTAACATTGCTAGGAGCATCTTTTGTTGGAATGAATGGGACACCATAGACTGAATCTACGTGAATTCCTACACCGGTTCCTTTGAAAGTTTGAATACCGTTTACATCGACTTGCACTAATGCTTCACCGTATGGGTTAGCAATACGGACTGAAGGCATGTATAAGCCTTGTATTTCGGAGTAAACTTCGTGTGATCCGAGGAATACATTTGGATCCTTACCAGCGTTAATTCTGATCTTTCTAAGGAATGTTCTTAGAGTGTCATCAGTTAAGATTCCGTTTGTACCAATTGTTCCTGAAGCTGATTCAACTGTAGAGTCATAGGTTGTACCACTGTCTCTGTCAATTGGGCTGCCTGAGGATGTTGCCCATGGATCATAATAACTTGTATATGAACCACCTAGTGCATCTTCTTCTGCATCGGATGAAATGATTCTATCCAATGATTCCCAGTTAAGGGTTCCAGTGTAGTTTGCACTTGCACATGCTGCTACTTTCTCAACATCAGATAATAACATTCGGTTTAACAATTCTTTGTGTTGAACTGCCATGAATAGTCTAAGTGATCCTAGACCTCCCCAAACATCATCTTTACTGTGTGTTGCTAGCCATTCCATTACCTCTGAGGCACTGAATGGTAGTTGAGCAGTTTTTGGTTTTACGTCGATCTCTGCTAGTGTTGGTTTGATTGTATCTGCGATTAATCCACCTTCTGCAGTACCACCTAATGCGGTGTTATTGCATGAACCTGCATCAGCCAATGCGTCGGCTTTAGCAGTAATGACCCTCCATCCACTCTTATCCCAAGGATATTTTGGTAAGACACCGAAAGCGTTAGCTTCTAAGTTGAGCTGAGCCCAAGCATAGGCGCCAAAGATTGCGTTGAATGTACCTGTGGTTGAAGTAGTAATTGGTGCATCTGCTTTTCTAAGCATATTACGGTTATAACCATAGTAAAGTGCTTCTAACTCATCAATAGTTTGTATTTTTACCATTGTGATTCACCTTCATATGGACTTCCGAAATCGCCTTTCAGAATACGTCTACCTACTGAACTTAAGCCCTCATAACCGACTTCTCTAGATGCTTTTAAGACATCATTGAGTTGGATGCCTGCTGATTTCTCAACAGTTTCAAGTCCACTATTTGGTCTTGGAGTTTCGGTAGTAAAAGCATAGTTTTGATTGGACTTCTTTTGCATTTTCAAACCGGAATCATCGTCTTCTGAACCGTGAGGATCAGCTTCTTTGATACCTGCTTGAACTGAGTTACTTTGGTAATCTTCTGGAGCAATAACTTCAGCACCAATGTCTTCACTGTCGGAAGTTTTTGGTTTGATTTTCAGATCGGTTGGATCTTCTAATGCCTTAAGTCTCTCTTCGAAGCTATCCATTTTCTCGGCAACATAACCTAGATCATCTCTGAGTCCGGTAATGTCGAAGCTTTTGATAGTCTCAACTAGAGCATTTAAAGATTTTTCAACTGAATCGTCTTTCTCGTCTTCAGTATCTTTCTCTTCGTCTTGCTCTTCGCTTTCATCATACTCTTTCTTACTATCTTCGTCTGCCATGTTGTTAACTTATATATTAAATTAGATATATATAAGTATTAATATAAATGACGCCTAATGACGATTATTGCCATTATCGGCTGCTGGTTCATCGTCTTTGCCACAACTTTCACATTCTTCATCTTCTACCTCTCTTGGTGAGTCTTTATTTCCTGTATCTTGTTGTGCTGTATCATAGGCTGCCCCTACTCTAATACTACCATTACCATAAGAATTACCTGAAGTATCATATGATTGTTTTATTTCTTTATCTGATCCCATGGTTTGTTTACTTTTACCTGGATGAATTTCAGAGTCAATATTTGTACCTTCTATTTTTGCATCTGATCCATACCCTCCTGTACTAGGTGATTTTAATATGTCTAATATATTTGATATCATTTCACTTATACTAGTATTGATAAATGCCTCAGCCTCTGGATCATTATTGGTTCTAAGTTTATTATTAACTCCTCCCTCTGAATTATTAGCTGCGAATGCTCTATCTACTTTTTCTATTTGATGTCTGATTTTACCACAATATGCTTCTGGATCATCTACACCTTTATTCTTTTCTACACAATCTGCAAAGTCTTTGTAACCTGCAAATGGTTTTGTAATATAATTTTCAGTATCATGTAAGTAAGCTTTATTAGTATAATCTGATACGGAGTTTTCTTTCTCCCACATTTTACATGACCAATACCTGGCTGTGGTTACATCCTTCTCTTCATCACAGTTATGTCTTGCTCTAAATGATCTTCTTCTATCTGGATCATCACGTTTAATTTCCATATTAGGATCACCGAATCTAACTATTACTGTTTTACCTGCAGGATTCTTTACATACACTGCAAATTTCTTTGGTCCACCAGGAGTTCTAAATGGTTTGTTTAATGTTTTACCGTCTTCTGCTTTTTCTATTGGTAATTGTTTACTACAACCACAATCAGATTTTTTCTTTTCTTTAGGTACACAATTTGGTACACGTTTACCATTTTTAATTTTAAATCCTACCATTTCATATCCATCCCAACATGGACCTTTCTTTGCTTTCTTTAATGCATCTGCAACATCAGTAACCATAGCAATTAAAAGTTTTGGATTCATTTTGTCATGATATGATTCACTTTCTTCGTCTCTTGTTACTCCTGGTTCTCTACCTGCAAATCCACCTCTTCCTGGTTCTGTATATGTGCTTCCGCATGTATTAGTTTTTAATTTGAATGCCAAGTTTGCTAACTGTAATGCCAATGCTAGACTTTTCTTTGTTTTAAAGTATCTTTGGAATTCAGGTTTTGACATATATTCTTCTTTAAATTTAGATGCACTTTCCCAACTCGGAAATTCACCAAAATTTCTAATGTATTTTCCTATCTTATTTCTTAAAGCAGTATCTGCTGATTGTAATTGACCTGATTGATTAGTTCTTCTGACTTTTTCAGTATTTAACTCTCCTAAACCTCTATTAGTGCGACTACTTAGTCTTCCTCCTTGTGCTCTACCTGTTTTAGGATCAACTGTCACAGTGTCTGATCCAAGACCTGTATCTCTTCCACGGTTTCTAATTTTTGTTCTTTTGCCTGTAAATCTGTTCACATTTGTTGCAGCTATAGGTCCAATATCTACACCTTCTTTATTGATAAATTCACCACTAGTTTCTTCTACATATGATATTAATGATCTTAGTGTCTCCTTTAATTCTTTACTCATCTTACTGCCTTTAGGATTGATTGGTTTACCTGTGTTAATATAATCTACTTCAGATTGAAGTCTATCTTGATTGTTATCTCCGGCTAAACCGTCAGGTCTAGTTTCTCCTATATGCTCTCTTCTAGATTCTTCAGTTAATGGTTTAAAGTTATATTTTACTATATCTTCTTCAGGATCAGATTCTTCACCTGATAACATTGATGCTGCATCAACCATAGGATTCCTTGCGGCTGATCCTAAACTACCTGCTGCACCCCTTAATGAACCAGCTGCACGACCTGCTGCACCGCCAATACCACGAGCCGCTGCACCGCCAACACCACGAGCTGCTGCACCTGCTGCACCTATTAATCCTCTAGCACCTGCTGCTATTATTGCTGGTAATATTTTATTAATCTCCTCCCTAATAGCTTGTTTCTTTTCTTCGCTTAATCCAGCCTCTTCTAACATCTCCTTATCGTCTACATCCATTGCTTTCTCATCTTTTATTGCTTGTTTTGGATCAATATTTAATATACCTGCTCTTGCCATGTTTGTTCTTTTGAAGTCACCTTCTTGTCTATTGAATCTCTCTGTTTGTTGTTTTTTATTACCTATATGAGATTGTGCAGGTTTTGTTTGTTGAACGCCTGCTTCTCTACCGTATTTTTCTGGCATTTGAATGTCTTGTGGAGATGATTTTATTGTATCAAATGGATCACCATGTCCTTCACCTTCAAATTCTCTTTTGATTCTAACCATTGTTTTCTTATTAGCTCCACCATGATTAACTTCTGAAGCTCCTGCATCACCTGTAGTCATAGCACCTGCTTCTTTTGTCTTATCTGACATTATTTTCTTTTCTTTTGGCATAGCTTCACCTAATTTAGTATAATAATGTGGATCTTCTTTCAGGTGATCCATTGCTATTTTCTCTGCTTCTTTTGGATCATCAGTGTGTTCCATTTCAACTTTTTTACCCATATCTAACTCTGATTTTTTAAGTGCTTCAGCTTGTTGATCCTTGTATGGTGTATTTTTACCTTTTACGTCTGTATATGGTTCACCATTTTTAGTCGTGAAACTTTCCTTGCAATCTGGTTTTTCAATATATCCATCTTCATCTGGTTCGTTAAATTTATCTTTACTTTTATCTACATAACATTTGAATTTATCACAGATAATACACATTTGATCATTACCTCTATCTACGGTCTTACCTGCCATAGCTTTGGCTATCTCATTATGTTGAGTAATAAGTGCTAATGGTACGGCTGGCTCTTCACATACTGCTACTTCATACTGTTCCAAGTCTTTTAATGAATATGCTACTGATCCATCCTTTTGTAAAATAGGAGTTCTGCCTGTCTTAGTTGCTCCTCCGAATGATAATCCCTTATATTTGCCTGTTTTAATGGCTTCCCATATTTGATTATCTAGTTCATAATCTTTGAAGATTTCACCTTGAATAGTAATAGCTGGGTACTTTATACCATTCATATCTTCCACCATAGTTGATGCAAAATTAATTCCTTTACCTACGACTCTGTTAGAGTGTGTATCTGTAATAGGTCCTCCTCTTGCAATCCATATAGGTAATACTTTCATCAATTCATCACGAATTGTGATTTCACCTTGGCGATCCTTCATTTCAACTGTTAACACCCCTTCAAATAGTCTTCTCTGGCTGTCAACCGCCGTAAGGTTTTTGGTGATCAGTTTGGAAAAAAACAATCGCTCTCCCATAGAGATTTATATTCTCTCATAGTATATAATAATTACTCTAGGAAGTAGCGTCTTCTTTATGCTTGTATATGTCTGCTCCAATTACTACTGCGATTGGTGCTAAAATTGCTGTAGCTACCTCAGGTGTAACTGAGAGTTTGTCAAAGAATACCATACCTGATAAGATGCCTGTGTAAGCCCATAGTGCATGGTATCTTAATTTTCCAATGTCCATGACATCATTACCATTATGGCGTATATAAACTTTTAACTAATTTCCATGCCTAATCTCTTAAAAGATCTCTTACAAGTTCTTCAAAGTCAGATTCTACATCGTTATGGAATTTTTTACTACCTTTGTCTAGTTTCTTTCCTACTAACACTAACACTTTCTTTATCTTCTTTATATCATCTTCTATTACATCTATGTCTTCCTTATTTCTGTGAATAGCTTGTTTTTTATGTTTAAAATAATTAAATATGTACGCACCTACGGTAGATACAACAAGCAATATTACACCTGTTACTATTTCTCCAAAGAATTCAAACATACTTTATAGTATATAAGTAAATATTTAAAGAATTGGTTTTAGTTTCTTCTGATCAATGAGTTCTATTATCATCATTTTATTATTCATTACAGCTCTTGTGAATTCATCAAGTATGTTCGGATAAATTGAGAAGTACCCGCACGCCCAGCAAAACTTGAAATAGTATGTTCTTACACCATCACCAAATCCAGTGTCAACTATTCTATCAATAGAGTACCTGGATATTCTACTCTTACAGTTCTTGCAACTGTTGTAGCCCATACCTTTATATATAAAATGCCATATATAAAGATATGACAAATGTGTCAATGTATGTGTACGAAGATTTGTCAAATTATATACAGTTATACCCTGGTAAACAAGATGAATTAAATGAAAGTCCTCTATGTTCATTCTGGTTAAGTGATAAAAATTTAGTAATAGTTAGTAATACACGAGAAAAAGTAGCTGGTTATAGACCTGATTTTAGTAAAAGTATTGTATATTTTGATGGGGGAGATAAAGCATTTGTTAATTATGATGATAAGTTTGAACCTGTAATAGAAGTAAAATTTGATTACAAAAAGAACTTGGTTAAATTCAGTAGTGAACACTTTAAACATGAATTTAGATGCGCTAGATATGTAGGTGAGAAAATTAAATCTGATCACGTTAGAGGTTACATATTATATGATGATAGTAGACCTCGACTTAATTTAATAATGAAAGCTAATCCTAAGCTCTAAAGTTTTTAGAATAACCTCTATCCATGAATAGATCATTACCCATTCTTCTTCTCATAGATTTCCAAAATGGATCTACTTTTGTAGTACCACCGGCTCTTCTGAAATCTCTCATTGTTTCTCTTAATTTATAATAACAACTGTAACATAATCTTGCATTCATTTGTTTAATATCCCAGGAGTATTTACCACAGAACATACACATATCCCATCCTTTATCTGCAACTGTAACTAATGTAAATTCATGACCTCTGTTTCTACGACAATGTTCACATACGTTAAACAATGTAGCTGATACTGCTTTCTTTTCTTCACATTTCCAACAGAATCCTTCTTTATGATTATTAACTGCTTTTTGCTCATCTGCTTGATGCATTTTCCAGAGCTTCTTACCTACATCAGTTCCACCTGTGTTTACATCTAGTTTATCAGCCAAATTGGTTCCTCCATGCATCATATGCCTGTCCTATTTCTTGACTCACTATTGCCATTATAGCATCTTCTGGTATATCAGTGCATTCTTTAATATTCTTAACTATGGTCATAGGATCTTTAGAGTGTAGCCCCTGGACTAGACATTGTTTAATTAATTCAAAGTTATCCGGAGTAATATACTCATATGGATCTTTTCTTTTACTTAGAATGCCCATTTTTCTTCTCCCATTCATCGTAACGTTTTTTCATTTCACATAATTGACAAATAAATGCATATGATGGTTCACCACATACTTCACAATTATTGATATTTCTGAGAAAGTCCTTACTAAATGAAAATGATTTTTTCAAACCATTAATGAATTCTTTTAACATTTTACTTTGCCTTTATTGTAGTTAATTCTGAGTTTGTATTTATTTTTTCAATATCAGATCTTTTAATCATACCTGATACCTTTGGTCTTACTTGATCTGGAACGATATGTCCTTTGAAATGTGCGTCTGACATTACACCTGTACTTACTACAGTTGATAATACATTTCCACCTTGATCTAGCATTTCAACATACCATACATCTTTTCTTACGTCAAATCTTAATCTAACAAAAGAACACGTTTCTGGTATATCTACATTGCTTTCAATATCTTCAAGTTTACCTTTACCATTACCATTAATCATTATGTGACCTGGATATTGTTCTTCTATTGAATCTATGTTGTCATTTGAGAATGTAAATCTTCCATGATGAATACCATCAAACCAAGATCTAGTTCCCATCGGAGCAGTAGATTCTACACCTAGTACATATTCTGACATTAGAGAATCAAACTCTCCCATTTTACCACCTGCTTTTAATCCTTCAAGCCACCATCTATGTTGATTTGGGTCACGGGCAGTGGAATAGACAAACCCTAATTGCACTAAATCGTAGCCTAAGTCTTTTGGAATGACATCTCTATCTTTAACTAAATTCTCTATCTCATGCACCTTCATTGCATTACCTCTAGGTCTAGCACCTTTCAAATTCCAAATAACTTGTGTTTGAAATTTTGGTGTACCCTGTTCTGTAGATTCGTATGGTGATACTCTAATTTGAGGTTGTAACTCAAATACCAAGTCATAACCAATTTCTGTTCTAACAACAAATTGCTGAACATCTGATTTATATCTAACACTTCTATATACTTCAGTATTAGCTTGTGGGCTTGGTAGTTTATAATCTGCTGGCAATTTAGATTTACTCGTACTAACTAATTTTGCTGCAGAAACTTTTTTACCCATAATATATGTATGTTTTATTTATATATAAATGTATTGACTACTTTCTCTTCACATATTTAGGTTTTGATTTTTGTTTTCTTATAGTATTAGCTTGACCTGGTTTTACCTGTTCATTTTGTATTTCTGCATAATAGACTAGTCCCGAACCTTTCTTTCTCTCACTTCTCCAGGTTTTAATTATCTCTCTTGATTCCTCTTCAGATAATCCTTCTTTAGTCATCTTTCTTAACCAAAATGCTTCTGTATGTGGTACTGATTTCTGTGATTGGTTAAATGGTCCTGATCTATCTCCTCCTGGACTTGGATGACCTTGACCTGCTGCTCCAGGATCTCCTGGTCTCATATTAAATGGAGCACCTTGTTTTGCACCTGATAATAATTCAGAATCACCTGTTGCAGAGTCACCTCTACCCAATGGTATACCTC
>Ga0208542_1001342_pt1 | contig 10399 bp, 24 predicted proteins | sample DEB08_DNA_3_FD_185495 | JGI IMG/M metagenome (GOLD analysis project Ga0208542, IMG submission 185495) | Aqueous microbial communities from the Delaware River and Bay under freshwater to marine salinity gradient to study organic matter... | ecosystem: Environmental > Aquatic > Marine > Coastal ... | reverse complement strand
CCGCCTGCTTGCGTTCGTACTCGCGGATAAGGGTTCTCTGTTCGTCGGTCATATCGGCCATACCTCCACCGTTACGCCTTCATGCGCGGCCCACTCGATGGTGCCGCGTTCGATTAGTGAGTCGTCCTCAATCACCCCCGACTTCACGAGGTAGTCGGTCAGCGCCTTTTCGAAGTTGAACACATCACGCTTCCGAGCATCCGGGCGTCCAAACTTGTAGTGAACCTCGCACTTGCCCACGACGGGCTTGAAGTCCTGCTGTAGCAACGCGCAGTCCGCCTCGTTGATCCATTCCCGGTAGCGCCGTGACTTGAACCGGCGGTCCTTGCCGGGGAACAGGCCATTGACTGACGGTGGGAATGGAAGCCAGAGGGAGACGGAGTGCATTATGCGGCATCCCCTGCGAATAGCCCCTGCTGCCGTTCCTTGGCGTTCGCCAGGTTCTTCACGGCCTGCCGGAAATATGACTCCTTCAGTTCAAATCCAACGCCCTTGCGGCCCATCTCAATGGCTGAATAAACCTCGGATCCGATACCAAGGAACGGCGTTAAGACGGTCTCACCTGGATTGCTCCAGAGATCGATGCACCGCTCGATCACGTCGAGTTGAAGGGGCGAGATATGTACCTCGTCGCGCTCGTCACGGGCGGTTCGGAATTGCAGGGTGCGAGTCTGGTCAATGTCCATCCAGACCGGCGAGGCGTACCGCTGCCAAACCTCGATGCTGTACCAGTTCCGACCATCGGTCGGCGTCGTGTACTTTGACCTGTCCGGCTCATTCGTGCCGACGTATCGGTCAAAGCATCCGGCGACCGGATCTGGGTTCTCGCCGGGCTTGCGGAACGAGACGATATAATCAGCCAGCCCCTGCCCGCTGATCGTGCTGTCTTTCACAATCTGCTTATGCAGAAGCCGGATCGACTTCGTGCGTTGCTGCGCGACCACAGGATCCTTCCAGATGCAAACCTCGGAATGGAAAATCCACCCATCCGCCTCGAATGCGCGGATCACCTCGCCCCGGAAGTCCCGCATACCGATATAGCCATGCCTGATCTTACTGGTGGGCAATTGCATGACATGGACGGCGTGAATGCGGCCCGGCATCGTGACTCGGTGCAACTCACGGATCAGGAATCCATAGTGTTTCCAGAATTCCGCCCCCTCGCTGTTGCTAAGGTCGCGCTCACTCGACGAAAACTTGTAAAGACCCTCGAACGGCGGCGAGTGAATGCCGAAGTGAATGCTGCTATCGGGGATACCAGAAATCAATTCACAGCTATCGCCTTGATAAACTGCATAGTCGTCAGTAATGACCTGATTGATGGCCTTCATGCGGCGTTACTCCCCATCCATTCCGGCAAGGCCATATCGACCTGCGGCTCGTATTCCTCGCGATCCCGAACGAGACCGCGCACGTTCTCGGCGCTCAGTTCCGCCATATGCGCGACCATCGCTTGCGCCATGCGGTCGGCGTCGGATTCCTTACGTTTGATGTTTTGCAGAACCGCGCCCTCGATTTCGGACGCGATGAAATGCACATTGACGGGCTTGGTTTGGCCAAACCGCCAAAAGCGCCGAGTTGCCTGATAAATCTGCTCGAAGCTGTCGCTGAGACCGACGAACCCGGTATCGCAACAATGCTGCCAGTTCATGCCGAAACCGGCGATTGATGGTTTGGTCACGAGTACGCGAATGCGGCCCTCAGAGAAGTCGATCAGCTTGCGTTCTTTCTCGGAATCCTTATCGGATCCGCGAACCTCGACGGCATCAGGAATGGCGGCAGCAAGTGCCTCACTTTCCGAATTGAGGTTGCACCACCATACGAACGGTCGATCAGCAGGGGTAACTGACGCGGCTTGCGCCACTCGATCGGCGACGGTCTCGCGCCTCGCGGCGATCCGCTCGGATAGTGTCTCGGCCTGCATCGGGAACAGATGCCCGGTCTCAATGCTCGGCCCGTCATTACTCTGCACGATATGCAGATGCCGCTTCATCGGCGGCAGATCGTAGCCGTCCTGATCGAATCCAAGATCACGAGGATGCCGGATCATTACCGACCAAGACGCCATCCATCGCCAGAAACGATCCTCTGCCCATCCCTTCAATCGCCATTTCTGCGTCTCGCCGCCATCGTGCGTAAAGAAAGAGGCCAGCATGTCGGTATAGGACATGACGCCAAGAAACTCGGCGTGATTGCCCAACTCCATGAAGTCGTTTGGGGCCGGGGTAGCCGTCGCCGCAAGCCGGAACGGAACCGTCGCACACTCCGCAATCAGCCGCGTGCGATAGTGACCGTCAGTGCTTTTGAGGATGCTGGATTCGTCAAGAACGACACCGCCAAACGCGGCCATATCGAAATGGTCCAGCTTCTGATAGTTCGTTACGTTGATACCAGGACCGCACTCGGATTGGTCGCGGACCATCCTGGCTTCAATACCGAATTTCGGGGCCTCGCTGCGGACCATCTGCGAAGACACGGCCAACGGCGTGAATAGCAAGATCGGATTGCCAGTATGACGGGCCACGTTGTCCGCCCACGTCAATTCCATGAGGGACTTGCCGAGGCCCGTACCAGCAAACAGCGCCGCCCGGCCACGCTTGAGCGACCAGCGGCTTAGGGCGGCCTGAAAATCAAATGCCTGATCGGGAACGATAGCATCACCATCGAACCCGGTAGGCGCGTCAACCTTCGCCTTGGATTGTATGAATTCGCTATACATCATCCCCTCCCCTGCGGCGGACAGGGGCTGGATTGACCTTCCCACCGCCCCGGTGAGAACATCAAAGACACCCTTTCATGGAGGTTAGAGACACGCATTGTCAGACGCCGCCGTGACGGGGCGTGTCGAACCCGCCGTCGTCGAGAATGTGGTGGTTATGTGGCTCACAGGGCAGCCAGTGGACGGATCGACCGTCAGCGCCCCATGCCTGAATAAAGGGGGCAGACCCCGAAGGGTCCGCCAGTTTGCTGGCGAGGGAGTCACCAGGGGAGGAAGGGTTGGGGGCGGTCCCTTGGGCAGAAGAAAAACCGCCCCCCATCGCCTGACGTTTTAAGGAGGCCAGTCCGCACCATGCGGTCGTCAGGTGAAGTGTGTTCATGCTTGCCTCTTGAGGAATGCGGGAATGGGATCGTCACCCAGGATGTCTTCAGGGGTGCGAGTGTCGATGTGCCGGGCTTCCACCGGCTGCGGGCTGGTACCCGACAAAGGATCACCCCCAATGTCGCCCTCTACCGGAGTAGCGCCATCGCAGCTTACCGGCGCGCTCGGCGTCAATTCGCCGGACTCGATAATCTCGCCCGTCTCCGGGTCGTGGTCGGTGTTCGGTGCGACAGACAAATTGTTTGTCGATCCCGACAGGGCGTCGAAGATCAACTGGTCCTCGTCCATCGTCTCGCGCAGCTTTTCGATAGTGTCGTTGGCGCGGGCCTTCACGATCCGCTTGACGGCACGAAGCTGCATGTTCGTGATTTCCGCGTTGGCCTTGATGACCGTGCAGATGTCCGCGATTTCCACGCGCAGGTCATTCTGGCGACGGAAGGCGTCTTCCAGTTCGGTGGCCATCTGCTTGAGGCGGTCGATCTTCATGCTTGCACCTTCTTTTGCGAGAGCCGCTCCACATCCGATTCGCTAACCTTGACGCCCAAGCGGTCGAGGACGGGGCGCAACTCGAACCAGCGCCAGTGCGGAATGCGGTTTTTCTCGGACCAGTTCTGCACCGTCGTCGGGTGCTTGTGGCCCAGCTCCCGCGCCAGTGCGGTAAGCCCGCCGCAGCGTTCAACGATGTCGGAAACGGTAGTGCATTTTGCCATGTGTAAATCTCCTGCCACCATCTATACGGTGATCGTACTGCGCCGTCAACAATAAAAATCTACGCCATCGGTATTTTTCTATTGACGCGGTGTTACGGCAATCGTATTGTGGCGCTATCAACACAGGAGAGAGACATGCAGGACAGCAAGCAGCACACGCCGGGGCCATGGATTGCGAAAGCAAGTCTTACGCGGTGGAACGTCACCACCAAGTGCGGCGAACGCACCTACAACATCTGCGACATCAACACTGATCGCATGGAGCAAGATGCCAACGCCCGCCTGATCGCCGCCGCGCCGGACCTGTTGGAGGCGTTGTGCGACCTCACTGAGACATTTTGGGGCATCGATCACGACGATAACGGCGACGGCCTTGATGAAGTCCCCACATGCATCGTCAACGCCCGCACCGCCATCGCCAAGGCACGGGGTGAGTGATGCACACCATCGACTTCACCTACACCCTCTGCGACGGCATCGACCTTCAGGTCTCCGCTGAGATACGCAGCGAGGGAGCGAATGCCTTCTACGTGTACGACTACGAATGCACGTTGAGCGGCGAGCCGGTCGATCCGTCGGCGCTGTCGATGCGCCCGTTTCGTGCAACCGAACTCAAGAGCGTGGATCAGGACATCAAGGACGCGGCGCTGGCCGAGTTCTTCGAGCAGGAGGCGGCGTGATGTCGTATCTCGACGCCCTCGCGATCCTCGCCAACGCCCAACACTTCCCCTCTGCCGTGCAGTTGATTGACGAGGCATGGGAAGTCGTCAGGCAGCACGAGCGCCGGGTTATCGAGCAACACGAACAGCCGGAAGCGGCTTAGGACAGGAGCGCAGGATGAGAGACATGTTTGAGAAACTTGGCGTGATGGCCGCTGTTGTCGCTGCCTTGGGCGGCATCTTCGGCCCGTTCCTGACGCACATCGTTTGGTGCATCGGGGCTGCGTCAGAGACCGGATCGGCAATCGCGTTGTTGATTGTTGGCGTGATCTTTCCGCCGCTCGGATGGTTGCATGGCCTTTGCCTGTGGTTCGGCTTCACCTGGATTTAGGAGCGCGTCATGAGTGAGTATACGAGAGAGTCGCTGGTCTGGAACGGCAACGAACTGACTTTCGCAAGCCAGCCGCTTGTCGGAGTCGCGGGTATCGGCACGAGCCAGCCAGACGAGATTGGCGCACGCCTCGCCGCCTTCAAGGGAGAAGGGTGATGGCGCTTAACGAAAAAGTCCTGTGTTGGGCGAATGGCGACCGTTGCCCCGGATGCGCTCACTATTGGGGCAAAGCTGACCAGTGCACCTATAAGCCGAAGCGGGGCTTCTGGATGGCCGTCAATTCCCTTGGTCGCTGGTTGCAAGACATCGCACGAGACCGGCTCTCCACCACCCCGGAGACAGAGCAATGACCCCCACCCCCGACATGGCCGTATACGACAGCCGCGCTGAAGACGACGCGAGAGAGAAGACGCGCCGCCGTGAGGCCGTTCTGTTCTGGGCCTTCATCCTGGCTGTGTTCGCCTTCGCCATGATCGGCATGCGGATTTGGGCCGACATGAACGTAACACCGTAGGAGAGAGATGATGAATGAATACGCACACCCGGATTCCTTTGGCTCGCTGCCAAGCGACCGTGTCGGAAAGAACATCGCCGCCGCGTTCGTCAAGGCGCAAGCCGCGATGACCAACCCGAAGAAGGACGCAGACAATCCGTTCTTCAAGTCCAAGTATGCCGATCTGACTTCGTGCTGGCTGGCGTGCAAGGCTGCGCTGGCGGCGAATGAGATTGCCGTCATGCAGGGTGTATTCGGGGACCGTCTCCGCACCACACTTGTTCATTCGTCTGGCGAAACCATGTCGGACGAAGGTGTCCCACTCAACCCCGCCGGGGCGAAGGCCGTCATGCAGGGTTGGGGTTCGGCTATCACCTACGCCCGCCGCTTCGGACTATGCGCGATGCTCGGCATGGCCCCGGAGGACGATGACGGCAACAGCCTGATCGACAATCACCCGATGGCCGACATGGAACCGGACGGTCCCGCCACCATCACCGGGGATCAGGCGAAGGAATTGAATGCCCTTGCCGACGAGGTAGGGGCCGACAAGCCCGCCTTCTGCAAGTACCTCAGCGTTGACTCCATTGCCGACATTCACCCGAACAACTTCCAGATGGCGAAGGACGCATTGGAACGGAAGCGGAAGGCGGCGGCGTGATGCAGCAAGGAACGGACGAATGGTTTGCCGCCAGAGCGGGCAAGGTGACTGCATCCCGCGTGGCTGACGTGATCGCCAAGACCAAGAGCGGTTGGGGTGCGTCGCGCGCCAACTACATGAGCGAACTGATCTGCGAACGCCTGACTGGCGAGAAAACCAACGGCTTCACCAATGCCGCGATGCAATGGGGCATCGACACCGAACCGCAGGCGCGGAACGCATACGAGTTCTTCACCGACGCCACGGTGGAACTGGTCGGGTTCGTCGATCACCCCGCAATTGCCATGACCGGGGCCAGCCCTGATGGTCTGATCGGCACGGGCGGCATGGTCGAAATCAAGTGCCCGAACACGGCAACGCACATCGACACGCTGCTCTCGGAGAAGGTTCCCGCCAAGTACATCACGCAGATGCAGTGGCAGATGGCGTGCGCAAACCGGGCGTGGTGCGACTTCGTGTCGTTCGATCCCCGACTCCCCGTGAACATGCAGATGTGGGTTTCGCGCATCGAGCGCGACGATGAGCGCATCAAGGAGCTGGAGGAAATGGTGGCGGAGTTCCTCGCGGAACTGGACGCCAAAATCGAACAACTGAACGAAAGGAAGTCCGCATGAACGTATTCACATTCACCGGGAACCTTGGCCGCGATGCCGAGTCCCGCCGCACCCAGAAGGGCGATGCCGTCGCCAACTTCAACGTTGCCGTCAAGTCTGGTTACGGCGACCGCGAGAAAACCACATGGGTTCGCTGCGTCCTGTTCGGCAAGCGTGCCGAGGGCAAGCTGATCGACTACCTGACCAAGGGAACGCAGGTGGCGGTGTCCGGCGAACTGTCCCTAGACGAGTTCGACAAGAAGGACGGCAGCAAGAGCTACAGCCTGGAATGCAACGTGCGCGAGATCGACCTGATCGGCGGGCGGGACAACGGCGGCTCCAGTGATACGGACGCCAGTGTTGGCGACACCACGGGCGCGGCACTGAACGACAGTATTCCGTTCGCGGCGGAGTGGCGATGACCGACTACACCCCCGACCCCATCGACAAGGCCATCCACGAGGCACAGCAGCTTGCTGTCCGCCATGCGGAACTGGACGGCGAGGCGCGGCGACTGGAGAAGCTGGAGAAAATCCTTTTCTCCGAACTGGTCAACCAATCCAACGAGTCCAGTGTCGCCAAGGCCGAGCATTGGGCGCGCAACCACGACCGTTACCGGAAGCACGTCGAGGAAATGGTGGACGCTCGGACACAGGCCAACATCGCTAAAGCCCAATGGGATGCCAAGCAAATGAAGTTTGAGGCATGGCGCACCCAGCAGGCCACGAGACGGGCGGAGATGAACATCCGATGAACCTTCTCAAGACCCCCGTCCTCCGCGACCGCCGCTATCTGGACTCGCTCCGGCAGGAACGGTGCGTCATCACCGGCCACTACGGCAACGACAACATGGCTGTAGACCCCTGCCATATCGGGACCGCCGGGCGCGGCATGAAGTCCCCGGACAACGAAGCCCTGCCGCTCCGTCACGACATACACGTCAGGATGCACAACGAAGGCGAGATCAGCGTGCTGCGGGAATTGGCCCCGGATCATCTGTTGCGGGCCGCGTTCCGGGCGCTGGCGAGGGAAATGTATTCGTCCGTATCTGAGGGAGATAAGTGATGTGGATTGAATGCCCAGAATGTGGCGGATCGGGCCATGGCCCCACGTATCCCACTTGTTGCGGCAATGTGAACAGCGTTGGCGAGTGTCGAGCGCATTGCGCCATCCCTGCGGTTGATCCGTGCGAAATGTGCGGTGGCAACGGAGGAATGGAGACAGACGAACCGTCGGTTTCTGATGGAGGTTCTGGTGCCTGATCTAGTGAAGAACGCCTGCCGCGTTGGCACGTCATTCTTTATCGCCCGCTATCTGATCTCTGTGGCCCGCAACGATGGGTTTGAGAAAGCAGAGCGACACGAAGACCTCTGCAATTTCTATGTCGCGCTGCATCGAGGTTGCGATCCTGACGATGCGCGTATGACTGATGGTGGGCGAAAGATGTATGCCCGCATCCACGATCACACCGCTCAACTGACCAGTTACCTAGATGAGCAGATCGGGTTTGAGAGTGATGGGCGGTTTATTGACACCAGGAAGTACACGCCGTTGTTCTTCAAGAAGTTCCACGCACTAGCGATGGAAGCCGCTGCGTCTACGTCCGATTCTGAGGGAGAAAAATCCGAATGACCTGGTACGTTGGCATGTACGAGAAAACCGGGGTCATGGCCCGCCCGTGGGTGGACGCTGGATACAGCGCGGTCTGTATTGATATGGATGCGGAACCTGGCTACCGGGATGGCATCCTTTATCAGCGGATGGATGCGCGATACTGGGCACCCGACGGAATCATGGGCGGTGAGGGGGTTGCGTTCTTCGCCGCCTTCCCGCCCTGCGATCACCTGGCTGTTTCGGGCGCGCGGTGGTTCAAGGGTAAGGGCCTTCGGAAGCTGGCATCTTCTATCGAATTGTTCGCGGTGGCGGCGGAGTGGGCTGAACGGCTTGGCGCACCGTACCTGATCGAAAACCCGGTCAGCACGATCAGCACATACTGGCGGAAGCCGGATCACACCTTCCACCCGTGGCACTACTGCGGCCTCTGCCCCGATGACGCCTACACCAAGAAAACCTGTCTCTGGACGGGTGGCGGCTTCGTCATGCCCGCGCCGGAACACCCCGACGACGTGACGCCGGATGATCGTATCCACAAGGCTCCGCCGTCGCCGGAACGGGCTGATATGCGTTCTGCGACACCTTTGGGCTTTGCCCGAGCGGTTTTCAATTCCAACCACAACGCACACGGAATCGCAGCATGAGCGCGACATCCCCGATTTGCCCTTGCGAAATGGTCTGTCGTATCCTCACGGGTTTTGAATTTCCTGGAGGATATGAAAATGCTGATCGGATACGCCCGCGTCTCGACTGCGGACCAGAACCTCGACATTCAGACGGATGCGCTCGTGGAGGCCGGGGTCGACCCCGAGTACATCTACGCCGAACACATATCGGGCGTGAAGGCGAAGCGGCCCGGGTTGGAGGCCGCGCTGAAACAATGCCGCCCAGGGGACACGCTGGTCGTCGTCAAGCTGGACAGGCTGGCGCGGTCCCTCGCCGAGCTGGTGAAGATCATGGACCGGCTGGAACGCCGGGACGTGGCTTTCAAGTCCCTGGGCGATGCGATCGACACGACGGTCCCGGCTGGACGGCTGCTGTTCGGCGTCCTTGGGGCGATTGCTCAGTTCGAGCGGGATCTGATCGTCGAGCGCACGATGGCCGGTCTCAAGAAGGCTCGCGAGAAAGGCCGGCGCGGTGGCCGCAAGCCGAAACTGACGCCCAAGCAGACGCAGGGCATCAAGAACATGCTGAACGACCCGAAGCTGACGATGGCCGACATTGCCGAGGCGTTCAATGTGTCGGAGTCCACGGTGTACCGGGCCTTGCGCCGGGACATGTCCGAGGAAGATGCGAAAGAGATACAGCGCGTTCTCAAGGACCGGGAACGGGCGAACAAGATCGTGGCTGCCAGGCGCGCGAAGGCGCTCCGCGAGCAGTCGGAATGAACTGAGGCAACTACGAGGGATACCGACCGATGAACGAGCGAGAACCAGATTTCAATGCTGACGATGTGCGCCAAGTCGCCAAAGCGGCAATAGGGTCGGCAATGGAATACTGCCACAGCCACGGCTTCGGCACACCCGAGCACTATGAGTGTCGGTGGTGCGGAGCGTGGGAGGATACCAGCATTCGTGACAGTGATGAGGCTATGGCAGCGGCAAAGCACAAACCTGACTGCGTTGTTTTAGTCGCTCGTGATCTGCTGACGTAAACCAGCGGTGCCGCCGCGAAGGGAGAGAAGATGGAAGTGACCAACGAGATGATCGACGCCGGTGCGAAGGCGCTTCGTGAACGGAATATGGCTGGCCGCAGACTTAACGACTGGTCCCTTGTTCCCAAGTCGCAACGGCGCAAGTGGGAGGAACAGGCCCGCACAGTTCTAGAGGCCGCAGTAGCCGCGTCTTAACCACAGTTGAGAGGTATTGATCGATGCCAACGTACGAGGTGCAGTGGAGGAGACTTCCGCGTTTTGCATTCGCGGTCATCGTGATGTCGCCAATCTTGGTTCCGCTCTGGTGCCTCGAATGCATCGGATGGGTCGGGTCGAAATGTTGGGACCTGTCAGACTGGATTAACCACAAGGCCGCGCCGCTCATCAAATGGGCGTTCGGTCCGTTGGACTGAAACGAGGGTCAGTGCCTTGACTTGGATAAAAGCGTTTTTCGGGTTCGGGATGATTGCAGCGGTCATCTACGGGCTGTTCACCACTTAGGAGGGGCTCACCCCAGCGGCTTG
>Ga0208542_1001324_pt1 | contig 10473 bp, 18 predicted proteins | sample DEB08_DNA_3_FD_185495 | JGI IMG/M metagenome (GOLD analysis project Ga0208542, IMG submission 185495) | Aqueous microbial communities from the Delaware River and Bay under freshwater to marine salinity gradient to study organic matter... | ecosystem: Environmental > Aquatic > Marine > Coastal ... | reverse complement strand
GAAAAACAGAGGTCTTCAGATATCTCCCGCAGGTCGTCTGCGACCCACATCACAACCGCCCCTCAATCCGTCGCACCCGGTTTGCGTAACCCACACCCAGCCCGCGCCGAGCTCCACGAACACCGGCATTATACGAAGCGAGCGCCGTCGACTCATCGAACCGCCCCAGCAATTCCGCCAGATGCGCAACCCCCGATTGCGTGAACTCCGCACGAGATTTGCACATCCGAATCCCGAGCCACAGCGGGCAGTGGTATTTCGGCTGCACTTGCATCGGACCCACCGCCACGTGAGACATCGCCCAAGGCCGAAACGTGCTCTCGTGAGCGCTGACCGCGACGGCGAGCGAGTCCCGCACACCGTAAGCCAGCGCCAGCTTCCGCACGCTTTCACAGACATCAAGCGCAAGTTTCGGGCGAGGCGTGGAGGTGTTGCCGTACTCCATGTCCACGGCATCGACGCAGAGGGGTGAGGCGGCGAAGGCTGGCGAGGTGAGCAGGGACGCGAAGAAAAAGACCAGTGCGCCGAGTAGCGGAGCTCCTGAATGCTCGCGCTTATGCTCGCGCCACCTCTCATCCCAGATGCGATCCCAGCCATCGTCAATCTGCCGATCAACGCGCTCGTCTTGCGTCTCGCACTCGCACTCACGCACCGGCTGATAGCAGCCGCCGCATTCTCTTTGGTCTTTCATCGCTCCCCCTGGCTCCAATACGCCCCGTATACCGCGGGATCCTGCGGGTCCAACCCGCGCGAGATTCTCAACCGGCGCTCGACATCCACGGCCTTCGCCATCAACTCGCCCACGTCGGAGGTCGACGAGTAGCCGAGGCGCTCCAAGATGTCCGCGTGTTCTTCTTCGAGTGTCATAATCAGTTCAACGTTGCCGCCCCCGCCGCAGCAACTCGGGGGGACGGCGCCGACCGAAGGCCGGGGAGTGTTGTAAAGCGGGTTGCTGTGCCGCGTGGGGTGACTGTAGGGAGGCGAGGGGGTCGCGTCAAGGAACCTCGCACGAGAGAATCTCGGCGGCTCTTTCCAGGCAGCCCCGACCGGTGAGGGTACGGGGCTAAATCGGGGAGGCGCGAAGGCTACCAAACGCGTTCGGTGTCGTCCTCCATCACCATAGAGACATCCGCGCCCTTGCGAGCCCACTTCTCAGCGAGCGCGAGAGCGCCAGCCTTGGAGGTCGACCCAGCGAACTTGACGAAGTCCACCGAGCCGCGCGGGGTGAGCTCTGCGCACTCATAGGAGAAATCTCCGTAAGCGCCCTCGGGGTTGTGCCAGATAGAAAGGTCGACCGTGAACATAGCGTCTCCGTTGGGGTTAAGGGGGCGGCGAATGCCGTTGGTGTCGTTCACCATGAAAAGACCACTAACACGGCCGGATTACGCGGTCAAATAGAATCGGGGATATTTTAAGATTTCCCCGAAACCGCCTCAAATCTCCGGTCCATCTCCTGATGATAACTCCCGTGGTCCGCGAGAATCCGCCCGTGAATCCACCGGCACGTCTTCTCGCCCTCGCCACCGAATCGGCCCTTGTCGAGCCGGAAGACGATCACGTTGTCGTTGTCCTCGCCCTTGTTCGGACGGTGCCCCAGGCACACCGCGTCGGCGGAGTCGCAGAGCCCCGACCCGTATCGGATATCCTCTTTCGCCGGCGTCGAGCCTTGCCACGTCTTATTGACCTGGGCGAGCACGCAAAGCGCCAGTCCGGGGAGGTCAACGGTCAGCTGCTTTAGCCGGCGCCCTATGTGATTGAGCTCATCTGCTCGGCTCGCGAACTTCTCGACGGAACGCAAGAGTTGGAAATAATCCACCGCCTGATACCTGACCCCGTGCACCGCATAGAGATGGCGCACCTTGCGCTCTACGTCCTCAATCGTCGGCGCCGGCTTAGTGATCCAAATCGGGTTGGATGAGCAATGCGCCGAATATTCGCTCAGCCCCGCGAAGTCGTGCGGCGACCCGTTACCGCGCAAGAGGTCGAGTTCGTGAATGTCGACGACGCGAGAAGTCAGCCGCAGCTTGAGCTCCGCGACCGGCATTTCTACCGAGTGGAACCCAAAAGGCTCCCCCGTCGCCGCGGTGAACTGTGCCCCGTTGCACGCCACCGACGTCTTGCCGCCTCCCGAGCGCATCGCAATGACCAGCATCTGACCGGGGAGTAGTGGCATCACCTCGGTAAGCGTTTCGCTGCTCGTCTTCCACCCGACTAGACCGCCAGCCTTGCGCCTTTCAAATGCTTTCTCCAGGTAGTCGATCATCTCGTGGGCGGCGTCCTTGCCCGTGAACACCGTCTGCGCTTCCGCCGACGACAGAGCATCACCTACCTCTGCGACAAGTTGAGCCGCTGAATCGTTCGGATTCTCGAGCAAACCAGATCGCGCCTTATCGATCGCCGTGGCGATGCGTCGGCGCCTGTAGTCTTCCTCTATCTTCTGAGCATGAAACGCCCACACTGCCGACGTAGGAACCGCGGTCGCGAGTAGAGACACGTTTTCGGCCCCTACCTGCTTCAACGTCCCCAGGTCGCGCAGAGCTCGGACGATGGCCACGGTATCGAACTGGCCCCCGTCGCGCTCGGCATGCGTCATCGCGTCCCAGATTAGCCGGTGATGCTCGACGAAGAAGTGGTCACGCCTGACGCTGCCGAAGATTGACGCCCTGACGCCGGGGTCGTTGGCAAGGATGACGGAGCCGAGAACGACGCGTTCTGTCGCTGGGGAGTGGATGGTTGCGGGGTTTGTCATTGGTTGCCCCCCTGAATCCGCGCCGCCAAATCATCCGGCACTTCCTTAAACCCACTTCGATCCGTCGCGAATTCGACGATCAGCGGATGGAACTTCTCCACGTCTTCCCACTCTGCCCCGTATGTCCGCTTCGGCACGTCGGGGAGCTCCAGACCGAGGTGGGTCGAGAGCGACGCGCATTCTCGCCACGCGTCCCGAGGGTTGTGCCACCGTTCGCGAATTGGTGCAGGTCCGAGTTCGGCGGGGTCGTCGAGGTATTCGAAGAACTCCGCACCACTGGCCCGGTAGAACCTCGAAGGCTGAAAGCACCCAACGGTTTCCGTCTTGTTGGTGAAGGGTAGGAGGTACTTGATCGCGGCTGCTCTCATCTCCTCGGGAGTCGAACCCCTCGACAGATGACCCCGGCACAGTTCGTAGGCGTTCCCCTTCCCCGCGGCCTTCACTGCTTTCGGCGCGGCCTTCTGTGCTCTCTTCCAGACTTCCCAGATCTTCTCGAATCCCTGTGGGTAATTCATCCGGCCCGGCTTTGGCTTCGGCCATACCTCGCCCGTCGAGTCTCTGACGGTCTCGTCCTCTTCTTCGTCATCGCCCCCAGACGCGCCAGCGTCGGCCCCCTTGGGGGGTTTGGGGGGATCTTCTAAAGTTTTCTTTCTAGAGTTTTCTTTCTTAAGGCGTTCCGCTGAGTGTTCCACGGTGCGTTCCGTTTGTGTTCCGTTTGCGCTCCACGACCCCCCATCGGAATCAGTGCTGGACTTGCTTGCGTGCGTTCCGTTTGTGTTCCGTTTGCGTTCCACGGTGCGTTCCAAAGTGCGTTCCGCCTGAAACCGGTCATAATTGACGATCGTCCATAGCGACGGGGCGCGACTCGTGGGGCCGTCAACAACGGTGATCATGCCCGCCGCAACGAGCTCGTTCTTGAACCTGTGAAACGTCGCGAGGGGCATTCCCCATGATGCGGCAATCTGTCGGCACGTCGCGCGAAACTGGCCGCGCTTGATGTCGTCGGAGTCCTTGAACCACGCGAGGTCAACCATCCATCGCCACGTCCAGTGATGAAGGGGGCGCGACTTGCCAACGATCGGGTGCGTGTACGCCGATCGGTGCGAGAGCGTGTAGCCGTCTCTAAGCATCAGATGGCCCCTCGATGTCGATCAGCGCCGAGCCGGGTACGTTCCGCAGGATGTCTCGAATCGGAACCAGCCGCCCGAGCGTCCGGTATGCCTCCCTACCGCCTATCCGGGTCGATGACGACGCAGCCCGGTACTCTTCCAGTCGAGGCAGGATGTGCTCTTTCGCGGCGGCCAGGGGGAGCCACAGCGCCTTCCCGTGGCGGTGATACAAGACGATCCACGTGTGCGCTTTGGAGTAGATAAAGCACCCGGCCGACCGCTTCGACTCGTTGGCTATGGTCTCAACGAAGACATTCCGGGGCTGGTGGGAATCCGTCTTCACCTCAACCCACCGAACGGACGAATCCCGGTACGACACCACGAGGTCAACACCGATTCGCTGAAAGTCGGGATCCTTCGACACGTCTAGAACCTTACGCACATCCGGGCGGGCCGCGAACCTCTGCGAAACTAGGTCTTCGCCGGACTGTCCGGCGTGTAGCGACTCATGGAACGACATAGGCCACCCCGCCGATTCCGCGAAACGCATCCGCGAACCGCGCCTTTTCTGGTCCAAAGTAAAGGACGACCTGCCCCTGTAGCGGAGTCTTCGCCGGCACTCCCGTTGAGTCGTGGTACTTGATGCGGCCCCGCGGGAAGCACATCGCAGAAGCGGTCTTGAGCATCCCCTGGAACGCTTTTGTCTCGGTGGCATTGTTCACGAGAACGCACGCGGCCTTAATCTCGCCAGACTCATACCGATCGGCAACGGCCTCGCAGAAGTGCCGGATCAGCGGCTGCGAGTAGGGCGGATTCATCCAGACGTTGCCGGACCACACCTGCTCGAGCCCGTCGGTCTCCTCGTCGAAGTAGACGCTGGCGCCGACCGTCTCGTTGGCGACGGCCGAGGACGCCGGATCCGTGTCGATGCTCCCCATTGCTGCCCGTGCGGCGTCGATAAATTCGGGCGGTGTGTACCACTCGTTATTGCCCGAGTTGTGCGAGACGTGGGCCTTGACCGCCGCGGCTGGCTTCTCCCCCGCGTCGACAGCCGCGAGGATCTCGCGCTGAATGTCGGGTTCAAGTGTCGCCGCTTCCGCCGCTGTAGTTACGGGGAACCCTCCCGCCACCACCGCGGCCTGTAGTTCTGGCGTGCCGTGTTCTGTGACCCGCTTCGCGTTTTGGATAGAACGCGGCGACACGTTGACGGCCTCGGCGGCGTCCTCGCGCGCCTCCCTTTGTTCCGGCATTTCTGCCGGAACAGAATCAGCTGGCTTTCTAGCCTGTCGCGCCTTCGCCAACTCCGCGAACATCGGCTCAATCATCGCGCCGACCATGGCCCGCTGTGACGTGGTGAGGTGTCGCCGGTGCAGGTTGCACGAGATCGATTCGGCCAGCGCCTCGTCATCGGTGCGGGCCGTGCTCTCCACCAGCCACGGTTCGATGCCGAGATGCTCGCACGCTAGGAATCGATTCCGCCCGTCGAGAACTTCGCCGCGGTACGTCCGCACGGGTTCGCGCTGTCCGTTGTCGCGAATGTCGGCGACGAGTTGATCGAAGGGCTCACCCTCCATCAGCGGGAACGCCTCGGAAAAGCGGTGGAAGAGTATACGATCGGTCATGCGGTCCCCGGTGTGTGCGCCCGTCTATTGCGTGCGTTGATGCGTTGGTTTATATCTCTCATGTCCGCGGCTCCTTGCTTGAGCTGTAGGATGTCGAGGGCGTTCGGGGTTGCAGCCGAGCGCCTTCGTTATTTTGGGACAATGCCACGCCGAGGGGATCGGCGCAAGTCGGTCTTACGACTCCCACCGTCGACGCCGCGCCCTAACCATGTCCGCAGTTACCCGCGTACCGCGTTCGATACTTAAAGCCGCGGCAATCTGCGGATTGGTCGCAGCAAATCCCCACTCGAGTAGCTGAGCGTGAATCTCACGCACGCGGAGCTCGGTTTCGGCGTCGCGCTGGGGTCCGCGGCTACCCATGGAGGCGATTGGCGCTGCGGTCGGCGTATCCGTAGCCGTCCGGTTCGTTGGGATCGAGATCGGGGTCGCGCTCCGCGTCCCGGTAGCCATCCATGTAGCAGCTGCGGGCCGGCTCGGTAGTCGGCGGCGACGGATCCCGGTTCGCCTTTGCTGCGGTGTATCCTTTTTCGTAACTGCTCATCTTCTCTTCTCCGTGTTGCTGGGGTTACACCGCCTGAAGCCCCGTGCGTTAGCTACGGGGCGGGGCGGGAGAGGGTGGCGGTTTAGGCCTCGTCGCGGGGAATGACGGAGAACCGCCCGTTGACGAGGTAGCCACGCTCGGGAGCGCGTGACCCCACGGACACCTCAAAGAGGAGCCCGCCGTAATTGTGCTCGACGCCCCGCACAAGGCGGCTAACGGTGAGCGCGCTGGCGGGGATGTCGGACGGAACCGCGAACCGGTCCACGCGCGACGCGGTGAGGGTCGGAAAAGAGAGAGTGCGAATTTCAACAGTGGTGCTCATGGTCTCCTGGGGGCCGTTGTTGCTGTGGTGGTTCGTCTCCATGCACAGAACCATAACCGCGCCAGATTACCCGGTCAAGAATAAAACGACATGTGGATATTCTTTTTCCAAAACCGACCAGAGTTGACACCGCATCCACCCGCGCGCACTCTCCCTCTCGTCTCCTCCTCGGCGTGGCGTTCGCGGGTTGTCTCCTCTCCCGCGGGCGCTGCGTTGGGGGTTAGAATAGGATCTCCACGCCATCGAAGATTGACGGCGCATCCTTCCCCACACCATACCGCGCGAGCTCCGCGTCGATATCGTCACCACTGGCGACTTGCGCCCGTTCTGGCCGCTGAGTCGTCACCAGTGGCGAGTTCAGCCACCCCGGCCCCGTCGACTCCTGCCCGAACACGCCAGCCAACAACGGCGAATCCGTCTCGGGCGCGTACTCGTCGGACCAGATATCGAGGTTGATGGGCTCCGCTGGCGCTGACTCGACGGCCAGGGCGGCGCAAAGGTCGGCGGTTGTGTAGATCGATCGCGAGTCCTGGTCGTCGTACCCGCGAAGGCTCGCCGCCGACGCGTCCAGGACGCCCACCAGTTCGCTCAGCGCATAGACCACCGGCCGCGAGCGGCAACTGTCCGCCACCCACACCGCGGCGGACGTCGACGCCGCGTAGTACTCCCGGACCGCTCTGCCAATCTCCTCATCCGTCGGCTCACCCATTCAGCAACTCCCGACCCGCCTCGGTCACCCAAAGAGCTCGCGCAGCCTTAGCCTTGCGACCGATAACCCCCTTGCTCTCGAGCGCCGCCAGATTCTGGCTCACCGAGTTCAGCGAACTCAGCCCCATAGCGTTGGCGATCTCCTGCTGAGACGGCGCGTATTGCCGCTTGTCGATGGTGTCCGCGATGAACTTCAGCGCCTCCAATTGGCGCGGCGGTAACTCAAGCATTTTCCTCTCTTGGTTGAAGTAGACCGCCCCAGCGCTACCGAACGCGCGACCATATGTCAACGCAACCACATAACGTTCTTGACATGCTCTCGCGCCTCTGGCTCAATGCTTCCCGGAACAGCAACCCAAGGAGACAATGAACACCAGAACGAACCCGACCGTAACCAGCGCGGCAGATCGCGAACTTGTCGAAGGACTAAACGCCGTCGCGGAATTCCTCGCAGACATCCGGCACGCCAAAGGAGCTTCACGCATCGACGTTGGAATTGAGGTCACCTCGGAGGGTGCATACTTCGTCGCGTCAATCTGGACGTCGCTGGTGCGCCCGACGCGGGTCGAGTGCCCAACGGCTGAGATGCTCGTTGATTCGCTCTGTGAGATCGTCGAGGCGTTCCATGCTTGAGGACATCCGCACGGATTGCGTCGACTGCGGCGCTACGCTGACCAAGGGTGAATCCCGTTACCTGTGCTGCAATCGGTGCGCATGGGCCGACTCTCTGGCGGCTGACGTCGAAGCGGGCACGATTTCAGAGACTGGTGCGAGTGCGCGATGGGAGATGACGAAGCGATGACCCTTGCCAAACTCCAAGAGATGTTCCCCGATTCCCTGTGCTCCTACTCCACCACGGAAGGCGCGCACATCGTCGGGGACGGGTTCACCATCGACGACTTCGACGAGGACACCCGGTTTCACACGCTCAAAGTGGGCGCCCGCTCCATCGACAGCGGTCTAGTCGTCGACCTGTGGCGCGAATACTTCGGCCCGCATGGCGAACTCCTGCCGCGGTATGCCGACATGGCAACGCCAATCGAGTTTCCGCCCGCGCCGCCTGAAGTTCCCACCGGCCCCACTGGTCAAGAGTTGCTGTCAATCGACGAGTACCACGCTCACCCGGCGCTAGGCTCGACGACCGTAAAGCGAGCTCTGACCCATCCTGAGCGGATGTCAGCGCCGAGCGGCATCAATCCGAAAGCCGCTGAATTCGGCCACCGGATGCACTGCGCAGTCATCGAGCCCGAAGAGATGCACCGCCGCTACTGCGTCGCGCCGAGTCCTGACGACTACCCGAACGCACTACGAACGGCGACCGACCTACGCGAAGCGCTGAAGGCGGCAGGCGTCAAAGGGTACTCGGCGAAGAAGTCAGCCGAACTGGTCACGATGGTCCGTGAGTCCATCCCTGGCGCACAACTGTGGTCCGACATCCTTTCACGGCACGGAGCCGACGCGGAAGGAAAGACATTTGTGAGCTCCGACGAGTGGGATGAGATGCACCGCGTAGCCGATGCCGTCATGGCCCACCCGGTGATCAAGGCAGAAGGCATCTTCACGGATGGCGTCGGTGAAGCGTCGTTCTTCTCAGACGTCGCCTACGACACCCCCAGCCTCTACGGGCGTAAGTGGCCCATGAAGGCGCGGCCGGATTGGTTGCAGATGGGCCGGCGAGTCGTCGACCTGAAAACGTGGGCCGGTGGCAAGCCCGTAGAGTCGTTCTACGCCGACGCAAATAAGTACCACTACGACCTGTCCGCTGCGCTCTACCTCGACGTCTTGCGTCAACACGGGCACACGTCGGACGTGTTCACCTGGGTTGTTGTTGACAAATCGACGGTGAAGACGGGCGGGCGCGTCATCGTTCACGTTGCCACGATGTCGTCGGCATTCTTGGCGCAAGGTCGGGAGAAGCTGGCCGTTGCTCTCGAGAGAATCAACGACTGGGAAGCGGCGCCCGAGATTTACGACCGGCAAACGCAGGTCGAGCACATCGCAGAGCCCCCCGCTTGGGGATGGAGGTAGAGAAGATGATGAGTGTTAAGGGCTGGCAGGTTTTCTATTTCGCGGTCACAACGCCCGACATGGGCGCGACAATGAGCGGAATCGCGGCAGCGAAAGACATGGGTGACTTCGTCGACTTCTACAGGCTGAACGGATTCCACTATGCCCACGTAGTTGAGATGGATGGCGACCACGTGGATGTCCGATGCGAAGCGCGCCGCATCGTCTCGCAAAACGAAAGCGAGATGGATGAGAGCGGGTGCGCGCCGCGCTGCCTCTTGGTTTGCAGCGTCCCCAATGGGAGTTACGTGCCGCATCATTACGCGGAAATCACGTCGCTCATGAACCCACCGAAGGAGGTTAATTGAAATGCAGAGTGAAGAAATCGGACAACTAATCACCGCGATCGGCGCCGTCATGGCCGACGTGGGTTACGTGCGCGGGACGGGGAAGAACTCGCACCACAAGTACAACTACACATCGGACGAGGACTTGGCCGCGGCAGTACAGCCCGCCATGGTCAAGCACGGCGTCGCGATCCTCCCCGTTGCGTGTCAGATGGAGCGCAGCGGCGACCGGTGCATCATCACTCAGACTTGGCGCGTCGCGCATTCGTCGGGCCAGTGGATGCAAATCGAGGTTGCGGGCGAAGGTGTCGACAAGCAGGACAAGGGAACCGCGAAGGCTCTTACGGGAGCTCGCAAGTACCTCCTCCGGCTTCTCTTCTGCATCCCCACCGGCGACGACGTCGAACGGGAGGCGGCAGTTGCTCAGAGCAACGCGGCACAGATCGAGTTCTCCCCGTTCGTCTCGGATCTCTTGGACCGCGTCGAAGCGCTACAGCGGAAGGGGACCCCGAACGCGGGCGCCGCGGCTGCGAAGCTTCTCAAGGGTGCAAAGTCTGGTCTGAGTGATGACGACCTCCGCACGTCCCTCGCCAAATTGATCCAGTGGATCGAAGCGTCGGAGGCGGGCGAATGATTCGCGAACTACTCACAACTTTTGCGCAAGGTGCCGCGCTCGCGTTTATCGCGTGGGTGATGGTCGCAGGAGCGTTCGTCCTATGAGCAAGGAAACAACGTGCGCCGGGTGCCGGTTTTGGGACATGTTCCCCTACCGGGCAGATCGCGGACTGTGCCGCCGAAATCCGCCCGTCGTCCGAACGATGCAGTCCGCTGATTGCGACTGGCCCGATACGTCCGGCGATGACTGGTGCGGAGCGTTTGAGCGCGAGCCCATCGATCCCCCGTGGTACCTCAACGAGAGGACGCGCGAGACCGGAGAGCGCTGGCCGGAACCGTGCTCTACATTCGTCAACGTCGACCCCGACGAGTATCCCGACCAGCCCGGCTGCGACCGGTGCGGGCATGGCAAGGGGGCGCACCGATGAGCGTCGACGAGCAGACGATCGAAAC
>Ga0208542_1001311_pt1 | contig 10525 bp, 19 predicted proteins | sample DEB08_DNA_3_FD_185495 | JGI IMG/M metagenome (GOLD analysis project Ga0208542, IMG submission 185495) | Aqueous microbial communities from the Delaware River and Bay under freshwater to marine salinity gradient to study organic matter... | ecosystem: Environmental > Aquatic > Marine > Coastal ... | reverse complement strand
ACGTATTGTACATACAGAGAGCACCCCCATGCCCCCCTTTCGGGTAGGGTCTATACCTAAAGGATTTATACCCCCGCCCCTTTGAGTAAGATTCTATCCGTAAGTACTATTTGTGATCACAAAAGTAATTCTTATGGGAAATGTGATCACACCCAAAGTAAATCCTCTAACTATCTGATACCTAACGAATACTTTCGTATAGTTCCCTGCTATCCCTTGGTATAATTATTAGAGTGTTATATTATTACACATTATACTTATATAGTAGTTCTTGTTTTGTTCCACATACTGGAACGAATCAGCAACGAATCACCTATGACAAGAACGAATCAGGAACAAACATGTTTTCTTCAAAAAAGAATCGTTTAAAAACAATCATTTATAAAATAATTTATTTTTAGGGTTTACATATCAATTCCCTGCTGTCATAACTTAATCATCGAAACGAACAACACACCAGAAAGGGTTACCAGATGGAAAACTTTTATATTAATGCAATGAACGTCGAGACTGGCTACACAAAAATGCACATCGTGCAAGGTGAAAACAAAGACCATGCAGTTCAACGTTTAGAGTCAGACGAATATATCACACCAGATGCACCATACGGGTGGGAGGTGATGCACTATGAATTTGACGATTACTACGCATAAAAGGGGTTGATTTATTGGTGGCACCTTGTCATGGTGTCACTAGATAAACCAACACAAACAAGAAAGTTAAGACAATGGCAACATACCAGCACTTTGACAATGGTAACATACTAGTTACAGATCATGGATACGGCGTAGAAGTTCTATCACGTGGGCATAAAGAAGGTGTAAAATCTTTCTGGTTGCAAGGTGATGATTATGTCGAATTTATGGATTTTGTAGATAGTTTTGTCACAACACTTTGGCCCGATTTTTACACATATCTACGTGATTTTGACTATGATACGATTTTAGAACTACACCAAGAATAAATTAGGGGTTGACATATCGGGAACATTGCTTTTCAGTGTTCCTAGATATGACAACACAAAACACAAGGAAAGACAACAATGGAAAAAGTACACATTTCAAAGATGACTGGCAAGCTTGACGGTTTCCTAGCCATATCGACCAACACATCAACGAATGAATATTGCATTAAGCAACACGAGAAAGGTAAACAAACAGGCGAAAACATTTGCGGTGATTGTTACAGTCACACAATGCTAAGGACATACCGCAAGAACATGCAACCTGCATTGCAAAGAAACAGTGATCTTTTGTCATCACGTCCACTGGAACCGCAAGAGGTACCACGGATAAACGCAGCAATGTTTCGGTTCAATGCCCACGGTGAACTGATTAACATGCAACACTTGGAAAACCTTATCAAGATTGTGTCAGATAATCCTTGGTGCGTCTTTACCTTGTGGACAAAACGAGTGGACATTGTCAATCGTTGGCTAAGAGATAACGAGAAACCAGACAACATGATCTTGATATATTCAAACCCTAAGAAAGGACACATCATGTCCAAACCGCCAAGGGGTTTTGATAAGACATTCAACAATGTTCAAGAGGATGAATTTACAGATCGTCAAAACTGTACAGGTCAACAATGCAAAGATTGTCGTCTATGTTACACCATCGGCAACATGGTTGACACAATCGTAGAGAAAGTGAAAAAGTATTAAGAAAGGGTTGACATCTTGGACAGATTGTTTCAGTCTGTCTATACATGCTAACCTGCATGACAACAAAACCTTAAACAAACAGGAGGCTATCATGCCAAACACTATCAACGAAAAAATCTATGCACCATACACAAAGCACATGACACGTGCAAAGACTTACACATACCGTACAGGCTACGAGGTAATTGATCAGGCACTTGTCAAGGACTATTACCGCAAGTCAATCCGTCAGATTGCTGATGATCTCAACGAGTACGATCAACGTGTGATCTATCGTATCCAAGTCTTGTTAAAGATTGGTGTCTTACCGATCAGCAAGAACAAAGCAAAACAAATCGCCGCAATGTTGAATGCCTAAGTATCTCTACAACATCGGGATAGGGTTGTCTGTCACACTGAACGCAATACTTGGCGGTCAACCCTTTCAGACATTCAGTGCCAGAAACTACGTCTGGTACCTGAATGACAAGAGAAACCTTGTCTGGTTGATAGACACAATGCTAGGCAAGGATCACTGTTGGGAATGTTTCAAGAACTGGAAATATGGATATGACTAATTACAATCTAAGAATGACAACACAACTAAACACGATAACAAAACGTGATGAGTATCTTTTATGGAATGACGTAACAAGTAATGAGTTCTGGATTACGTTTGAAAGTAAGAAAGACTGTTTAGAGACAATAGAAAGACTGTTGACTATGCAGGGTATCCTGTTAAGAACTGGTGGTTATTATGATGACGATGATGAATAATGAACTATGGGGTAGAACCTTGAAAGACTTCTTGCTTGCCATGTTCAACTATGATATGGTCTGGAAACCAACTAAAGAAAATGAAGAGGTACCATTCTAATGCAAACACCATATAGAAACCACTGGTTCCAGATGCACTATGATGAAACAATAGAGTTGATGGAAAACCCTGATGATCTGTACACGGATAATATTAATAGTTATATTGACCCTGCGCAGAGCACAGCCCTATTATACGAAGAAAATCAGGATTGTCAAGATGGAAAATGAACAAGCTGAAAAAAGATGGGATGATGAAATTAATAAACTAGACTGGTATGAGAGAGGGGCTATTGACGTATATTATAATAACAAATCTATGTATCCCTCGACCTTGACAAAGGAACAGAAAGCTGCATACTGGAACGGATACAACGACGAACCGTATGGAAGGAAAGACTATGGATACGATGAAGAGTGACAGTGTCTTTGTCAAACATGAACCCTGCCCTGAGTGTGGATCGAAGAACAATCTAGCACGGTATTCAGATGGTCATGGGTACTGTTTCGGTTGCGAATACTGGGAAGCAGGAGATGATATGGAACAACGGATCGACAGAGCATTTAAAGATGCCGAAGTGGTCACACTAGAAAAGATGACAGCTATCTACCGTGGGATGCGTGGCATCACAGCAGATACAATGAAGTTCTTCGGGTGCTACACATACCTGAACAGCAAGGGCGAGGAACAGTATCAGGACTATGTCTATCCATCAGGCGGTATCAAGTCCCGACTATTCCCGAAAGACTTCCGTGCGAAGGATGGGTTCAAGTCAGACGAACTATTCGGTATGAACCTCTGGAACGCAGGGACATCGAAGACTGTGACCATCACAGAGGGTGAGTTGGATGCTATGTCTGTCTATCAGATGATGCACAACCCCAAGTACCCGAACCCTGTAGTGTCTCTACCCTCAGCTAAACCATCACGCAAGCTGTGGGAAAACGTACACGACTGGCTGTCATCCTTCGACAAGATTGTATTGTCAATCGACAACGACGAGGCAGGGAACGCAGTTGCCCACAAGATCGCCAAGATGTACCCGAACAAAGTCTATCGTGTACCACACGACAAGTACAAGGATGCTAACGAGTTCCTACAGGCGGGTGCTACCCAAGAGTTCAAGGCTGCTTGGTTCAACGCCAAGAAATACACACCAGAGAATGTGATCAACACAACTGAACAGTTCCTTAGCCTATACAACAAGGCAGATGATCATGTCTATGTTGAGACAGGGCTTGCAGAGTTTGACGAGATGTGCTTGGGCTTGATGCAGGGACACTTCACCCTGTTCAAGGCACAGACAGGTATCGGCAAGACTGAGTTCATGCGCTACCTAGAGTACCGTATCCTGAGTCATTACCCTGATATCAAGATAGCCATATGGCACATGGAAGAAACTAAACTACGGTCACTGCTAGGGTTGGTGTCGTACCGCCTGAACGATAACCTTACACGCAAGGACTTGATCGAAGACAAACGTGCAGACGTTTTTGTACAGGCTGCTATCGAAGAGTTGACTAAAGACGAGAGACTATACCAATTTTATTTGAATGATGAGGATGACCCCCTTGACTTATTGTCTCAGATAAGGTATCTATCACAAGCCTGTGGTGTACAGTATGTGTTCTTCGAACCGATACAGGACATCAGTGCAGGTGTAGCGGCAGAAGAAAGCAAGGAACAGTTCCTAGCTGACCTGTCAGTAAGGCTGTCCAAGTTGGCAGCAGAACTAGGGGTTGGTATCGTGACTATCGGACACACAAACGATGATGGTGCTGTCAAGTACTGCCGCATGATCGAACAACGTGCGTCTGTTGTCGTGGACTTGAAGCGTGACAAGCTATCTGAGGATGCTGATGAACGCAACACGACTAAGCTATTGGTCACAAAGAACCGTCCAGTAGGACCGACAGGTTATGCAGGACAACTGAAGTTCAACCCATCCACCTTTACATTAAGCGAGAAACCAGATGACTTTTGATTACATGGCGACAGCCGCAGGGGTGTTGTATTGCCTAGGTATCTACCTGCACTACATACACGTGGCTACGATCTTTCACCTCTTGGAACGAGAGGGTGAAATGAATGTTAATCGTGCAAGAATGCATAGCCTGTTATGGCCTTGGACTGTAATCCAGTGTATCTGGCATGACATATTTGGAGCACCTGATGATGACTAAAATTGTAGCAATGGACATCGAAACAGAGAGCCTAACACCAGAACACATCTGGGTTATCTGTGCTGAGGATGTCGATACAGGGGAGCGTGAACAGTTCCTAAACGTAACCAGTATACCAGAGGAAAGGGATCGCTTTGTTGAGTACTGCAATAATTGTAGCAGTTTTGTTTTTCATAATGGTCTTGGCTTTGATGTACCAGTGATAAACAGGCTGTTGGGTCAGACAATACCCGAACAGAAAGTCATTGACACCTTGGTTGTCTCTCGTCTGGTGGACTACACCCTAGATGGTGCAGGTCACAGCCTCAAGGCTTGGGGTAAACGACTAGGTGATTTCAAGATAGGGTTCACAGACTTCTCTAAACTCTCAGACGAGATGATAGAGTACTGTCAACAGGACGTAACCGTTACCGTCAAGGTATATCAACACTTTAAGAAAGTCATAGAAGACCCTGAATGGCAAGAGTCTTTACGTTGTGAACATGACATACAAATCCTGTGTGAACAGATGCACGACAACGGATTCTACTTCGATCAGGATAAAGCAGAGGAGTTACTCGGTGAAATACAAACAAGAATGGAAGACCTTGAACAGGGTCTTCAAGAAGACTTCCCGCCTAAACTTACAGAGGTCAATCGTATCAAGTACAGACGGAAAGCAGATGGTAGTTTATTCTCTAGTGTCACCAAAGCACAAGAGAAATATTTTGCAACGGCACTCGACAAATCAGTTGACCCAAACGAATTAGTGTGCTATGAGTACATCCCATTTAATCCTGCCTCACCCAAGCAACGCATCGAAAGATTGTGGGAAGCTGGATGGGAGCCGTTCGAGAAAACGAAAGGACACATTGAGTATGACAGAGAACAACAACGAAAGTATTGAACAGGCAGAGAAGTGCTTCAAGTGTGGGGAGTTTAAACATAGGAGTCTGTTTAATAAAAGACTTAATAGTCGAAACGGTCTTCAAAGCTGGTGCAAATCTTGCCTAAAAACCTACCGTGAAGCTAATAAAAAAGTTTCCGCAGAATATGCCAAAGCTTACTATGAAGCCAACAAAGAGGCTATCCTATCACAGAAGAAAGCTTACAGGAAAGCCAACAAAGAGGCTATCCTATCACAGAAGAAAGCTTACAGGAAAGCCAACAAAGAGGTTATCGCAGCAAAGAAGAAAGTTCATTATGAAGCCAACAAAGAGGCTATCGCAGAAAAACATAAAGCTTACAGGGAGGCCAACAAAGAGGTTCTTCTAGCAAAGAAGAAAGTTCATTATGAAGCTAACAAATCTTATTATATTGAGAAGTCTTTATCACGTAAAGCAAGGAAAAAGACGAACACCCCTAAGTTTATTCGTGACTGCTCAGTAGACAAGAAACGCAGAGTGTTTGCATATAATCTATCTCGACTACTAACAGAAACTACAGGTATCCAACACCACGTAGATCACATGTGGCCTATCTCTGACGGTGGCCCACACTGGTCAGGTAATTTGCAGGTGATCCCTGCTGTTGACAATCGATCTAAAAGTGATAACGTCGATGAAGAAATCAAGAAGACAATCAAGGAGGGTTTGGAGTATGCAAGACGAGAAAGCAAGAGGGGCTAAGTTTGCCAAGTACGGATGGACACTATCCGAGGCAAACCTTAGCACACTGCCTGAGACAGCCCCAGCAGGAGGCAAACGTCTTGCCGAGTGGTTGACCCTTGAGGGACGCCGATCCTCACTGGTGGAGTGGCTAGGCCACTGTGGTGACGATTCACGTATTCACGGTAGCTTTGCACACATCGGTGCATGGACAGGACGTATGTCACACCGCAACCCTAATCAGGCTAACATCCCTGCTGAGTTCCACGGTGAACCGAAGACAGAAGTGGAGAAGGTTAAGGCTAAGTATGACGGACAGTTCCGTGCCTTGTGGTGTGTCCCTACGTTCTCTTACCTAGTAGGTACAGATGCTGAGGGCATCCAGTTGCGTGTACTCGCACACCTGATGCGGTCAGAGGAATACGTCCATGCTATTGTGTCAGGTAAGAAGGAAGACGAAACTGACATCCACAACCTGAACCGTAAGGCTCTAGGGATGTCACACATCACACGTGACATGGCGAAGACATTCATTTATGCTTTCCTGCTTGGTGCTGGCAATGCTAAGATTGCACAGATACTCAAGGTAAACCAGAAGGAAGCAGGTCAGGCTGTTGAGAACTTCATGGAATCTATCCAAGGTCTGTCTAAACTAAAGAAGCAACGCATACCTGAGATTGCTAGTCGTGGTTGGTTCAAGGGATTGGACGGACGTAAGGTCAAGGTACCCAATGCACACAAGACACTGGCAGGTATGTTACAGAATGGTGAGTCTGTCATCATGAAACATGCTGCATTACAGTGGGTACACCGTGCGAAGAGACAGTGGATCGACTTCAAGCTAGTGACTTGGCCTCACGATGAATGGCAGACAGAGGTGACAGGTACGATGCGTGATGCTGAACTCTTGGGTGAGATACAACGTCAGGCAATCGTTGACACTGGTAAGAACTTCAACATGATCTGCCCACTTGCAGGATCGACTGACATCGGTAAGAACTGGAGAGATACACACTAATGATATGGATTATTTCTTTATTCCCTGTCATTTTTTGCTTGACAATTAACTTAATAGTTGCTATATGCAATTCAGAAGCAGCCAAGAAAGGAGATTACCGTTGGCTAAATACAAAGAAGTAACTACTACAGGCCCAATCGAGTGGGCTAAAATCTTCGAGGACACTCGTGACATGACAGGTTATGAGGGTGCATACGAAGAGTGTAACGGTGCGTATACCGTTAATCAAATTCTCGACAAGACTGAGTATGACAAACTAAAGTCAGCTGGCACACAGAAGAAACCGAACCAGCGTCGGTTGATGGATGGTGAGTTGGTTGTCAAGTTTGAACGTAAGCACCTTGTCGTGACAAAGGATGGCCGTGAGATTCCACAGGCAGGTGGTGCTCCTAAGGTTACTGACTCTGATGGTCAGGTCTGGGATGCAGACATCAACGGTGGTATCGGTAACGGTTCTATGGCGGCTGTGACAAACTTGATCACAACCTTTCAGGGTAGCGATGGCAAGACATACTCACGTACAAGTCTTGTGTCAGTCAAAATTCTGGAACACGTTCCAATCCCTGAACGTGAAGATGACGAGATTGAAGCAGCCTAGTTTCTCCTCTCCAACTTGGCAGGGCTTCACGGCCCTGTCCTTTTTAATGGGATAGTAAATTGAAAAAGTACGCAGTGATGATAAACGTAGATGGTGACTTGATGTATGTCTCAGGCAATAATCCCTTTACAATACATGATGAACCACTATGCTTTGAAACGGTAGAGGAAGCACAGGAAGAGGCAGACAACTGGAACACAGCTATGTTAGTCGAGTTGACTTTCGATAAAGAAAAGCTAAACTAATGTTTGAGGTTGGTGGTCTTGTATGGTGGCAGTGGTGGATTATATTAATGGTAACAATCAACACCATGATAAATGTTATCGTGTTCTTTAAACATAGATTCAAAGGGAAACAAGATGATTGAAGTTACATACATTGACCACATGGGTAGTGACCTATCTGTGGTGAATGCAGCAAGGGTATCCTTCGGTAAGAAGTCTGACTGGCTACCCAGAGTACACAATGGTGCAGCTACAGAACGTATACGTGTCAAGTCTGATGGTGATGTCGTATTTAATGGTGCACCAGAGGCTAAGGCATTGTCAGCTAAAGATTGTAGACTGATTGCATACCTAGCCAAGCACAAGCACATCAGCCCATTCGGACATGCCTTTGCATCGTTTCACGTCAAGGCACCAGTGTTCGTTGCACGTCAGTTAGTCAAGCATAAGTTCCTACGCTGGAACGAAGTGTCTCGTCGTTATGTTGATGATGACCCTGAGTTCTATGTACCTGATCAGTGGCGTGGACGTGCTGATAATGTGAAGCAGGGTAGCTATGGGTCTGTTGACCTTGACCCAGAACTAGCAAAGAACATGGTAGAAAGCTCTACGCATGACTACAAATATCTGTTAGCCAAGGGTGTCTGCCCAGAACAAGCACGTATGATCCTGCCTCAGTCTATGATGACAGAGTGGTACTGGTCAGGTTCATTAGATGCCTTTGCAGATATGTGTCGTCTACGTGGTATGCCTGACACACAAGCAGAGTCACGTGAGGTAGCCTCACATATCAGTGACAAGATGATGGAACTGTTCCCTACTTCATGGGCAGCCTTACGAGGATACGGACAATGAGTGAGATAAAAGTTATAGCCTTGGAAGAACGAGAGGATGGATCGGCACTTGTCAAACTAGACATGGATGATGCAACCTTCGGTGCTATCTTTAATTTCGGTTTTGTAGAGATGTTGCGTAAGGGTATGGAAGTTGAACTAGATCGAACCAATATAACACCAATGACAGACGAGGAACGTCAACGTGCCAGAGAAAAAGACGAAGCAAACAAAGCCTAAGATTCTCATTGATGGTGACATCTTTGCTTACCGTGCTGCGTTCTCTTGTGAGGATCAGGACGTTGAGGACGCAATAGATAAGGTAGACGACTTGATTCAGTGGTCTATCTATGCGTGTGTCTTGGAGTATGATGTCGAACACTACGAGGTGTTCCTTACTGGCAAGGGTAACTTCCGCTATGACCTAGCTGTCACACACCCATACAAGGGTAACCGTAAGGATGTAGAGAAGCCACAACACTTGGAAACTATCCGTAAGCACATGATCAAAGCATGGGAAGCTGTTGTCTCTAAGGGTGAAGAGGCTGATGACTTGATCGGCATAGCAGCTACAGAGATTGGACCTGAGGCTATCATCGTTACGGTTGACAAGGACATGCTACAGATTCCTTGTCGTCACTACAACCCTACAAAGGGTGAGCACAGAGTTGTGTCAGAGGAAGATGGTATGAAGTTCTTCTACAAGCAGATACTCACAGGTGACCGTGCCGATAACATCAAGGGTTTGTATGGTGTTGGTCCTGCTAAGGCAGAGAAGATAGTCGCTGAGTGTAAGACTGAGTCGGACTATTACCTTGAGTGTCTCCACCAGTACGGTGGTGAAGAGGATCGTGTCATTGAGAATGCCAGACTACTCTGGTTACGTCGTTACCCTAACCAACTATGGGAGCCACCACAGTGCGTTACAGATCAGGCTTAGAGAAACGTACAGCTAAGTTTCTACAGAAACACAAGGTAAAGTTCAAGTATGAAACTCTGAAGATACCTTGGCAACCAGCTATCAAGACGTACACACCAGACTTCATCTTACCGAATGGTATTATAATAGAAACTAAGGGCAGGTTCCTACCTTCAGATAGAATGAAACACCTCATGGTTAAAGAACAACATCCAGAATATGACATCAGGTTTGTCTTCAGCAACCCTAACGCCAAGTTATTAAAGGGTTCTAAAACAAGTTATGCAGACTGGTGTGAGAAACATGGCTTCCAGTACGCTAAGGAAACTATTCCTTTCTCATGGATCAAGGAGAAAAGGTCTTGACAATGCTGACTATAGAGGATAAACTAACAGTTCTGGCCGAAGACTTCGACACAGACTACGTGTTAGAAAACGCAGACATTACGAAGTATCATGTGTTCAAGCTACTTCACGAAGAGGGTCTACTGAAACTTGATGACTTCATCGATACAAGTAACGAAGAAGAAGAGATAGAAAGTTGGGAAGAATGATTAACGAAACAGACTTAGAAGCATGGGAATACTACAGCGAACCCTTCATTAGTATGAACGAATACTCACAGATGGCATCGAAGACAGCTATCTATAAACAGGAACATGCTATCATCTACCCTGCACTGGGTCTTGCAGCAGAAGCTGGT
>Ga0208542_1001308_pt1 | contig 10540 bp, 19 predicted proteins | sample DEB08_DNA_3_FD_185495 | JGI IMG/M metagenome (GOLD analysis project Ga0208542, IMG submission 185495) | Aqueous microbial communities from the Delaware River and Bay under freshwater to marine salinity gradient to study organic matter... | ecosystem: Environmental > Aquatic > Marine > Coastal ... | reverse complement strand
CGCCATGTGGTTGGCGCTGCCCGGAAAAAAAGGCGCGATCCGGGGTATGGAGAACTTCGCGGCGTATATCGGGTTGCGACGTGGACCGCGCCGGCCTGAGCCGGTAAAGCCGGCGCCTCCCAAGCCGGTCATTCCCAATCCGCCGCCGGTTTCCGCCGACACGTTCAGTGACGCACTCCGAAAGGCCGGGATTGTCTACCGGGATCATCCCGACTTTGGGGCGCGGGTGACGATCCCGCGTCAACGGATCATGTCCGGCAAGCCGCCGAACCACGGGGAGATGATCGCGGCGAAGGTGGCGCAGTCGGCGCAGGCTCGTAGCGGGGTGGCTATGGTGAATGTTCGGGGGATGATGTGAGCGAACGCCCGATTTTATTCAGTGCCCCGATGGTGCGGGCTATCCTGTCCGGGTCCAAAACGCAGACGCGGCGGGTGTTGAAGCCGCAACCGGTCCCGTTCTGCACTGGCCCCAATGGCACGGGGCCGGAATGCGAAGTGACCGCTATGACGCTTGAAGGCGGAAAGCCGCGCCTCACCCTCGGTCGCGTCATCACAGCCCAGAAGGTGACCCGATGGGCGCCGGGGGATCGCCTGTGGGTGCGGGAAACCATATGGCAGGCCGCCCGCTATCCATCATGCACACCATCCGGTGAGCCTGAGCCGTCATCATGGCTATGGGGCCAAAAAGTCCACTATACGGCTGATGGTGATCCTCCGAACTGCCCAAACAAGCACTATCCGGACGCACTTGCGGGCGGGTTGTTCTCTGCGCCTGATCCGTATGCGGTTTGGCTGAAGCGCCCCTCCATCCACATGCCGCGCTGGGCCAGCCGGATCACGCTGGCGGTCGAGGCTGTCAGGGTGGAGCGGTTGCAGGATATCAGCGAGGGGGATGCAATCGCAGAGGGGATGGTGTGGGAGCATCCCACGCCGGAGGACTGCGAATGGCATCGGCAGTATTGCGAGGAAAATGGCACTGATCCGGAGAGTACCCCCATGCAAGGGGTCTGGATCGCACCCGGAACCCGCCGAGGATACGGACGAAACAAGGCCGACCGCGATCAACCGCATTGGCACGTCACGGCTCGGGACGCGTTCAGCCTGACGTGGCGAGCCATCCACGGCCCCGACGCCTGGGACGCCAACCCGTGGGTGAGCGTGACGACGTTTCGGAGGGTTGAGGCATGACCCGCAAAACCACCCTCACCGTCCACGCCGGCAACGAAGTCCGCGCGCTGGAAATCGCCGCGACGTTTCGGAGCGAATGGAAAAACCACCACAGGAGAAACAACTTTGAGGCGGAATTGTATGGCGTGATCTTCACCGACCGATCCCCGCGTCTCAAGTTTTACGCTTGGGGCTGGGATGGGCATGTGCGGGTTGTTGAGCAGGAGATTGAAGCATGAGCGACCTGGCAACCTACCTCGCGGGCCTGAAGGCGGGGGACGTGGTGACTGTGTGGAGTAGCGGGATGGTCGGCACACAGACGGTCACCAAGGTCACGCCAGCGCAGATTGTCACGGCTGTCGCGAAGTATCGCAAGACAGACCCGACAAGAGCGGGATGGATAATCTGCCGCGTCTCTGGATTTTATCAGGCTCCCCGCATCGTAACGCCGCGTGAGGCCCGATTGCATCTGCTGGGTGAGATTGAGCGTGTGCTGCGTCGCGAGGTAACCCTCGAAACCATCCCCGCCATGCGCGCGGCTGGCGTGCCGGGAGAGGGAGAGACGACGTGAGCAATCAGACGAGTGACCGGCGGCACGACCTGCCGGGATTTTGCCGGGAGTGTTGGGCGTGAGCGACACCTATGCCGATGGCGTCCGGTCCATAATTGCCTGCCTACGCCCCAAAGCCGGCGGCTGGCGGGAACTGCCCATCAAGCCGGGCAATCCCATTCTCGCCAGCGGCTACCCCGTCCGGCTCTACTTCCACCCTCGCAGCATGATCCAGGTCATGTCGGCCGTCGAAGTGGCATCAGACGCCGCGTGCGACGGTCCGGAATACCACCTGTCCATCAGCCGCAACACAGCCGCCGGACCGGCCCGCGTCGACAGCAACGACGCTCGGTGGGTTCTCGACTGCTTCAATCTGGAAGGCGCCAAGGAAGACAACCACGTCCCGCACGGCCGGGTCCGCAACTTCTGGCGCCCCGTTGCTGGTGATTGGGTTGGCGTCCGCTGCCACTGCGAGGACGAAGAACCCGCGATCCGGGAGGAGAAGGGCGACTTCATCTGGCGGGGGATCACCCCATGACCGCCCCCGCGCCCGGTCGCCGCTGCGGGACGTGCAAGCACTGGCGGGATTACCGACACTCCAAGTCCGAATGCCTATGGACAGCACCGGACGCCCCGATTTGGCTAGAAACTGCGGCGATTTACATGAACGCTGATGATGGCTTGCACTGCAGGGCTTGGAAGGAAGACCCAAAGTGACAACTGACCCCGCGCTCCTGCCGCCGGACCCGAGCGTGCCGGGGCGGTATTGGATGACGCGAACCGGATGGAACATCGGTAGGCGCGTCGAGATTTGGGAATGGTCCCCGTCCGAACCTCTATGGCGGCATGAGCAGTGGGGGCCGATGTCGCCTGATCTGGCAGGGAAGGCCGGATACACCCTTTGCGTTCCATACCGCATCTTGAAGCCGGGAGAGTTGGAGGCTGTCCATAGGCTGACCGACGAAGCCGCACCGCCCCTGCACCCTGCCGGGACGTATGCCCGTGGCTACACGGACGGGATGGCGTTCATGGCCCGGATGCTCCGCGCGGCCCTCGAAACGAAGGAGACGACATGACCGCGATTGACAAATACTTGCGCTGGGAGGACGAAAACCAACAGTCCCGCGTGTTCCTCGGCAATCTCTGCGTCGGTCGGGTGTGGTGGTCGGATGGAAAATGGCACACAAAACGATACATGGACCACGCGAAAGGCGAACACCCGTCGAGATTTGAAGCTCAGGAATGCCTCGCTACTGAAATCGCCAACCTGATCGGGGTCGGATAATGCCAACGGTCACCAGCACCGCCCCGAAGGCACCCGACGCCCCGAAACATGACCACATCGAGGTGATGGAGTGGGGCAAGGAACGCCTGATCCGCGTCGTTGTCGTCGGATACAGCGCGGGTCGGAAGACAACATCAGCCGCGTTTTTCCGCAGGCAGGACTTGCAGGGGATGCGGCGGGCTTTGGATGCAGTAGAGGGAGGCGCGCCATGACCCCCGCCGACCTCGCGGAACTCATCGCGGCGGCCGAGGAATGCGCCCGGCTGCTAGGTGAGCGCGTTGATGCGGACCATGGCTTTCGGAACATCGTGCCGGCGGAACGGGCAATCTACCGGATCAATTCAGCCCCCGTCCGCCGCCTCCGCGCGGCAGTGGCGCGGGTGAGGGGGGAGTGATGAGCGACCTAGACCATATAATCGAAGACGCCCGCGAGATGCGCCGCATTATGATGCAGATGCGCCGGCTATCCACCATCGCCGTGAAGGCTGGACGCGATTACTCTGAAGCGGTCACAGTCGGTGAAGTGGCCAAGGCCGCGAAGGTGACACCGGAACACGTCGTTGAGATGGTGGGGAAGTTTGAAATGTGGCTTCTTGCGATCGACCGACGCGACGGGATGCCCATGTCGGAATGGTGGGTCTATCAGGACGGGGAGTGATGGACATGCGGGAGAAGATGGCGCGGGCGATGTTCCCCGATAAAAACTGTTTTGGTGTCACATGGGACAATGCGCCCATATGGCTGTGCAAACGATATCTCGGCATGGCCGACGTCGCACTGTCCGCGATGGAGGAACCGACAGAGGCGATGGTGGGGGCTGGAACGCGCGCCTACGACGAAGGGGACGGGGAGTATGGCATCTATCGCGCCATGATCCGCAAGGCGAAGGAGGGGTGATGCCCCGCCCCCGATGCATCACGCATCATCACGCGTGCGACTGCCGAGAGTGGGACCACGCGCGGGAGATTGAGCGTCTGACTGCGGAGATCGGTCGGTTGCGCGAGGCGTTCCGCGTCAACGCGCTGGTCTGGCGACCTAGCACGACGGATGCGGAGATTGACGCGGTGTTGTATCCAGAACCATTGAGCAATCCTCAATAGTGCCGCACGGCGGCAGGGAGAGAGTATGAGCGAAGTGCCGATCCTGATCTTCTTTCGGGAGGACATGTTCTACCCGATCGAGGCCATGCCGGGGATACCGTTGCGCCAACAGGCTGAGGACAATGCCGTCCTCAATCCCGGAACGACGCGCGTCGAGGATGTGGACGGGAACATCCTCTGGCAGTTGCAGTAGCCACTCGAACGAAACCCCGCGAGCGCCTTGCGGCATCGCGGGGCTCTGACCTGCATCCCACCGGCTCTCAGGTCTGCCGGTCTGGCGCTGCGGGCTAGCTAGAGACGGGCATTCCCATCCCTCCGCAGCATCCTTCCCTTACCCCACGCGCGGAGGAAAGGGAAGCGGGTTTGCCTTAACACGTTTGGCGGGCATGTTAAGAAAAACGCCGTTTCTGATCACATCCACCACACCGCCAAAAACCCCAGCGTAACCTGCAAGCACCGCCAGCACACCCACCCCGGCCTGTCCTGGAACTCCCGCCAGTGCCTTAATCCCCAAACAGCCACCGCGCTGCCAATCCCACCAGCCCGCCGGCACCGATCCGAAAGAGGACCTTGCCGGCTTCTGGCAGGCCACCTTCCAACACCCGCAGCGCGGTCCATCTGAGCGCGGTCCATGCTAAGGCCCTGTAACCTGTAGCATTACCGATTTTGTCACGATCTGGCTTTCGGCGTGCATCGGCTGCAACCTCCTGTTTCCTTTTGGCACGCCTAGGCGCCATTGCCTGTGACCTGTGCCACACACGCGGCACGTCGGACGTGCGTAGTCTCAATCGTCGTCATGACGCACCTCCGTCGTGGCGGGTCGGCGGCCGGTCCCGGTTGGCGCCGGGCCGGTCTACTCAATCCATCCGATACAGCGCCAAGTCTACCACGCGCCGCGTCCATCCCAAACCATAACGTGACCATCCGGCAAGCGCGGTCAGATACATCATCCGGCTCGCCAGCATGTCGCGGACGGCTCTGGGCTTGTCCTTGCAGGCATTGGCCGCCGCAATCGTCTTAGGTCCTATGGCGCCGTCGATGGAGGCACCCACGGCCATCTGTAGCCAGCGGATCGGGGCGCCACCGTTTACCGCCGCATCGAACACGGCCAGCGCCATGTGTGCCGGCAGTTCGTTGCAGCGGTGCTTGTCCCAATAGTCGCGCCGATATAGCTCACGGGCGCGTTCCACGGTCAGGTTGCGGATATCCTCGGCCGGGTATTGGCGCTTGCTGATCCCGTAGCGGGTTTCTCCGCCTGCGTCGGCCGGGTCGTTTACATACCCGCCCTCTTGGGCAAGCACGAACAGGAGCGCGCGATCGAAGCTGCTCATACCCGCCGGTTCCGCGCGTTCTTCCAATTCGCCGCCAGCAAATCCAACACCGTCCGAACCTGCCGCCACCACGCGGGGGATGCCTCGGTTGCCGGCGGTGCGAACGCGGCCAGGATCGCAGCGACGCCGCACACGACCGCGAGGTATTCAGCCCAGCCGAACAGGTCGGCTATTTCTTGCAGTTCCATCAGGATTTCCTCACCACTCAAAGACTACGCAGAAGCCCTTGCCGCCAAGACCGCCGGTCCCGGCTGTTCCGGTGTTGTTGCAGGTTCCGCCGCCGCCACCACCGCCGCCTTGGGTGCCCGCGCCGCCATTGCCACCCGCCGCAGCCGAACCATAGCCACCCGCGCCAGAGAATCCCGGATAAAGGGGCGAGTCGGCAGCGACGGTGCCGCCATCTGGCGTTCCGGACGTGCCCCCAGCAGCGGTGGTGGAATTTGCGAAGACCGCTGACCTTTGGCCATTGCCACCATTGTTGGCCGCGTCGGCGGATGATACCCCGCCGCCGGACCCGCCACCCGGCCCGCCGCTATGGCAAAGCGACCCGGCAGATGCTACGCCCGTCGCCGCGCAACCCGACCCACCATTACCCACCCCTCCGGTTGCCACCGAGGCGGGAATGCTGCCGGTGCTGCCTGCCGTGCCGAACGAGGTGCCAGCGGAGCCGCCGGTGACGCCCGTCGACGAACCACCGGACCCGGTCATCCCCGCAGCCCCGCCGCCACCCGATGTGGTCGCGGTGATCTGCCCCCCGCCACCTCCACCACCTCCATGCGCAGTGATGTGCGAGCCGAACGTCGTCGTGCCTCCCTGCCCGCCATTCCCCCCGACGGTATCGTCCGCGCCAGCTGCCGTCCCTGCCGTTCCGCCCAGGCCGATCGTGACGGTGACCGGCGACGTGATGTCCGAAGCCCGGAACCGCCGGGCTTTGAACGCAGCGCCGCCGCCGCCAGCGCCCCCAGGCTTCGCCGTGGCGGCCGGTCCTCTAGCCCCGCCACCACCACCACCGCCGCCGCCGCAAACATAGACATCCATGAATTTCGCTGACGGGTCCTTTGTGAACGTGCCGTCGGTGGTGAACACGGTAACTTTCGGGACCGCGAATGTCGCAGCCAATCCGCCCGCTAGGAGTTGCGAGACGGTGGCATGGGTAAACTCCGTCCCCACTGCACCTTGCTGCAATAGAAGCCGGTCAGTCGACGCAATGGATACAGCGGCGTCAAACTGGACAATTTGCTTGCGTGGCATGTTAGACTCCAGTGATACCGCGAAGCGCCAAAGTGGACCGCAATGCTGGCATGATGTCCGCCGTGATCGTGGCCTTGCTCAGTTGTGATCCGGCAACAACAACCGCCGCCGCAATCTCCATCCGTCGCGAGCCGGTAGAGTTCCCATTGACTGTGCCGAACGAAATGTAATTGTCGGCACCCGGAGTTGAGCTAACCCCGGTATCAACCTTCGTTGCCTCCGTGTCCGCAGTCAGGTCCATGATGTAAGACGTTCCCGACACGCCGGCCGCAGGTTCGGTCAAGGCATAGGCACGCCATCCCAGCGTTGTGGTCACAGTCAAATATGGATCAGCCGTCGCCGCTCGTTTGCTTGACACAGACGGGACGTTACCGTTTGCAAGCTCAATTTCCTTCGGGGTGATATACAACGCCGCGTCACCGCATAGGGCCTGTGTCGCGGCCGAACTGCCAGTCGTCCGACCAACCGCAACGATCGTTATGGCGGTGTCGGAGCCGTCATAATATCTATTCCAGCCGGAACGAATAGCGGCGTTATACCAGCACCGGATGTAATTTTCCTTGATCGCTTCGGGGCCGCTCCCGACGTTAGCAAACGCAGCGCCGCCGGGCGCAAGGTTCGTGTTATCGCTGGAAAAGATCGACCCGAAATAGGCCCAGATAATCAGCCCGGATATGGTCGGCGGGATAATGGCAATCGGGTCGTCCGATACCAAACCATCAACGATAATCTCTGATCCCATAATTCAACCCGCCGCGAAGTTTTGAGCGTCATACACTGGACGATATACAAGCTCAGCCCACGGCCCGGCGGCATGGCTGGCCTGTCCACCCCATTGCGATGATGCCGTGCTATCCGGCGATCCCCTGAGAACACGACGGGTGGCGCCGGGCTTGAACAACATGTCCTCATCGACCCACATATTGCCCATTTCAACCGTTAGGCCCGCCCCGGTGCATTCGACCTTGGGCAAGAAGGGACCGCCCCCGCGAATGGTGACCTTGTTGAATAGGACCGCCGGTTCTACCGGCCACATATTTCCCTCATCCAAGATCGAACCGACAACGTAGCGGACCAACACGTGGTTGCCCAAGACAGAGAACTCTAGGACTGGATCAGCGCCCGCATCATTGTAGGCGTCGATGGTCGATGTTGCGGTGTCCTCGGCAATGTGCCCAACCCAGATGGTCGCCGTCGCACTGGATAGCGTCGTGTATGGCCATGCGTCTTGCAGCGTCACCGTGTTGCGGTCCGTGAAGCCGACGATCTTGGTCTTGTGGATGTTGCCGGAACCATCAGTGATGATGATATCCGACTTCGCGTGCGCGTCATGCACCACAAACAGCATTCCACCGATGTAGACGGTCGCGTTGGCGCTGTAGTTGCTCTGAACGACGGGTCCTGTATCGTCCACACGCGCGGTGTGGTCGTTAATCACCTTCTCAATGAATGTCCGTTGCGGCTGCGATCCATAATCCGTTCCTGGCCATAGCAGGCACTTCCCATCGTAGGCGCTGGAAAGAGGCGCGGTTCCGGACGACCCGATCACACACCCCGTGCGGCGGAGCGACCATGCGATATCGTCCGTGATAGCTGTCTGGCCGTTGCTGACGAGTGTGGTTGCTCCGTTGGTGATGCTGACCGTGCTTTCGACGGAGCGGCCCCACGACTGCACGAACGTCGTGAGATATCCTGAGCTATTGACACAGATTTCCAGGTAGTTATCCGGCCGCGCCGATAGCCCGATCCGCAACTTGCCGATGGCGTCCCATACCGTGGCACCATCGGCGCCCGTGAACTGCAACCGCCCTCGCCATGCACGGCACCGCGTCGGGATTACGGCAGGCGTGGTAGTCGCTAGGGCATGGCTCCACGTCGGGATGCGGCGCAACCACAGCCGGCCAGGATCAAAGCCCCACTGCGTGGCCATGGCCCGGCCTTCAATGTCAATCAGGCCATAGCCATACTTGGCCGATAGTCCGCGCGCGTAGCCCGCGTATAGCTCCATCATTTCCAAGCCTTGATTTTGGCCGGGAACGCCAAGCGCATAGACAACATGGGGGGATGTATGAAGGAGGATATCCGGCGCGTTACCCTCTCTGGTCGTCAACGCCCGTAGACGATTGATGACCGAAAACATATGGATCGGATGCCACCCTGTCGCATCATTCAGGACATGCTGCGGAATGCCGAAAGTGTCAGGAACCGGCGACGCGTTCGTTGCATAGCTAAGCCAAGATGCACTTGTATTCGTGAACCACGGATACCGATCATCAATGCTGGCACCGCGCGTGTTCGTGTCGCACGCCAGTTCCCCCCACGTCCCACCACCCATGGAACGATGGAGGATGGTGATGGACTTGTCCGGATTGGACATCAACAACGCGTTTTCGAGGAGCGTCGCCTCGGTCTGAGCCTGATTTTGCTGGCTAGGATCGTAAGTGCCGATGCTGTCGCCTAGGTTCATGTAGATCGGCGTGTCTTCCGCTGCCCATGCCGGCATGTGCTTGGCGCCGCGAACGCCAGCCGTTGGTGGATAGGGCGATGGAGCATCAACCGGAGCAATCCTATTGTAGCTCTTGCGCCCGCTTGTATCCGTGCTGAAAAACCGGGCGTTGCCCGTCAGCCATACTGCATCACGCTCGGCGGACTGCTGTTCGTTCGCCTCTCCTAGCGTGTTGTCCACCTGTTGAAACAAGAGATTTGTCGGGTCTTCGGACGACCCGGATATCCTGCGGAACGCGCAATAGATGCCGTTTCCCGGAAACCAAAGGGAGGACTTGCCAAGCGCCGCCATGGCATTCCCGGCATCCGCGATAGCCTGCGAATTGTCCGTGCCCAGCACAACGTGCTTGACCAACGCCGTTGCCGCGCCTGTCAGAGCACGGTCGAGTGTGAGCGAAAACGGCGACACATAAGCGTCAACAATGGCGAGCAGTGCCCGTTGGGGATAGGTGTCCGTCGTGTCAGTGTAGGTCGACGTCCCGACCCAATACGTCCGCAGCCCCACCTGGTCTATCCAAAAAGACTTGTCTACATCATCAGCCGAAAAAGCGGGCCAGATGACATTCTGCGTTGAAGCTGACAGAGCGGTTACGGCGGCATCGGCAATTGTGACAGTCGTCCCATCCAGGACGGACACGATCGTTGACACATGATTGCCACCGGCCGTGCCGGCGCCAGCGATAGCGATTGACCGTCCTTCGTCAATCCCGCGTTGGAACGCAACACCATCGTTCTGTGTGATCGCGATAGTGAGCGTCTTGCTACCAGCGCCAATCGTGCAAGCGCCTCGGTAGCGATAGGCGGTGAATGTCGCAGATGCGCTGCTCCACGTCATGTAAAACCATGCCTCAACCCCGTCACCGACCGCACCGGAATTGGCGACGCTATAGGCGTATTCTGGAACGCCTGGGGAGGCATTGGCGTTCGGCGTGAGAAGCTCGCCTAGGATCGTCACATCGCCTTTGAAGCGACCGCTATTCCCGAACAACGTATCCTTGTCGGCTCCAAGAATGATCTCTCTATCTTCATTCCTGACGCACCACTCAAACGGGTTAACGCCCGTGCTGTCCTGGATGGAACTGACGCCGACCGTCGCCTTGGTAGCCGCGACATGGCCAGCGGTTACGGTGCCGGACACGGTCAGCGTCGGAACCGAACCCGTGGTGAACGTGCCAGTCGCACCCGACACCGCGCCGGATGACGTGATCGTTCCCGCGTTGATGACGGTCCCGGCGATGTTGGCAATGGTGGCGGTGCCGGATACCGATACCGTGCCGGTCGCCAGATCGGTGATGGTGCCTTTGGCGAGCGTGACCGTGCCCGCGTTGGCGATAAGCGTGCCCACGGTGCTG
>Ga0208542_1001289_pt1 | contig 10644 bp, 21 predicted proteins | sample DEB08_DNA_3_FD_185495 | JGI IMG/M metagenome (GOLD analysis project Ga0208542, IMG submission 185495) | Aqueous microbial communities from the Delaware River and Bay under freshwater to marine salinity gradient to study organic matter... | ecosystem: Environmental > Aquatic > Marine > Coastal ... | reverse complement strand
CTCGACAACGCCTCAAGTTCCTGCACGACCGCTTCACGGCGATCCTCATCTTGCGCGGCCAACGCGGCTCGTGCCTCGCGAACGGATAAAGGTTTATCGGTCATCGAAATCCACCTTCAGCCGCTCAAGATACAGGATCGCGTCCATCAGTTCTTCCTGCGCGTGGTTGATCCACTCAAGCGTCGGCGCAGGGTTGTCCGCCATCGTGCAACCATAATGCTTGATCCCCTCGCGGGAACGCGCATGGAAGCGATCCGTGACCGCTTGTACGATGGGATCGGCCTCGTGCGGCTTATGTAACGCGGCACGACGCTGACAGTCAGGGCAAGGACAGGTCATGCTACCAACCCCGCTTCGATGCGATAGCTGTGACGCAGCAAGCCAGCAGACACACGCGGGTCGTCGCACTCGCGAGCGGCGGCGCGAACGATTCGCAGCTTCTCCTTGCGCCACGCAAGGTGGGCAGCTTCGGGTGTGTCAAAAAGGCCGATGTATTGCAGTCTGCCGTTTTCCCTGACGCGGGCTTGGAAACCATTCCTCGCTTTGTGCCAAGATGCACCAATGGGCCACTTACCCCGCTGTCCTGCGCTATCAGTAAGCAAGCTGTTAATCTGGCTTGACACAAACACGCACGTTGCGGGCGAATACACCTTGTTCCCCGGCACGATGATGTCCTTGTCCAACTGCTTGCCCTCCCAATCCTGCGTCATCATCCATGCGCGAAACGCCATGAACGAGTGCCATTCCTCGCATACGGTGACACCAATGTAGGTGGGGTTCTTTGCGAAAAAATTCGAGGAGTAGGCGCGTTTTAACATGCCGACCCAAACTAAGTAATACGGACACATGCCCCGCTTCCCGTCTGGGCCAACTGGTTGCACCACATAATCCGCATCATTGACGCCAACGCCGCGAACGAGTTTTGACTTTCTGTAAACCTTACGCATCGCTCACCTCCGGCGCGGGGGTGAGAACCGACACATCAACGACATGCAGAGGCGTGCTTACGCCGGGCAATTGCTGCGATTCGGGTACGACCCAGTACGCGAACGCGATCCAGTGATCGCCACCAACGTGCCACAGCAGCTTCCAGCCGCGTGCGTTGTCTCCATACATAATATCGCCGGGATTCATCATTCTTCTCCTTCGTCTTCGGTTATTTCCCCTACGCCATCGCACACCTCGCATATGCGATACACGGATGCAATGTAGCCTCCGTGAACGTAGTCCGGGCGGGGGTCGTCGTATTCGACGTATTTATCGCCACAACATTCGGGGCATTGGATGGTACGGGTCAAGATGTTTCTCCATTTTCTACGAAAATTTTGTGTGACACCCCCCTACGGTAACGACGGGGGCGGGGGGCCAAGGGGTCGGGTTTGCGCGAACGGGCCAACCGCCGAGCCGTGCGCGAGGGCAAACGTACGTTAACTCATTGCGCGGGCCACGTCCGCGAGGGCCGGAACGCCCGCTCGCCGCGCTAGGCAAGCCCTAGCGTGCGCTTCCGTGGCCTCAATCACTTGTTCAACCGTCACGCCCTGCGCCGCTAGCGCGCGAGCGGCGGCCAATTCGTTTTCCGCCCGGCGCGGTTGTCCGAGCACGCGCTCGACGGCGCGAGCGTAGGCGTGCGCGAGTGAGTGAGCGAGGGGAAGCGAGGCGTCATGTTCCCCCACACCCCCTATATCATTCATGTGCGCGTCGGGCGCTTCCGATGCGGGTGACAGTAACTGCGACGACTGCACCTCTTCCCATAAAGGCAAGGCCATATTTGGCTGGTAGAGCACCTGATAGCGGTTTATCTTGCCAAATTTGGCGTGTTCCATCTGATAGTCTTGCGGACGCAATTTCCGCACATAACCCGCCTTTACCAGCTTTGTGATAGCGCGTGACACGGAAGCGGGATCAACGCCAAGCATTGCGCCAATTGTCTTAACGCCGGGCCAGCACACGCCGTGGCTATTGGTAAACACGCACAACGCCACCAGCACGCGGAAATGCGACTGATGCAACTTCCGATCCAACAGCGCCCGAACCGGTATTACTGACCATTGCCGCTTAATCTCGATTTCCGGCTCAGAATGGGATTTCATCATCTAACTCACTCAATGTTGGGGCGCGTTCCTCGACTGTAGCACCCGGAAACGCCATTTTAGCGCGCGTAACAGCCTTTGCGGTTTCATATGACGCTATGACGTTCGCGACTTCGCAAACGCTCCACACGACCGCCTCAGGGCGTTCTCGCGCTACCTTCGCCGCTTCATGTATGTTCCGCGTGACACATAACACACCGCCGCCCGGTAGCGCCGCTTCCCACACTTCCCCCGTCAATTCCGCATAGCCGTTTTCGCGTGCCGCTTTTTCGAGCGCCGCATATGCGCGGCATGAAATAGGCACAAGCCGCTGCACTTCATCCGCGTCGTGCGTCGCGATTGCTTCATTCAGCCGGTCGCATTGTAACAAGAACCGCTCGCGCAGTTCCGGCGACACAAGCTCAGGCAATCTGTCCACGCCCCACCGCCGCTCATATTCCGCCACAGTCCTGTCATGCTCAATAATTGCGTCCTGTATCTTGCGATACACGCGCTCGTTCACTCCGTTCGCGTTCCGTACGAAGCCGCGTTCCGGTTTTGCGACCCGTCCGCGCGTTTTCTTTTTCGCCTCAACCATGAATAACCCCTTTTCTGTTTTTTCCCGCTCGGTCGGTCGGTCGGGGTTGCGCCCCTTATAGGGGCGCGACCACGCGACCGCGACCGCGACCAGTAGCCGTTTGAGCCCGACCTAACCCCGACCGCAATGCGACCTGTAATGTTTTCAACCACTTATGCGCCGACCAAACCCCGACCATGCCCGACCACGTAAACTACACCGAAAACAGTGTAATACGACCACTTTCGGACCTGTAATGTTTTCAATGGGTTACAGACGCCCCGCATAAGTAGCATTTTGCGCCCTTTCGACGCCACAAGTTCGCTCATTGGTTGCACTATTCCACCCCGTTTTGATTTTTTTAAGCGTTTGCCCTTGCGCATTGATGCTATCAGCATTATATCAGCATTGTATCACAACGCTACACCATGGAGAACCTAAACATGACACCCGCACAGAAAGATTTTCTCGACAACCTCACCGCCGAGCGCGCGCAGAAGTTAATTGCGAAGTTCGACTTTGACCCAGCCGTTGCCGACGCAAAGAGCGCGGACGCATTTCACGCCTTTCGCGTTTGCTGGGAATTTCTTAATCCCGGCGAATATATCCAGCGCCATGATGCGCCGGGCGGCGTGAATTATCGTTTTATTGGTATCTAACAGGGAACAAACACATGACCGCAATCAATAAACAAGTGAAACAAGCCGTCCGCGACAAATACGCATGGCCGGGCGGCTATCCACTTTTCATTATCACGTCGGACTGCGCGGCGCTTTGCATTGATTGCGTGCGCGATAATTGGCGCGGCGTTGCGCATAGCGTAGTGACGGGGTGTCACGACGGCTGGAACGCGACCGGCGCTGCAATCAATTGGGAAGACGCGGACCTTACGTGCGACCATTGCGGCGAAAACATAGAAGCCGCTTAGTCTGAATAACCCACCCAACCACGGAGAACCTAAACATGATAAACGACGCAATCTTGAACGACATGGCCGCTGATTATGCGGAAGAAATACTCCGCGAGGTGCGCGAGCATGGCGGCGAGGCGTATGACCTCGCACACCAATACGCGGACAGGTCGCAATGGGTGATTTACTACAGCAAGGCGCACCAGCTTTGCCAGAATTGCGACACGCAAATAGGCGAGGAAGCTGTTTCCGATTGCGGCGAGCCGGAAGGCGGCTGGTCATATGACGGGTTCGCCTGCGCAATCGCATATCACGAGATGTGCGGCCGTATCTTGTGCGCCATTGAGGCACAACAGAACGCGGAGGCGGCATAATGTATCCCACAACACGCTTTGTTTATTCGTGGCATGCGACCCGCGAGCGCGCGGAACATGCGCTCGAGAACTACTTTGCGGCGGGCGAGGTAAGCCCCGGCGAACGCCCGGCCATTATCAAAAAGGGCGCGCATTGGGGCGTTGAACTCGACGGTTAGATTGCGAGAACTTGAGCCGCTTGCGGGCGGCTCAATCTCGCGCAATCTCGCGCGATAACACGGAGAAACACGATGAAACCGTACAACTGCAAGCCCGGTTCCGCATGGCACGACTGGCAATGTGAGGCCGCGCAATGGGTAGCTGATAACCCCAACGCAACGGCGGAAGAAATCAACCGCGCCGCCGATAAGTTCGGAAGCGACTTTGTGGGGCTTGGCAATCCCAGCGCCGCCTATGGTGCGCGCCGTCGCGCATTTATTGAGGGCGCGACCAATGCTTAACCCGATACCCGCACACGGCCCGGACGGTCGCGGCGCATACGTTGTCACATGGAACGATGAAACGCGCCCATATTCTGAAAGGTTTTATTTTCAGGACGCGGCACGCGAGTTCGCCCGATTGCTACCTAAAACCGCGCGAAATGTTTACATTGAACGCGGCCAACTAGGCGAGGGATACCCGCGCCCGCGCGATTGGGATGAGCGCCATGCTTAAACGCGCCCTACACTTCGCCGCCGTCACGCTTTGTTGGCTTGGCTTATTCGCCCTCGCCCTCGCGTACCTTGTGGCTTTCGGGTGACGGCCACGCCTTCCCGCCTTCCACGATAACAAGCCCGCGCTTTTGCAGCACGTTACGCGCCGCCGCGCGGGCTTGTTTCGTTTCATCCGCACAATCGCGCGTGTGCGCGGCATGCCATGCCGTAACCGTAACCGCGCCGTACTGGTCCATGCTATCCATGCTTAAATTACGCAAGCAACGTAACGCAAGATATTGCGCCGGGGTTAGCGCGTCGCGCGCCTTGGGCGCGTCCTGCACGCGCTCTAGCACAATCGATGTATCACCTATCAGCGCGCGTTGCGACATGCGGAAGCGCAAGGGCTCGACTTGCTCGCCGTCCTTTTGTTTCTCGATTGCGAGTGACAGGAAACCATGCTCTTGCGCCGCCTTTAATGAGGTATCAACCGCGCCCAATAGCGCCGTGGAACCGCGCATACCACGCGCCGCGTCTTTGCCCGCATGGTGTATGCCTAGCAGAGCGCCGCCGCAGTGCCGCTTTACAGCGTCACACGCGGCGACGAACGTACCCATACTGTCCGCGCTGTTTTCCTCGTGGCCTAACAACGCACGCGCAACCGTGTCCACAACCACAAGCGCGACACGCTCGCCGCGCGCGCTTATCGTTTGCATAAGCCGCTCGACTTCGCCTTGTTCCGCGAACGCGACCGCCTGCCCTAGCAGGTACAGCGGCGCGTCGCCATGCCAGCCGCGCGCCGCTTCCAATGCTTTGACGCGCTTGCCGATACCGCCGACGCCTTCGCCCGCAATGTATATCGCCGCGCCTTGCTCGACCGCTAACCCGTGGAACGGTTGGCCACGCGCAACGCAAGCCGCAAGCTCCAGCGCCGCAAACGATTTACCCGCGCCCGGCGGGCCGTACAACACACCCAACCCCGTACGTGTTAGTAGGTTCTCTACCAACCATTCGACCGGCGGCATGGCGCGCAATTCGGCCAGCGTGAGCAGGGGGAATGGAGCAAAATCGTCGCGAACGCCCTCACTGGACAGAGGCGTTTCATCTTCATTTTCGTCCTCGCCTTCATAGATATGGCTAGGATTTTGTTCTGAAATTTCTGATTTTTTCTCCGGCGCGGTTTCGATTACAGGCGCGACCTTGCACGCCTGCTTGAGCGCCATCAAATCGCGACCCATCGCAAACCAATCCGCAACATCGCCCTTTGCGGGTAGCCCTTGCAGTTCGACGCGCTTGATCTCCTTCGCGACGGGGAATAGCTGCTCGATCACGAGGTCCGCGTGCCGCGCGCCCGGTTCATCGTTGTCGGGCAGCACGATCACACGCCTGTCCGCGAAGAATTGGTTCAACGGTTCGCGCCACTTGCCCGCGCCGCCGTGCGAGGTGGTAGCTACCAACCCGTGCTTCGCGAGAATGTCAGCGCACTTCTCGCCCTCGACTACGAATACCGGCGCTTCTGGATTAGCGAGCAGGTCGGGCAGTCGGTACGGAAGCGGCTCGACCCCTTCCATCTTGTACACCCAATCGTCACCATTTGGTCGGCGCTGCAAAAACCTACGCGGCTCGTAACGCAAAACTTGGTATCGGAGTTCCCCGTCTGCGTCGAAATAATCATAGACTTTCGAGAGCCATTCGCGGGGGCGTAGTTTCTCTGCTTGCGGGCCAGCGATTCCAAACTTGCGCTGCAACACCTGCGAGACGCTGCTAAGACTCGCGCCTTCACTCCGCTTAACCAGATCGACAACGCCGCCTCCTTCATTCTTTTCAAAATCAAACCACGTTCCCTTACGCATATCGACGCTGCGGCCACCCTTGTTGCCCCACCGCCATTCGCTGCCGCGCTTCGCGTCAGGCTCGCCCCAGTAATGGGTGACGACCTGCTCCATGTAACTTGCAATGTTATCTGTCATGTTTCTGTCCCTGAAAAAGGCGGGCAGCATATAGCCGCCCGCCCTTCATTGTCAAAACAGGTCGTCTTCGCCAGCCTGCTCTGCGGCAGGTTCCGGCTCCACGGTGACGCCAGCACTCATCTCGCTGGGGCGATCCACCCACGACACGATCTTCCAGTTCGGCACCTTGGTGCGCTTTTCACCCTGCGGCGTTTCAAACCTTATAGTTTCCGTGCTTTCGATCTCGACCACCGGCAGCTTGCCAGCGTTCGCGCCACGCTCTGCCTCGAACTGATTATGCAACTCATTCATTTTGCGCAGCACGGTCTTTGCGCTGTGCGAGAACTCACGCAGCCCCATCTCCTTGTTGTAGACGCGCAACCGGAAAGAGTCCTTGTGTTCAGCGGACGGGCGCTCCGGCATCACCTCTCCAACTCGCACCATGCGAAAATCAGGCGCTTCACCGCGCTTGATCCTGCTATAGCCCACCTCGATTGCGTCGAGGTCAGCGACGAACTTAACGGGGAACGAAACTTCTTCCTCGTTCTGAATCCATGAGCCGGACATATCCTGCTCGCGATCCACGCGAACCATGTCGCCAGTATTGGCATCAAATTTTACGATGGGGATGATGTCGCCCGACGGCTTGCTTTCAGTTGGAAATCCTAGTCCCATTACCTTTTCCTTTTCGTTGAATCACGCTCAAACCATTTTGAACGCTTCGATTGGGAAGTGTGCGACCGGCTCGACATCATCGTCATCGCCCCGGTCCCAACGCCCTCCCATTGTTACCTCGAACGGTGTTGCAAAATTGCACCAGTACAAACCGTCGAGGTACTGCACCAGCAGAACGGATCGCGTCTCGCTCACCTCTGCCAACTGCCTCGCAGCCATGACCTTGCCCAGCGAAATTATCAACGTCGGGTAGGAATCATGGCGATTGTTTCGTGTCTTCACCTCTGCAAACCCGCGCAGCTTGCCATCGCGGAACATGGCGAAGTCCAGCCGATAAGAAATCGGTAGCTTCCGCAGTTCGATTCCGCGTTGCGCCATGCGCTCCGCAACCTTGCTCTCGTTTACAAGGTCGCGTGGTCGTTCATATCTGGGTCGCACAGTAGTTCCCTCGTCACCATGCAGAAGGTCGCGAAGTCTAGCTCCACCTTCCACTTCCAGTCATATCCCCCAGTTCCCTCGCACATCTTTTCAAACGCGGCGATAGGAATCACACACCTTACAGGCGCGCGATCAAATTTGTAAATCAGGCACGGCAATAGATTGAAGTTGCAAGCCGCCGTGCAGGCTTGCTCCCACCACTCGTCCTTCGCTTGCTTGCCAGCAGCGTAACGCTTGCACTCAATGACGAACGGCCAGTTGTCGCACTCGACCGGGCGCAGATCGCCCAGTTCTTTCTGGCGATACTGCTCGATCTCGCGCACGAACTTGATGCCCAACTCGTCGAGCAACATCGACGCGACCTCGCGCTCAAACGACGCACCCTTCGCTCTGCCGTTGACCATCAGCCCTTGGCCGCGTCGATCATCCGGTCAATACCGCTTCGCGTTTCCTGCGTCTCCGCAAGACGCGCCAGCGCGAGATGCAGTATCTCGTCAGCCAATGCAGACATGCTTCGGTGCGCACTTTTTTCTACAGCGTCGCGCAACATCTGGTGTGTCTCTGTGCGGAGACGCAACATGCAGGGTTTGTACTCGCTCATCACAAATTTCCTTGCCGTTTGCCCTTGCGGGCTGTGCTTTCGTTTCTATATAACACTGATAGCAACGCATCTGCAAGGAGGGAAACACCATGACAAACCGCAACACCGGGGACCGCAACACCGGCCCTGCGTCGCAAGAGCATCAGAGAGGTTTCCGCCGCCATACGCGCCAGAGACACGGAGGGGGAGTGGCAATGAAAAAGGCAATCGTGCCGGTAGAGGCGACTGAGGAAATGCATGACGCGGCGTTCGTTGACGAGAACGGTGCCGCAGAATCCAATCCGTACATGCCAGACGCTTACAAGCGAATGCTCTCCACCCGCCCTCCTGTGTCTGAGGAAGTGGTGGAGCGATGCGCTCGCGAGGCGTGGCTTGCAGAATGTGATGCGCTTGGTGTTGAACCGCAGGATGATGCAAGGGGCTACAAGGTGCGCGTAGGTGTCTACCAAGCAATGACTCGCGCCATCATCAAGGAACTGAACAATGGCTGAACTCACCGCACTCAAAGACCTCGAAGCCTTGCTTGTCGGCCCCGTCCACGCAACCAGCCACCACCGACACAGGGACATGAGTAGAGGAGAAGAAGAGGGAATTTCCGAGATCAATGTGGGCCATTGGATGGGACTACGGGACTGAAGGAAGGTTTAGACATGAGCAATTTTGCAAAGATCACTGAACACGACAAGTACGTTCTGTATCTCCGCGTCTCGACGGACAAGCAGGGTAAGTCTCGCCTTGGCCTCGAAGCGCAGCAGACGATGGCCGCGCCATACATGGATCGCGTCATCGCGACTTACACCGAAGTCGAGAGCGGCAAGAAGGATGACCGCCCTGAACTCGATAAGGCGCTCGCACACTGCAAGCGTGAGGGCGCTGCGATCCTGATCGCGAAGCTGGACCGCCTGTCGCGTAGCGTGTCGTTCCTTTTTCGCTTGCGCGACAGTGGCGTAGAGATTGTCGCCGCTGACATGCCGGGCATGGGCACACTTGAGTTCGGCATCCGCGCTGTGTTCGCGCAGCACGAGCGGGAGGAGATTAGTCGGCGCACAAAAGCTGCGCTGGCTGAGAAGAAGGCGCGGGGCGTAAAGCTAGGTTGCCCCACGCCACGCAAGGGTGGAGCCGCTACGTCCGCCACGATCAAAAAGAAGATGGAGACAGTGTGTGCGCGGGCGTTACCGCTTGCACAGAAACTCCGCGCTCACGGCGAAAGCTATCGCGCTATCGCCGCAACCCTGAACGAAACCGGCATCCCTGCCTATGGTAAGCAGTGGCATGACACGGGCGTTCGTAACATGCTGGAGAACTACGCATGACTACGTTTCAAAAAATGCTGGCGATGCACATCATCAACGCCACACCACCGTCGCGCCATTACGTCGCCGCGCCTTGGGGCGGGCTTGCAATGGCCGCGACCATCGCTTTCGTAATCGGCTTTATCCTCGGAGACCTTATCTAATGGTTGGCAAACTTACACCGGACGACATCGCAACCGCATCCACGCTGCCCGCGATCATGGGCATGTCTCGCTACAAGACGCCCAACGATGCGTTGCGTGATGCCATCGAAGCAATGGAAGGCACGCGCGAGGACACATGGACCGGCAATGAAGCAACGCGCTGGGGTGATCGGCTCGAAGGCACGATCATTACAGAGGCAGCGGATCGCCTTGGCTTGAAGGACTTGTGCCTTGAGTTCCCCAAAGCCTTCTTCCATGACAGCCTGCCGTTGGCCTGCTCACTCGATGGCTCTGCCGTAGGTGATGGCGTCATTACGACCAGCGTTGAGCGCGGTATCTACTGCATGAACGCCGACCGCATTGACCTGAGCGGCACGGGCATCATCGAGAGCAAGCTAACATCTGCTGCGCCCGAAGATGTGCCACCGCCCTTCCGTGGCCCGTGGCAGCTACAGGCACAGATGATGTGTACCGGGCACAAGTGGGGCGTCGTCGCCACATTCTACCGTGCCATTGAACTGCGCTTGTTCGTGTATCAGTCAGACGAGGTAATGCAGAAGCGCATCACCGCAGCCGTGCATGAGTTTGAAGATCGCAAGCGCAATCGCGATTGGTATCCCGTCGCGTCCAGCGATGATGCAGACCGTGCCTATGCGCGTGTCGATGACGGTGCGCCGGACATTGACTTGTCCTCATTCCCTGATGGCGACCGTATGTTGGCTGAGTTGGTTGAGGCCAAGGAAGCCAAAGCCGCAGCGGAGGCGCGCATTGATGACGCGCAAGCCGCGATCAAGGAGATCATGGGTAGCCATGAGGGCGCACGCGGTCTTGTCGGGAACAACGCTTACCGCGTCATCTGGCCGGAGCGTAACTACAAGGCGCAGCCGGAGAAGGTCGTGCCTGCGAAGGAAGCCTATACCAAACGCGCATCCACGCTAACGGTGCGTGCGCTTGATTAGGTAG
>Ga0208542_1001288_pt1 | contig 10644 bp, 15 predicted proteins | sample DEB08_DNA_3_FD_185495 | JGI IMG/M metagenome (GOLD analysis project Ga0208542, IMG submission 185495) | Aqueous microbial communities from the Delaware River and Bay under freshwater to marine salinity gradient to study organic matter... | ecosystem: Environmental > Aquatic > Marine > Coastal ... | reverse complement strand
CGGACGCTAACGCGTGCCAGTCAACGTTTGCTCGGCAAACACCGGCCGGAGTCCTCGTGTACAGGGGTAGATCGTGGGTCATGTAATCCTCGACAGTAGACCAGCGCCGACGCGCCGCGCGGGAAAATTCCCAGTCAATTCGATAACACTCGGCGGACAGGGTAAGGCCTTCTTTGCCCGCGTTCCAAACGGCTCTTGTGTCGGCGTTCATGAACGCGCCCCCCATTCCCGGACAACCTCGTTCAAGTCCGCGTTGGCGTCAAACAAGCCACTCCCCACCGTTTGGAGCGTCTCCGACAAGTCAATCGCCGACAACGCTTGATCGGTATCGGGATCGGAGTAGTCGATCGCGGCGTTCTCTAGCTCTGCCAATGTGGCGTGTAGGGCGTTGTAGGCGTTGATCAAATCCGCAAGTTGGTACTGTGCCGTTTGGGCGATGTAGTAGGGAGATCGTGTGTTCATGTCTTTCCTTGTGTGTGTGTGTTTGTTTGGACGCTAGGCGGTCCGCTAGGAACCCGATCGGAATCGGGCGCCCGCGCACGGTCTAGCGTTATTGATTCAGGGCGAGCGTTCGCAGCGGAGACGATCCCGAGATCGAACGGTCTATCCACCACGAAACCCCAAACCTTTTAGGTCCACAGCTTTTCTCCCAGGCCTCTACATCGATGTAGGCGCGCCCCCCGATCAGTACCTCGAAAGGTTCGCTGGCGGCGAGTAGGTTTAAAGGCATTTTAGAAATCGGGATCAACATGTCTCTTTGTGTGTTTGTGTTTGTTTGGACGTTAGGCGGTCCGCTAGGGCCTAGAGGCCTTGATCTAGGGCAAGCTCTAGCACTGAAGCAACGGCGTTAGCTCCGCAACATTCACACCAGTTGTCAACGGCATCTGGCTCATGGGGGTAAGTGACCTCGCCGCACTCACGACAGACGCCATCCATAACGGAGTCAAGCAAATCGGCGGTGGTGTAGATGTTTCCTGCGATCTCGTAAGTTTCCATATCAGCATCCTCTCTTAGTGTGTTTGTGTTTGTTTGGACGCTAGGCGGTCCGCTAGGAGCCCGATCGGAATCGGGCGCCCGCGCACGGTCTAGCGCCCCCCATAGGCACGGATCCGTTCGTCCAGTGGTTTAGAGAGTCGAGACAGGGCGGCATAGTCAGCAAGTGTCATGTTTCATCCTGGGGTTTGTGTGCCCGGTAGTGAGCAAAGCGCGTGCCGGAATCGAACCGGCGGAGAGTCTAGTGGTTAACGATAACGATCGACTTCCGACGGTCCGACGGTCCTCTAGATCCGTCGCATAGGTTGCATTTTTCGCACGTAGTTCGGGCGCCCGCCTCTTTAGATGCAGGACAAAGGATTTCGTTAGCTGTTAGATCTTCCGCGTTCTTAGTGACGCGAAACGTTCGAAAACCTAGGATGTGGGCCTGTGTGGCCTCTTGCGTCGTGTGGACGCTGGCCATTACTTGCGTGGCCAGTTCGGGGCTGCGCCGCCACTGGTGAGTGTAGCCAGTACCAGGCCGATCGGCGAGATTATCCCACACGTAGGCAGGAACGGCCGCAGGGTCCCCGTAGGAACCACGCCGCACTCGACGCCCAGCAACTAAGGCACGTACGGTCTCTGGCGACGATACAGGAAGGCCTCGGTTCGCTTTCCAGGTAGACAGCGGAGCTTGAAACGTTTTCACATAGCAAGGCCGATCGGAGACTTCACCCTTGACGAAAAGTGCCGGCCTAAGCGGACAATTACCGCACACACTAGCGTCGCTGCCGTCCTTGACGGCGTGATGGGGCGCCTTGTCCAAACGAAGGATCCAAGTCTGAAGCAAGTCACCGGTCTTAGTGTTCGCGCTAGACTTAGCAATGCCCGTGAGGAGCACCATAATAGGCGCCCCGTCTAGCTTGCTGGGACCTTCCCAGATCTTGATCGTGTTAGCTTTCATTGTCTCATCCTGTGTGTTTGGAGCGGCGTCCTTGCCACTGAAGGGATCATAAACCCTGGAGATCGTAGGTCAAGATCCTTTTTACCCTTGATCGATCTTTTCTGGCGTGCCCCTGATTCGGCCGCTGAGCACCTAGGTCCGCCGAGCCTGGGTCCGGTGCTCGCGTGGCGGCCGGACAAGCGAGAGGGGCACATGAGGACGTGGATCGGGCGGCCGAGAGAGGGGAGGGGCGATCTTTTCGGAGGCGGGTGCCTAGGGTGGTGCGGTAGTGCCCGTGAGATACCAAGACCAAAAATAGGCTTCGGGTTTTTCAATCCGGCCAAACAGACAAACAACCACCCTGCCAAAAAAATACCAGGACCAGTTTTAGGCTTCCAAGCCTTGACAAACCAATCATTGCGGAGTAGGGAAGTTTGGTCATCCTGTCGGTTCAAATCCGACCTCCACTACTAGAGTCAAATGGCCACAGTCATAGACATCGACCCGGACTTCTTTCACCTGCTCGGACGTCCGGTGAAAACAATCTTCGGGTGTGGGCTCATCTCCAACGCCTGGGGAACCAAGGGCAAACTGGACTCCGTAGTCGTTGTCCTGGATGACGAAGAACACTGGGTCGCAGCACCTGCCGAGGACATCGAGTTCCTGGCCATGCACTAACACTTATGGGGTCGCGCACAAATGCCGGCCCAACCTTGACCGAACACACGAGGCACCGTGGAAGACGACAATCTGCCAGAGGCGATGCCCACCACGCTACCCCCTCCGCTGAAGAAGAAGGGTAGAGACCGGTTCACCAATCACCGAGGGCACAAGCTACCGAGCGCGAACTACGCACCGGAAAGCTGCCCTGACCCCGAGAAGGCATGGAGGGCAATTACTCTGCTGTCCTCGGGCAAGACGAAGAAGGACACCTGCATCGCGGTCGGCATCTGCTACTCCACGCTCCGCCGCTGGGAAAAGAGTGATTGGTGGGATGAGATGCACGTGGACGTCGTACGGACCATGTACGGCGACCTCAAAGCCGCCGCACTGACCGCTGCCCACGCCCTCCTCAACGCGAAGGACGGCCCCACGGTGCGTTTCATTCTCGAACGCCTTGACCCGCAGTCATTCGGCCCCCCGAAGATTCAAGCGGAGATCCGGGCCGAGAACCGAACACACATCGAAGTAGAGGGTGATGTCAAACACACCCACAAGCACATCGCTTCAGAGCAGACGGCGAACGAAATCGCGTCACTGCTCCAGGGCATGGATGCCTTCAAACACGTTACCTTGGAAGACGACGAATGTACAAAGACCGATACCGAGTAGCTCCCATCGTCCGTGCGGTCGAGTACCACATGGACGACAACTCGACGCAGACCACGATCGTCTCTCCGAGCACGTTCTACAAAGCCGACGGGTCGACGTCCGAAGGAGCCCTCAACAAAGGAGGGTTCACTCTATCGAGCAACCGGGCCACGTACAGCGGACCTCCGACGTACTTCAAGGTCGACGCCATCGCAGCCATGACGGGCGGAAGTAACAAGGTAGTCGCTCTCCGAGTCGCCTTGAACGGGACCACGATCTCTTCGTCCCAGAGCCGGACCACGACCACGTCGGGGCGATCAGAGAACGCCCACGCGCAGACTTACGTCTATCTTACCTCTGGCGATTACGTCGAGGCATACATCGCAAACACCACGGATACGACGAATATCACGGTGAAGGACCTATCAGTCACCGTCGAGGCAGTCAAATGACCAGTATCCTCAACAAACTAGCCGCGGCGTTCAGCGCACTCGGCCTCGGAGCACTCGCAGCCGACCTCACGGGTATGGCCGACGTGCCGGACAGCGCAGGGGCCCAGGTGGTGTACGTCCTCGCGATCTTGGGAGGCCTAGCTTGGCGAACGCTCCCGGACCAGGACGACACCCCCGGCCCCGATGTCCTGCAAGCCGGAGGCAAGATGGACTTCCGAGCCTGGTTCCGTAACATCGTCAGCGCCCTCCGCCCGGCCTCCACGGGAGCCGGCTCGATGTGCCTCCTGATCTTGCTGACTGGGTGCGGAGGGGCACAGACCCCCACGGACCTGCTGAAGTGGTCCAGTCGGACCTGCATGCCGGCCGAGTCAGACAACTGCTTGGTCATCCAAGGGGCAGGGTCACAGATCCGAGTCCTGCAGAAGCCTGACGTCAGCATGTCCAGTGAGCTCTGGGCGGCTTTCCCTGGCGTAACGGCTCGTGGCGCGGCGACGCTGGACCCTGTGACGAACCAAGTTGAGGCGGAAGGTTGCGTGGCAGTGCTGCTCTGGGAAGAGTGTGCATCTACCGAGTAGCCTCTAGGTACGCACTCGCCACCCTAATCTTGGTCAAAGTAACCGCAACAACAAGTGGTTCCATATGCTAACCGTTTTGCAACACATCACGGCGATTGCAGGGGTCTCCTGCGTCGCTCTTTCGACGTATCTGGCGGGCCGCTTCCACGGATCGGGACACCCACTCGGTTCCGCGTTATCGATCATGCTCCTAGGCGAAGCGACGATGGGGCTGTTCACTGTTCTATTCTCTTTCCTGACTGCGGTCGGCTACTCGTGGGACGCCAACCCACTGGTTCAAATGTTGATGCGCTGGGCCATCTTCGCTGCTGCCAGCGGCACGAGCCTGCACCTTGCGTGGCACGTCCATAAGATCCAGGGTGAGAACGAGAAGGGAGAGCGTTGATGTTCATCGCCGACGTTATGGCCGTCCCTCCCGCCCTCGAATGGGGGCAGTTCGGGCTCGCTGGCCTGACCATCGGCGCTCTCTTTTGGCTCGTGTGGCACCTCGGGAAGAGGTACGACGCACAGGCCAAACTCCACCGTGACGAGCGGAAAGAGTGGCGCGATGACGCAAACGCGAGGCACGCTGATATGGCGCGTGCGCTCGACGGGCTGACGGACGCAATCCGAGACGGAGGATCGAGGCGTCGACGCTCGACTGTCGACGGGCTCCAGCTGCTCCGAGGCCGAGTCGAAGAGCTTGAGGAAGAGAGATTCAACCTAGCGAAGGAACTCTGATGATGAGCATGCGAGACAAGATAGCCCTAGCCCTGGTCCTCCTCGGCGTGCTGTTTGCTTGCATGTTTTTCAAACCGGATGACGTCCAGTGAAGAGTACCCTGTTGCAAATCGCCCTGTCCATCCCCTTCTGGATACGAGCAATACGTGCAAGACGCCGTAGCAAATATGAGGTTCCGGGAGCTAATGACGCCCCGGACGAACGAGTACCTTACTCGTCTGCAGCCGAACCACCCGAAGCAGAGCGTCGGGATGCTCCTGCCTCACAAGGAGGTCCTCTTCGGAGGCGCCGCAGGCGGAGGCAAGAGCGATTGGCTGCTGAGAAGCGCGCTTCAGTACGTTGACGTCCCTGGGTACGCTGCCCTGATTCTCCGGTCCACCGTGGCGAGCCTTTCGCTAGCAGGCGGTCTCATCCCTCGCTCCCAAGAGTGGCTGGCCGGCACCGGAGCCAAGTGGAACGCTCAGCAGAAGACGTGGTACTTCCCATCAGGCGCCACACTAACCTTCGGGTTCTTGTCGTCCTCCCAGGATAGGTACAAGTACGCGTCGTCGGAGTTCCAGTTCATCGGGTTCGAGGAGCTTACGGAGTTCCCGAGAGAAGAGGACTATACGTTCATGTTCTCTCGACTGCGTGGCCCTATCGGCAGTCCTGTACCCTTGAGGATGCGAGCCACGACCAACCCGGTCGGTGTAGGTTTCGCCTGGGTCAAACAGCGCTTTGTCCCTGGTGGCGCGCCAATCAACACGCCCGAGCGCTTCTTCCTGCCGTCTAGCCTCGACGACAACCCATCCATCGACACAGCTGAGTACGAGTCCGGCCTCAAGAACCTAGGCTCGGAGATGTACCGAAAGCTCAGAGAGGGTGATTGGTCGGACATGGAAGCAGGTGAGTACTTCCCCCGCTCCGTAGCTGAGATCATCGAACCTCACGAGTTGCCCAAGAACCTCTTGCTGGAGGTCCGGGCCTGGGACCTCGCTGGAACCAAACCCTCCGCAACCAATCCTGATCCCGACTGGTCAGTCGGAATTCGACTGGCACGCACAAACGCAAAGTCTGACGTTACCTTTGTGCGTCACGTCAAGCGGTTCAGGGAGTCGCCGGACATCACCGAGCAGACCCTGTTCAACACGGCGCGCGAGGACGGCAAGCGTTGCTACATCCGATCCGAGCAGGAGCCAGGACAGGCAGGTAAGGCCCAAATCTCTCACTTCGCCAAGGCCCTTCGACGCTACTCTTACGACGGCATCAGGGTCTCGGGCAAGAAGGAGCTTCGGGCCGGGCCCGCCTCCGCTGCGTGGCGAGAGGGCCGAATCATCCTGGTCGACGACGGCACAGGCTGGCTGAGTCCCTTTCTAGACGAGCTAGACTTCTTTCCATACGGGCTCCACGACGATCAAGTCGATGCCCTCTCACTAGGCTTCAACTTCCTAACGGACGCGAGGCCGAAATACTCCGGGCCCCGTTTCGGCCCCCGCCTAGGCTAGAACGCCACCCACACCCAAGAGAGCCCATAATGATGAGCCCCATTTACCTTGACGCCCAGTCCGCGGACCAGACCTCGACGGACGCAGAGGCGGATATCGCTGAGACGGAAGTCAATCTTCCCGAAGGCTACCTCCCGACCCTCCGAGCCCTAAACACGGGAGGCTCCAACGCCGTCGACGTCACGCCATACGTCAAATTCCGACGAGAGAACGCGGCGGGTAACGTCGAGCTTTCGGACTGGGTCCAGATTGCTGCACCTACTGAGCTTTCGGCCGGGGAAGAAAGCCTCTTCGAGTTCGAGGACTACGCTCCCCTGTGCGGCGCCATCAAGCTCACGGTAGCCTCTGCCGTGGGAGGAAGTCACTCAGACGTGGCGGTGTCCGGCTTGCTTCGGCCCCTGTCGATGCTGGAGCCCCGATATCGGGTCGAGGACGACGCCTTCTCAGGGGTCTACTTCGACGCCCAGAGCGCGGCGCAGGCATCCACCAATGACTTCGTCGACATCGCAGAGTCGGAGATTGCTATCCCTGCCCGGTCCCGAGGCATGGCGGTCCTGCTTAACTCGGGATCTGACGACGTGACTGTTCAAATGCAGGCCCAGTACATCGCGGGTAATACCCCGACTGGCTGGATCGACGTCCCGACCAACAGCGCAATCGTGCTGGGGGCAGGAGTCGCTCAGGTGTTTGACGCCGACGTAATGTGCCCCTCGGCCTCCCGAATCAAGTTCCAGATTGAGTCGACGGTCGACGATACCCCCGGAGACATCCTAGCCTGGGGAGCGGCCTTCAACCGAGCGTACCTGAAAGAGACGCTGAGCGGCGCCTACGACCCGACCTCCTAGCGAGGATGCCAGATAGCTCAAACGGAAGAGCACCGGCCCGATAAGCTGGTGGTTGCGGGTTCGATTCCCGCTCTGGCAATTGATTCAAACTACTCCCGAGGTCAAGAATGGCTCAGGAAATCGTGCCGCCCGAGGCATCTGACATCCTGCCTCCGGGCATCTACTTCTCAACAGGCTCCGAGTACTCTCAGAGCCGAGAGGAAGAGATCACCATCGCTACCAGAGAGCGCCCGAAGGCCTACTGTAGCGAGTGGTACTCTGCCCTGTTCGACCAGTGGGAGTTCTTCCGACAGTCGTATGAGGGAGGCCCGGAGTTCCTGTTCAAGCATCTGTGGAGACACCCGCAGGAGAGACAGAAGGGGTATGATCGACGTCTGGAAAGAGCGGTTCACCTGAACCACATCCGAGTCGTCGTCGACACGTACTCAGCCAGCTTGTACCGCAAGCCCTGGCGACGGGACGTAGAGGAACTACCTGACCTGGAGCGCAAGACGCTTGAGGACCTCTGGGCAGATGTAGATCGGCTCGGGACACCCATGCAGGAATTCTCTCAACGAGTCTTCCGCAGAGGCCTCATCTTTGGCGTCCAGGCCGTGGTCGTTGACCGCTGGGACGGACAGGGCGGGCCCTTCGCCTCCATGGCGGAGCAAGAGCAATCAGGCATGCGCCCTTATGCCTACCGACTCGACCCCACTGACATCATCGACTGGAAACAGGACGAGAGGGGTGAGTTCGACTGGGTCATGGTCCGAGAGTACCACGCCGTCTCCCGAGAGTTCTACCAGAGGGCCACAGGGCCTGAAGAGTTGTTCCGGCGCTGGACCAAGACCGGATGGGAACTCTACCGAGTGACCCAGAAGGACCCTGAGAAAAACACCAAGGAAGAGGAGATTGAGTACATCTACACGCTCCTGGCCGAGGGCCAGCACCCGTGTGGAAAAGTACCCATCGTCTTCACGTACGTCGGTGAGCAGGTCGAGCACCTCCCGGTGGCCGAGTCGCTCATCCGGGACCTCGCTCCCCTGGTCCGACAGCTGACGAACAAACTGTCCCTGATTGACGAGCAGATTTACCAGCAGGTGTTCAACATCCTGGTGGCTCCGCCGTCAACGTACGAGGCCCTAGGTAAGGTCGACTGGTCAGTGGCCGGAGTCCTCCCTCTCGACGAGGGCGAGGAGCCACCATTCTACTTGGCGCCCAAGGCCTCGGCCGTAGAGACCATCCGCAAGGAGGTCCAAGAACTGGAGATGTCCATCCGCTTCCTCTCTGGCCTCGGCCGGATGAACGAAGGGTCTCGGGCATATGTCAGCGGCTCGTCGCTGGCGTTCCAAACAATCGACAAACGAGCCCTTCTTGAGTCCTTGGGGCGCTCGATGGGTGAGGCCGAGCAGCAGATCAGCCGACTGGCCCTTCTTTGGATGGGTCAAGACTCTACTTACGCGCCGCTTCCTGGCTTCATTGTTGACCTTGAGCCGGGCGAGATCGAGAAGGTCCTTACGGACGGTCTCCGAGTCATCGCCATGGGCATTCCGCTTGATTCGGAAGCCGCTCTTGAGAACATGATCCAAGCGGTCCATGCACACTTCGCAGGCAAGGTGACGCCTACTCGCTTGAAGGAACTGAAGAAGGACCTTCGAGAGAAGTGGGAAGCGATGCCCAAGGCCGTCCCCGAGGCGGCAGAGGGACAGACCGGCGCGAACGTGTTTGCCCAAGTGCCCATTCAAAACCCCGACCCTGCATAGGGTCGTCTTAAACGGCCGGTACCCCTCCTGACGACCACGGCCACGTCACACTCTACTGCTCTCGCCGCTAGGCTACTCCGGCCGGCTTGAGACAGGCATCCAAACCGGAGGTTCGATATGTTTCGATTCAACCAGCACACATTCCAAGACGAAAACGACGGCGAAGGCAACCAGTCAGGCGGAGGTCAAGCAGACCCATCGCCCGCCGCTGCCCCACCCGCAAACACCGGCCTTACCCAGGCCCAGGTAGACGCTATCGTCAAGGACCGAGTGACTCGGGAAAAGAACCGAGTCAGCCAGACCCTAGCAGGTCTCGGGATTGAAGGAGGCCTTGAAGGTCTTCAGCAGACGTATGCAGAGAAGCAGCGCGAGGCAGCGGAAGCTGCCAAAGCCAAGGGCCAGTACAAGGGCCTTTACGAGGCAGAGCAGAAGCGCGCACAAGAACTGCAGAGCAAGTTCGAAGCAATCGAAGAGGAGCGCAGACAGGCAACTATCCGCGACTCCTTGTCCTCCGTAGCGAGTGACGCAATCGCCCCCGGACAGGTGGCACAGCTGGTTCAGATGGAATTGGCACAACGAGGTCTCCAGTTCACGGTTCGTGACGGAGCCGCCCTGGTAACGGATGCCCAAGGCATGCCGACCACGGACGGAGCAGGAGGCTACCTTACCGCAGAAGCCGCCATCGGTGACTTCCTGGGTCGAAACCCCCACTTCCGTAAGGCCACGGCCGGAGATGGGGCAGGTGCCCAGAGCAAACCAGGACAAGTGCCTCCGAAGACCCCCCAGAAACTGGGCGGTAATCCATGGGGCGACCTGTCCAAGCCAGAGAACATCGCCGAGCAGCGAGAGGCCATGATGGCCGCTATGCGAGACGGCACCCTCAAGTAACTTACCCCGCCCGGCACTCGGGCATTGACCCCCAAAAGCAAATATGGCTTTCATCACTACCAATGAGGCAGTTGACGCGATTCCCGCGTTCTGGCTCAATGAGGTCCTTGAAGAGTACCGGGCTAACACCCTCGTCTCCCGCCTAGTCCGCCGAGACTTTGAGAACGAGACGGGCGGGGTTGGTGATACCATCAACATCCTGAAGCGCGGGGACGTGACCGTTCAGTCCAAGAGCGAGTACCTCGCTGCAGGTCCGACTGAGAAGCCCGTCCTGCCGGAGAACCCGACCAACTCCAAGGTCACGGTCACGCTGAACCAGCACAAGTACGTGTCTTGGCGAGTCGAGGACAACGCTGGATCGAAGGCTCTCTCTCAGGGCCTTAACTACATCCGGGACGCGATTCCTAAGCTCGTCGAAGAGATTGAGTCGGAGATTCTCGCAGAGTACGTTAACGCGGCGGCTGCGGTCGGCGTGGTCGGAACGGACATCGACTCGGCAACGATTCGAGGCGCCCGTCTCGCACTCAATCAGGCAAAGGTCCCAACGACCAACCGCTTCCTTCTGGTCTCGCCGGAAGATGACAGTGCGCTCCTTGGCGACCCGGCCTTCATCGCCGCGGACAAGCGAGGTGACGGCGGCCGTGCGATGGAAGAGGCCCGACTGGGTCGAGTCTTCGGCTTCGATACCTTTATGTCGCAGTTGATTCCGACC
>Ga0208542_1001285_pt1 | contig 10651 bp, 17 predicted proteins | sample DEB08_DNA_3_FD_185495 | JGI IMG/M metagenome (GOLD analysis project Ga0208542, IMG submission 185495) | Aqueous microbial communities from the Delaware River and Bay under freshwater to marine salinity gradient to study organic matter... | ecosystem: Environmental > Aquatic > Marine > Coastal ... | reverse complement strand
TTATGGTCTGTTCCCTCTGTTTACCCGACAGTAGTTGTCGGGTGGTGTGTCGGGTATTTGTGGAAAGTTATCCACAGTTTTTACCCCGTCAGAGTTGGCGGAATCGAAACGGCGAAAGGTGGTCTAGAGTGAAAGTCGCAGCCCTATACATCGACCCGCGCGGCCCCTATGTTGGTCTTCCGGGCGTTGACTGCTACGATGAGCAGCGCGACGCGCGGACGTATGCTGGACCCTGGCCCGTCGTAGCGCACCCCGCGTGCGGACCGTGGGGGCGGCTTCACCGGCTCTACGAAGGAGGCGAGGGTGGCGCCGACTGTGCATCACACGCGCTACGCGCCGTGAGGCGGTTCGGTGGGGTACTAGAGCACCCGGCAGGCTCCACCTTCTTCAGACGGCATGGGCTAGACCTTGCGCCGGGCCAGTTAGACCTCTACGGAGGCGAATGTATCCGCGTGCGTCAAGTGGAGTGGGGCCATCCGTGCGTCAAACCGACGTGGCTCTATGTCGTCGGTTGCCGATGGGCGCCATCGAGACGAGACCCCACCCGGCAGCCGACCCACGTCATTTGGGGGCGCCGGCAGGGTGACGCGCCGCGACCGCACCACACGAACACCCGCGACCTACTGACCGCCTCAAAGAAGATGAGGCGACTAACGCCGCCTCGCTTCGCTCTCGACCTTATCGATTGCGCAGCTACGGCGCGTCGATGATTCCGAGCACGTACCTGTTCCGCTTGTAGCGCGCGCCCTTCGGTTGATACTTCTCTACGCGTATCCAGCCCTTGGCTCGCAGCTCCGCCATTGAGCGCTCCACGGTCCGCACGCTGACCCCTAGCGCGTCGGCCAGTGTCGTTTGCGCCGGGAAGACGTTCTTCCGTTCCAGTCCTCCGCTCGCGTAGGTGGCGAGCAGGCAGTACACCCGGAACGCCTGCCCCTCCAGCTCATCGGCTCGCAGTATTTCGGACTTGAGGATGAGCGCGTAAGGCTCAAACCTTCCATCGCGAATCTCATGCATCAGACCGCCCACAGAACAGGCTGAGCTGGTCCCCTGCATCGACTTGGATCATGAGCTGAATCCGCCTCTCCTGCACTTTTTCCAAGATGACCTCCGCGGCCCATGTGGGCACGGGGTGATCTTCCAACAATGCCCGCGCATAGCGCGCCATTCCGGCGGTCGTGTCGTCATTATGCGCGACGGCGAGTAGTTCGGTGGCGATAAGGTCTGCGATGACTTGATACATGGTCTCTTCCTCTGCGACGTCCGGACAAACCACCCCGCAGCCCATCCGCGGACGTAGCGGATGGGCACCGACCGAAGTCGGGAGGGTAGTACATCACCCGTCGGTGATGCGTGCCCAGTCTATATATCGCAAAGAGGACACGCAACACCGCGGCACGCTGGACAGCTTATAACCGGCGTGATGCTGGGCTGTACCCCCAGCATATGAGCGCGAGATGTCGGCGCGTCGGTGTGCCGTCGGCTTGAAACAGCGGCTCGCGTGTCTCGATGACCTGCGCGAGATGTCGCCGTAGGAAGTCGAGTCGTTTTTTCGTCCATCGCTGACCATCCCGAGCCGTACCCATATCCCCGAGCCTACCACCCGCGCGACGGTACGCCGGCAGGAATCCGCCCCGTCCTCGAGCGACTACGCTAACGCCTCGAGCCGCCGCGACCGGCGCCCACTTTCGCACTTTGGCCAGGCTTAACGCCGGAAAGCGCGTCGGCATACGGTCAAGGGTAATCAACATCGGGGTGACGTTCCATGTGAGGCTCTAGCAGCTCCATCACAAGATGGAGCACCTCCGACGGGTGAACCTTGCCGTCGCCGTCTTTGTCGGCGATTTTAACCAGCGCACTCACAAGCGCGCGCCCTACCCACTGCAACCATTTCGGAGCTTTTTCCATTACATCCCCAGCATATTAAACAACGCCGGTCCACCTAGACCGGCAGTCGCGGCAGTTCCACCGATGACCCACACGCGCGTCTCTAGCACGGCCAGACGCCGCTCTAGTCGCTCCTCTACCGCTCGCACGTCCGACTGTAGCGCGGCGCGTAGGCTTGCAATCTCCGAGCGTAAGGCACGAATTTCCTGGTACAGAACGTCATGCATCGAGACCACCTAGCATCACGTCTCGCGCGTGCGTGACTGCCTGGAACGCCGCGGCGCTTCCTCCGGTGTCCGGATGCGCGGCGCGTGCGTGCATCCGATACGCGGTCTGTATTTCTTCCTCGGTCGCATAGACCGACACCCCCAGCACCGCGGCCGCATCAGCACGCGCCCTAGATGGCGTCTGGCTGCCGGCAGCTCCTCCGGCGCTCCATGACGCCAGCAGCTCCTCCAGCTCCGCGTCGGGGTCGAAGGTGTGCCACTCCTCGCGTATCGCGTCGACGCGCTCGAATATTTCATCAATCTGGAGCAGTAGCGACCTTAGACGCCTCATACCATCGCCGCCTTTAGTTTCCCGACGTAGTTTCTATTTTGAGCGCTTCCAACCTTGGCGCCGTTATAAAACTGACCGAATAGCGCGAGGTTTCCATCCTTCAGAGCGGCCAGGGTCTGCCCGTTGCGGTCGTTCGCTAGGAACTGAAGGAACTGGAGCCGTTGCGCATCTCTGCCGCGCTTCGCGTCCTCATACATCGCGAGCGCCGACGGAAAGCCCGCGGCCTCTGCATTAAAACCCATGATTTGACCTAGGCCAATAGAGGTCGACCGTAGCGCCGGCTCATCCCCCAGCAGGTCACGAGCGAACCGCAGCGCCTCATGCTCGCGCCGTTGACTCTGAGCGAGGGTTTCGCCGCGTTGACCGTGGAGCGGCTGCCCGTTCATCAGGTGACCCGTCCAAGGCTTCCTAGGCTCCGAGTTGCGGCTGAATTTCGCGCTGAGCTGGCCACTTAGACCCATCTTGGCTGCCTCTCTCTCGAGCCGGTGAACCTCTACCCGTATCACAGGTTTCCCACTTACAAGCGCCGTATCGCCGGACTCGACCGCTAGAACGGCCTGCACAATACGGGGGTCGATCTGGTTTTGAGCTGCGAACTGTGACACGGGGTCACCGAACGACAGAAAGGGCGCCACTTCACCACCTCCGGAGACGTAGCGGTATCCGATGAGCGCCGCCGCCGCAGCTGCGACCGTCGACAGCAGGACCGGCACGACAGGAAAGGCCATCACTCACCCGGCGGAGGTTCAGATGGCGTGGGTTCCTCTGCAGGTGGTGATGGCGATGCCTCCGGCGCTAGGGCCACCACGCCGGCCGGGATGACTCCAACGTAGGTGTAGCCATCGGGGAGCTGAACATACTCCTCAAGTAAATCGCTGACCTGCCACGGAATAACGACGTACATCATATCTCCGCTTGTAGCATCGGACCTAAACCGATGAGCCTGAGGTTAGCTTGGAACTGCCAGCTATCACCCGCGAGCGGCTGCGTAGTTGCCGAAAATCGCAGATTGAAGCTGCCCGTATCGGTGTAATAGTCTTTCTCATACCCGATAGGACCGTAAAGCGTCGAGGTCGACGGAAGCACAGCCGGACGCCCAACATTTGTTGAGTTGGAAACGTCCCAGAATGCAGAGTTAGTGTGCCACTCGAGCGCCTCGAATATGGCAATGCCGGTCTGACCTGAAGTCGTAGTAACGACCCGCGTACTTGCGTACTCGATAGCATAGACGCCGGGCGGTCCCAGCTCCAGAGGAATCGTCGCGCGCCACTGCCCACCGATGAGCTGAAAGCTCGTGTGCAGAATTTCTTGATGGACGCTCGTTCGGTACTGCGGCAGAATTGGAACGTCGCCGTTCGGCCGATATTGCGCCGTGACTTGTGGCGCTTCATCCCGTGTAACCAGCCCTATCGGTCGCCCGGACTCGTCGTGGTTATATGTCGTTACCTGGATGAGTTGATAGTCGAAGTCCGCCCCGAACTCATCGATAGCGTAGTAAGCCGGACGGCCCGGCGCGATGTATTGAACATCGACCATATCGGCTAGTTCTACCGTTACAGTCCGGCGAATAGCTACGACCGCGTTTTTCGCACTGACGACGACATAGCCGCGACCGTATCGCGGCGACTGTTCATGACGTCCGGATGACGTCAGCGAGTCCGGCACGTTGAGCAGTCGATAGTATCGACGGTCCGTGAACGCCGGCGTCGCCGTCGGTAGGTCAATCGTTACGCCGTGTCGGAAGGCCAATTGCGTCATTTCGCAGCCCTCCGGCCAAGTATCGAGGTCAGGATTCCAAGCCCGGCGATGGTTCCCGCGGCGCTTGTGATGGGCTCCGGAAGAATAATCAGACCGATGGCGACCGGGATCCCGATAGCCTCTAGCGTGGTAATACCTTTCGGTCTCGACGATGGTTTCTTCATTTTATAGCCTCAAAAATCGACGGACAATCGCCGCGCCGGTTGCCCATAGAGCGCCGCTCGCGAGATGACCCGCGACCCATCGCACCGGCCCGGCCCGTTTCACTTTCGACCCAGGGCAAGCGCTAGCAGACCTGCTCCGATGACTCCGGCACCGATAGCCGCGTACGTGAGAACGTTGGTCGCCTTGCGCGTGCCTTCGGTGATGGCTTCGGACGTCCGGCGCGCCGTCTCGCGTGCCGATTTGAACCCGGACGCCTCATCCGCAAACGTCGTAAAATCTTCCACGAGCTGGCCGCCCGCGTCGTAGATATCGCCGGTTGTCTCTAGGATTGCAGAACCGGTATCGGCTACGAGCTGGCCGCCTGCATCGTATACATATTGACCGCCCGCGGCGATGTCGTCGCCTAAATCGGAGCCGGTCAAATACTCATAGCCATACCCTAGAACACCGAACATTCTACTTCCTCCGAAGGAGGAAATACCCGAGCCCGGCAGCGATAGCGGCCGCGCCTCCGAAGATGGCGATAGGGGGCAAGCCCGTAGTGACTCCGATTTTTTCAACGGTCGTTAGCGGGCGTTCCAGTTGATCCTCTAGCGCTTCGATAGCAGTCATCGGCCGATCATCCTCTGGAACGGTCGGAGGCGGTTCAAAGTCGACAAATTCAAAGCCGAATTCTTCCTCACCCTGACCAAAGATACCCGGCGCCACTCCTCCGAGGATGTCGCGACCTAAACCACCTTCTCCGAAAAATTGATTAAGACCCCGACCGGCCTGTTCGAAAAATGCGGTTCGGTTCGCGGCGCGTTGCTCGCGTCCGGCTTCCCTCAGTTGGCGCCGCTCCGTTTTTCCGGCCTGCCGCGCCTGTTGTCGCGATGAGCGTTCAGCCCGGCGCGTATCGGCCCGACTGGCTCGCGTCTGGCGACGTTCAGCCCGTGCCGTCTGACGAGCGGAACGGCGGTCGCGTCGTTGTTGGCGAGCGGATGACCGCTCCGCGCGGCGCGCCTTTCGCTGCTCGCGTCGTTGGGCTCCACGTCGGGCCATGACTTACTCCGAGGGTGTGAATAGTTGCTTCGTGCGCTGAGCGGCATCGGTGACGATGTCCAGCCCGGCACGCGGAACGGCAGTCGCCGCCCGCATAAACGACCCCGCCGGCGACCGGCGTTGACGGCGCCGCGTTTGCGCCAACTCACGTTGACGCGCACGCTGGCGACGCTTGCGACCAAGGCCCGGCATTATGCAGCCGAGAATCCGACAGTCACGTTAAGAGCTGCCGCGCTGCCGTTGTTGGTGATGGTCACGCTAACCTTACTGTCGGAGCTGACAGGGTTTCCGAACTTCGGCGAATTGACCGCATCCGCCGCGAACATTGTTGCGGGGATAGGGTTAGAACTCACGAGTGCATCACCGCCAACCTTGATGTCGGTAACGACCAAGTCGGCGAGGATCGCGTTCGTACCGGCAACGCCGCTTGTAGAGATAAACAAGCGGTCTAGCACGCAATCCTCGTCGATTGTGATGGTAAAAGTATTGGAACCGGCGGCGGCTAGAGAAGCGTCAACGACAGAACCCAGCCCAACGCAGCTACGACCGCCGCGAAGGATGGAGCCGCGACCGGCGGGGAGCATTTGATCAGCGATAGCGAGAGCGTCGGCCATTTGTGGGCCTCCTTATTGGTTAACGGCGCGCGGGCCGACCTGTTGAGCGTTCGAATCTTCCATCATTCCGGCGATGGTATCCTGCACATAGTCGTGAACGTAGGGGACAAGCATTCCAGACCCTAGACTGATCATCCACGGCATACCCAGCGCGACGCCGGCGGTACCCGTGACAAGTCCACCGATCACGCCGGTATCGATGCCGGCAAGCTCCTCACCCGCGACGGCTTTTAGCGCGCCGGCAGCAGCTCCGCCTCCGATGACCAACCCGCCCTGATACAAGGCGTTAGGCATCTTTGATGCGTTAAAGTCGCGTCGCATCTTAGAAAGTTTACCTCGGAGGCTCTTATTCGTCGCCTCGGCTTTCTGATATTTCCGCATAGCAGTGCTAGCCATTGTGGCCTCCGTAATGAGAGCCCACAATGTCACGGGGTCGCGTTAGAATCCACCCGCGCAAAGTCGCACAAACCCGAAAAAACCAGGGGGAACCGTTGGATTCTATCACCTTGTCTCAGTTTGCAGACCGTGCTTGCACGAAAAAGCCGGAAGAATGCCGGGCGTATATCCGCATCCGCATCGGTCGGACATCGGCACGGGCTCGCGTTGCCGCGTCCGGTATCGATGTCACGAACGACCCCGCCGGGCTGGCGTCCGAGCTGGAGCAGCGTCTTCCGCAGCTTGCCGGCGACAAGGAGTCGCCAACGGCATACCTGGAAGCCATCGTCAGGGGTGAGCAGCACCCCTACGAGTCCTGTATCGTCAAGCTGAGCGGCTACGCCGTCGACCTAGACGGTGAGGAAGTGGACGAACGGTCAAGCACCCTCGAAAGCGCGACCGCGTGGCTATTGGCCCGGCAGGGTGACGCACTCGTAAGGATTGCTCAACAGGCAGCCCAACGCGCGGAGGCTGCGGAGCTGCGGGCGGCTGACCTTGTGCATCAACTCGCAGCCCTTCAGACTGAGGTTGAATTGGCACGGGTGGAAGGCTCCGGCGGGGATTCCATGATGCGAGCACTGGAGGCAGCCTCTCCCATCCTCACAGCGGCCGCAGCGCGCATGATAGGGGGTCCAGTAGCCCCAGCGTCTCCGGATGGCGCAAACGGCCCGGAATCGACCTCTGAGGAAGAAGGGGAGCCCATCGGCTTTGAAGAAGTTGAGGCTGAGCTGGTTCAATTGTTCGCCGACCTCGAGCCTGAACAGCGGTCACAACTGCTTCAAAGATTGGGGGAATAGGTGGGAATCATCGAACAAAGACGTAGGGACCGCATACGCCGAGAAACCCTGGAGCTATTAAAAAGCCTGGAACAACGTCAGAAGCAACACCCCTGGCTCAATCAAGACAAGGACGTCCGTACCCTCATCCGTCGTATTGTGATGTCGGGAATCTGACCCGTTTTCCCCAATTCCACAGGTTCTAATACTATAAACCTAAGAACGAAGTGAATTAGGTTTATATTATGGTCTGTTCCCTCTGTTTACCCGACAGTAGTTGTCGGGTGGTGTGTCGGGTATTTGTGGAAAGTTATCCACAGTTTTTACCCCGTCAGAGTTGGCGGAATTGAAACGGCGAAAGGTGGTCTAGAGTGAAAGTCGCAGCCCTATACATCGACCCGCGCGGCCCCTATGTTGGTCTTCCGGGCGTCGACTGCTACGATGAGCAGCGCGACGCGCGGACGTATGCCGGCCCATGGCCCGTCGTCGCGCACCCGGCGTGCGGACCATGGGGGAGGCTTCACTGGCTCTACGAAGGGGGCGAGGGTGGCGCCGACTGTGCATTGCACGCGCTACGCGCCGTCAGGCGGTTCGGTGGCGTACTCGAGCACCCCGCGGGGTCGACCTTCTTTCGTCGGCACGGCCTAGACCTAGCGCCGGGCCAGTTAGACCTCTACGGGGGCGAGTGTGTCCGCGTGCGTCAAGTGGAGTGGGGTCATGCGTGCGTCAAGCCGACTTGGCTTTACATCGTCGGCTGCCGATGGTCGCCATCGAGGCGAGACCCTACCCGGCAGCCGACCCACGTCATCTGGGGACGCCGGCAGGGTGCCGCGCCGCGACCGCATCACACGAACACCAACGACCTACTGACCGCCTCAAAGAAGATGAGGCGGCTTACGCCGCCTCGGTTCGCTCTAGACCTCATCGATTGCGCCGCTACGGCGCGTCGATGATTCCGAGCACGTAGCGGTTCCGCTTGTAGCGCGCGCCCTTCGGTTGATACTTCTCTACGCGTATCCAACCCTTTGCTCGCAGCTCCGCCATCGATCGCTCTACGGTTCGCACACTGACCCCTAGCGCGTCGGCCAGCGTCGTCTGCGCCGGGAAGACGTTCTTTCGCTCCAGCCCTCCGCTCGCATAGGTCGCGAGCAGGCAGTACACCCGGAACGCCTGCCCCTCTAGCTCATCCGCTCGCAGAATTTCCGACTTGAGAATAAGCGCGTAAGGCTCAAACCTTCCATCGCGAATCTCATGCATCAGACCGCCCACAGAACAGGCTGAGCTGGTCCCCTGCATCGACTTGGATCATGAGCTGAATCCGCCTCTCCTGCACTTTTTCCAAGATGACCTCCGCGGCCCATGTGGGCACGGGGTGATCTTCCAACAATGCCCGCGCATAGCGCGCCATTCCGGCGGTCGTGTCGTCATTATGCGCGACGGCGAGTAGTTCGGTGGCGATAAGGTCTGCGATGACTTGATACATGGTCTCTTCCTCTGCGACGTCCGGACAAACCACCCCGCAGCCCATCCGCGGACGTAGCGGATGGGCACCGACCGAAGTCGGGAGGGTAGTACATCACCCGTCGGTGATGCGTGCCCAGTCTATATATCGCAAAGAGGACACGCAACACCGCGGCACGCTGGACAGCTTATAACCGGCGTGATGCTGGGCTGTACCCCCAGCATATGAGCGCGAGATGTCGGCGCGTCGGTGTGCCGTCGGCTTGAAACAGCGGCTCGCGTGTCTCGATGACCTGCGCGAGATGTCGCCGTAGGAAGTCGAGTCGTTTTTTCGTCCATCGCTGACCATCCCGAGCCGTACCCATATCCCCGAGCCTACCACCCGCGCGACGGTACGCCGGCAGGAATCCGCCCCGTCCTCGAGCGACTACGCTAACGCCTCGAGCCGCCGCGACCGGCGCCCACTTTCGCACTTTGGCCAGGCTTAACGCCGGAAAGCGCGTCGGCATACGGTCAAGGGTAATCAACATCGGGGTGACGTTCCATGTGAGGCTCTAGCAGCTCCATCACAAGATGGAGCACCTCCGACGGGTGAACCTTGCCGTCGCCGTCTTTGTCGGCGATTTTAACCAGCGCACTCACAAGCGCGCGCCCTACCCACTGCAACCATTTCGGAGCTTTTTCCATTACATCCCCAGCATATTAAACAACGCCGGTCCACCTAGACCGGCAGTCGCGGCAGTTCCACCGATGACCCACACGCGCGTCTCTAGCACGGCCAGACGCCGCTCTAGTCGCTCCTCTACCGCTCGCACGTCCGACTGTAGCGCGGCGCGTAGGCTTGCAATCTCCGAGCGTAAGGCACGAATTTCCTGGTACAGAACGTCATGCATCGAGACCACCTAGCATCACGTCTCGCGCGTGCGTGACTGCCTGGAACGCCGCGGCGCTTCCTCCGGTGTCCGGATGCGCGGCGCGTGCGTGCATCCGATACGCGGTCTGTATTTCTTCCTCGGTCGCATAGACCGACACCCCCAGCACCGCGGCCGCATCAGCACGCGCCCTAGATGGCGTCTGGCTGCCGGCAGCTCCTCCGGCGCTCCATGACGCCAGCAGCTCCTCCAGCTCCGCGTCGGGGTCGAAGGTGTGCCACTCCTCGCGTATCGCGTCGACGCGCTCGAATATTTCATCAATCTGGAGCAGTAGCGACCTTAGACGCCTCATACCATCGCCGCCTTTAGTTTCCCGACGTAGTTTCTATTTTGAGCGCTTCCAACCTTGGCGCCGTTATAAAACTGACCAAACAGAGGGAGGTTCCCGTCTTTCAGAGCGGCTAGGGTCTGACCGTTGCGGTCGTTCGCTAAGAACTGGAGGAACTGGAGCCGCTGAGCATCGCGGCCGCGTTTGGCATCCTCATACATGGCAAGCGCCGAAGGGAACCCGGCCGCCTCCGCGTTAAAACCCATAATCTGACCCAGCCCAATACTCGTCGACCGGAGCGCCGGTTCATCTCCGAGCAGGTCACGAGCGAACCGAAGCGCCTCATGCTCGCGACGCTGACTCTGAGCAAGCGTCTCGCCGCGTTGACCGTGGAGCGGTTGCCCGTTCATCAGGTGACCCGTCCACGGTTTTTTCGGCTCCGAGTTTCGGCTGAATTTAGTCCTGAGCTGGTCCAGCTGGCCGCTCTTCGCAGCCTCTCTCTCAAGCCGGTGAACCTCTACCCGTATCACAGGTTTCCCACTTACAAGCGCCGTATCGCCGGATTCTACCGACAGCACCGCTTGTACAATACGGGGGTCGATTTGGTTTTGGGCTGCGAACTGCGACACGGGGTCACCGAAAGACAAAAACGGCGCCACTTCACCACCTCCGGAGACGTAGCGGTATCCGATGAGCGCCGCCGCCGCAGCTGCGACCGTCGACAGCAGGACCGGCACGACAGGAAAGGCCATCACTCAC
>Ga0208542_1001283_pt1 | contig 10679 bp, 9 predicted proteins | sample DEB08_DNA_3_FD_185495 | JGI IMG/M metagenome (GOLD analysis project Ga0208542, IMG submission 185495) | Aqueous microbial communities from the Delaware River and Bay under freshwater to marine salinity gradient to study organic matter... | ecosystem: Environmental > Aquatic > Marine > Coastal ... | reverse complement strand
TTCAATAAATAAACCAACATCCGATTGCCTGGGTTCAGGAAAATAAAAGATAAGACAATTAAATAAGCTGCCACGTTTACCTTTTTCATAAAAATCATAATACGTTTCCACCGACTTTTCTAAGAAAACATTAGATGCTTCTTTCAGTTCAATATTAAAAGTCTTGTCTTGCTCCAGATGTTGGATCAACTGCTTGGCATCATCCGATGGGGAAATATCTAGATTCGTCATGATTAAACTGAAAACAAAGTTTTATATAATTTAATTTTTCAAAATTTTATTGTTTAATTTTTAAAAATAAATTTTTTATAAATTTCGATAGCTAAAAAATAAGCTAACATTGGACCTATAACATAAATCCACAAACCACCTGGTAAATTAGCAGCAATATGAGGTCCTACAGCACGCACTGGATTCATTGCTGCTCCTGTGATTGCACCAAACACTATAACTTCAACACAAACAACAAGCCCGCAACATGCAGATAATATTATTAGTGACCCTTTTTGGATATAAGCAATTACTATAATTACTATAGCAAGCACAAAGGATAAAATAAATTCAACAATAAATGAATACAATAAATTATGTTCAACCTTTAATGCTGGTAAATTTGATCCAATGTCAGCAATATCCCCAAATATCATTTTTAAAAAATAGGCCGCACAAATACTTCCTAGAATTTGAACAATTGAATAAGCAATCATTGTATGAAATTTAATGATACCCATCCTGTATTCCATATAAGATACTCCAGGATTGACGTGGCCTCTGGAAAAATTACCAAGACATAAAATTAAGGTAAATAAAATAATACCAGAGGAAAATCCTCCCATAAGTTGTCCAATAGATCCATTATAAAATGCATTTGCCATTACGGCTCCTGCCGCAAAAAATACCAATAAAAAAGAACCAAAAAACTCTAAGATAAAATTTGAAAACTTAAAATATGGACAGTTTTTCATTTGCTCAAAGCCAAGTAAATCAGAGGAAGCTTCTCAGGTAAATCTGCAGCGGATTTAATAATTACATAATTACGATTTCCAAATATTCTTGATAAATATCGATTACTTTCACTCTCAACCCCAACACAAAACACATCTACTCCATGATATGCTAAGCGTTTAACAGCATACTTAGCATCTTGTAATAAATACTCGTTATCTTCAACGTCAATATCTGAAGGCTCTCCATCAGATAAAATCAATAGCAGCTTTCTATAATTTGGTTGTTTCATTAAATCAACACCTGCTTGTCTAATAGCGGCTCCTAAGCGTGTGGAATATCCAGGCTTCATCGATTCTAACTTATTTAAATGATCACTACTAAATCTTTCATTAAAATCTTTTATTTTCCAAAATCTTACATCTTCTCTTTTGTTTGAGCAAAAAGTTGATAATTGAAAATTATCTCCAGCTAAATTGATTGCTTCACTTAAAATACCAGTTGATTCAATTAACGATGAAAAAATTGTTTTTTTAGTTTCTTTAATTAAATCATTTGTAGACTCGGAAATATCAACCAGAACAGAAGCGGCTAAGTCCCTTCCTTTTCTTTGAGTTTTTTTATAAATATTACCTGCTGGAGTTGAGCCACGCTTAATATCAACAACATTTTCTATACAACTATCTAGATCAAGCTCATCACCATCTTGTTGTTTCTTTAATCGTGAAGGCTGCGATATTTTTGAACTTTCAATTAAATTTTTTATATTTGATACGATTTTGGAATTATCAAAAATATAATTATGTAAATAATAATTATTTTTTGTATTGAAATTATATTTTCGAATTTTACACCAATTGTAATTTTCTCTAGCTGAAACATAATCATATTCTGGTTGAAATGAAATAATCTCAGCTTCTTCTTCTTGTGAAAATTTTTTAGGTGCAACTTTAGCTAAAGGTGTGATTACATCACTATTTTCAAAGTTTTTTTCAGCATCATCCGTTTCCTTTTGTTCAATTTGATATGATTCAATTCCTGTTTCCAGTTCATCAAATTCATTCATATTTTGATTATCAAAATTCCAAATGCCAGAATTTTCATCACGATAAATAGGGTCGGGTAAATATGTTTTGGGATTAAACTGTAATCGCATTTGTCCTATATCATAACCTAGGACATTTCCTAGTTCTCTACTTAAATTTTGATCATTCCATCTTTTTTTATTTTGAATAAATATATCTTTGGCCTTAACAATCCAGCCATTAGTATCATTATAATTTTCGTCTACTAATGCCCTTGATAATCTTGAAAAAAGAGTTCTAGCAGTTAAAGGTCCGTATGCTTTATTTAAATTTTTAGATTCACCGGTGGCTAAATGATAAGGTAGCCACAGCTCCTTAAGTCCTGGAAACTCTTTCATAGCAAGCAATTCAACTCTCGCATCTTCTATAATTGATATAATTGCTACCTGAATTGGTTTAAGTTTTCCAATATCATATCTCCTTGTGGTATACTTCATGTGAGCTCCGACATGCATAATTGCTGCTCTAAAAACTTCTTCTCCTAATTTACCAGTAAAACCTGGATACGCTGAAGGAATTCTCACAAAATTGTTACTAAAGGCAGTTCGTTTGATAGATGATTTTGTATTGGTAATTTGGATTTCCTTTATATTGATATCAATACCCCAAATAGCTGTTGAATAAATTTTAAGTTTATTTTCATGTTTTTTAAAATTATTAATACCAGCAGACTGACCCAACCACTCTAGACCTTCTTTGTCTTTTAGAGAAAATAATCTCAGTCTCTTTTCTAAATCTCCTGAACTGGCTCGTAGACAAGTTAAAAACCAATCTTCAATTTGCGCTATATTAAGTTTTGAAATTAAAAATTTCATTTCACCCAAAATGAGTTCAAGAACTTCTGGTGCCATATTGGTTATTTTTTCAATTAAAATTAACCAATTCTGAAAATTTCTATCATTTGAATAATGATTTAAAACTTCCCTGGCAATACTTGAAAAATGATAAGCTATTTTAGGTCCTTTTTTAATTGTAATAGAAGTAATGACTGAGTAAAAAATTTTTATTGAATTAAGACCATGCTTCTCAATTATTTCTATACCTGCTTCTGAAAAACCTGCTAATACTTGCTGTCCATATCCTGCATCATTAATTCTTTTTAAATAATCTAACCAAGTAGATAAATTTTCTCCTTGTAGAATTTGATTTGCTTTTTCTCTTAAATGATTTGGAATTTTTCCAAATTTATCAACGGAAATAATATTGTCTTTGGGCACTAAAATTACCCTAAATCTCGTATTGCTCTTTCTAAAGACTCTCTCACATCCTTATCATCAGTGATGGGCAAAACGATAGATTTTAAACATGATTCAATAAAACTAATGTTGCTCTTATAAAGTTTTGCTGCAGCAATTAACATTCGAGTTGATGCACCTTCGTGAAGGCCTTTTCCTTTTAAGTTTCTTGTTCTTTCAGATACCTTTATCAATTTTTTTGCAATATCTTCTGGAACGCCACTCTCAAGAATAATAATTTGTTTTTCGACGTCTTCTTTAGGGTAGTCAAAATTGATACCTGCAAACCTTTGTTTGGTAGACTCTTTTAAATCTTTTAATACACTCTGATACCCAGGGTTGTAAGATATGACGAGATAAAAATCTTGATGAGCTTTGATAATTTCACCTGTTTTTTCAATTGGAAGTATTCTTCGGTCATCTGTTAAAGAATGGATAACCACCGTTGTGTCTTGTCTTGCTTCAACAATTTCATCTAAGTAACAAATTCCACCATATCTAACGGCTCTAGTTAACGGACCATCTTTCCATACTGTCTCTGTTCCTTCTAGTAAAAACCTTCCCACAAGATCCGATGCAGTCATATCTTCATGACATGAAACAGTAATTAATGGTTGCTTAAGTTTCCAGGCCATATGCTCTATAAATCTAGTTTTTCCAGATCCTGTTGGCCCTTTAAGCATTAATGGAACTCTATTTTTCCATGCAGCTTCAAAAATTTCCTTTTCATTTTCAGTATCAATATACTTAGGCTCAGAATGAATTAAAAAAGGGGTATTATCTTTCATTTTGTTAATGACTATCTAACAAAGGCGTTTTAATAAAAACGCCTTTGTTAAAATTTGTTTGTTTTGAATTATCTATGTGAGGTTTTTTGATTAGGAATACCTGGAATAGGGCTTTCTTCAGTACCTATTGTAGGTCTTGTTAATTCCTCAACCATTTTACGAGTTCCCTCTGGATCATTGACCCATTTTCTGTAAAACTCATATGGCATTTCACAAGTTCCCTTGTCACCGTCACCAGATTTTAACATTCCAGTGTATCCTCTGTGTAACAATTTGAATAAGTGGTTGTTAGATTGAGCATTCGCTCTTGCGTCTCTGATAGCTGACACAGACATTTGAGCATACTGAATACCATTTTCTTCTTCAGCACACTGTCCAAGAGTTCTTCCATCAAATCCAATTAATGCTGAATGTCCAAAGTAAGAATATACACCATCAAATCCTGTTGCATTTGCAACAGCCACATAAGAATTGTTAGCCCAAGCCATTGCTTTTGCCATCGTTACTTGTTGTTCTTTTGCTGGGTACATGTAACCTTGACATCTAACGATTAGTTCAGCACCTCTCATTGCACAATCTCTCCAGATTTCAGGATAATTTCCATCATCACAAATGATTAAAGAAATTTTCATTCCTTTTGGTCCTTCTGAGACATAAGTGCAATTACCTGGATACCAACCTTCAATTGGAACCCATGGCATAATTTTTCTATATTTTTGAACAATTTCACCTTTATCATTCATTAAAATTAATGTGTTGTAAGGTGCTTTGTTTGGATGATCTTCGTGTCTTTCTCCCGTTAGAGAAAACACCCCCCAAACTTTATTTTTTTTACAAGCTTCTGCAAAAATAGCAGTTTCTTCACCTGGGCAAGAAGATGCAGTTTCATACATCTCTTTTTCATCATACATGATCCCGTGTGTACTGTACTCAGGAAAAATAACTAAATCCATTCCTGGAAGTCCTATTTTCATTCCAGAAATCATATCAGCTATCTTACGAGTATTTTCTAAAACTTCTTTCTTAGTATGAAGTCTTGGCATTTTGTAATTTACTACTGCAACACCAACAGTATCTTTGCTACTTCCTATATCCCCGTGATACATAATTAACTCCTTTGTTTTATGGTGAAAACTTATTACAAAAAATAAGGTTTCTCAATAAAAAATCTTAATAATGAATTTTGGCAACGTGCAGTACGCTTTTTTAATTATTACAACCTTAGGTTTTGTTTAAATTGTTAGGTATTTATTGACTAACTGATCAGAAATTTGAGATGCCGTACCGCTTTCAACAATTTCACCTCGTTCTAAAATAATAAAGTTATTTGCAGCCTTTTTTACAAATCCAACACTTTGCTCAACTAAAATAATTGATAACTTTAACTCTTTATTCAATTTTACTAGGACATCTTCAATTTCTTCAACAATATTAGGCTGAATACCTTCTGTAGGTTCATCAAGAATTAATACTTTTGGCTTTGTTAACAATGCTCGCGCAATAGCAAGTTGCTGTTGCTGCCCACCTGAAAGGTCTCCTCCTCTTCTTTTTTGAAAATCTTTTAAAATTGGAAATAGTTCTAAAACAAATTCCACATCATTTGCAAGATTGTCTTGATTTTCATTATCTCTAGCAAAAGCTCCCAGCATCATATTTTCTTCAACGGTAAATTGAGGCAAAATTCCACGACCTTGAGGAACATAACCCAAGCCACTTTTTGCTCTTTGATTGGTTGGTAGTTTTGTAATTGTTTTATCTTCTAAAAACATTTCACCCGTTGTCTTACTCATTAAACCCATGATAGTTTTTAACAATGTAGTTTTGCCCATTCCGTTTTTACCAAGTATTCCATAAAACTTTCCTAATTCTATTTCTAATGAAATATTTTTTAATGCTATACTTTCACCATAATATGAAGAAATATTTTTTAATCTAAGCATTTGTAATTCCTTTTTTACCTAAATATGCTTCTTTAACCTTAGGATCGTTTTCAATAAACGAAGCATTCCCTTCTGACAATAATTTCCCTTGATGCATTACTGATATAATATCACTAATTTCTTTTACAAAACCCATATCATGTTCAACAACAATTAAGGTTTGTGTTTTTTTTATTTTATTAAATAGTTCAGCTGTTTGATTTGTCTCATAACTTGTCATTCCTGCGGTAGGCTCATCCATTAAAATAAGTTTAGGTTGCTTCAATACAACTAGAGCAATTTCTAACCATTGTGTTTGTCCGTGAGATAAAAACTGTGCAGTTTTTTTTAACTCATCTTTAAGTCCTACAAAACTTGCTATTTCTTCAATTTTTTCCCTATCAGATTTATTAAAAAATTTAAAAACATTTTTGAAAAATCCTAAATCTGAGTTTAATGCTACATACAAATTTTCTTGGACAGTTAGCTCTTTAAATACACTTGGGATCTGAAACTTTCTACCAATCCCTTTTCTGGAGATTAAATGCTCTTCAAGATTCGTGATTGACTCATTATTAAAAATAACTTTACCTGAAGACGATTTTGTTTTACCGCAAATTATATCCAGAACTGTTGTTTTTCCAGCTCCATTTGGTCCAATTAAACATCTTAATTCTCCATCAAAGATATTTAAATCAAAATCATTTACAGCCTTAAAACCATCAAAATCTACAATAATTGACTCTAAACTTAATAATTTTTTTTTATTTTCCATAAGTTTTATTTTTTAAAATATTTTTCAAAAAATCCCGCAAGTCCTTTTGGCAAAAATAATACAGAAAGTACAAAAACAAAGCCCATGACTAAAGTCCATGTATGTAGAAATGTTTCCGACTCTGATAAAAAACCTTGGCCTGCAGTGATCACAATGGCTCCTAAAAAAGAACCAAGCAAACTCTGTCTGCCTCCAACGGCACACCATATCACTATTGACAAACTGAGCGGAACAGCAAGAAACGTAGGAGAGGCAAACTCCATAACAATAGTATACAGCATACCAGCGATGCCTGCGATAGCTGCTGATAAACACATAGCAGCGGTTTTATAATTTCCTACATCGTAACCTAAAAATCTAACTCTGTTTTCATCATCTCTTATGGCTTGAAAAATTAAACCAGCTCTACTCTTGGTAATAAGAAGAGTTATGAAAAGCACAATAGTCATAACAATTGTAATTAGATAGTAGGTAGCCGGGTGATAGGCATCAAATTCTAGAATGCCCACTTTTAAAGTAACTAAATCGGTAATTCCATTAAATCCACCTGTATATCTCTGTTGGTCCATAATTAATAAATAAACCACTAATAATACGGCTAAAGTTATGATTGCTACATAAACCCCTGCAATTCTTCCTCTTAAAATAGAAAAACCTAATGCAAGAGCTAAAAGAACTGGAACAAAAATACCTGCAAACACTCCAAAAGTTAATGAATGAAATGGCTCCCAAAACCATGGTAGGGTTTTAACATTATTCCAAACCATAAAATCAGGTAACCCCCCTGATCCCGTATGGACTGCATCCGTTTTTAATTTTAATGACATGGCCATGCAGTAGGAACCTAATCCAAAAAATACTGCATTACCTAAATTAAGTATTCCCGTATAACCCCAGCTCAAACTAAGAGAAACCGCGAGTAATCCCAAACAAATGTAAGTTGAGCTTTTATTTATATAAAAAGGGTCGTTACCTAAAATGAGTGGAACAAAAAATAAAGCAAAACAAGCAACTCCATAAATAAAAAAATCTTTTTGATAATTTTTTTTATTCATTATGACCTTGTTCTTTTTGTAAATAAACCTTGAGGTTTAATTCTTAAAATAATGATAATCATTAATAACACTAAAGCTTTAGCTAAAGTATCATTTGAAAATGAAGCTAAAAAACTGCTTGTTTCTCCAATAATTAAAGAGCTAGCCGCAGTTCCTATTAAACTTTCAACTCCACCAAGCACAACGACCATGAATGCATCAATAATATAATTGGTACCCATGTCAGGTGAAATACTTTTTAGAGGTGCTATAAAAGCACCAGCTACTGCTGCAATTCCAGTACCAAAAGCAAAAGTTGATGAGTAAACCACGCCCGAATTAATTCCAAAACAACTTGCAATATCTTTATTTTGAGTCACTGCTCTTAATCTAATACCAAAGCTCGTTTTGAAAATTATAAACCAGGCAACAAAAAAAGTTAAAATTGCAAATACAAAAATAAATACTCGATAAATTGAAACTTCTTGACCAAACAAAGTCATGCTTTCTGCCATAAATGAAGGAATTTTTAAATATTTTAATTCCGATCCTACGGTTAAACGAATAAACTGCTGTAATAAGACTCCAATTCCCCAAGTAGCAAGAATAGTATCGAGTAATCTATTATATAAATGTCTAATAACTATTCTTTCAATCAAAAAACCCATTAAAGCAGTTATTAAGAAAATGGGAATAATACTGACTAGCAGTCCCATACCGAATGTAGTTTGCAAAAACCAAGATGTATAAGCTCCGATCATAACAAACTCTCCGTGAGCCATATTAATCACACCGGTTGTTCCATAAATTATTGCCAACCCCAAAGATATCATTAGCAATATAGATGTCATACTAAGGCCGCTAATGAATTGTGATATAAAAAAATCCATATACTTTAAAAATTAATTAAAAAAATTTTTAGATTTATAACAAGTTTTTTTCTACAGGCCTAATAAAAATATTAGGCCTGCAAAAAATTAAACGCTTATATTAAGATGTAACCAAACCTTTTTCTGTACAAGTTTGATTTGGATAAGCAGCGTAAGGAATAGGCTTTCTCCATTGATCAGTTTTTTGAATAATATCAAACTGACCGTTAGACTTACAGATACCAATTTTAGGCCACAAGTAAGTATGAAGAGTAGCTGGATCAATTTTGATTTTCCCTTGTGGGGCAATCATTTCTTGACCTTTGACCGCTTCTCTAATGGTGTTTGGAGTTATATCGCCTTTACCGATTTTTTCTAAAGCTTGCTTAAAGAGATAAACACCAAAATAAGCAGGTTCAGAAACGAAGTGAGTCACTTTATCAGAGCCCCATCTTTTCTTATAGGATGATACAAATTTCTCATTCTCAGCAGACTGGTGAACCATGAAGTATGGAGCTGAAGTCAAGTGACCTGCAGCAGCATCTCCACCCATAGCAGCAACTTCGTTTTCTGAAGTTGTTAAGCTCGCCATAGGCATTTTTTCTGGGTTTAATCCAGCAGCTCTATATTGTTTATGAAGTGCAACAACTGAGTCTCCAACAACTGTTGAGAAAATGACATTCGGTTTGTCATTTTTAAACTTATTAACAACAGATGAGAACTCAGAATGTCCTAATGGAACATACTCTTCCATTAAAACTTCACATCCAAGTTTTTTTAGAAGAATTTTACAATAGTTATTTTCTTCTTTTGGATAAATGTAGTTAGAACCAATTAAAGACCATCTTTTTCCATAAGTTTTAACAAGGTATGGAATGAAATCATCTTGTTGTTGGTTAGGCACTGCCCCAGTGTAAATTACATTTTTAGAACATTCCCTTCCTTCGTATAAAGTAGGGTAAAAATATAAATTGTTTTGTTTTTCAAAAACTGGAAGAACTGCTTTTCTACTAGCTGAAGTATAACTTCCAAATACAGTCACACATTTATCTTTAATAACTAAAGTTCTTGCTTTAGCTGCAAATGTTGCTGGATCAGAAGCTGGGTCAGCTTCAACAGCTCTTAGCTTCATTCCATTAATACCGCCAGCGGCATTAATTTCTTCGATAGCCATAATAGTAGCTTTGTGAAGTGACTCTTCAATAATTGCTAATCCCCCCGTTAGTGAAAACAAAACTCCAACTTTTATTTCATTTTTGGCTGCATAAGCATTTCCTTGTTTGAACCAAACATATGGAAATCCTGAAACTGCAGCTGCACTAAAGACACCCGCTTTGACTGTATTAGTCAAAAAGGATCTTCTTTTGACGCTAAGTTTTGTTTTTTTTTTATTAGACATATTATTTCCTTTCATGAAATATATTTAATACTAAAATTCTATATCAACTTAACCTTGAATCAAAATAAATTTTATTTTTGTGCTTTGCAATAAAATCAACCTTGAGTTTAAAGTGTATTTAAAATTAATGGAAATTTACTAGCACTTTTGACATATACGGTATGATCAAAACATATTTCATTAAACGTTTTTTAAACCTAGCCCACCTTGGATTAGATTCTAAATGATATGAAATATTTCCTACAAGAATTATACATTATTTATGTAATTGGTTTTTTTTTACTTTTATCTACAGTCAAATTAAAAACATCTGGTCTTGAATAATGTCCTGTTGCATCAAATGTTCTTCTAGAAGATTTTGATAAAGAAATATCTATTTCGCTATACAAAATTCCTTTTTCTTTATGTAATGGTCCGGCATGCAGGCCACCAAAAGGTTTATAAATAACTGCATCACCACAATTTATCCATTCATCCTTGTCTGGATACAAATGATCTTTATGTGGCATGTCATTTGGTAAATCAGATGCTTGCATTGCTGTTGCTGAACTAATTACCCAACAACCTCCTTCTCTAGATATATGGTTCATTGATGAGAGCCAAGGCTCGCCCTCATCCCAGGTTGGTGCA
>Ga0208542_1001281_pt1 | contig 10698 bp, 14 predicted proteins | sample DEB08_DNA_3_FD_185495 | JGI IMG/M metagenome (GOLD analysis project Ga0208542, IMG submission 185495) | Aqueous microbial communities from the Delaware River and Bay under freshwater to marine salinity gradient to study organic matter... | ecosystem: Environmental > Aquatic > Marine > Coastal ... | reverse complement strand
CGACAGACCCATGGCCATTAGGACCTGTCGTGTAGCTGTTGAGGTAGCGCACAAGATCGGACTGAGAGGCGAAGTCGTACGCTACACCATACCTGCATGGGGAATCCAAGAATCCAATTGGGCAGCAGCTGCGCAGGGAGGGAACACAGAGCTAGGGCCTCTTCAAATCAAGAGGCAGACTTGTGTTGCAGTCATTGGCAGGCCGTGCCGAGCCAAGGACGGTCTCGCCATCCACACGATCGCGTCCTTGAGGTATTTAGACTACATGAGAGACTTTGGCAACGGGTCCTGGCAAGAGGCACTATCAGCGTACCGAGTAGGTCCGGGCGGCTGGAGGAGGGCCAGCCGATGCATCCGGGACGGAGGCTGTACGGAGATCGACACGGCCCGCCGTATTACTGGACTGTCATACTCAGGCCAAGTCCAAGGCAGGGCAGTGGCCCTAAGCCCTTAGCTGCAAGTGATCTGCACCCTCCACGACAGCCACCTGGACGACGGCCGGACAGCCTGGGCCGAGGATCCGTGCGACGACCCTGAGTGCACGTTGTGCGACCGGCCCGAGTCCCCCGTGGCGTGTCCACAAGGACCGTGTGTCACGTGCAAGTACCTCGACACGTACATCGGCAACAAGAAACTCAAGGGCATTGCGGCCGAAATCAACAGGCACAAGGTCGCCAAGCACCTGATCCATGCCCGGCTGCTCAAGTCCAAGAATGACAGCCAGAAGAAACGTCTTGTAGTCACCTGTCGGTTCACCAACGACATCGTGATGCAAATCGACGGTGGGCGTAAGAGTTCCCAGCACAGACCTCGCGGCGCCCGAGGCATCCACCCTACCATCGAAGCAGCGTGTTGGTGGGCAGATTACCTTGAAGACCTGCCCCCGGCAGACGAAGTAGCGAAACCCAGCCGCAGAGCACAGGAGGAAGCGCGCCGGCTCGAACTTTCAGGACACTGGAAGGAGTTGAAATGGCCACTAATCTAAGAACCCGACCCAAGCCTGTGGAACGCCGGGAAGACCCTCAACCATCTGATCTTTGGCCGGGCGAGGTACGGAAGTGGTAATCAAACGAGTCAGCCCCACACAAATCAGCGCCTTCCGCGCCTGTCCGATGTCCTGGTATTACGGATGGGTACTCAAGCGGAAGAGCCCGCCTACTGAGTCCCAGGCCCGAGGATCGGACATCCACCAGCACGCTGAAGATTACATGGAGGGTAAGATCACCCTCGATGATATCAAGAACGGCAAGCACTACCTCGCGTCGCTCATCGCCGCCATCCAGGACGGGCATGTTCCTTTGGTCGCAGACAACCCAGGCCTCCTGGTCGAGCAACACGCCGGCACGATGGTCTTCGATGGCACGGTCACAGCCAACGGCAAGATCGACCTGACGTTTCCGTGGCCCGAGGACACCAGCCAACCCCTGGTCATCCGGGACTGGAAGTCCTGCAAGTCGTTCAACTACGCCAAGTCGCCCACTGCCCTGGCCCAGGACGACCAGTGCATCTTCTACGCCAACGAGATGGTCGCCAGAGGCTGGACCGGCCCGATCATCTTCCAGCACTTCTACCTGCGGACGAACTCCAGCGAGTACAAACTCGTCGAGACCGAGCCGCTGACCCAAGAGTACCTACGGTCAAAGTTCCTTGACATGGAGCGGACCGTGTGCGAAATGAAGGCCATCGCCTCGAAGCAGATTGCTGAGGTGACCAAAGACAAGACTGCGTGCCGCAATTACGGCGGCTGTTACCACTTGGACCCGTGCAGCCGGGTCGTCTTCCTCAAGCCAGGAGTAGGAATTATGTCAGGATTGAATCTCGCAGGGACCCGAGGCAACAAGGCCTCGACCCCCGGTAAGATCAGCCCCCTTGCCGCCAAACTGAACGCCAAGAAGGCCGCAGCCCCGCCGCCGCCGACCCGCTTCGAGCGCATGTCCGACGCGTTGGCCAGCGCGGTTGCCCTGTTGACAGGGGTTGTTTGGGAGGATGTTGATGTCGAGGCCACCCAGGCCACTTTCGATGAGGACGTGTACGCTCTGGCTTTCGAGGCCATGGCCAGCAACTCCATCGAGGACGTCTTGCGTCCGATCGAAGACGACATCAAGGGCCTGCAGACCGCTGACTTCAACGCGATGGTAGAAGGGGTCGGTGAAATCATCTACCTGACCCCCCAAGAAACCCCCCAAGAAACCGGAGACATCAACCCCCCGGACGCTAGCCCGAACTTCCACCCGGCACCGGGCGAAGAGCCGCTGAGCGAGTTGGGTCTGGACGGACGAGCCGCGAAGCCCTTGGCCCGAGCCGGCGTTAACACGATGGCGGAACTGATTGCAGTCCTGGCCGAAGGCACGGACCTCGTGGACCTCGACGGCGTCGGAGCCACGGCTGCGGCCAAGGCCCAGCGACTGGCCATTGACCACTTGCTGTCGGACCGCGGAGCCAATGCACCGAACATGACCGGCGACCTTACCTCCGACGCGGCACTCCTGGCCCAGTTGGACGAAGCCAACGAAGCCGCTGCCTCGTTCCAGGCCCAACTTCAAGAGGTCCAGTCCCGGCAGACCACTCAGTTCGACCCGAACGAAGAGGCCCAGGCCCGCATCGCGGAACTGGAACGCCTGCTCCAAGACGAGGAAGGTTGCCGGGCCAAGGCGTGCGCAGAGGCCGAAGGTCTCCGGTCAGGCTTCACCCTGTACGTCGGGTGTCACGTCGAGGGCGCCGTGCCGGTCCAGACGGTCCTGAACGAGTGCGTAGGTGACGACATCGCGGACCTTTATTCCGCGGCCTACGACGACGGTAAGAAGTCCGTGGCGGCATCGTTCCTGAACAACCTTCAGACGGTCATCGACACCTACCCCGAGATCAGTTTCGCCCGAGCAGGTGGGGGCATGTTCTCGTCCGTCATCTTCGAGGTCCTGGCGCCGCACGCCACCCGCATCGTCCGAGGCTCCTGATGGCAGTCCTGCACAAGTTGACATTGGCCCAGGCCGAGGCAGCGGCCGAGTACAACAAGCAGCGGTTCGAGGTCGAAGGAGCGGCCTCCGTGCCGTACATCTTCCAGGTCTGGGCCAAGCTGCCCGGCGACCTGTTCGCTTGGACCTCGACCACGACTGCCCAGGCCGTCTCTGAGTATCAGCGAGTCATCGGAGCAACTCCCGACGGCAAGTGGGGACCAGCCTCGGATCGTGCCGAAGGCAAGTACCTCATGCAGCTGACCCAAGGCGACTACATCGACGCCATCGTGGTCGATCAGATGCCCGTGGGATCGGACATCTTGCACGAGGGCATGCGACTGGCCCGACAGTGGCGAGGTAAGCCCCTCCCGACACACGCCGAGATTGAGGCATGGGACTACATTGTCCAGCGCGAGTCAGGGGGCTGGGTTGGCCGACCCAACTACACGGCTGACATCATCCCCAAGTACAAGGAGGGTCGAGTGGACCCAGGTGCCCGGTTCTCTAACCCCAAGAACCGCAAGTCGTGGTACCTGTTCTCGGATGACGTACGTAACTCTCGAGCAGTGTCGGTCCAAGGCGTCCGGTCCTCGGCTGTCGACGTCGGCCAGCTACTGGGCTCGAACTGGGTCACGTACTGCCCCATTGGTCGACGAGGCATCGGCAAGGCAGTGCCGGCCCTGGCTGCGATGGACGCATACTGCGATGGGCGGTACAACGGAGTCCTGAACGCCGCGGAGTTCTACGACCTGGACCACTGTCCCTCGGACCGACGGTCCTACTACTCGGAACGAGCGCTGGCCATCGGATGCAAGCCTGGGGAGGGGTACTGATGATTCTCTTGCGAAAAGTTACGCGTCGCGTTACTTTCTGCGAGAGGTTGAGCCGTCCCTCGGGCTCCCTCGCGATGGCTACCGACGTCCTTGCATACCTCGACGCGCTCGAAGCGTGGGAGGGAGGTCCTTGACGACCAGTTCAAGGACTGCTAGTTAGGAGGTCTTCAGCAGAGGCATAGCGCCAAGGAGACCCGATGACGCCCAGGGCCGGGTAACTCCCGGCACACAGCAGCAGCCCTCGGCGCACCACGGGACTCACGATCCCGACTGCTGCCTGCCCAATTCAGGGCCATAAGAAAAAGGAGAGAGCATGATTGCACGAGAAGACCTGCCAGACCTCAAGCCAGGCTGGAGCTGGGAGCTAGAAGATGAAGATGATGACCCTTGCTGGGACCTGTACGGACCCAAGGGCCACCCAGACCTCATCAAGTCTGGCTTCGCTGGAACGGCGTACGAGGACCAGTGGTGGGGGGTGTTCGGGCCGGAGTTCAACTCCGACTCCTGGCTTGAGTCCACAACTGAGCTGGCCCTATACTTCAAGGCCATCGCCGCGGCGGTTGAGGAGTTGGGCTAATGACTAAGCCTTTCTTGAAGTGGGTCGGCGGCAAGGGCCGCATCCTGGACCAACTGGCTCCGCTCGTCCCTGAGTTCGAAGGCACGTACCACGAGCCCTTCCTCGGCGGCGGCGCGATGTTCTTCAACATGCCCGCGCGCTCCACCGTCCTGTCCGACGCCAACGAGAGCCTGATCAACTGCTACAAGCAGGTCAGGGACAAGCCCGGCCGAGTCATCAACGTGCTGTCTCACCACGCAGGCAAGCACAACGAGGCCCACTACTACCGGGTCCGAGACCTGTTCAACCAGGGCCACTTCGACGAGTGGGCAGTGGGCGCCGCCGCTGCGTTCATCTACCTGAACAAGTCCGGCTTCAACGGGCTGTACCGGGAGAACAAGAAGGGCGAGTTCAACGTCCCCTGGGGCAAGCGTAAGACGTTCGACGCCAACGTCAAAGGCATCGTGGCTGCGTCGATCTCCCTGAAGACCGCGTACATCGAGGCCAGTCACTACGACAACGTGATCCTCCGAGTCGAGGCCGGCGACTTCGTCTACTTCGACCCCCCGTACGACGAGACCTTCACGGGATATCGGGCAGGAGGCTTCGGGAAGGCCGATCAACTCGAGCTGAGCCTGGCTTTTGCTGAGCTTGTTGACAGAGGCTGTCACGTCATGCTATCTAACAGCGACACTCCGCTCATCCGGGAGATCTACAAGGACTGGGACATCCGCCCCATCCAGGCCCGGAGGTCAGTGAGCCGCAGCGTAGCAGGCAGAGGAGTAGTTGGAGAAGTGGTCGTAACAGGAGGACCGAAATGAGAGATTTGAGGTGGAAGCGAGACCCCCGTACCGGAGACGAGTACGTCAACTGGAGAGGCGACGAGATTCTCGTAGTAAGTCGCGACTTTGACGAATGGGTCGTCTGGACTCAGGCCAACTCGATCGAGGAAGCGGCCCAGGGTACGGGGGGCGGCAAGGAAGGCAAGAGACAGGCCCTTAGCGCGGCGTTCCGAGTCGGGCGCGTCACAGCGGAAGAGGCGCTGGCCCTCTGGCCTACTGAAGATCGGCCAGACTTCAGTCAGCTGCACCTGGACCTAATCAGAGAGTTCGAGGATCTGATGACTCGGGAGGTGGCAGAGGAGAGCCGACTGAGTCTGGCCGACGTCGCAGGCAACTACGCCACCTTCAATACCTTCAATACCGAGTACCTGAACCAGCTGGCTCCGGGCACCCGCTGCAGACAGAACATGGGCGGATCGGACCTGATCGTCCTCGCCGTCCCCGCAGGACCTTCCCCCCGACTGCAGACCCTGGTCAAGGTCTACGACACGAGCACGAGACAGACACGCAATCTCATAGGCACCTCGGTTGCCTACCTCACCAAAGGAAACGCATGAACAACGCACGCAATCACTACACATCTCACGTCGCAACGGCCGACATCTCCGTCTGGCAGCAGCTTCTGACCTTCCTGGCGCCGCTGTTCGCATTCTTCGGGGTCGACTTCTCCAAGGCCGCACCCGAGGCGGGAGCCCTCTCCGAAGAGCAGCTGGCTCAGATCTGGAACCAGATGTCGCCGGCCAAGCAGCGACTCATCTCCCAGCTTGAGTTTGCCACCGAGAAGCTGACGAGCATGTACGGTCCGTTCCAGGAGGAGCAGTACCGTCTGCACCCCGACGCCACGCTACCCAAGAAGTTCCACGAGCTGGCAATTGCTCTCATCACACGCAAGCTGACCCCCGTCCGCATCGAGCAGCCTCCAGCTCCTCGCATCGACCGGAATACTGGAGAGCAATTGCCTGACTTGCCTCGCACGACGCTGTGGCTCGTGGAGACGTGTGACGGCAGCGGCAAGACCCAGGACCGTCTCTTGGCAGAGTCCCAGCTGCGCCGAGAACTGAAGAGCCTGATCAAGTGGCTGTGTCGCGTCAAGCTGAACAGCAAGTCGAGCACGTCCCGTCCCTTGTACCGAGGTTAGACCCATGAAGATTGAAGACAACCGAAAATCGGCCCCCGAACTGACCCGCATGGACGAGGTCGAGCCCGGTCAGGTCTACCGATACTACGACGACGGAGAAATGGGCGACCTGCACCTTCGAACAAACAGCACGGACTACTGCCCCCGAGGCAGTACCGGAGTCTGTCTAGCGACAGGAACGCTCGGCTGGGACCACCCCGACACCGAGGTACACGTCCTGCAGAACGTCAAAGTGGTGCTCTCCTGAGCATCAACTCCGAAATGAGCCGCATCCTGGACCTTCCGGTCCTAGATCGCGGAACCGACCGAGCTGTCCCGGCCTGGGTGTACGACAAGAACACCCGGCCGGGAAGTGACTGGGAACTGAGGCCCCTTCAGGCCCTGGCCCTGCACGAGTTCCACGAGGCCAGCGGACTGCTTGGCAACATCGTTGTCGGAGAGGGCAAGACCCTCATGACCGGCCTCCTGCCGAACATGGTCCACTTGCCCGAGGGGAGAGACGCCCACCTCTTCGTCCCCGCCTCTGCCGTAGACAAGACGTACCGAGAGCTGGCGGAGTACGACCAGCACTTCTTCATCTCGCGACGTCTGTGGGTCCACAGCTACGGCAAACTGTCCAACGTCAAGACGGGCCCTGACTTGTTGGACCAGCTCCAGCCCGGCGCCCTGCTCTTCGACGAGGTCCACAAGCTGGCCAACGTCAACAGCGTATCCTGGCTCCGAGTCATGCGCTGGTTCGAGCAGAACCCCGAGACCTTCTTCGCTGGCATCACCGGCACTTTGATGAAGACGAAGATCGAAGATTACGCACATTTGGCGGCTTTGGCCTTGCGAGACCAGTCTCCCGTGCCTATGGATTGGGATGCACTGCAGCCGTGGTCGGCCACCATCGGAGAGGATACCGCAGTGTCGTTCGCGCGGAACAGGGACTGGACTTCCATGCAGCCCCTGGTCGACAACTTCACAGAAAAGCCCGTCGACTTGCTCAGCGTCAAGCGCCCCGAGCGCAAGGAGCTTGTCAGAGAGGCCCTCCGTAATCGGCTGGACACGTGTCGAGGCATCGTCCTGTCCAAGAGGCAATCGACCGAAGTTCCTCTGACCATCGAGGTCCTGGACACGGAAATGCCCGCCGCAGTGGAGGACTCAATCGAGAATCTCCTGGAAGCGTGGGTCAGGCCCGATGGCGAGTATCTGTCCTCCGGCCTTGAGGTTCAAGCTGTCGGCCTGCAGCTCAGCCAGGGGTTCCACTACTATTGGGACTGGCCGGACAACAAGCCGGACACCGACTGGCTAGAGGCTCGAGGAGCATTCAACAAAGCAGTGGGCCAGATCACTCGGCGCAAGCAGAGGGGCCTGGACAGCCCCGGTCAGGTCTACAAGAAGATCCGACAGACTGGAGCGCTCGTTGCCCTGGTGGACCTCGCCATCAGGAATCAGGAGTTCTCTCAGGTCGTCCTACACGGACTGGCGCCTCGTGGCGGAATGACTCCGGCCCTGCATCACGCCCTCAAGCACGGGGACCTCAGCCTCAATCAGAAAGAGGAGGCCCGTCTCCGCTGGAGCAAGGAGGCCACGTATCCCACAGTCTCGTTCCTGACCGTAGACGTCTGGGACGCATTGGAGGACTGGCTAGACGAAAGGCACAAGCCCCAACCTCCCACGGCAACGGCCTGGATCGACTACTGGCTGGTCCACGAAATCATGCGCCGCCTAGACGAGTCCGAGGAGCCTACTTTGGTCTGGTACGCACACAAGGCCATGGCCGACGCCCTGAGCTTGGCGGGCATGGAGGTCTGCCGGCCGAAGGAGGACCCAGACGCAACGAGGCCGAGGCACTTGGCGGTGTCGATCAAGAGCCACAACACGGGACTTAACCTGCAGTCGTGGCACAAGAGCATCGTAGTTTGTCCTCCCTCGTCTGCTGTGGAGTGGGAGCAGATGGTGGGCCGAACCCATCGCCAGCACCAGAAGCGCCCGGTCGAGTTCGAGACGTACGGGCACTCGCAGTTCATGAAAGCATCCTTGACGAAAGCACAGCGTCGTGCTAAGTCCATCCAGCAAACCAAAGGACTGCCCCAGAAGCTCTGTGTAGCGGACTGGTCAGGCCTCAACCTGAAGTGAAACGAATGTGGACCACCGACCTGAATCCCGACGAGCATATTGTCATCAACACAGGCAAGCAGGAGTACTTCCTGACACCCACCGGAGGGCCTGACTTCCTCTACGAGCACAGCCAAGGCGCAAATGTCTTGACCCTGTCCTCGGAGGAGACTACCAATCTGCCGGGCGATGTCGAGATTGGCTTGTCCCGTCGCCGGGCCCGCTTCGCCAACCAAGTCCGAATCTTCATCAAGGCGCCGAAAAGCGTCACGTTCACCAAACGCCCGTGTCCGGGCACCAACCAGGAGCAGTAGATGTCCCTTTTCGACAAAAACAAGAAACCTGCCGCACCCTCGGCCAAGACCCCAGCCCCCAAGTCCAAGCCCATGGCAAAGAAGAGCATCTTTGGTGGAATCACCAAGCCCAAGGCCGCGTTCGCCAAGAACTACTTCACTCCCGGCAAGTACCGCCTCAAGGTCTCGAAGGTCCTGGTCGGAGTCTCTGAGAACCCGGACCACAAGAACGAGGACTTCGGCCTCGCAGTCTTCGAGGTCGTGGAGGTGGATCCCCCGAACAAGCCAGCATCTGACGGGTCTGCCCCGCAACCCGTCGGGGCGGATGTGTCCATGACGAAGTACTTCGCTGGTCCAGCATGTGACTTCGCCCTTCGGGACTGGCGAAACCTCATGTGCGCCGTCCTCGGCATCGACGAAGGCGGGGTAGACTGGCCCAACCTCACGGAAGAGGAAGTTGCGGAGTTCGAGTCGGCTTGCGATCACGTGGCAGAGAACCCAGAAGAGTACGTGGGTACGATCATCGAGTGCGACTGCTACGAGCAGTACAACAAGAAGCGCGAGAGGTACTTCACGCAGCAGATGTTCTCTCCGGTCGACTGACCCTCGGACCAACCCGACCCTAGCCCCGTAGCCTAACCGCACGGGGCTTTGGCCGTAGTAGCCCTGTTGCCCGAGACGTGCAACATCGCGCCCCCAGACAACGGATGCTGAGAGGAGAGCAAATGAGAACGTGGAAGGATCGAGAAGAGGCCAGGGCACGTCGAGCGGCCCCGAAGTACGTTGTTCGGGAAGAACTAGAACTTCGCAACTACTATCGACTAGGTGCCTTAGTTAGTGACCTGACCCAGCTACACGAAAAGTACCCCATGGCGGCACTAAACTGGGAACTCCATGACAGGGATCCTTACGTCGAGGTCGAGTCCGTGGAGACTGAGGAAGAGGTCCAGCTCAGGTTGGCCGGAGAGAAGACTCGGACGCTTCTTCGAATCGCGAAACTCGAGGCCGAGCTATCTGGCCTGAAGGCCATCGATTACTCGCCACCTTTCGCGAGTAAGGGGCGAAATGCTGAACAACTCGTCACGAGTGACGACAAAGGAGAGACAAATGAAGATTGAGATTGCTGCTTGTGTGAATGTGGTGAAGGTCTACGACCTGATCCGCGTCGAGATCGAGGTGCCTGACGACGCCTCGGTGGAGGACATTCGCCGCGAGGTCTTGAGGGAGGCTCAGCACCTGCTCGATGCCCCGGAATGGGTACCGGGCTCAACTGAGGCCTTCCGAGACGCTCACATCGAGGGGAGCGTCTCGGACATCCGAGGAGGGGACCTCTCGGACAAGGACTTGGAGGAGGCTCTAGCCTTCTGCTTTTTTTCTGAGGGCGTATGAAACCAGTATCCTTCGACAACGAGACTTGGCGCTTCCAGCCAGGACTCCAGGCCCCCCGAGTGGTCTGCACAGCCTTTGCCAACGAGCACGAAGACGCGCTGCTCGACGCTGAGGAAGGTGCTTGGCAGCTTCGGCGGCTCTGCCTCGACCCGGACACAATGCTCGTCGGACACAACGTGGCGTACGACGCCATCACGTCCATGGCTCACGACCCAGCCAAGATGGTCCCGGCCGTATTCCAGGCGTATGAGGAGGGCCGAGTCTCCTGCACCATGGTCCGGGAGAAGCTGATCAGGCTGGCTCATGGCGAGATGTCGATGCACGCCACGAGGTACGGCCTCAAGCCCACCGACTTCAAGCTCTCGTCCCTGGTCAAGCGCTACGTCGGCGCCGACATCTCAGCTACCAAGAAGGGTCCTGATGCTTGGCGTACTCGGTACGCGGAGCTGGACGGAACCCCCATCGAGGAGTGGCCCGAGGCAGCTCAGTCCTACGCTCTCGATGACGCCCGATTGACCTTGGCCGTCTGGAACGCCCAGGCTGTTCACGAGGACGCCCCGGCCGGCGCAGTTGTCGACCCCGCCACGGGCATG
>Ga0208542_1001275_pt1 | contig 10748 bp, 7 predicted proteins | sample DEB08_DNA_3_FD_185495 | JGI IMG/M metagenome (GOLD analysis project Ga0208542, IMG submission 185495) | Aqueous microbial communities from the Delaware River and Bay under freshwater to marine salinity gradient to study organic matter... | ecosystem: Environmental > Aquatic > Marine > Coastal ... | reverse complement strand
TTGCTTATAGATGGTGGCATAACAAAGGAACAGGATGCAATGATGCGTTCTGCAATTGCTATGCGTAACTTTAGAGGCGGCAACTTAAGAGATATTCTTTCTCGTCAAAGAGCAATGTTAGAAAATACGGATGCTTTTAACATTAGAGCTTCTGATGTTTTCAAAGAGTTTGCTTCTGATCGTGATGCTGATTCTGCCAGTGCAAGGATTGATAGATTTATTTCTGAAGAGCTAAAAATTGGCAATGATATATATGCAATAAGAAATATTCGTCCTTTAATCAACCATATGATTGCTACTGGTCACCAACTTGGGGGTAACGATGGTATTAGAGCTGAAGCAACAAAGCTTCTTGATGAACTATATATGGAAGACGATGAGGATCTGATTGCTGATCCATTTAACTTTGACCCAAACAAATCTTTCTATGCATTGAAGCGTGTGTTCCCTGATGACAAGGATCGTGAAAATTTTAAGCTAGAAGTACAGCTTGAGTTAGATAAAAGATTTGATGGCTTTTTGTTTGTTGACGTTAAAGATGGGACTATTCAAAAACAAAGACCGTTTGAACAAACTAAAGCAGAAGCAACACAGTTCTTAGCACCTAAGGAAAAAGGCAAAACTATTGTTTCTAAGAAAGTGCGCCTAGTTCCTTTGCCACAACAGCCACTAAGCACTGAGTCAACAGTAATCTACATGGGCGTTTACAAAGATGACAATGGCGATATGGTTCCATTGCAAGATGCAAGCGGCCCATTCATGATTTCAAGTGATGTTATTTCTGAGCAGCAAGCAGCAAGAATAGAATCTCAAAGACAAGCTCTTATTGCAGAACAAGATGCAATTATTAAAAGACGAGAAGAACAAAAACAAAGAGTAGCAAAAGAACAAGAAGGTTTCTTAAAGTTGTTTGGTAAAGACTAATGGCTGATGAAGTTGTAAACGAACCCAAAAGCACTGGGATGTTAAACATTTATGGTGGCCCTATGCCATTGCAGATCCCAAGAACTGTAGATGAGTTTGTGCCAATCAGTGTAGAAGAAGATCCTACATTTGGTGAGACTGTATCTGCAACTCTTGGCTATCAGTACGCCCCTTTGTTCAATGCTATCAAGAACAATCTTAAGTACAGAGACGTTGAAGAAGTCGGATTCAATCCCCTTGAAAATATGCAAGGTTATGAAGAGTACAAGTCTCATCTTTATGAAGCAAAGTCATCACAAGAGATGGCTGAACTTAAGCAACAGATAGATGCTAATAAAGAAAGACGCGAAGTCTTATACAGATCTTCAATTCCAATGCAGTTTGCTGCTGGCATCTTTGATCCGATTAACCTAGTTGCGCTTCCTTTTGGTGGCCCAGCCGTAGGTCTTGGTCGCTCGTTCCTAAGAACAGGAACATCTGTTGCTGCGCTGCAAGTGGGTCTTGAAGCTGCTCGCGCACCATTTGATCCATTAGCTACACCAGCCGAATCAGTTATGAATATCGGCTCTGCCTTTGTTACTGGCGGTATGATTGGCAGTTTGCTTAGCATCCCAGCGTCAAGACGAGCCGCTGCGCTTAACAAAACAAATGATGAAATAAAAGAGTTTGTTGAAGTAACAGAAACATTTACTGTTGAAGACTTAGCTGTTGTAGGCTCTAGGGATGCGCGTAAGTTAGGCACAGAAGCTGATGAGATTCTTGACACGCTTAGAACAAGCTTGCCTAAAACCATTGATGGCTTAACAAAATCAATTGATGAGATTAGATCTAAGATAGACAAAGTAACTATCGATGAGGGTGTTGAAGCTGGTGCAAAACTTCAGAAAGAATTAGAAGTAAAAACAAATGCCAAGATCAGAGACACAGAAAGACTTCAAGAGGTTAAGCGTGAGCAACAGTTCCGTAGGCTTGAGGGCATCAAGGATGGAACTCTTAAGGATCCTTTTGGTCTACAAGAAAATATCTTTACTAGCTCTTGGTTTTACAAGGGAGTTACAACTCCATTCAAGAGAATTGTACAGGGAAAAATTCCTTCAAGCGTAAAGGAATACACAGTAAAGCTTGCTGGCGATGGGGCAATGATGTTCAATCTAAACAAGATTGGATTTGCCACACCTAAATCTGTGCATCAATATTCCTCAACACGCAACGGTGAGTGGCTTCAAGTATACATGGGTATGCTTAACAACTTTGGTCAACACACAGGCAAGGGTGTGACTACCGTTGTTGACATGAATCTCTCAAACTTTGATGGATCAGTCAGTGCGTTTATGAAAGAAGTTAATAGAAAATACATTAACGGCGAACAAGCTACAACTTCTGCAGAGGCTGAATCTATTAAGCTGTTAAGTAATTTCTACAAGAACTGGGAAAAGCGTCTTGTTGAAACTGGTTTGATTGGCACAGAGAAAAGTCTAAGCGCAAGAATAATTAAAAAAGAAAAAGACCTAGAGGCTCTTAACGAAAAGATTAAAGAGGTAGAGTCAGGCTTTGACAAGGCAAAGCGTGGTGGATCTTTAAAGCAAAAAGATTATTTAGATAAGCTGCGTAATCGTGCAGAAGAAATAGAAAATGAATTAGCTGCTCTTGAGATTAGCCTTGCCAAGATGAAAGACGATAGAGACATTGGCCCACAGTTTCGTGAGGAAATGTTTCCGCGTTTCTGGAACAGAGATGCAATCAGAGCAAACAGGCCACAGTTTGAAAAAATTCTTTTTGATTGGTACAAAAACAATCCAGACATTTACGAGCCAGTCAAGGGTAAGGTCAAAGCTGGTGAGCCAAGGTTTGTAAAGAGAACATTGCCAACAGACGACAGATCTGTTCAAGGGCGTGTTGAGTCTACAGTTGACGAGATACTTGGCGTATCTAAAACATTTGATGAAGGTGCTGATGCAAATGCTTTCTTTGGTGCTGGGGTATCAAAGCACTTCCGTCATCGTAAACTAGACATACCTAACAGGCTTGTTCTTGATTTTATTCAGAACGATCCGCTTGCTGTAATGAGAGCTTACACTAGCCGTGTTGCTCCTCGTTATGAGTTTGCCAAGATGTATGGTGGCAAAAGCATTGATGATGTTTTGGCTGATATTGATGATGATATGTTTGCTGCTGGTAAATCAGTTAAAGAAACAAACGCTGTTCGTAGAGATTTCTTGCATCTGTATGATCGTGTAGTTGGTAACGTGTTACGTGATCCTACATCTTGGGATCAGCGTGTGGCTACTGTGCTGCGCGATACTGCACAGCTTAGTTATCTTGGTTCTGCTGGCTTTTCAACGCTTCCTGACTTTGCCAAGATTATGATGGAGCATGAGCTAAAGGATGTGTTCCGCGCATTGTTTGGCACTATATCAGATCAAAGATTAAGGCAAACCTCGAAGGAGGCTGGTCTTAGTGGTGAAGCAATTGAGACTATTGCTGGTGAAGCGCACATGAAAATGGTTGATGACATAACCAACAATCCATTTTCTGAAGGCACTTACAATAAATACATGAGCAAAGTTAAGTGGGGCTTTTTCCAAGCTAACTTACTTGGCCCAATGACAAACGTAATGAAAAAGCTAGACGCTATTGTTCGCGGTCACTCATTGGTTCAGATGTCAATTCGTTTGTCTAAAGGCACAGCTTCTAAGTTTGAGACAGAGTATCTTGCTAGATATGGCATTGGAAAGAAGGAAGCTGATGGTTTTAACAAGCTTGTAGACGATGGCATCATTGAAAACACCAAGCCAAATGGTGCTGGTCTTTGGCTGCCTAATACAGATAAATGGCCTGATGAGTTTAATGCACTGCGTACAGAGTTTCGCAGTTCAATGAATAGCGGGATTATGAACACAATCCTTATGGGTACTCCGGCTGACAAACCAATCATTACTGATGGCGTTGTTTATGTGCCGCATAGAATTGCAAAGAAATTTGGTTACAAGGAAGATCCAAAGTTCCGTGGATACTCACGCATTGAGAATGGATTCCTTGGATTACCATTCCAGTTCTACTCATACTCACTAGCTGCAATGAACAAGATTACTGCATCTTATGCAACAGGTGCTGCCAGAAACAGAGCAGTAGCTATGGCTACATCTATGGGCTTGGCCTACTTGGGCATGGAGATAAAGTATCCAGACTTTGTAATGGATGAGATGAGTTTGTCAGACAAGATTGCAAGATCATTTGATATGTCTGGTATGGCTGCTTTGTATTCAGATGCTGTATATAGATCAATGGAAACATCTATGGCTATGGGTGGGCCAGACATGTCTATGGGATTGTTATCGCCAAAGTTTCCACAAGAAAAGAATTACATGGATGCAGTAGGTAGTGTATTAGGTGCTGGGCCTAGCGTTGGCATTGAAATAGGCACTGGTGTAAAAGAGTTAGTTACTGGCGAATACGGCGAAGGATCAAAAAGAATTATGCGAAACTTCCCATTAGCTAGACTATGGATATGGAAAGATTTAATGAATGAAGCATCGAACTCATTTACTGCGAGACGATACTAATTGTGAGTTGAGCAATTTCAAATTGGAAGGTAGGATTGCGCCATGACTATTAACATTGCTGATAACAACCCAAGAGTCTCGTACTCAGTAAGTGCTGGTGTAACACAGACTAGCTTTGCTGTGCCTTTTGAGTTCTTCGATGAAACAGATGTACTTGTTTACATTGGTTCAACGCTTAAGACTCTTAACACAGACTACACAATATCCGGTGGTGATGGCACTACTGGCACTATTACTATGTCTGTTACTGGCCCAGCTACTGTTGCTCTTGTACGCGATGTAACGATTGAGCGTTCTACTGACTTCCCTACCGCTGGCCCATTCAGCGTACAGTCTCTTAACGTAGAGCTTGATAAGCAGATTGCAATTGATGCTGACATCAGTGACCAGATTGATCGCGCAGTAAGAAGCCCTATTGAAGAGTTTACAACAATGACTCTTCCTGATGCGGCTACCCGCGCTGACAAGCTGCTCAAGTTTGACACTGATGGTAATGTCGCCGTAGAAAGTGCATCAGCCCTCGTAGGCGGCGCAGTAGTGGGTGCTAACTTTGTCAACAACACATTTACTGGCGATGGTTCTCAGACAGCCTTCACGACCACTGTAGAGGCTGGATCAAAGAACAACGCCCAAGTCTATATTGATGGCGTTTACCAGCTAAAGTCTAGCTTCTCTGTGTCTGGCACAACCCTGACATTCACTGAGGCTCCACCGCTTAACTCGCAGATCGAGGTCATCATTGGTAATGCCATTGATACTGTTGATGCTGACAGCGGCAATGTGAATTACAACCAAGGCGGTACTGGCGCGCAGACACGCACAGTCGAGAACAAACTGCAAGAGTTTGTATCGGTCAAAGATTTTGGTGCAACTGGTGATGGCGTGACTGATGACACTGCGGCATTTAATAATGCTTTTGCTGTTGGTGGTGATATTTTTGTACCTGAAGGCACTTATAAAATAACGCAAACAATTACCATTCCTTATGGCGCAAGGCTTTCTGGTCAATCAGAAAATGTAACTAGCGCAGTTAAGCAAACCAAACTTCTTTTTGCTCCTACTGGGGCAGACACAAATATGTTCAGATTTGAAGGCGCAGGACAATGCGACTTTAGATTTATTTCATTTTACGGATCTGGTGGAGCTACTGAGATTGGCTTCAATATGGACAATGTTGCTCCCGCAGGAAGTGAGCGCAGAAATAGCTTTTATCATTGTAATTTTAGAGATTGGGGCAAAGCTGCTGTCTATTTGTCTGGTCAATGGATGGTTAGTTTTGATTACTGTGATTTCAGAAATAATGGCAATGATGCAAGCCCATCAGCAAATAGTGGCGCAATAGTTTTCGCTGATACTGGCTCTGGTTGGGCAGGTTCTGGAAACACTATCTCAAATACTTATATGTCTGGGAATGTCTATGCTTTATACATAGATGGCGGATATGACATTACCTGTATCAATGTTCTTATGGAAGATAACGATACAGCGTTTTTGAAAACAGGTATTGGTTCTGCAACTAATTTTATTGGGTGTTGGTTTGAAGATAATACAAATCCACCAGATATTAGTCGTGCTGTATATACACTAAATTGTCGTGGTGAAGATTTTACAAATCACGATACATCATCAGCAAATCAAATTAGCGTAAAACATAATGCCAGTGGCATTTATCTTTATGAAACATCAACTCCATTCTTGGCATTTACAGGAGATGGAATAGATTTTTCTGGTGTTGGCACCGCCGCTAATATTTTTGATGAGTATGAAGAAGGCGTGTGGAATCCAACTTTGGCTACTAGCGGAACTAATTTTACATCCGTAACTTATGATGCTTTTACAAAAGCAAAATATATTAAAACAGGAAATCAAGTTACTGTTTATGGAACACTGAGAACTGATGCAATAACAGTAGGCTCAGCTAGTGGTGCAGTTTTAATTGGCTCATTGCCATTTGTTGCTAAAGATAATGATTCTGCCGGAACTCGAGATGGTGTTGCAGTGGGTTCCGTTGCTAACTGTTCTGGCTGGGCTGTGGACACTCCAATTTCTGTGACAACTGATCCTGCATCGACAACTCTTGTTTTGCAGAAACGAGCAACTTCAAATGGTGATGATGCAACGGTAGATGTGGCAGATGTCGCTACTGGTGCAAACGCTAACAGAATGGCTTTCTCTTGCACATATCTAACAAATTGAGGATATAAAAATGTCTTTAACTGAAAAAACAGAAGTGGGCAAGATTGAAGTTTCTGGTGAGTTTAATCATGTTCATGTTCGTGTTGACAACATCATCTTAAAAGACGGTGAAGAAGTTAGCCGAACCTATCGCAGATATGTTATCTCTCCATTAGATGATTTTTCTAATGAGGAAGAAAAAGTGAAAAACATTTGTTCTTCCGTTTTTACTGATGAAATTAAAAATGCTTATTCTACGTATATGGCTGAGAAGGATTTCTAATGACCATTAAATCAACAGGCGGCGTATTCGGTAGAAATCCAACCTTCAACGATGTAACTGTTGAGGGAGATTTTTCTGTTAATGGCACTTTGCAAAGCGGTGGCAGCAATGTCGTAGTGGATTCTGATATTGGATCAACCGTTCAAGGATATGATGCAGACACAGCTAAGTTGGATGTAGCTCAAACATTTACGGCACAACAAACATTTAGCGAAGATGTAATTATTAGTAGTAATCAAGGCATCGAGTTATCTGCTGGTGAAATTGGATTAGGCAACGCTTCTTCTTATATTTATATTGGTACAGATGATACCGGAATATTGACAAATTCCGGTAATGATTTTTTGCAACCTTGGAATCCATCAACAGGCTCATCAAGAGATGCAGGTATTGATATAGGCAGAGGAACATCTAGGTGGAAAAACCTATTTCTTTCTGGTGGCGTATATCTTGGCGGCACTGGAGCAGCTAATCTATTAGACGACTACGAAGAAGGATCGTGGACTCCAGTTGTTGAAGGCACAACAACAGCAGGTACTGCAACATATGTAAGACAAGGTGGCCTTTATCAAAAGGTTGGCAATGTTGTTCATTTTGTAGCAGCTATTGTATATAACTCCCATACAGGTACAGGCAATATGCGTGTTTCTGGATTGCCATACACTGTGTTTGGTGGTTCTGATTTTCATAGAATATATTTGCCTTTTTATGCAGATAATCTAACAATTACTGGCGTTCCTGTTGCTACTGCTATTTTAGGTCAAACTTATTTAGATTTAAGATCATTAAACAATGGCTCTAGTTCTTTGCTTGCAATGGATGCAGCAGCAACTCTTTACATAACTGGAAAGTATTGGGTGGCATAATATGGCTCTAACAAAAGTAAATTTTAGAATGATTGATGACAGAGTATTTGATGTTGTCAATTATGGGGCAGATAACACTGGTGCGACAGACACAAGCACAGCAATTCAAGCTGCATTAAATGCGGCTGAGACTGCTGGAGGCGGCACTGTCTTTTTCCCAAAAGGAACTTATCTGCTAAATGCGCCAGTAACTTTAACAAGCACAAATAAATTTACTCTTGATGGTGACGATTGCGTTATACAATTTGGCACTGCTTTTAATGTTGGCAATACGCATCAATTAACTAATCCAATTACTTTGTCAGGCAATGCTCCTACGGAATTAACTGGTAGCATTACCAATATGTTTGGTAACTGGATACAGCTAACAACTTGCCCTCCAAGCGATAAAGGCAATCGTGTTATTGTTTGTGATAATGCTGCTGGTTCTAAATGGGTTGGCAACAATGGTCGCCCAACTTTGTTAGCTGCGGTTGATTTTGCAGATACAACTAACAATGTCTTAAACTTTTATCCGGCAATTGATTTTGACACCACAGTAACAAATGCCTCAACAGGTGAAATTGATGCAACAGATATTGTTGTGTATCTTTATGATGGTGACATTGAAGTAAAGATTACTTCTGGTTTAACTTTCAAAGGTAATCTATTGCCAATTGGAACTGATCCTGCTGTTGCTGGTCAAGCTGCTGGTGGAGCTTCGGCTTATGGTTTATTATTACAACGTGGAAAATTCCGCATTGAGGCTGACTTCATTCATGTTAATCAAGCAATTACTTTTTCTGAGGCAGATGGCGAGGCAACTGGCTGTGTGATTAGGGGTTCTTACAATGGCAATGGTATCAATGTTAAGCATCGCTCAATTGGTAGAATTAACAACTGTAAAATTACACAAAGCAGACACGCTATAGATGTTGGCGGCTCCACTTCAGACGCAGCCAGTATGTTTGTTTCAAACTGTGTTCTTAGTGCAAATAGAGATAGTGCTGATGAATCAATTTATCCGGGGGAAAACTATGGGTGCATCGAAACTCACCCAGCTGCAAAACATGTTCACATTAGTAACTCACAAATTTCTGGGGGTTTTGTAATAAGCAGTGGATTTATAACAATTGATAACTGCCACATACTAACCACAGTTTCAGACGGTGCTTTCTTTCTTAGGTCTGATGGGTTTAATAATGGATCATTAGATATAAGTAATTGTAAATTTAACATTGAACGTAGACAACCTTCTTATAATGCTGGTGATGGTGTTGGCACATTTGGTAGTGATCTTTCATTGTTTGAACACGATACACCAGCAAATGTTGTGACTGGCTGGTCAATGTCAATGTCAAACTGTTCAATTAAAGCAAATGACGCGCAACAGTGGACAGCACCAACGCGAGTTGTTTGTAATGTGGGTACTGTCCAATGGGATGAAATTGTTTTTGACAACAATCGCTGGTATTTTACAGGAACTCCCTTTGATGAAGTGATTTTTAGAGGTCACTCAGATGGAACAGGACATTATAAAATAACAAACAATACCTTTTATGGTCTTGGTGTAAATCTTTTTAGAGATAATACATTGGATCAGTTTGTTGATGTTGATGTTATTAACAATAAAATTATAAATACTGACTCAACAGCCAGCCATTTTGCATCAATCGCACTTATTGTTTCTGGATTAAATACGTCTGACGGTACAATAAATCATGTAACTATTGATGGTAATCACATTGAAACTCGCGGTGCTACCTATGGTATTTTTGTAAGAGCAACCAATGAATCTTTTAACATAAAAAATAATACAGTTAGTTTTATTGGTTCTACTTTGGGAACAGCTATTCGCGCTGAGAGAAACACAAATAGCACTAATACAACTTTTGTTGGAACGATTGATTACAATCAAATTAGAAGTAATGGAAATACAATTACTAATGGGATTGTATTTGCTGGTCTTGGTGCTTCTAATTATTATCAAACAGGAAATAATGTAATTCAAACTGCAAGCACACCAGTTACGACTTCTGGTTCGGCAGCAACAGTTGGTTAATAATGCGCCTTGAGCGTGGACAGTCCAGCCAAAGGAGATAAAAATGGCACTGACTAAAACAACAATCAACGACAAGATCGAGGTTATCAATCAGGGTGATTGGTCAATGGTGCAAGTACGCACTGCGAATATCATCTCAGAGGATGGGACAGAGATCAGCCGTACCTTTCATCGCCACGTTCTAGCACCTGACGCTGATCTAACAGCCGAGGATGCTGATGTTGCGGCTATCGCTGGACAGGTATTCACTGACGCGGTTAAGGCTGCTTACGCAGCTCGCCCAACGGAGTAGGTAGATGGACAACGAAGCACATACCGACATTGCTCTGGCAGTAGGTGCAATCACTAGCCCAGTTTGGTTACACGCTCTCAATGAATGGGTGACGCTGGTTGCTGGTCTTATTGGTATTGTGCTTCTTGTTATCCGCATCCGCAAGGCATTGCGGAAAGATGTTTAAGGCAATCGTACTAGCCTGTGCAATAGCATCCCCAACTGAATGTGTTGAGTTCCACGATACTCGCGGCCCTTATCCAACGATGAAGGCTTGCGAGGAGCGTGCTATGGAAATGGGTCGTGACATCGGGGAGATGGCTCACGGCCTAATGCCGATTAAATGGCAATGCAAGCCGCTTAGAAAGGGGATGCTGTCATAGACCCGATTACTATAGGTGCTGCTGTCAGTGGGGCTACAGCGGCGTTTAACACTATAAAGCAGATGATTAACGCTGGGCGTGACCTCGAGTCTTGCATCAATGATGTGTCTCGGTGGATGAAGGCTGCGTCTGACATTGATCAAGCTGAGAAACAAGCTAAGAATCCTCCTCTGTTTAAGAAACTTCAAGGCGCAGACACTGTGCAGCAACAGGCATTGCAAGTATATGCTGCTAAAAAAAAG
>Ga0208542_1001273_pt1 | contig 10751 bp, 18 predicted proteins | sample DEB08_DNA_3_FD_185495 | JGI IMG/M metagenome (GOLD analysis project Ga0208542, IMG submission 185495) | Aqueous microbial communities from the Delaware River and Bay under freshwater to marine salinity gradient to study organic matter... | ecosystem: Environmental > Aquatic > Marine > Coastal ... | reverse complement strand
AGAAGTACCAGCCTTCTTACGTTTATTTATGTTTGCATATAATCCTTGTTTCATTACCATTTCACCTTATCTGCCCAGTAAGCTGCTGACATCTTTCCTTTAGCTATGTTCTTAGCGTGTCTAGCCTTAAATGATTTCTGTCTAGCAGTTGGTTGTCTATCACCTGTGACCCCTTGCTGACCAAACCTAATGGTCTTAACTTGGTCACCCTCTTTTGCTACCACCACATGAGACTTAGTAGGATGGCTTGGTGTACGTTTAGGTTTGTTAAATCCTGAAACACCTGCTCTAGTTAGTCTACTGTCTTTCATTTCTACCTCGATCTAAATAGTTGTTTCCTAGCGTTGTTTCTTTTCTTAGCAATACTAGCTGTCTTCTTACGTTTACTTAGCTTAGTACGCTTTGGTATTGGTTTCTCTTTCTTACTAAACTTGTCTCGTTTAGTGTTACTTAAAGATGGAGTTACCTTACCTTTACCCTTCTTCTTATTATTAGCAGCAGCCATGATTACTCCGCAGGTTCAGGCGTGTTGCCCTCAGCTAACCACTCAAGATATTCTTGGTAGTCTGTGTTGGCTGGATCAACAGGTATACAAAGTTTTTCTTCACCAACAGTTTTTTTTATATTAACTGTTTTACCATTAGTGTTATTTATTAGTTTATAAGTAATCATTTTATAGCTCCGCAGATAAATCATAATATCCATTAGCATTACTAAAAGATACAGCAAACATTGGAGTTGTAATACCATCGTTTGTATCTATGTGGAAAGATGCGTGAGTAACAGTAGAACTATTTAATTGCAATGTGTTTCCAGATGTAAAACTTTGAGTCTGATTGTTTAAAGATATATAACTTTCAGTTATTGATGCACTTGGAGTAGCTCTCATTCTTACAGGTAACGGATGTGTCATTAGTCCATCATCGGTATCAAAAGTAATAAAGTATCCGAATGTAGTTGCATCCACCCATACTACTTGAGATGTATTAATAAATGAATCTGGATATCCATATCTTTGATAATACCTCTGACACAACTGCAACTCAGTGCCATACGGTCTGCGCTCAAACTCAGTGGCTACAGAGCCTACCTCTAGCTGGACTCCTGTGATCGCTATATAATCTGATGTTGCTCCACCTACGCCTAAATTAGCAGCATTTGAATCTGCTGCTGAATACGTTGACCATGACGTTTGAGTAGAACCACTTGAGTATGTAGAGCCTGAGTTTAACCACCAAATAAGAGATACAGCAGGCCCGTTATCATTATCAATGTTGCCAGCAGTATCAGCAGGGATGCTAATAGTTTTGTATTCCCAAGTATTTGCAGAATTAATTGCATAAGATGGGCTAATGTTTTTACTAGAATTGTCATTTTGTAAAAGCTGTACTGAAGCAGAACCAGTCTTATTAGATTTTACCCAGAAAGATAAAGTCATTGGTTTAGCTGATGATGTACCATAAGCTAGATTTTGCAACTCAAAACCTTCAAACATATAACGTATATACGCAACATCACCAGCAGCAGGCGAAGCATCCGCTGTAGTACAAGTAAGTTTAAAACTATTAGAAAAACCAGAAGGAGCGTCAGTAGATTGATCTTCTGTCCAAGTTCCTAAACTAGATAAAGATGTTCTAAAGCGGTCAACAGTTCTAAATCCAGTTGTCGTAATACCGGTACTTTGAGTACCACGCTGTGCTATTTGCATAGCTCCATTGATAATCAAGTTCTTGCCCATAGTGTTATAGGCAGTAGGCGTAGTACCATTGATCGTGGTTGTGTTACCACCTGAAGCGTCAAGGATTGCGTTAGTCTTTATGGTACTCATGCTGCAATCTCCATCAGAGTAATATTGGTTCTGCCGCTATCATTAAACGATAAATAAACAATATTACCATCGTGACATCTAAAATAAACTTTGTATTCAGTAGAACTTGTAGTTGATGGCGAATCTAATAAATGAATAGATATTGGTTGAACATAAGATGCGCTAACTTGTTGTCTACTTAATCCATAATTAGCATCCCCTAAATTTGTAGTGCCATCTCTATAAATAGTAGTAAACAATCTTGAAGCATTTACTTGAGAATAAACTCCACCACCGTTTACTATTACAAAAACTTTGCTAGATGCACTAGATGGAGTAATAGATGCTTTAATGTAACTAGATGCAACAAAGCTAGTAGACGTAGTAGATTCTTGAGTCATTGACCAAGAATTTACAACTTGTAAAACACTACCAGCAGGTAAAGCTGCAGATGGAATTACTTTACCGCTAGATCCAGTAGTAATAATAGATCCAGTTTCATCTGGCAAAGTAATAGTCCTATTAGTGCTAGTGTTAGGTGCAGCAATGGTTAGCGTACCTGTTCCACTAGCGTTAGGAGTTAAAGCAATTTTAGACATTGGCTATCTCAGCTTCCTTTGCGTTAATCACTTCTCTCATAAGTTTTCTGTGGCTAAGTATGTCTAGGTACTGACCTTTAACATCAGTGCCTTCAAGATTCATCTCAGCAATCTTTACAACCACCCAGTCAGATTCAGCTAGTAGCTTCTTAGCTTCTGCTATGTCTTTCTTCAAAGGCTCGATAGTCTGTAGCCTAGCAACCTCAGCATCAATCTCTGCGCTAGTTGGTTCAGTTTGGTTTTGATCTAACCACTCCAAGTCATCACCTCGAAGCACCCATTCTGCTCCCGGTCTAAGTGATTGAAGTGCGTCTCCTTTGTTTATCATCCTGCTATCTCCAATAAAGTAATATACGGGTCGTAAAAAAGAACTCTAATTGAGCCTCCTGAATTAACACTTTGAGCTTTAATATCGTAACTAATTGAACTTGTTGTTGATGGACTATCTAAATACGATCCTGCAACGTGTTGCCTCATACTACTTGGAGCAAGATGTCCAACTGCATTACCAATTCTCCTAATAGCAGTACCATCTCTGCATATAAGTGCATGGTAATATCCTGTTGAGCTTGTACTTCCACCACTTCCGAATATCTTTTCAGTTGAAAACTGTGCAATCACTAATATTTTGCTAGAAGTACTGCTTGGAGTTATTGAAACTCCGCTGTGTATACTAGAGTTTTGAGTTAATGTTGTATTGTAATCAGAAGTACTATCTGATCCTGAAACTACTTGCAACACACTGCCTGCTGGAAGATTAGAAGTACCAAGCGATCCAACCTTTGCAGACGTTACTGCTGCACTAGCCAACATATCGGTATCAACAATACCGTCTGGTAAGCCACCTACACTTACACCACCAATCGTTCCTGATCCATTAATAGTTATAGCCATTTATACAATCGTCCATGTTGATCCGGTTGGTACAGTAACAGTCACACCAGAGTTTACGGTTATCGGTCCAGCACTCATAGCATTCTTGCCTGCTGTGATGGTGTAGTTCTGTGTCACTGTCTGATCGTTCTCATAAAATATTACGTTACCTGTACCACCTGTAGGCATTGTGTGTTGAGACAATGATATAGGTTGATACGATACTGCTTGGAACTCATCACTTGCTGATGCACCACTATTCAATACAACGGTTAGTCCATTGCTTGCAGTGTAGTCACTTGGAGTAAGTAGCACACCATTTAAAAAGACATCAACGTAACCAATGACGTAGCCACCAGTTATGTTAAACGTAGTCTGACTAGCAGTAGCAGTTACATTAGTAACCGACCTAACTGTATTTCCAAATGGTGGAATACCTATGTAGCTCATGCTAACTGCTCCTCAGTAGGTCTAGGTAGTGTTGGATGCTCCCACTTAGCAATGTAGTCTCCATTACCGTCAGAGTCGTTTTGTAATGTAATAACTGTTGTAAATTCTTCTGTTGTTAAAGCAGGATAAAGAGCTATAATTTTTTCATATAAAGTCATTAGGCAGCCCTCACTAAACATCCTGAAAAAAAAGTGTTTATATTATTAAATACAGCTACTCCACCTTGACTGTTCCAAGTATAACCTTCTACATAATCAGTGCTTCCGTTTAAATATACCAATCCTGTTGTTACTAACTTAACAGTGCTTGCGTTTATATCTGTTGATGCGTATTCTGAACCATTTTTGTAAATCATTGCCATTAATCTATTAACACCACTAGTCATGTTTATTCCAACATTTATTTGGTAATAACCAGCTACATTAGTAGTAAATCTATAATTAGTAGCATTATCATAACAACTAGCAGTATCAAAACCTTCAGTATTAAATTTTACTTTTGTACTTGTATTAGCACTTGGTGTAACAGAAGCTGTACCATAAGCATAAAATGCAGGTCCAGTACCAACAACTCCAGAAGCTAAATCTGCTTGAACTATTGAGCCATCAGCTATGTAACTACCGTCTGCTAAATCTCTTGATCTTCCCATTATGCTGACTCCAATATCCAGCTAGTTGTTGACTCATCCCAAGTATATAAATTTCCATCATCAGGACGAGGTACAGGTGAATCCCACAAACAAGTATCTTCGTTCAATGTCCAGCTTGCGTAAGGCTGTGGTGGAATAAAAGCATCTCTACCTTGGTCATACGAAAAACCAATACCAGCATAATTTTTTCTTAATGCAACACCACCATCAGGTTGTCCATCTTGTCCGTAATGAATACCACCTCTTGTGTTATAAGAAGTTTGAATCCACTCTCCCGGTGAGCTATCAACAAATGTGTCAAAGAACTCAGGCTCTGCGACAATTACATTAATTACTTTGCCTTGATCTACTTTTGCAAAATGTGCCATTACCTATCCCGTGTATGTACCTGAAGCAGTGTACGTTAAAATAGTATCTGAACCACTTGTAGTTACTGTAGGTGAACCTGTAGTAGTACCACTGTAATTAGACGTAGCTATTCGTAATATCACTACACCAGAACCACCATTACCAGCAGTACCTGTTCCATTAGATTCACCACCGCCTCCACCACCAGTATTAGCAGTACCGTTTGTGCTTTCGTTTCCTCCACCTCCTGATCCGCCAACAGTAGCTCCAGATTGTGCGCCACCTCCTCCGCCTCCACCTCTAGCAACGCTAGAACCTGTAATAGAGGATGATAAACCTGCTCCACCATCAGCACGAATAGAAGAAGATCCTGTTACTCCTATTGCGCCAGCACCTCCACCGCCACCGCCTTGACGTAAGTATGTTCCTGATTCTGTAGCGTAACCAGATCCACCAGCGTAACCTTGACCGCTAGTTCCAGATCCTCCTGATGACGTTATTGTTGAACCATTTCCACCACCTGCCCCACCAGAGTTACCAGCAGAACTTTGGTTTCCAGCACCTCCGCCACCAGTCGAGGTTATTGTTGATATATTAGAACCAGAAATAGAAGATGCACTACCAGAAGTAGCTGTTCCTGAAGAAGTTGTTCCTTTAGCCCCGCCACCACCAACAGTGATGGTATAAGAAATACCACTAGCTAATTGTAACGGTGTTTCAGTAGCTGATCCCCCACCAGAAGTTTCAGTAGAGTAAGAGTTTCGATAACCACCTGCTCCACCTCCGCCTCCACGGTCATAACCTCCTCCACCGCCTCCAGCAACTACTAAATAACTAGCAGCATAAGTATCAGCATTAGTGTTTGTTACATTTTTCCAATCAGATCCATCATAAAATTCAAACTCTGTATTAGTTGTGTTAAACCTAATCATTCCGTTAGCTGGCGATCCGGGGCGTTGAGCAGTTGTACCAGCAGGTAAATCAAAATAACCAGTAGATGAGTTTGCTTGGTCTGAAACAGCAGCAGCAGACACAGCACCTGCGGCTAACTTGTCAGAAGTTACAGCATCATCTGCTAACTTAGCAGTAGTAATAGTGTCATCACTAACTGTAGCAATAGTAGGTGCAGCAGGCGAACCTATGTAAGCCATTATGTAATCTCCAACACAGAAGCAATCACGTCAGCAGAACTTGCTGTATCTGATACCACCTTCAATACGTCCGTAGCTTCAAGGACTAACTTCTGATCTCCACCCACCGGAACTAATGCACCACCTACAGGGATCACAGCATTCTTGACTATGTAGTAGTCTGTACCGCCTATCGTAGCGTATACGTCCACTGTGATAGGTCCAGAGGTCAATATGTTAGCTACCGTAATACCAATTACAGTAGTCTGTGTAGCTCCCGGTCCAGTTAGTATCGTGGAAGCAGAAGTTCCAACACCTGTAGCTGCGTAATTCTTAAATGTATTAGCCATGTTTTATCCCAGTGCGATTGCCATTGCTACAGCCGTACCAGCAGGATCTGCTGAAGTTACATAACCAGCAGTTGAGTGATCTCCCCAACCATACGCTGTATCCCAATTAGTTGAATTGTTTGTTGTTGTGTACCAGCTCGATGCTGTGTAAACAGGATCTGTCTCAGTGTAACTAGTTAGATAACCAGCACTAGCGTGGTTGCCCCATGAGTAAGCTGTATCCCATTCACTAGAGTTATCAGTAACAATTGTGTATGTGCCAGCACCAGTACGCTTCATCAACCCATTAGTTGAGAAGTCTGTATCCATTACTGCACCAGCAGCAGCTACATTGGTAGCATCTGTTACGTCAGCAGCAGTCTCAATACCAGCTAGTTTAGTTTCTTCAGCAATAGTATAGGAAGCTGTAGTATTCTGTAAAACAGAAGAGTATGCTTGAACATTAACGCCAATGTCAGCGTCAACTAGAATTGTAGCATCGTAGGCTTGTACTGTTGAGCCAATATCACTAGTTGCTACTAGACCTGCTTCAGCAGCAGTTTGATTAATCCATTTGCTTGATGTACTATCATAAGCCAATACTTCATTATCAGCTACAGAAGTAATGGTTACATCAGTAATACTATCAATATTAATACTACCAGATACATAAGCAGCTACCCAAGCAGAGCCTGTGTAGACTTTCATTATGTTTGAAGAAGTATTAAAATATAATGCACCAGCAACTAACGCATCACCATCATTATCTAATGTGGGATCACTAGCTTTCTCACCTAAGTATCTATCATCAAAGTTATCAAGAGCAGCTAGAGCAGCGTCTCTTGCAGCTTCAGCAGCAGTCTGTGCTGTCTCAGCGTTAGTCTCTGCGGTCTCAGCATTTGTCTGTGCTGTCTGAGCAGCAGAAGCTGAACTCGCTGCAGCACTAGCAGAACTAGCTGCAGCACTAGCACTAGCAGCAGACTTAGCAGCATGATGTAGAGATGAGTAATCAGTAGATCCATCACCACCTGCAGCAGTGCTAATTAAGCTGTCTTCAGCTTTAGTAGCCCACTCTTCAGCGTAACCTTGAGCAGTTGACGCTGCAGTAGCAGATGAAGATGCGTTAGAAGCCGATGTAGAAGCAGAAGAGGCAGAAGAAGATGCAGATGTAGCAGAACTAGAAGCACTACTAGCTGACGATGCAGAAGCAGTTGCAGAGTTTGCAGCATTGGTTGCTGAGTTAGCAGCAGATGTAGCTGATCCTGCAGCAGCAGTAGCAGACGCAGCAGCTTCAGCAGCTTTGGTAGACGCTACACTAGCTTCATTAGCAGCATCAGTGGTTGCATCACCCGGACCTCCAGCACCTCTCCATATAGCCATATTACTTCCTTACTTAGTAGCAATATACATTGTTACTTCAAAACCAAATCTTACTTCCGTATATTGAGGTTTAGACCACATTGAGTTCTCCTAAGAAAACTCCCCAGACCTTGTTAGATCCGGGGAGGTATTACAATAGCCTAGAGTTAGGCTGGAACAGCTAGAGCAACAGCAGAGCTGTCACGAAGCTCAGCAACACCATAGAGCATGTCTGAGGTGAAGAGAGTTCCGAGGTACTCTTGCTTGTACTGTGACTGAGAACGTACACCCATTTGCTCAGCAAGAACAAAAGCGTCTTTATGAGCAAGCAAGCAGATACGGTCAGTTGCTGTGTTACCAGCAGCAGTATCAGCATTGGTAGTTACATATACCTTAACACCATATACGTCACCTACCTGACCATTGCGGATAACGTTTCCACCAGCTGCCTCACCAGTGTAAGCCTGCTCTGTGAATCTGTTAAGACCCATCAAAGTGTTGCGAACATTAGGTGGGATGATAAGGAAACGATCCGTCATTGGAACGTCATTGTCATCAAGTCTCTGGATTGAACGACGGATACCAGCATCACCAAGCGCAGCAGCGTTTGAAGATGAAGAGTTATATACCGTTGCACCAGTTGAACCGATCCAAGCGTTGGTTGAAGCAGCTGCAGTAGCGTAGTCAGAAGTACCAACAACACCACCATTAACACCACGACCAAGCCTGATGAGGTCTGTATCAACTTGTTTAGCAAGAGCGTAACCAGCGTCGTCCGTATAGAACTTACGTAGTGAAGCAAGTGCTTGAACTTCTACGATGTCCTCGATCAATCGAGAATACTCATAGTGTTTGTTGATAAGAACTTGTTGCTCTGACTCAGTTGCAGCAATTAGTGTAACTTGAGTAGAAGCAGACTTTGCAGAAGCAGAACCACGAGTAGGCTTCGGAATGTGAAGCGTATCGCCTTTCTTACCTTTGAAAGACATTTTAGAGAACAGATTAGCAGCAACAAGATTTTGCTTGTAAGCTGCAATGATTTCGTCACTCCAAATTTCTGGGATAAATTTATCCGCAGTAGTAAGGGTAACGTGATTAGTACCAAGTGCCATTTTTTATTTCCTTTCTATTTGACACGCCCTTCTGCGTATGCAGACATAATCTCATCTTGCATCGCATAGTAGCGATCTGGATCACGTAAACGTAAATTAATAAGATCAGATCTACGATAAGTCTTTTTAGAACTCGGAGCAGGTGAGCCAGTGTCTACTGTAGCAGCTTTAAGATTCTTAGCTGTTTCTTTTTTTGCATCAGTAACCATAGCAGGTTGTGTTACTTGTTTCTCTTTATTCATTATGTTCCATGTTGATACTAGCTCAACAGCAGAATCATAATCATATTGAGAATGAGCTTCTGTAAACAACCTAGTTCTTACGGGTGAAACTTTAATCCACTCAAAGAACTTTGGATCTTGTATTACTTCATCAAAGTTAGGAAACTGTTGTCTTAATCTTTGTTCAACCTGCTGTGATTTATAAGCAAACGCTTGTTCTTGTGCTTGCTTTATAGCAGGATGATTGCTAACAGCATCATTAACTGCACCTACAGGATCTTCTAAATATCTTTCTGTAGGATCTTTTTCTTCTTGTTTAGGGTTTTGAACGGCTTGTTGTTGATAGAGTTCCCGTTTTAGTAGATCGTCAGCTAGTTTTCTAACTTCGCCAACTTCTTGAGCTTGCTTACCAATTAACCTTTCAGCTTCTTGGTGCATCTTAACAATGTCATGGATTGACTTGTTACGATACTTGTCTGGTATTTCTGGTTCAGGTTGTTCTTCTTGAACAGGTTGTTCTACTTGTTCTTCTGGAGTCTGTTCTTCTTCTACACTATCAAACTCAAGTTCTTCTTGCAACGGATCTTCAAACTTCGCCATACTGTCTCCTGTCACGTTTGTGATTTTAGGAATTAAAAAATGTTACCTGACGCTAACCCTCTCTGCGTTTATTGGCAACTCTTGTAGCCTCCTCATGCTTTCTTGCCCAAGCATCTGCTGCTGTTGGAAAGTCTCCTGTGACACCTTCCAACGAGATACGCGGACTAGAAATAATACGGAGAGCTATACATTCACAAGAAGGACAATCAATATGTTTTACCTTCTCGTCAATATATCTTTCTGTTAGATGACCTTCACCACATCTAAACTCAAACATCCTTTTCATTGAGTTGCTCCCATGATTCTTCGGATAGTTGCTTGAGTGTCTTGATCCAGTAAAGAACATCTAGCTGACCTTTCCTAAGGTTTAGTTCTTCTAAACTCTTAGTAGCCATTAAGTTGTTTCTTTCTTCTATCATCTTGTCAACATCAATTAGGAGATCCTTCCATCCTTTTGTTGACATCATATCAAATCTTGCTTCGTAATACTCTTGGAGTTCTTTATCCAATATGGAGTCCTCTATTAAGTTACTATAATGAGCCATCATTATACCACAAAATCAGTGTTTTGTCAAGCATTTTTTTGCATCATTTGCTCTCTAACTATCTGCTCATTTGAATCTATCTGACGTTCTTTAAGTATTAAATCAGCTACCTTAACACGCTTTTCAAACTCATTCTTATCCCGTGTATTCATGTTAGCAGACAAACTTCTTATTAAATCAGCTTTAACTTTATCATCCATTAGAGATGCTTCAACCATTAACTTCTGCGCTCTAGCCTGTGCTTCTTGTGCGTCAGCAGCAGACTCACTAGCCCTAGCATTAAGTTCATTAGCTTGTGCTTGAACCAAAGCCATCTGTAGTTGATGATGCTGTTGTTCCATCTGCTGTGCTTCAGGATTAGGCTGAGACATCTGTTCTAGTTGTGCCATCAACTGTTCTTTGTTCATTATTCCTGATGTAGCAATAATGCTTCTTAACAGAACAGGAACAATAGGGGAGTTAGGACCGAGCGTTTGCATCAAGCCTATTAGCTGTTGTTGTTCGTATTCCCTAGCTATAGCACCAATAGAAGACATGGTAGTAAACTTAAAGTCTCTCATTGGGTAACGGTCTGGATCAAACTGCATATACCTGTATGCGACTTTCTGAACCATTGGGATAATGAAATCATCTTGGAATGAAGCCATTGCCAATTTGTTTTTCTTGACAATCGCTGACATAGCCAGAGACATACCCATTCCATTATTCTGACCTGCTGTAGATGCTGCG
>Ga0208542_1001268_pt1 | contig 10804 bp, 9 predicted proteins | sample DEB08_DNA_3_FD_185495 | JGI IMG/M metagenome (GOLD analysis project Ga0208542, IMG submission 185495) | Aqueous microbial communities from the Delaware River and Bay under freshwater to marine salinity gradient to study organic matter... | ecosystem: Environmental > Aquatic > Marine > Coastal ... | reverse complement strand
GAGCAGGGTGCCCTGCCCACCCTCGAGGAGCACGGTTTGACCCTCGTCCAGCGCCCGATTGAGCACCAGGGCCGTGTCGACGACGTGCGGACGCAGCGGCTCGGCGTACTCCAGTAGGGCGTCGGTGATGGCATCCGCCTCGAGCTCGCGGCGGTTGTAGACCTTCACGAGCACCTGGTTCTTCTGGTCTAGCGCGGACTGGACCTTTTGCCGAAGGATCGACGGATCGAAGAGGTCCTGTACCCGGATGCCGATGCGAGCGATCTTGTCCATGTACGTCGGACCGATGCCACGACCCGTGGTGCCGATCTTGGCGTTGCCGAGGAATCGCTCGTTCACCTTGTCCAAGGTGACGTGGTACGGCGTGATGAGATGTGCGCTCGCACTGATGAGCAAGCGAGAGGTGTCGACGTCACGCGCCTCGAGCCCGGCCATCTCCTCCATGAGGACCGCCGGGTCGATGACGACGCCATTGCCGATGACGGGGATGACCTCCGGAGACAGGATGCCGCTGGGGAGCAGATGCAGGGCGTACTTCGCGTCACCAATGACCACGGTGTGACCGGCGTTGTTGCCCCCCTGGTAGCGCACGACATAGTCGACGCGGCCGCCGAGCAGGTCGGTCGCCTTGCCCTTGCCCTCGTCGCCCCACTGGGCGCCGAGCAGCACGATTGCGGGCATGTGAATCACCTCGAAGAGCTTGGGGAGAGTCGCCCCGTGGCCCCGGATGGGCCCGGAGAAGGCTAGCGGCTCTGGCCGATTCGGTCACCTTCCCTCGTAACGCGGAGGACAGGGACGGTTGGCGCACCCTTTGTGGACCTTGGTCCGTAGGCCGCAGGCACCGGCGGCCGCATCCTGGAGTCAACGGGACGCGGATCGAGTTCGGGAGGACTCATGCGACCTATACGCACAGCCTCACTCATCGTTACCGCGATGGCCGCAGTCGCCTGGGGCTTGGTCGTGGCGGCCCCACCCTCAACTGCGGAGCTTGACGGGCGTGATGCCCGCGCCATCTGGATCAGCCAGGACATCGGGGCCTTCGACGTGGCCTACTCGCCGTATCGCCGTGCTGTTTACGTCGTCGGCAATATGCCCGGAGCGGAGGACGATGTGGACATCTTTGTGCGCCGCTACTCCGTCGAGGGTCAGTTGATATGGCAGCGACTCATCGCGACGGACAAGGCCGAGTTCGCTCGCGGCGTGGCGGTTGACGCCAAAGGCAATGTCGTTGTTGCCGGCTGGCGCAACGGCCCGAACTCCGACGATGTCTTACTCGCTCGATACTCCTCGGCCGGGAAGAAGCTGTGGGAGAAGTCGTACGACGACGTCTTCAATGGCGCTGACCGCGCCAATGCTGTCGCCATTGACGGTGATGGGCACATCTGGGTGGCCGGGCGAGTTCCGGGCGGCACCGACGGTTCCGCCGAGATCTGGTGGAGCGAGTGGAATGCCAAGGGTCGGATGCTCCACGAGTGGACCGCTCAGGCGTCCATCATCGGCTGGGCTGAGGCCTTCGACGTCGAGGCAAAGGGCAACACCGTCTACCTCGCCGGCTCTGTTTTCGAGACCACGCCCGATGGCTATGTCGGCGTCTACAGCGACGCCTGGCTTGGTGCCTTCAGCCCTGAGGGCTTCACTCGCTGGGAGCGCTCCTGGGGCACACCGGGCTTCGATGACGTCGCACGGGGAGTGGAAGTGACGTCGGACAACCAGGTCTACGCCACCGGCGAGGTCTACTCAACGTCCACGGGCGATGACATCTTCCTGCGGCGCTATACGGCCAAGGGAAAGCGCATCTGGAGCCACGTTCTGCGGCATCCAGGCACTGATTGCGCTGGCGGGGTGACGGCTTCTCGCGCCGGGGCGCAGATCACCCTCGCCGGTACTCGCAATTGCGACGACTTCGACAGCGACGCATTCCTCTACTCAACATCGCGACGCAATATCGAGCGGTGGCGTTGGCTCAGCCCGGACGATCCCACCCACCCCGATCGCACAAGGACAGACGCTGGCCTCGCGATCACATCCGGCGGCAATCTCTTCGTCGCAGGACGACAAACACCGAACCAGGCCGCCCTGCTCACGACCTGGCCGTGGCTTATGGATATGTCCACGAGCGGCGCCCATCAACCGTGGTCCACCATCTTCAATCCGGTGCCCTAGGACGTTCTTTCGTCACATCACGGGGCTTAGCCCGCAGATGTGACGAAAGAATCACCGGCCCTGTTCATCGCGGCGGCGCAGGTCGGCGACGTACTCGGCCCAGGCCTGCTCATCGGGATCGATCGGCTCCGGCTCCTTGGCGGTCTCCGCTGCCTCGGCTGCCTCGGCCTCCGCGGTGAACGCCGCAATGCGATTGCGGTAGCGGTCGGTGAACCACCGCGTCAGGCTGCCGTGCTTGCGATAGCGGTTCCAGATGACGATGGCGAACAGGCCGATGATGGGCCATTGGAAGGTGTAAGCCCACGCGCGCCCGACCCCCTCCTGGGCGCGGCCATACTCAATGACCGTCGCCACGGTGCAGAGTGCGAGCACAAGGACGAGTGGGAGGTGCAGGGTGAGCACATCCTTGATCTTCTGCCGCTGATCCGTCGTCATGCCGACACCTCGACGCTCGCGGCGGGAACGACGTCTGGCGGCGCGGCCTTCGCGAGGAGGGAACGGCGTACGACCAGGAGCAAGACCAAACAGACCTCAGCAACGACCACCGCAAGGAGCACCTGCCAGACCGTCTCCGTCGGCTCCGAGCGCTGCGCCCACCACAGGGCGACCGGCCACAGCACCATCACGATGATCACAGCGGGCACTCCCCGCGGACCGATTGCCGCCATGGCGAAGAGCCAGCCCACGAGAACCAATACGGCACTGGCGAGGATCGCAGCAAAACCGACGCCGAGGAAGCCGGTCGGCACGACGTCGGCGAGGACGACCGCCGTCACAAGGAGGGCAACCGCAAACGGCTCCGGATAGGCACTCGTCCAACGCTGCAAACGCGCCGGACGCCCGCCGGCCCACACGATGACGAGCGGGACGCCCAGTGCGAGGAGGCCCAGGGCGGCCGCCGTGATCCGATCACCCGCTATGGCACCCGCCGGCGGGGCGGTGCGTGAGAGCGCGACGGACAGCCCGAGCGCGACGCCCATGAGCAAGATCTCGAAGGCGGCAAGGCGCAGCACGATGCTGCGCCCCGTGGCCTGACCGCTGACGAGGAGCGGCACGGCGCGCTTGCGCTGGCGCCAGCCGAGGACGATGAGCGCCCCGAGCACGGTCCCCTTCGCGAGGATGAGGGCGCCGTACGGCGAGGTGATGAGGGATGCGAAACCATCCATGCGCAACGAGGCATTGAGCAGTCCACTCTCGGCGAGCACGAGGACGGCGCCGAGGGCCAGCACACTGAAACGTCGAATGGCTACGTCGGCATCCGGCGGATTCGTCAGCAGGTAGCGGCACACCGCCACCAGACCACCCACCCACACCCCGACGGCGGCCAAGTGCAGGGCCAGGGAGATGGAGGCCGACGTATGGCCGCCGCCGAGGCCCGAATGACCGGTGAGCGCGGGCAGCATGGCCGCCGCTGCGGCCAGAGCGAGGACGATGACGCCGGTGATCCGGCCCACCACGGCCCATCCGAGGGCCGCGACGAGAGCCACCAATCCAATCTGTGCGACGAGGATCTTGCCCAGGTCGGTCAGCAGCAGCGACGAAATGATCGCGGGATCGAACGAATCCGAGAGCGGTCGGCCCAGGAGTTCGGAGATCGTGAGCGGCACCATCGCCAGCACGGACGCGAGCCACACCAAGGCCGATAGTGACGCAGCGCCCAAGAGTTTGGGGATCGGTCGGCCAAGCAACAGTCCACCCACGATGAGGAATCCGACCGTCAGACTCGCGGCAACGTCCCGGATCCACCGATCCAACGGCAATCCCCAGAGCGTCTGCCACGGCACGACCGGCAAACCGACGACTCCGGACTCACGCAGGGCATCCAGAGTGCCAAGGATCAGTAGGAGAATCGGGACTCCCACCAGGAGTCCGAGCGCAGGCCGCCGAACGAGCACGGACACTAGGAGGCAGAGGGTGAGGGGCTTGCCGACGGGGACGCAGACGGAGACGGGCTCGGCGTGGGCGTCGGCTTGTCCGGGTTGAACAGGCTGAAGTTGCCGAAGTTCTCCGGCGTTGGATTCGAACTCTCCTTGAGGAAGGTCGTGCACAGCGCGCCGAGCAGGATCGCGGCGCAGATCCACACCATCCAGTAGCCCGCGAGCCGCGCCTGCCACGGGTTGTCCGTGGCGATCAGGCCCTCGCGGGAACGGTTGACGATCCCGAAGAGGATGAATGCTGAGATCAGCAAGTTGAACATGTTCGAACCGGTGAGCAGGAAGACGGCGGAGGCGTAGGCGCCGTTCTCGACGCCGAAGGGGAACGTCGCCATCTGCCACCACTGCATCGCGATAGTCACCAGCGTGACCAGCAGCGCCACGAAGGAGGCGGCGACGAGCCCGCCACGGTTGCCGGACCGCAGACTGCGGATACCGAGCCACAAGATGACCGTGGCGAGGACCGTGAGCCCAAGGATCGCCCAGAAGGGCCAATCATCGGCCCACGGCAGCGGCGAGCGCCCCTTGACGTCGTTGTTGCTGTTCAGGCTTGGCGTATTCGGTGCCCAGCCGTTGTTGACATTCAGCGACCACAGGTAGCAATAGCTGACGATCAACGCCATCGTCCCGGAGAAGTCAACGACGATGAGGAAGATCAGGCCGATTCGGTTGCGACGCCCGACGACGGAGACCGGCTCGCCGGTCGTCGGTGACAACACGGGTGAACTCATGGTGTCCCCGCTTTCTCGTACTCTTCCCGCAATCGGGCCTCGACCTTTTCCGGTGCCAGTGGGTCAGGCACGCCGTAGTCGTAGGGCAGCCCCTTGACCACCGGGAGGACCGGGAAGTTATCGAGCGGCACGGGAGTCGCGGTCTGCCAGTCGAGCGTCTGTGCCTGCCAGGGGTTGCTCGGCGCCATCTCACCGTGGCGCCACGAGGAGATGATGGCGCCGAGGAAGATGAGCATCGCGATACCGATGGTGTAGGCGCCGATGGTGGAGATCCAGTTGGAGATATTGAAGAGGTTGTCGAACTGCAGGACGCGTCGCGGCTGACCCTGCAGGCCGGCAACGAACATCGATCCAAAGGTGATCTGGAATCCGATGAACGCGAGCCAGAAGCCAATGGACCCCATTCGCTCGTCAAGGTAGCGACCGGTCCACTTCGGGAAGTAGTACGCCACGCCACCCATTGCGCCGAAGAGCGCGACGCCCATAAGCATGTAGTGGAAGTGTGCGGTGACGAACATGCTCCCGTGGAAGTACTGATCCGCAGGCACATCGGAGAGATAGATGCCGGTGACGCCGCCGATCATCTTGTTGAAGACGACCGCGAAGACCGCCATCATCGGCAGGCGGCTCCAGAAGGTTCCGCGCCACATCGTTCCGATGATGACGAGGACAAGGAAGCCGACCGGGATCGAGATCATCTCGGTCGACAGCATGAAGGGATAGTTCGCCTGCGGGGCCCAGCCGGTCATGTACATGTGGTGGGCCCACACCAGACCACTCAGTCCGACGACGCCGACAATGCCAGCGATCGCCATGTAGTAGCTGAAGAGCGGCTTGCGCATGAACACCGGGATGAGCTCAAGGATGATCGCGGTACTCGGGATGAGGATGACGTAGACCTCAGGATGGCCGAGCAGCCAGAAGAGATTCTCGTAGAGCCAGACGCTGCCGCCCTCAACAGGATCGAAGAACGACGTGTTGATGAGGCGATCGGTCATCGAGAGGATCTGCGAGTACTGGTAGAAGGGGAAGGCGTAGAGCCCCATCGCGGCCGCGGCGAACACGCCATAGATGGAGATCGGGGTGCGTGACCAGGTCATGCCCTTGGCGCGCATGGTGAGGATCGTCGTCATGATGTTGACGCTGGCGATAGCCGTCGAGACGGCGAAGACGATGATCGTGGTTTGGTAGCCGATCATGCCGGGGCCGGCCTGCGAATTGAGTGGCTGGTAGACGCTCCACCCGTCCCGAATCCCGCCGACGAGCAGCGACAGGATGAGCGGGGGCACCGCGCAGACCAACAGCCAAATGCTCAGGGCGTTCAACCGAGGGAACGCCATGTCTCGCGCTCCGCACATCAGCGGGATGATGAAGTTCCCGACCGGGCCGGAGACCACGATGATCATCGCGATGATCATGGCGATGCCGTGAGTGCCGACCAGGGAGTTGTAGAAGTCGGGGTTGAAGACCTCGGCCCACGTCACACCGAGTTCGGTGCGGATGAGCATGGCGAGAAGTCCGCCGAAGCCGAGAATGACCATGGCCATGATGAGGTACTGGATGCCGACGACCTTGTGGTCGGTGGTGAAGCGCCAGTAGCGGAACTTGCCCTGGTCCTTGCCGGCCATGAACTCCGCATCCGCATGGGTGAGATCGCGACCCATGACCCAGCGAATCGGGCCGACGAAGGCGCCCATGCCACCCATGAAGCCGAGGACCCAGCCGACCATGATCGCCCAGAAGGTCGGGCCCGCAGACGCACTCGCGAAGTCCGCGGTCTGCGCACCCGAAGCGAACTGGATGTTCATGAGGAAGCCGAAGACGGCGGCGAGGATGACACCTCCGGCGAGGCCAGTGAAGAAGTTCAGGCGCCGCATGATGCCGCCGGGCTTGCCGTGCTGCTTGGGCTGCGGCACATCGACGGAGTAGATGGTGGCGGTAGCGGTGCTCATGAGGTCTTCCCTCCGCCGTTCTCGCGCATCCAGGAATTGAAGGTGTCCGGTTCCATGACCCGGATCTGCGTCTCCATGTAGGCGTGATGCAAGCCGCAGAGCTCAGCGCATCTCACATTGAAGATGCCCTCCTTGTTCGGTGTAACACCCGTCTGTGTGACCGCACCCGGATTGGCATCGATCTTCACACCCAGTTCGACGGCCCAGAAGTTGTGCACGACATCCTTCGATGTCACGTTGAACAGCACCGGGCGATCCTTGGCGAGGTAGAGGACATCGCTTTGGTACTTGTCGTACTGCGGGTACTCAAAGGTCCACACCCACTGCTGACCGGTGACGTTGACGACGAGGACGTCCTCCTGCTTTACCTGCCCGTTGGCCGGCTGAGTTCCGAAGGAGTTGTTCGTGATGGAGGCCAACTCCATGAGACCCCAGACGACAAGGAAGGCCGCCAAGGCGCTCGTGACGACAGACCAGGTGATCACGGCCACGAGGTTGTTGCGGATCGCCGGATTGTCCTCGTTGGGCGGAGTGTCTCCGGACTTGCCCTTCCAGCCGAAGAGGCTGTACACGAGCACCGCAAAGACGAACGCCGTGATCGGAATCGAAACGAGCGTGAAGACGAAGACTGTCTGCTCGATGTCCTCCATGACGACCGACGCCGGAGCGCCGGTCTGATTCATCGCCGCGACGATCAGCCAGCACAGGGGCAGCAGGATGAAGCCGATGACGACCGTGATGATCAGGACATGTCGCACATAGCGTCGCTGGAGCCAGTCACGAAGGCGGTGCAAAGCGGGGGGCCTGTTGGTCGGCTCCTCGGGTTGCTCGCCTGATCCCGGAGTCGGCGTCATCGTGTCGGCCATCAGACCACCTCAAACGTGCCGGACATCCAACCGCGCTGCTGCATGGGCCCGCCGAACTCCTGGTAGAGGTCGCCACAGGGGAACTCGCAATTCCATACATAGCTGCCGGGCTCACCCGTTTGGAAGGTGAAGGTCACGACCTTGGGATCGGTGACGTAGGGGTTCGCATTGCCGACCGCGTTGCCGCCATTGGCGGGGAGAGGAACCGACAGGAAGAAGTAGGGCTGTCCACTCTCGGGGTACTGGTGGACGGTGAAGGTATGACCCACCTTGTCCGGGTCCCACTCGGTCACGGTCTTGCCGTCGACCGTCATGGTGCCGTCGACAGTCCCATGCACGCGTGACCAGTACGGATTGAGCAACTGACCGCCGCTGTCGTACTGGGTGATGGTGACGGTGACCAACGAATTCGCGGGGACCTGCAGAGTCGTGGACGGCCAGTAGAAGGGCCACCCCTGACTCGCGTAGGCGGCGTTCACACCCTCCATGGGCCCCGGCACCTCGCTGGAGTTATTGGGGTAGACCTGCAACTCCAGTGACGCCGAGTTCATCGGGCCGTTTGGCGTCTCGACCATGCCCGTAGGCGTGGCCGCCAAGACGGGAGGAGTTCCCTTCGTGACACTGGCGAAGATCGCCACCCCTGCCACGACCGCGACACCGGCGAGAACTGAGATCACCGCCGCAAAGACTCGCTTCACAATCGAGACCTCCCTCCGGGAGTTGGGAGCCACATTTGCGCACTTACGCTAGGGGGCTTTCGTGGTGATTTCACGCACTTCGGGCACATGTACCAAAATGCGACACACATTCGATGACTTGGTCGACGAACTATCGTGGCCACATGCTGCCGTCCGTCACCGAGGAACCCTGGGCTGCCGGCAGCAGTCTGTGGACCCTCGACCTGTTCGTGATGGTGAACCTCACCGTGCTCGCCGCGCTCTACGTTGTCGGAGTTGCCCGAGTTCGAGGGAATTCCCTCGCCTGGCCGTGGCTGCGCACCACCAGCTTCTTCGTCGGCCTAGGACTGCTCGCCTTCGCCTACCTCGGTCCCTTTGAGACGCTCGCGCACACCTTCTTCTGGGCGCATATGGGTCAACACCTCATGGTGATGATGCTCGCCGCACCCTTCATCGTGCTGTCCAACCCGGTCGCGCTCACTGTGCTCGCCACCGAGGGTCGCACCCGGGCTCACATCATCCGTGCCCTGCGCTCACCGGTCGCGCTCTTCCTCATCAATCCGGTCTTCACGTGGATCCTCTTCGCCACGGTGCTCATCGGGTCGCACCTCACCCCGGTCATGGAATGGGTCCTCGGCGATCACGACGTCATGGCCTTCGTCGAGCGGCCCATGTATCTCATCGCCGCTCTCCTCTTTTACTACCCGCTCGTCGGCAATGACATGTGTGCGCGTCGGCCAAAAGCGGCGTACCGCGTGCTGTCCCTCGGGCTGATGATGATTCCCGAGACCGTCCTCGGCGCGGTCATCTTCCTTGCACCCGTGACGCTCTATCCGTCGTACGTCATCTCGACCACGGCGGCGGGCTGGGAGCCGATCTACGACCAGCAACTGGCCGGCGCCCTCATGTGGGCTCTCACCATGGTCATCGACTCGTTTTGGATGATGTTGGCCGCCGTAGAATGGTGGAGATCCGAGGAGCGCAAGACTGCGCGACTCGAACGTGCCGAGCAACGTGAAGCGGAGACGACGCCAACATGACGAGCAGACTGCTTCCGGCGCTTGCCGTCGTGGCGGCAGTCTCCCTGACTGGTTGCTCCGGTGGCATGTACGCCGATACCCCGCTCGTCACCATTGACGCCACAAGCCCGGCGGCGAATCCACAGGTCGGTCTCACCGTCATCCCGGAGCGCGAGCGTGAGGGCCCACTCGTGATCTCGGGCCGGACCGCGGACGGGACACCCCTGTCGACCGGCGACAACGCCGGCGACGTGGTCGTGATCAATGCCTGGGCGTCTTGGTGCCCGCCCTGTCGCGAGGAGTTGCCACTCCTCAACCGGGCGTCGGAGACCTTTGCTCCAGATGGCGTCGTCTTCATCGGAGTGAATTCGCTCGACGATCCGATCGCCGCGGCATCGCTGCTCGCGACGAGCCCCTACCGCAGCATCAATGATGAGGATGGCGCTGTGCTGCGGTCGATTCCCGGTGTCCCGCCGTCATCGCTACCGAGCACCGTCATCCTCGATCGCCAGGGCCGCGTCGCGGTGCGCGTCATCGGCCCGGTCCGCGAGGGCCAACTCGAGCAGGTCCTCGCGCAGCTCGTGAGCGAGTCGGCCTAGGCGAGTTCAGCCGCCAGCGCCTGACCCAGAGCATTCCCGGAAATCCACGCTGACTGGGTGCGGGGTTCCCCACACCAGGCGTCACCGGCCCTGCCGATCCGGCCCTCGAGGCCGAACTCGTCGAGCCGGGCGAACGCGGGCCGCGCGTAGGTCCACCGCTTGACACTGAACCAGTCAGGGTTGCCGATGCCGAGGATGCGTTCGAGTGCAGCCAGCATCATCGGAGCCGCCGTCATGGGTTCGTCGAGATGTCCCGCGGCGAAGACAGGTCCGGAATGTGCGACCAGGACGGGCGCATCATCCCCGCGTCGTCGACCATCGTCGGCGATGAACGTGAGCACCGCATCGTCATTGACGAAAGCACCGTCTAGGTCGACCCAGTCGCGCTCCGCCATCACCACGGTGAGCGCCATGACCGGCTCCCACATTGGGGACTGGGGATCGGGCACGAGGCGATCCATCTGCGGGTCGGGACCGCAGAGTGCGACGGCCCGGTAGTCGCGGCCGTCGACGCGCACCCCATCGTCTGAAGTCTGCACGGATTCCACATCGCGCGGATGCGCGATCGCGACCAGATCTGAGGGCAGTTGCGCGGCAAGGTCTTCGACGAGACTGCGCAGTCCACGTGGTGCGGCGAAGCGCCAGGGACCGGTCTTGGTGCCGTGCAGTCCAGAGGCGTCAGCGAGGTGGAAGGTATCGGTCCAACGTCGAGCGAGGCCCCGCTCAAGCCAGTCGTCGACGACAGCCGCAAATCCGGGATCGTCCGCGACGAAGTACGACGCACCAACATCCACGAGCCGACCGTCGTACGGCGTTCCGGTGTCACGCAGCGTCTGGGCCGCAAGTCGGCCACCGAGCCGATG
>Ga0208542_1001266_pt1 | contig 10804 bp, 8 predicted proteins | sample DEB08_DNA_3_FD_185495 | JGI IMG/M metagenome (GOLD analysis project Ga0208542, IMG submission 185495) | Aqueous microbial communities from the Delaware River and Bay under freshwater to marine salinity gradient to study organic matter... | ecosystem: Environmental > Aquatic > Marine > Coastal ... | reverse complement strand
TCCATAGGATCAGAGAACTTAGAAGGTTTCTCCCAAGGAGCGTTACCTGGTTCTGCTGTAAGAGACTGACCTGGGATAGGTCCATCAAAAGGAGATAGTGACATTTTTGTTATACCTTATTTAGTGAAACCTGCGCCGAAGTAGAGTCCTACAATGGCTGATACGATATGTGTGTCTAGTGGAGTAATTACAAAGCCTTTAGCCATCTTCCACTGTATTGATTCTGCTGGGCCAAAGAGCCAAGCTAACGGACCACCAGTAGCTTCAGTGTACCCTACATATACGCTTACATCAGGATACCATACAGCGACTAGCTTTGGCAAGACAATAATAGAGAATACAGCAGATAAAGCTATAAGCCTACGTGTCCAAGCAAAGTGTTTATCTGTCTTACCTGCATCACGTGCATCAGCTACAGCACTACGGTTAAACTCTGCACGTTGCATGAGCATCTCGTTCTGCATCTGACGGGCTTTCATAGACTGACCCCAGATAGACATCACACCACCTAACACGGTGGAGAATAACATTGTAATTAACTCTAGGGGTAAACCAAACATTATTCTTCTTCTTCGTCAGGACGTAACATGGGACGTGGTGATGTGCTACGATCTTCTGATTCATTAAAAGAGTCTAAGTAAGTTGTAGCTGCTGTCCATCTGTCTTTTTTCTTTTTACTTCCAGAGCCAGGATTAACAGCTTTGTGTAAAGAGTTTGCTGTAGGTGTTTTATCAAAGAAACCTTTAATGTCTAAGAAAGCAATAGCAGCAGGTACTGCATACTTAGGGTCATTTACTAGTTCAGGATTCTTAACAAGATCAACACCTATTTTATCACCTACCTTTTTGTACATGCTTTTATGGGTTATGTGAATTAAACCACGGCCTCTGTATTTAACACCACCTTCATATGCGCTATCAAACAGGGCTTTACCAAAACTAAATAGATTTTGACCTGCATTTAATTTAGCTTTATCCGCATCGGATAGCTTTGCTATAGCCTTATCTATTTTACTTTGACTAATATTAGCGTCTTTTGCATTCTTTAAACTATAACCCATGCTTTCAGTTAAACTATCAAAGTTTGTACCAGACTCTAAAGTAAATGCACCTAGAGCAGAAGCAGCATACATATTCTTACCTAAGATACTTACTATCTGTTCTTCTACTGTGTCTTTATTTAAGGTTGTGTTTTCTTTATTTAGGTCTAAAGCTTTTTGTACAACCTCTGTAGGTTTCCCAAGCTGCACCCCATCAGCGACAGACTCAGTAACAACATCAGAAACAGTTTCATCAATACTTTCCTTTAACTCAGGAGACATCAAACCACGAAGTCCTAACTCATTACCTCGTGTGTCAGCATCTAGTTTATATGGTTCAGGCACAAGCATCTCAGGCTGCTCTGGTACACCTTCTATAACAGGCTCTGAATCAGCAGTAGGTACATCCATAAGTTCATCTGGTACAGGTGGTTGAGGCAAACTAGGCATAGGCATATTGACTAGACCTTCCATCACTTCCTGACGTGCCTCTGATACTTTATCTTCTGTGCCACTCCACCAATCAGCAAAGAACTTCATAACACCGTAAGACTTATCGTCTACTTCTTCAGTAGGTCTTTCTAGGATACCTTTAGGCAACTCAGCTTTAGGAGTCTCACGTCTTTGTGCTTCTTTCTGGAAGTAACGCAAAAGCTCTACTGGGTCTGTTGTTTGTGGTGTTTCCATAAATCCTGCCATTGTTTTTTACCTTAACTACCTAGCGGTCCTAGAAATTTATTTAGAATGTAACGAGTACCAATAGCAGCAATAGTACCAGCAGCCTCACCACTTGTTTTTGCTGCCGCTGCATCATTCTGCATCTGAACCTGCATTAAAGCATTCTCACGTTGTAGTGCATTATCTGCTGAACGCCATGCGTAATCTAGTACGTCACGCTCTTGCTGTAGCATATTGTTATACGTAGTCTCAGTATAACCATTAGCTGCAATAGCTGCATCACGGTTAGCTTGGTTCTGTGCAGCGTTATCCATAGTAGTGATAGCTTGCTCCCACTGCGTATTAGCTTGCTCTACAGCTAGAGCTTGGGATGCGTTAAACTGATCACGTGCATTCTGTTGTGCTGCATTAAACTGGGAGATAGCATTAGCTTCACCAGCGTTAAACTTCTCCATAGCATTAGCTTGCTCATTGTTAAACTGCTGAATCTGTGTCTGCAAGTTAGAGAAGAACATACCTACTTGGTCTTGGCTAGATGCGTTAAACTGACGTGCAGCATTCTCAGCAGCAGTATCAGACATAAACACACTTGCTAAGCTTTGCGCCTTAAACATAGCTACTTGCTGTTGGTTAGTCATGCTAGACATATCAAAGTCTAGGAATGCCTTAGCACGTTGTACGTTAGCTTGTTGTGTATTAGTTAAGTTAGCTAGATCAAGCTGTGACATAGCTGCAGCATCTGCCATGATCTTAGCATTCTTAGCATCAAGGTTAGCAATGTCTACAGTCTGCGCCATACGTGCATTCTCTAGTGCTACCTGTTGCTCAGCAGTAAAGTTAATCTGTGCTACATCAGCGATACGTGCAGCGTTCTGCACACGTGCTTGGAACTCTTGGTCAAACTCCATGCCAAGGAACTTAGAGCGTTGCTCTGCAGCGAACATAGCAGCTTGCTGACGGTTACTTAAGTTCTGCGCTTCGAACTGAGCACGTGTCTGTGCATCCATCTGTGCAATAGGTAGTGCAGACTCCATAGCAGCTTGTACGATAGCCTGACCTGCCATACTAGAAGCTGACAAACCTCGTGCAGCCATGCGCTGGGTAGCGGCTCTCATAGCACCAGCAGCCCACGCAGGAGTTTCACCATCCTCGAACTGCTCCATAAGCTGTGTAAGCTGACCTTGTACCGTAGCTTCAGTAGATGGAACACCAGTAGCTGCAGCAAAGTTAGTCTCTGCCTTAGCACGTTCCATGTCTACAGCACCTGTTACTTCCATCTCTGGTGTAACTTCTAGCGCTGGGATAGCTTCTACTCTACGAGCACGATCAATCTGCTCTACTGTAAGACCAAGCTGTGCTAACTGTTGTGGGTCCATAGTAGCTGCATCAGCTAATGCTTCTGCGCTAGGCTTACCTGTTACAGCAGTTAGCTTAGACATTACGTCAGCTACTTCAGCAGCAGCTTCAGCAGTAGTCATACCAGCAGCTTCGAACTCTTTAGCTAGTGGTACATCAGCACGTAGTTTAGCAATAGTCTGTTGTGCTTTAACAGCTTGTTCAGGGGCTTGACCTGTACCTTCAGCAATCATACCAGCTTCACGCTGTGCATCTGATACAGTAACTACATCTTGCTTAGTTACTAGCTCTTCAGGTTTATCTAATGCTGTAGAACGTAGCTCTGTAGTGCTAGGCATACCTACAGTCTCTAGTGCAGTTTGTGCTGTAGATACACCTGCACGAGCTTGTGTTACTTTAACTTGTTGCTGATCAATAAGACCTTGTAGTGTCTCACGCTGTGGATCATCAGGGTCCATGTTAGCAAGCTGATTAGTGTATTGCTGTAGTAGACCTTGCTCTTGTCCTAGCGTCTGTTGTGCAGTGTTAAGGTTAGCACGAATAGTCTCTGGGTCTTGTACTGCTGTACCAGCTTGTGTGCGATAGTAATCTTGATACTGCCCTAAGTTCTGCTCATACTGCTGTTGCTGTTGTTGATACCCTTTATAGATATCGCTACCTTTGTAACCTGCTATAGCTTCAGCAATCATTTTTGCATCATTCTCAGCACTAGCAGGGTTTTTCACAGTTGATTTTACTGTTTGACCATTATCAAAGGTAATAGTCCAGTTACGTTTACCACCTGTAATAGTGTAATTGCTAGGGTCTTCTGGTAAGTCTCCACTAGCTAACAAATTTTGGACACCTGTTTTAAGATGGGCGGTTTGACCTGCAGATGTATCTTCTAAGTAAGAAGTAACATCAGGAGCTTCTACAGCAGTAGGTAGACCTTGTCGTGGATCATAGTCTGGAACAATGATAGGCATACCAAATGGATCACGATTAGGTAAACCTGTTAATGGATTAATGTCACCCATAGGTTGAGGTGCTACACCCTGACCACGTGTGTCTCTACCTGTCATATCAGAGAAGGGAATAAAGTTACCCATAGGGTCTACATAACCCTGTTGTCCGTTCTGTGTAGGTATATAGGGTTTATTCACATCAAACCCACCAGTAGTATTAGGTTGTGGTGTAACAGACGTATAAGGAACAGCTTTAGCTCCACCTGGCCCAACCTGTGGCATCATCTCAACACCGTCCTGAAAAAAAGTACCTCTTTCAGTAAGTTGTGGAGCAGAAGAGTTAAGAAACGGGTTAGGTAAGGCCATACCACCTGTTTGCATAGCCACAGGCTGTTGCACAGGTTGCTGATTAGGCTGGGCATACAAGCGATTGTAGTCTAAGTTAGTAGCTCTCTCTTGCATCTGTTGCATAGGAGTAGGTGGAGCCATGTAGCCACCTACCTGCATAGCTGTCTGTGGTCCACCTTCTACACGAGCCTTAGCCATTTGTGCATAGCGTCCCATCATAGATGCAGCTTTAGGGCTAGACATCATGAACTTATTAATGTCATCCTGTTGCGCTGGGCCAGTGTAACCCATCTTAGATAACAGTGTTTGTTGTTGTTGCGGTGTGAATCCACCAAAACGTTTAGCCATAATGTTTTACCTTATTTATTCATTGTCATCCATACTGCGCCAGCAATAAACGTTAGTACGGCAACAGTGACTAGTCTTGTTACAGTAGACCACACAGACTTACGAGTATCACGCCATGCTTCCAACAAGCTACGCATCTCAGTTATATCTTTGTGTGCGTCATCATCTAGCAGTCCAATAGAACGTAGGGCTTCCTTTGCCCCACGTCTTGCTGCACGATCTAGCATAGCTTCTAGTTCATCAGATGTTAGCTTAATGTCCGACATGGCCTAACTCTTATGGTTTAGTAGGCCAATCGGCTTCTTCTAGGTGAGGCCAGTTAGCATGTGTAGTAATGTCACGTAGAGCCTGACGGTAAGCTGTTTGTTCAGCAGTCATAGTCAAGTCAGATGATGCCCACCAATCTGTTTCAGCAATACGGCGGTCACGTTCACTGCGATTACGTTCTGCTGCATCACTGTCAAGACGTGCTTGATACTCAGCTTCTTGTTCAGCTTTAGTGCCTAGTTCAGCATCATCACTGAACATGTCAGCAATTTCCCAAGCCTCAACCCAGTTGCCGTTAGCATCCTGTGTTACACCATTACGGCGTACTGATTGGTATGCACCAATGCCCTTTGTGGGTTTAGGTGAGCGTAGCACTGGGTCTACGTTTAATGCGTCAAAGGTGAACTCATTCCAGACTTTAGGTAGTGACATGTTAGGGTTGTCACGCCGTAGTTGTCCTTGGTTCTTGAGTTCGCCTGTTGTGCGATCACGATATTCAGTCATTAGTTGATACTCCTTTTATGACCTTGAGTAGTTATGCGATTGCGTAGAAGATATAGCTTGCGCCAGTTACGTTTGGCCCAAATGAACCACTGTTTGGTAGACTAAAACCTGAACTTTGTGGGTCAATAAAGTCAAACATGGTGCTTTCAGCGCCTGTTGTGTTTAACAAAAGCAAATTATCATTTCCAGAAACAATGCCACGTTCACTATCGTAGAGATACCAATCATCACTTGCATCAGTACGTTTAATTAACACAAACCTAGCACCACTGCTAAAGCCACAGTCAATAGTCTGTGTAGTGCTTGTTCCAGTATAACTCCCCACCTTAGACACACCATCTAGGCTTGCGAATAGGTAGGCTATGAATGTTTCAGATGCATTGTTAGTTTCATTTCTTGTACCAACAGAAAATACACTTGCAGTCGGTTGAGTGTTATTCCAAGTAGTTGTTCCTGTTGCGAATGCCTGTGTACCATCAAGTCGTAACATACCACTTTCTGGGTTAGCATTAGCATCTTTATGGTATACCATCCAATTTCTTGTGTTAGTCCTACTTTTTACCCACATCATCTCTGGCACTGCACCAAGATTATGGTTTATGGTTCTAGCAACTCCTGTTCCAGCGTAAGCAACGACATCAAAGTAGTTGGGGGCACGTCTCCACATCCAATATGCCCTTGGATAACTGTTACCTTGGTCAGATAAAGACACGCCTGTCATACTGTCCCATATCTGATTTTCATTAGCTTCTGCGGCTGTACCCCAAAAGTACATACTTCTTCCTGCGGTAAGCCTTGAGGAAACATAGTTATTGTTAGTAGATGTGTAGTTTTCTTTTTCAAACGCAAAGTCTACGGGAAAACCCGCCGCTGCACTTGTTACCGCATTAGTGTCTGTTCCTGTAAAAGTTTTAACATTAAACACATCAGTCGCAGCAGTCGGCACAGCCATAGGGCCACGGCGAATGGCTATGTAGATGTAGGTGTCACCTGAGTAATTATAAGGAAAGCTGTTACCAGCCTTAATGGTAAAACCTGTTGACGTTACATCAATAATGTCACCTACGTCTTGTTCCGCATTGGTAAGGTTTGGTCTTAAAACATAATCAGAACCACCAGTAGCTATACCACGCATTGTATCCCACAAGAACCAACCTTCACTACGACTTGCGTCTTTAATCAATATCCATTGAGGCTCAAAACCAAGTGTAGTTTCGTTTCCAGCAGAACCTGATCCAGTATAACTCCCACACTTGATAATATCCTGATCACCATTAGGGCCGAACTCACCATCATTATCGTTGTGGGCGAATAGGTAGGCAACGTATTCGTCACCCGTAGTGTTTACTTGGGTATTAGTGCCTAGATAAAACACTTCACTGGTAGGTGCAGTACCCTGCCAAAAAGTGCTATTAGAATATTCAGTTCCAGCTTGATTTAGGTTTATAGCGTAATTTGCATTCGTAAGCCCTCTGTGATAGCAGTGCCAGTTAGTGCTTCCAGTTGTTATATTCTTAACTATAAGCATCCCAACTTCACACCCCAAGTTGTGAGGTATAGCCCTATTACTTTGATTCCCCGTGTAAGTCACCACATCAAAGAACTTAGGAGCTTTGCGGAATGTCCAAGAGGCGTATGTGTTACCACTAGAGTTTGTTCTAGGATTACCTGTTTCTAAAGTAAAACCATCGGTGTTAAAGCTATCAAGTAATGTTGTAAAGTTTTGCTGTTCAACCGATAAGTCGGTAGATAACCACTGGTCTTTGCCTCTTTCTGTATCAACTAAATGATTACTTCTAGAAGAATTTCTCTGCTTTATCCATATCAAACCACCTTCACTACTAAGGTCAATGTTATTAGTAATGGTTTGAGAAGAACCATTCCCATCATACAAATAAGTGCTGAACACATCTTCTACGTTCAGGGCTTCACCACCCGCTGCAGCAGTCATCATTAACTTTTTAATGTTACTCATTCTATATTATCCTAAGTTCTTACCTGCTACAAAGCCATACCAAGTTGTGCCGCCATCATGCGTGTAGAACACAAACTGATCTACTCCCGATGCTACAGTTGATGTTAAACTAGGTGCACCTAAATTAGCAGGTGCTTGAGAGCTAGGCCAATCTACTGAGCTAGGCCATGTTACAGTATAGCCACTAGCACTTGCATCTTGTACAATCTTCAGTGAAAAACCATAAGCTGTACCACTAGAAGGTGCGTTGCTAAATGTGAACTCTGTGTTTTCAGTCATTGTATGGCTAAACACGTTAGCCGCTTCGCAATCAATCGTTGTGCTACCACCTGATGAAGAAACAGCCTGATATGTTTCATTGTATGATGTTACCACAAGTTCGCCATCAATGTCAACATCACCTGTGTAAGTTTCTAGTGAGAAGTCAGTAAGCTTACCGTCAAGTTGTGTCTGTATGTTTGACGTTACACCGTCTAGATAGTTAATCTCTGCAGTAGTGGCTGTCACACCATCTAGTAAGTTTAGCTCTGTGTAGCTAGCAGTTACATCAAGACCAGCTAAGTTTTCTATCTTAGTGTCTAGCGCAGCCTGTAGTCCGTCTACGTTAGCAATGGTATGGTTGTGACTATCGTCAGCAATAACTGTAGTAATAGTGATATTAGCTGAACCATCAAAGTTAGCCGCACCTGCTACGTCACCTGCTAAACTAATAGTACGTGCTGTTGTAAGTGTGTCTGCTTGTGTAGCTGTACCTGTGATAGATGCATTAATATTACCTGTAACAGTAAGATCACCATCTACGTCTGCATTACCTGTGACATTTAAAGTCGCCACATTAGCAGTATCAATAGAGCCTGTATCAATATAAGCAGTGCCATCAATATATGCATTACGCCATTCGCTTCCAACAGCACCAAGATCGTAAGAATCATCAACAGAAGGAATAAGGCTTGACGCAATATCTGCATTTACTGTCACCGTGTCTGTAGCTGCATTACCTAGTGTAGTATTACCGTTAGCAGTAAGGTTACCTGTAAGTGTTGTATCAGTTGATACTGATAGTGTACCTGTGATAGATGTAGAACCAGCAGACAAAGCACCAGTAGCTGTAATAGCTGCAACAGAAAGATCACCTGCTAGATAAGCATCTTTGTATTTCAGACTAGATGTACCTAAGTCTACTGTATTGTTTGTCTTAGGGCGTAGTACAGTAGCTGTAGCTACAATGTCTTGCGCTGGGCCGATGACTTCGATAGGTGCACCTTCACTAGTAGTACCATCGTGTGTGTGGCCTGTGCTAGCGTTAAAGGCTGCTTCTACAGCGTTAAACTCGTTGTCTAGATCATCAGCATCAATAACATTACCGTTAGCAATGTTGTTAGCTGTATCTGCTCTTACGTAACCTGTACCCATAAGATTTCCTTACTGTCTGTCATCTGTAGCAAACTCGAAGATTGCTGTGTCTAATAAAAATGAAGCATCAGAACTTTTATCTTCGATGCGGATTGCTACAGTCTCACCTGATCCTACTACTTGATTGATGTAGCTTTGTGTGCGTGGCGCACCAAATACAGCACTGCCATACTTGGTTGTGTTGTCACTGTAAATACCTACTGCACCACCTGTTTGTGTTATACTAAATGTTGGTGGTTGTATGTAACCTATTTTGTTTTGATTAAACCTAAGACCTGCATTAATGTTAATAGCACCAAAAGGTTTAATATAGAAGTCTAACTTGTAGAATGTCTTACGTACTTGTGGATCATTGATAGGCATAAAAGGTGATTCATATATAGCATCAATGTTCTCACCGTCTAAGCTAGTACCTGTATCCATGTTATACACATAGCCATCGTTGTTAGCAAATACACGATACTCATCTTCACCAATAAACTGAGAGTCAGCTATGTATACCTTAAACCCTTTTATCTCTGCCCACTGAAAGCCTTGCCCACCCTGGTCAACAAACTTAGTGCCTAACACACCTTTAGCAATCTTAGACTGTTCACCTGCTACATAAGCGAATAAGCGATACTGTGCTTTACCACGAATAACTGTGCTAGCAAAACTTGCTGCGTAGTCCTGTAGTTTAGTTACAGTAGGTCTAATGTTCTTAGATGCAACATCAATACCGAAGTCACCAATGCGATCTGTTGAGCTTAGTGTGCGTAATCCATCAGGACCAAGGAACATAACATCAGCGCCGACCTCTTGGATAGTATCAGCACTTAAGCATCCTAAGTCTTCAGTCACAGCGTTCATTACAAAGTCTGCTGCACTAGAACCTGTGATACGCATAATCTTATCAAGAGCAAACACGATAAGCTGATCACGAAAAACAATCAAACCAGTTATCTCTGATCCGATGCTGATACTTCCTGCACCATTAGCTGGGTCTAGATCATCTGCACTATATGGTGCTGTAAAGACTAGCTCTGTGCCTACACCAAAGAAGAGAGTACTCTTAAACAAACATACGTGACTAGCACCTTCTACAGCATCGTTAGTCGCTGATGTTGTCATGTAAGTTAGTGTGTTTGCTGTACGATCATAGTAAGCAGGGAAGTTAACACCATCAACAAAACAAATCTGATAAGCGTTGTTAAAGTTATAACGAGCTTGTCTAGCTTTAGTAAAACTTGTATTAGGTGCTGTAGCTAGTGAAGACCAAGCAGGTGTAGCATCTGTAGCATTAGCTATGTAGTAAACACCACTACGTGCAGCAATTACTTTTTCGTTAGTGTCTTCTTGTACAATAGCTAAGGCCTGTACTGGACCACTACCCGATAAAGCTGCATCAATAAACTTATTATACCCTGCTACCTTACGATAACCACCATCTAGTGATGGCTCAAAGTTCTGCAGTTGAAATGCTGAACCTACATTGTTGATACCTTGTTGTAGTGGGCTGATATTAGTAATCAACCCTCCAGTAAAAGGTACAGGGAATGTTTGCCACTGTGTAGCCATAATTATGAAACTCTTAGACTAGAGGAACTACGAGTAAGAACTGTTGAGCGTACATAGTCATAACGGTTAATGTAAAGACTACGCATGTATTTAATGCCTTGTTCAAACTTACCTTGTGCAATCTGTGATGCTTGTGTGTCAGCACGGAACTGATAAGCGTAGAACATAGCACCGTCCACAATAATATGTTTAAACTCTAAAGGTACACTTGGTACGTCATCATATAACTCAAGCGACACAGGGTTACGGTAATATTCGTAGACTAGCTCATAAGCCTTGTCTGGGGTAGGAAGAATAATAAACTCTTGACTTGGTGCACGTACAACATGACGTGGCAGAGTCTGCATATCACTACCTGAGTTATACTCGTAATCA
>Ga0208542_1001257_pt1 | contig 10850 bp, 13 predicted proteins | sample DEB08_DNA_3_FD_185495 | JGI IMG/M metagenome (GOLD analysis project Ga0208542, IMG submission 185495) | Aqueous microbial communities from the Delaware River and Bay under freshwater to marine salinity gradient to study organic matter... | ecosystem: Environmental > Aquatic > Marine > Coastal ... | reverse complement strand
ACACCAAAAAACCTCCTCAATACACCATGCTCTATTCTATAAAAAGTCCACCTAAAGGAAAGGGTAATACCTTATTTGCATCACAATATGAGAGTTATAAAAATTTACCCGACGAATACAAAAAAAAAATTGAAGATTTAAAAGCAGTTTTTAGTGCGGATGGTCCCATTTCAAAAACTAGAAATAATCGAATTGCTGAAAAAGGAACTGGTATAGATCCCAAAACTATGTTTGCCATTCATCCCATAATAAAAATTAACAAAAGAAATAAAAAAAAATCTATTTATCTATCGCCTGGTCACGTAACTAAAATTGTTGATATGGAAGAAAACGAGAGCAAAACACTGCTCAATTATCTTTTTCATCATCAATCAAAACCTGAGTTTGTCTACGGTTTTGAATGGGAACCAAATTGTCTGGCTATTTGGTCTAATCATGTGATGCTCCACAATCCTGTAAACGACTTTACTGGTATTCACCGTGTAATGCACAGAATTACAATACAATAAAATTTATTTTTGAATTTTATCTTTTAATTCGGTAGCTTTTGATTTAGCAGACTCACCTAGTTCAACAGCTTTAGTTTTGGCTGACTGAGTTATTTCGCTTCCTTTCGAAAGAGCTTTATTAATAACTTCATTAGTTTTTTCAGGTCCTGCTCCAGCCGCAAGTCCAATTATAAATACAGCAACAAAAAACATAAATGTATATTATTAAATTTTATTATAATTACCAAGATATTTTTGAACCATCCCAACTTAAAAAAGATCCGCTATCTTCGTATTGGGAATTAAACAAAATATGAAATATATGTTTCGCAGATTCTTCTGCAGATTGAATTTTTAAATCACTTTTTTGGAACGGCTCCGATAATTTACTTGTTACAGTACCTGGGTGAATTGCTAAACAAATAGCATGTTTATTTTTACTTTTAAGTTCGATAGAAGCAGTTTTAATCATTTGATTAAGAGCTGCCTTAGAGGCTCTATAAGAGTACCACCCACCATATCGATTGTCTGAGATAGATCCTACTTTTGCTGAAAGGGTGGCAAATATTGATTTATTAGTCTGATCTAATAAAGGTAAGAAGTGTTTCATAATTAATGCTGGACCCATTACATTTATTTCAAAATTTTTTTTCATAAAATTATAATTAATATTTTTATAAGTTTTTTCTGGCATCTGATTAGAATTTTTCTCGTGTAAAATTCCTGTTGCATCAAAAATCAAACTAATTGGAATATTTTTTTCTTTTATAAAATTGGCTGATTGCTCAATGCTACTCTCATCTAATAAGTCTAATCTTGGGTTGGTAGATTTACCTAATGCAATTACATGTTTAAAATTTTGTTTATGTAATTCATTCATTAATGCAGATCCAATGGATCCGGTATTTCCAATAATAATGGCTAAATTATTTTTATTCATAGTAATCAAAAAAATGAGTCACAAAATTAATTGTGACTCATTTTATGTTGTAACTTTAAACTTTAATTATGCGTTTAATGCTTGGTCAATATCAGCAATAATATCATCGGCATGCTCAATTCCAATGGATAAACGAACATAACCAGGTGTAACACCGGCTTGTAACATTTCTTTTTCATTCAACTGAGAATGTGTGGTACTGGCAGGATGAATTGCTAACGATCTAGCATCTCCAATGTTTGCTACGTGGTAGAGTAATTTTAAATGATTAATAAATTTCTTACCTGCTTCTACTCCACCTTTGATTTCCATTCCCATTAAAGCACCGCCGCCGCCTTTTAAATATCGCTTTGCTCTTGCTCCAATCTCTCCTTCGTGCAAGGTTGAATAAATAACTTTTTCAACTTTTTTGTGTTTTAATAGAAAGTTTTTAACTTTTTCTGCATTCTCACAGTGTTGCTTCATTCGAAGCGCTACTGTTTCCAAACCTTGAATAATTTGAAAGGAATTAAAAGGACTTATTGCAGAACCAAGATCTCTTAACAACACCACTCTTGCTCTAATAATGAATGGAATATTAGCTCCTGTTAATTGAGGAACTGCATCGCCCCAGACAGCTCCATGGTAGGACATGTCAGGCTTCCATATATTAGGTTGTCGTAATTTATCACCTGCCCAATCAAAATTACCAGAGTCTACAATAATGCCTCCGATACTAGTCCCGTGTCCTCCTATAAATTTAGTTAACGAATGCATCACAATTGCTGCTCCGTGTTCAAATGGTTTGCAAATGATCGGACACGCCGTGTTGTCCATAATTAAAGGAACATTTAATTTTTTTCCAATCTCGGCAACTTCTTTAATGGGAAATACTCTAAGAGATGGGTTGGGTAAAGTCTCGGCATAATATAATCTAGTTTTGCTATCAGTTAGTTTTGCAAAATTTTCTGGATCTTTTGGATCTGCGTATCTAACCTCTATACCCATTGCCTTCAAAGTATTGTTAAATAAATTAACTGTACCTCCATACAAATCTGTAGATGCAATGAAATTATCTCCTGCATTACACAAATTTTGCACTACAAAAGCTGAGGCTGATTGACCGGAACTAACACAAACTGCCGCCAGCCCTCCTTCCAATGCAGCAACACGCTCCTCCAGCACATTGGTCGTTGGATTCATAATTCTGGTATAAATATTTCCAAATTCTTTTAATCCAAATAAATTAGCTGCATGTTCAGCTGAGTTGAATTGGTAAGATGTGGTCTGATGAATTGGGACAGCAACAGAAGTGGAGCTTTCATCTCGTCTCCAATTTCCTCCGTGCAAAGCAATCGTCTCCGCGTTTTTACTAGTAGTTGTCATTTGAATTCTCCTTTAAAAATTGACTTAAAAAACTTATTTATGTTAGCAAATATTTTCTTTTAAAGCAGTATAATTGTGATTAGGTTTAATATTAATTTCAATATTAAATTTGTTTTTTCTGGCACCCAGTAAATTTTTAGTTATTCTTTCATAAAAACTAATAAATTTTTTTAACTGCGCATCATTCATTCGTTTATTTTTGGGAATTCCTAACTCTTGCTTTTTTCGGTATTGAAAAACATATTTAAAGCTTGGAATTCTCAAAAAAATTGAACAAGGTGATTTTGCATAAATTGTTCTAAAATATTCTTTACTTTTTTTATTCATATATGTTCTCCAAGCTAAGTTGGCATCAAACTTTTTTTCCATACTATTAATAGGTTTATTTAATGATTTAAATTTTTCTCCCTGATAATTAATGCACCAACCCTCTAAAATAAAAACATCATAAGGAAATTGTAAACGATGAAACTTATTTTTTAAAATATCATCTTCTGCTTTAGAGAACTTAGGTAACAAATAAGTAGTTTTTTTATTTCTTAGAAAAATATTTAAAACTTTTTTTAAATGATTTAAATCATGGGTTCCGGGAACACCACGGGTACTAAATAAAGGAGATATGGTATTACATAACTTAAACCTATCTTTTTTACTTAAATAAAAATCATCGATGGATAAAACTAAAACTTTTAATTTCTTTTGAGATAATTTTTTTTTTAAAATTCCAGTAAATGTAGTTTTTCCTGAACCTTGAGGGCCAGATACCAAACAAAATAAATTTTTTTTTAATTTTTTTTTTTCTAATATTTTAGTTGTTACTTCACTTACTATATTTTTATAATTTTTATTAAACACTTACTTTATACAGTTTTGGCTTTTAAATTTTTCAACTGTATCAGATTTAGGATTAATAAAAAATTCTCTGGTGCAGGTAATGAGTAAGTTTTTTTTATTATAGAGATATACTTTGTAGGGCAACTCTAAATTTATTTTATCTGGCTCTCCAAAATCTTGTTTAATTTTATCGCTTTTGACTCCAAGATATTTGGACAATAACTGATTTTCCTGATCTGTTTTTTCAGTAACTTTTTTATCAATGGTCTCGCAATTAGTCAGGGACAGTAGTAAAAAAATATAAATAAAATTTTTAATCATTTTTATGTACATGGTAGTCCGTTTTCTTTCCAGCCTGCATCACCACTAGCAGCGGAGCCCTCAAACCCACCTAGTATATTAACTGTCTCATACCCTAAGCGACTGATCACTTCAGCTGCATGTAAAGATCTAATTCCACTTCTACAAATAAATAAAATAGTTTTGGATGGGCTTATATTTAGATTAGAAAATTCTTTATCAAACTCTTTATTTAAAACTCTCTCTTTGCCTATTTGATAAGAGATAAAGAAAGTTGGCATTCCCAATTCCTCACCATTTGGCTTTCCAATTGTTTCCCATTCTTCTTTAGTCCTCACATCAATTAATACAGCTTCTTTATTATTACTTAGATAGTTAATTATTTCAGCTGATGGAATTTCTAATATTTCGCCCATATCAAAATAAAGTATAACAGATAAGTACTAAACATATGAAGTATGATTTTATCATTATTGGTAGCGGAATTATTGGCCTAACATTAGCTTATAAATTAAAAAAGGCTCACACCAATTCAACAATTCTCATATTAGAAAAAGAAAAAGACTCTATTCAACACGGATCGGGAAGAAATAGTGGGGTTATCCATAGTGGGATTTATTATGAGCCAGGTTCACTTAGAGCTTCCTTGGGTGTGCGAGGAGGTATCGAACTTAAAGAATATATTCAAAATAAAAACTTATGGATAGATCAATGTGGTAAACTATTAGTACCAACTTCTGATCATTCTTTTAAAAATTTAGATCATTTATATGATAGAGGCATAAAAAATGGGGTACTAATCAAAAAGCTTACAAAAAAAGAAATTCAATTATTAGAACCCAATGTAAATATTTCTTACGACTATGGTCTTTTAATACCATTTACTTCTGTTGCAGATCCCAAAGAGGTTTCAAAATCTATAATTGCTGATTTGTTAGAAATGGGAATTGAAATTATTTATAATCAACAAGTAAATAAAATTGAAGATGAGGGAAAAACTATTGTTACCAATTTTCAAAACTATAGTTGTGAGCACTCATTTAATTGCTCCGGTCTTCAATCGGATGTAGTAGCAAAAAATGCCGGATTAGAATTTAGATATAGTTTTTTGCCATTTAAAGGAAAATACTGGAAGATATTAGATAATAATTTTAAACTTAAACATCTCATTTATCCGATCCCAGATTTGCAATACCCCTTTTTGGGGCTGCACACCTCTCACAAAAAAGATGGAAGTTTTTATATTGGACCAACCTCCACTCCTGTTTTTGGAAGAGAGCAATATCAATGGAGTAAACAACTTAAATTGTTAGAAGCAATGACTTTATTATTTAGTTTTGGAATGAAAATTTTAAAAAATGAAAATAAACTTAGAACATTGGCTCTTCAAGAAGCAAAACTACTGAATAAAAATTATTTTTTTAAAGAAGTACAAAAAATTATTAAAAATATTTCTATCGACAATATTCATCCTTCTCTTGAAAAAATTGGAATAAGATCTCAAATATTTGATCCTCAATCCAAAACTTTAATGAATGACTTTGTCATACTCAATCAAAAACACTGTACTCATGTTTTAAATGCTATTAGTCCTGCTTGGACTGCTTCTTTTGCTTTTGCAGATCATCTAATAAAAGTAGCAAAAATTTAAAAGTTTTGAGTAAAGCTTAATAAAAACTTGGTTTCATGCTTAGTTCGATCATAATCAGCACCCACGCTATTGGTGGTTGTTCTTTGATTATTAGATCCAATTCGGTTGATCAACTGTGCTTTAATAATTGAACCTGGGATCAATTCCCAATCAGCAACAACGCCCCACGATTTTAAACTATACTCATTTTTTTGATTATTATAAAAAGTTGGCTGCCATCCTGAATAAGGGTCCATAACGCTTCTAATTTTTCCATAATCAAATACCAAAGAAGCGGTTAGATCTTTTCTAAGTTTATGCTCTAATTCCGTAGTAAATATAAAGCCACTATCACCTGAACTTTCATTATTAGGATAGGATCTAACATTGTAAGTGCCGCCTAAACTAAATTCTTCTGATCCTTCTAAATTTTTAAAAGCATACTGACCTTTAAATTTAATAATTAGATCATTTTTATCATCTATTTTTTCTCTTCTACTAAAGGCAGGATTAATTTTAGTATAATAACCATCTACTCCAGCCTCGTCATTAGATTTGCTTAAATCTGTAGCATTATTAGATAAACTCGTTTTTCCTTTACTTAGAATAATTCTAGTATTGGTTACTGCTTTATTAAAAAGATTATCTTCCGAGTTTAAATGTAAAGATAAATCCAATCTATGATTGACCGTATCCTCTTCTTCTGTTGCCCCAGAGTTTTTAAATACATGAAATGCGCTTCTAAAAAAACCCAAACCAATTTTTACACCAATAGTCTCTTCATATAATATTGGCTTTAAATAATTAATGTCCCAAAAATTAGAAGAACCTTCCATCCCTCCAGAAGTTGCGCGCGCATAATCTCCATGGTTATACCTCATGGTGGCTCCACGAAATGCTAGGGAAGAGCCATCATCATTTAAAAAAAATTTACCATTTGCTTCATAATAATTGGTTCCATTGGCCATCGTATGAACTTGTTTTAAACCGAGAGTCTCCCCCAAACCAAAAGTATTGTTATAAGATAGGGCAGAAGTTGCTTTGACATAATGCGTTGTCTTAGATCCTGAATTATCTACTCTGATCGATGCCTTGTCAGGATCAGTATTTTTCAATTCAATAATTATATCAAAAGAATTATTTTGATTTTTTTGAATGAAAGCAGACGCCCTAATACCTGAAATGCTATTTATATTTTTAATATTTTGCCTTAATTCTTTTTCGTCAATAATTTTGCCTTTTGAAAGCGTTCTCCAAGCATAGGCATTAATAATTGTTTCAGAAATTGTTACCCCTTCTTTTTTAATTATCACATTATTAAGAATTGCTGTTTTTAGATCTAAATCTTTAGGTATTTTTAACAAATTGGGCTTATAGAATTTTGGTGTATATACTGGTATTACATTTCGATCATTTACAGTTGGACCCCCATAAGAATAAGCGAAATTTTGATAAACAATTGCAAAACAAAGAATAATGGAAAAAAGAGTCTTGTTCATTACATTCATTAAAACAGATTGAAGATGCTAAGTCAAAGTATATGGGATTTGTTTCAATTATCTAAAAAAAATATATATTTCACTTTTATTCATGCTAATGCAAAGTTTTTACGATCTTAATTATAAAAAACTAGAACAATTTGTAATAGATCAATGTAGTATTGATAAAAAAAAATCTGGTATGCGAACTAACCAGATTTGGAAGTTTATTTATAAGAAGGGTTTTTGTAATATTGCTGAATTCTCCAACATTCCTGTTGATTTAAAAAATAATTTAGAAAATAAATTAAATTTTAAAAGAATTAGTATTGCTGAAAAAAAAGTTTCTCAAGATGGAACCATCAAATGGTTATTAAAACTTTCAGATAATAATTTAATTGAAACAGTCTTTATTCCTGCAGAAAATAGAGGAACCTTATGTATTTCTTCACAGGTAGGTTGTACTCTTAATTGTAAATTTTGTCATACAGGTACACAATTAATGGTTAAAAACTTATCTACCAGTGAAATCATTAACCAAGTCTTAATAGCAAAAGATGAACTTAAAGATTGGGGAACACAAAAAAAAATTACCAACATTGTGTATATGGGAATGGGAGAGCCTTTTTATAATTATGATAATGTGAAACAATCGATCACTATTTTACGAGATAATCAAGGATTAGATTATTCAGCAAAAAAAATTACCGTATCAACTGCAGGAGTAGTTCCGGAAATTATAAATGCAGCAAAAGATATCGGAACCTATTTGGCCCTTTCTTTACACGCACCCAATGATGAATTGCGAGAAATGATTATGCCAATAAATAAAAAATATAAAATCAAAGATCTTGTGGAAAGTTGTTCGCAATATGCAAAAATAAATAAAGAAAAAATATTTTTAGAATATGTTCTTTTAAAAAATATTAATGACAGTACAAGCTGCGCCAAAGAGCTTATAAAATTAATGAGTAAATTTCCAAGTAAACTTAACCTAATAGAATTTAATGCATGGCCTGGTGTTTCTTATCAACCCTCGGATCAAGATACGGTACAAAAATTTTATCAAACCATAAAACAATCAGGTCACATTGTAACTTTAAGAAAATCTAGGGGTGAAGATATCCTCGGGGCTTGTGGCCAGCTCAAGACAGAAAGCGAAAAAAAAAGAAAGTCTCTATAAAAACTAAGAAATTTTTCACATTTTAAACAAAAAGTAATACTAGCGTCGCCACAAATAAAGAGTATAACCCACCGTCCTTATTCATAAAAAATAAAAAGATGACAAAAAAATTAATAAGCAAAAAAACTGAAAAAATTATAAAAATAAAAAAACGCATTTTAAAAGAAAGCTCTAATTTAGAAAAAAATTATAAAACTACTTTTAAAGATATAAAAAAATATTTTAAATTTTTTAATAAAGCTTTATTTAATGATCAGCTCAACCCATTTAATGATATTCAATTAAAAAAAATGAATGGTTGCTGGGGTCAGTGTGTTGAAGATTATTCTTTAAGAAAAGGAACCAAGTTTTTTTACTTAGAAATGCAAAAAGAATATCCTAATAAGAAAGAATTTTTGACTACTCTAGGCCACGAAATGATACATTTGTGGCAGCAAACTATCAAAAAAGATACCGGTAACCACAATTCTTTATTTTATAGCTTTAAGCCTAAATTTAAAAAATTAGGATTAAATCTTTAATAAATTTTAGTAATTAAAGTTTATAATGAAGCAACAGTAATTTTGTTTTTAAATAAAATATGATAATCTACTTTCATGCCAACTTTTGATGTCGTTAGTAAAATTAGTTATCAAGAACTGAATAACGCTCTTTCCAATTGTCTAAGAGAAATTAATACCAGATATGATTTCAAAGGACTTAATATTGCTATTGAATTTAAAGAAAAAGAAAAACAAATCATAACCCTTGCTCCAGATAATATGAAATTAAAACAAATTAATGATTTGTTTACTGGTCATCTGGTAAGAAGAAAAATTGATCCTAGAATTATAAAAATTAAAAACGTAGAAGATGCAACAGGAAATTCCAAAAGACAAACTGTTGAGTTACAAGAAGGAATTGATCAAGAAAGTGCAAAAAAAATTATTACACAAGTAAAATCATCTAAAATTAAGGTCCAAGTCAAAATCCAAGGAGACGAGCTGAGAGTAGATGGAAAGAAAAAAGATGACCTTCAAGAAACCATGCAATTAATTAGAGGGGTTGATATAGGTAGACCTATAGAATTTACTAATTTTAGAGACTAAATGAGTAAACGATACTCAGGAAAATCTGGCAAAGATCGTAGCTTCAACAAAAAACCAAAATTATCCAAAAAATCGAAAAGAAAATTAAAGCAAAATCAAAAATGACTATATTTAAAGTAATTGAGGGTTTGCATAAAAATCCCAATGATTTTAATAGCTTATATCCAGAAACTAAAATAACTCACGGTCCTTTTTCAAGCGAACAAGAAGCTGAGGAAGTGGCCAAACGTTTAATTCAAAAAAATATTGATAACTACTATCACCGAGCGTGGGTGGTTAACAATTAATATTTACTCACTAAAAAATACCATCCGTAAGCGACGATCACTGCTGGTATGGCACTATATAAAGTTGCTAAAATTGCTGCTTTGGGAGAAATAGCGATGGCTGGAAATAATGCATCTCCATCATTAGAAATTGCATTACCAATTTGTGCTGCCATAGGAATATGCCCTCCAATATATAAACTAGTGATCATAATTTGTGGTCCACATCCAGGAATAAATCCAACTAATATTGCCGCCAAGGGAATGAAGGGCCCTAAAAAAGATATTTGGTCAAAAATTTTTCCACCCGTAAAATAATTAATTAAATCAAAACTAACAAAGGCAACAATAACCCAAACTGTAACGAAACATGTAAGATCAATGACAGTTACAATTGTTTTATCTTTACACTCGGCAATTTGCACATCTGATGCTGGATTTAATAACCATATAAATACAGATAACAAAGCACCTGCAAAACTAATTGCTGTAACTATATCTATTCCTTGAATTTCGTAAGTTAAGGTCACTCCTGTTGCATTGTATAATCCAAAAATAATTCCAGGAACAATTAACAACATCCATAAATAATAAACAAACAGAGGCATGTTATTTGGTGCATTATCTTCTATGCTTATAGTTCTAGGAATGAATTTTGGAGCAATAGCATCCTCAAAAATTTTAGCAACATAGCCTGTAATAATTGCAACAACATAGGTAAGTGGCAAAATAATTAATGCAGCAGTTGGTTTAGCTGCAATTAACAAAAAAGCTGCATCACCCATGGTGGCAACAAGTGTGGTTAATACTGCGCTAAATGAAATAGCTTTTCGAACGTAGAGGGTCATAATCATAATAGCACCTCCACAACCTGGGATAATACCCAAGAAAGCTGCAATTAAAATATCAAATTTTTTATGTTTTTCCAAAAAAGTTTGAAGATTAAAACTTGTTTTTTGTAAAAAATGAAAAACCAAAATGGTAATGGCCACAAAAGATGTTACAGAAATAAAAGCACTGGAGGCAGATTTAAACAAAACCTCCCTTGTGGACGGTAAGCTTAAAAGAGCAGCAAAAATTAAAAATAAAACAAATTTTGCAAGTCTTAAACTTGGAAATTTTTTCGCTATTTTTAATACGATTTCAACCATAATTGATAAATAATGTAAGAAAATAAACTATTTTTTCAAGTGTACTAGTTTAATAAAATTTCCTCTAGGAAAAATCTAAAAACACTAAATATGATGTTTTATATGCAATGATTTTGTGATTAATAGT
>Ga0208542_1001241_pt1 | contig 10939 bp, 10 predicted proteins | sample DEB08_DNA_3_FD_185495 | JGI IMG/M metagenome (GOLD analysis project Ga0208542, IMG submission 185495) | Aqueous microbial communities from the Delaware River and Bay under freshwater to marine salinity gradient to study organic matter... | ecosystem: Environmental > Aquatic > Marine > Coastal ... | reverse complement strand
TTATCATTTTCCCTATTGACAGGTTTTTCAAGACTTGGTATAATGTATCTACTTAAGCACAGAACATAAGATATCTATCTTATCTATCATTTCTTAGATATATAAATATATTAATAAGAGAAAAGATACTTAAGTATATACTTAAGTATAGGGGCTTAAGGATAATTGTTTTTGTAGTTAAATAAAATATTGACAGATACTATTGTATCTGATATAATTAATATATATAAAATACATAAGGGTATGTAGTTATGATCTCTACAGTTTTTTTGGTAGTAGCTATTCTTATGACTCCCATTGGTCCTCAAGCTGTATCTGTAAATAGGCTTTATGAAACTAAAGAAGCCTGTGAACTAGGTAGATCTGAAGCCAATCTTCGATCTACTACTACAGTTTTGATTAGTAAATGTATAGCTATTGGACTTGAGGTTTAAGTAAGATGATGTTTCCAAAGGAAACCTACTTTAATGGTAGTAATAAAAGAAAGACTAGATCACTATTTTATGAACTAGCTTCTGACCAAAAGGAAGATTGTATCTTCACCATTAAAGAAGATGATACCGTAATTAATGGAAAGAAGTATATTTCTCTTAAGAAAATATACCTAGACCTTGTAGCTAATGATCCAACTGAATATGAATTTTCTCGTAAGGTGTTTGGTTCTTGGGAGATTTGGGAAGCTATCTACAAACAGAGAGACTTCAAAGTTATCATTGAGAAATGGAGAAGTGAGGTAGCTATTAAAATTAAGTCTGAAGCTATCCGTTCAATCGCAGAAGAAATGAGGTCTGGTGGTAGGTCATCCTTCAGTGCAGCTAAGTTGCTTCTTGACAAAGGCTGGATAGACAAAGAGACTTTCGACAGCAAAACCAAAAAGAAACAAAAAGAAAAAGAAGAAGAAGAAAACAAAGAAGCTAGGTCTCTTCTGCTATCTGACGCAGAAAGACTAGGTTTAAGATTGAACTAGCTTATGCTTAAGTTTCTTACTGCTATCTTATTTGTATTTTTAGTGTCGTGCTCTCCTGCTGATCTTGTAATGAAAGCAGCAGGAAGTGTGCTAGGATCAGGTAGTAGTAGTGGCACTTCAGTGAATGCTAATGCACAGATAGGTGCAGAGAATGAGCAATCAGTCACATTAGGTACAAGACAAGACAACGGTGACGTAAAGCTAGGCACGACTAACAACAACGGTTCCTTTGAGATTTCACAAGGTAAAACCAATAAGGTTAATTCAGAGTCAGTAGGAACTGTTGTTGTTAATGAAACCAACTGGGAGATAATGATGATCCTGGTTCTTCTTGGTCTGTTAGGTTGGATGCTACCTACACCAACAGTTATGTGGAACTCACTTATAAAGTTAGTTAGTAAGAGGAAGTCATAATGGCTAAGAAACCTACCGTAACAAGTATCACCTCTGGTTATGCGTCCAACACTCAGTTGAACAATAATTTCGTTGCTCTTAGAGATGGCTTTGATAATACCCTCAGCAGAGATGGCAGTACACCCAACACTATGGAAGCAGACCTGGACCTTAATTCCAATGATCTGTTGAATGCCAAAGAAGTACGAACTCAATATCTGTATATCAATGGTCAGTTAGTTTCTACTGGTGGTGTATCTTCCGCTGGTCCTGCTGATGTTACTGTAAATAGATTTGTAGGTAATGGTACTACCACTTCTTATACTCTTAGTAAAGCACCATTGGGTAAGTCAGCTACCTTTGTATTTGTAGATGGTGTTTCTCAAGAAGAGAACACTTATTCTCTTTCAAGCACGAGCCTCTTGTTTACAGAAGCTCCTCCTCTTAATTCTCATATTGAAGTCAGAGCCTTCAGTTCTCAGGAATTAGACCTTTCTGATTCATCTTCTCTGTACAGAGACCTTTTATCTGGAGATGGAAGTACAACTGAGTTCACTCTTGATGCTACTCCAGTAGGACAAAACAATTCTTTTGTATTCATCTCAGGTGTTTATCAACAGAAGACTGCATATACTCTTGTAGGCAACACTCTAACATTTAGTTCTGCGCCACCTAGTGGTACTGGCAATATTGAAGTTATGAGTATTGCTACTACTCCGTTGGGTAGTACTACTTCTGATCTTGTAACTCACAGTCAAGGTTCTGTAGGCTCTGCTTCCAGAACAGTGCAGAATAGATTGCAGGAAACTGTATCGATCAAAGACTTCGGAGCCGTGGGTGATGGAAATGCAGACGACACAACGGCGTTCGATAACGCCCTGACCGCCGCTCGTGCGGCAGGTAAACCTCTGTACTTGCCTAAAGGTATTTATAAGCGCACCACGGCATTATTGCTGCAAGATGGCGATTCGTTTATTGGAGACGGGTGGCAAGAATCGACCATTGAATTTGAGCCACCGACCACATTAGGCGCTTGCATTGTGCCAGAAGATGATACTAACTTCACAGACTTTTGTAGATTTGAACATCTAAGAATTATTGGTAAAGCATCCAATACGGCTCTAACACCTATAGGTCTTTGGGGTAAGTCATTTAGGACTTCAAGGTTCGTTCATTGTGAATTTAACTACTTCAGCCAGAACTGTGTTTACTTATATGGACAACGTACGGCATTAGGTGCACTTGACCCTGGTGATTCAACTTACAATTATTTCGAGCAATGTAGATTTTTAAGTGGTGTTGATCCTGTCCGTCTAGGTGGAACAGCGGGCTCTCCTGACAGGATTGATTCAGGGACATCTAATATCAACACCTTCATCCGTTGTCGTTTTGCCAGTGCAACAAGGTATGGCACATGGCTGGAACAAGGATCGTCGAATACTTTTGTTGCTTGTTCTTGGGTGGCCAATGCGGATTCCGGTATTCGTGTTGGTTGGTATGGGAACACTTGGACTGGCTGTGTTGCTGAAAACAACGGGGCTTACGGAATTAGATTTGATAACGAAGCAGAAACCCATGACAATTGGGTGTTCGGCATGCACGATGGAGGGAGCAATGTCTCTGGTTTGTTTCAAGATCAGAACAACGAAAGCTACTGGTTCGCCTCCAATCGTGGATTAAAGTTTGGGACTGAATCAGGCGGGTTAGTAGATAACCTATCGGCTTATGCAAAGACGGATGGCCACCTTTATTGGCAAGATAATAATGGTAATGCGGCAAGAATTAGCAATAACGGCGGCGCGCTTGTTAACTTGAACGCCAACAAAAATACTGCTTCAGGAACCCCTTATCTAATTCCATTTAACAGCGAAACCTATGACGATGACGGTTTTCACTCAACAGTAGCAAACGTGACAAGATTAACTATCCCTGCTGACGGTGTATCAAGAGTGAGATTAACTGCAAATGTTGAATGGGCATCCAACGCAACTGGATATCGTCAGATTGCCATATTAAAGAATGGTACCTCTGTGCTGGGTGGCGGCTCGCTAAGACAAGATGCGCTATCAAGTAACGGTAACATTATGAACCTATGTAGTGGGCCTATTGCCGTAAGCCCCGGTGATTACTTTGAAATCGAGGCTACTCAAACAAGCGGCGGCTCTTTGATTATCAGCAATACGAATAATACGTTTTTCAGCATAGAGGTATTGAGATGATGGAAGCTGAGATTGTTGAGACGTTACACACCGCCTCTAATTCTTTCTGAGTAGGGACAGATCATGGCATTAACTAAAGTATACAATAGACTGATTGCAGGTGCACCAGTCAGCGTAAAAGACTTCGGCGCAATCGGTGATGGCGTAACAGATGACACATCGGCTATTCAGGCCGGCATCGATGCTGTTTCTGTTGGTGGCGGGACTCTATACTTTCCCGCTGGCACATACCTTGTCAGCTCATCACTCACTATCAATAAAACAGGTGTCGGCATTGTTGGTGATGGGCATGGGTCACGGGAATCCGGTACAGCACAGCATGGCACGGTAATAAAGTGGGGTGGTGGATTATCAAATGTCTTCGTGTATGGGGATGGAGGAACTACGACAGTTTTCGCCTGCACAGTTAGAGATATAGCCATTGATTGTAACGATCTGGCGAGCCGTGGATTTTACCTAAACCAAAAGTGTTCGAACTTTATCTTTGAAAATACCCTTGTGTTTGACGCTGTGACTTCAGCGTGGGAGTTAAGCACAAGTTCATTTGCGAATAGATGGATTAATTGTGTCGCGTATGGATTTGGAACAATTGGCTGGAGACTAAAGGATCTGTGTCACAACTCGACATTGATAGGCTGTAAAGCGTGGGGCGGCTCCGCTAAGTCCCCAACGTATTCGGTCGCTATAGGTGAAACTGCTGCTTGCAACCAGATTAATTTGATAGGGTGTGATTTTGAGACGTGGAACGTAACTGCACAAGTCTTGGTATATAATGGTGACGGCGTAAACATTAACGGTTGTTATATGGAGGCAAAGGATGCCAGCACGCTGTACCAAATACAGCTCGGCACCACAGCAGCAGGACAAAGTGTGGATGGGTTTTCTATTACCGGCAACAGAATGATTGGGAATGCAGCAGGGGCTTATGCAATACGATTAGTTACCGCAAGCGGCGGGCAAATTGCCGGGAACTTTGTATCATCATTTACAACATCCGTGTTTCTTGTTACAGCTGGGAGATGCTCCAATGTTAATGTCGGATCAAATGAGTTTTCGTCATTAACAGAGACTAACTCATGGTCTGGACTAGGTAAGTTGTCTTGTGACGAGTTGTCATTCTATACTGGAACCACACCAGTGGCTAAACAAACAGTAACAGGATCAAAGGCGTCGAATGCAGCGCTTGCTGATTTGCTCACAAAGCTGGCTGCTTTGGGATTGATTACCGACAGCACAACTTAACCTATGGGTAAAATCATGCTTGAAGAAGCTGAGATTGTTGAGACGTTACACACCACTTCTAATTTTTTCTGAGTAGGAACAAATCAATGGCATTAACTAAAGTAGACAACAGACTGATTGTAGGTGTTCCGAATGTTAGCCCTGAAATTGTTGATCTGAGATCTGCCGATCCTTCAGATTATCCTGCTGCGATCTTAACTGCCCAAGATAAAGAAGGGCTTTTTATAGGCTCTTCCTCTGACGAGTCCTCGTCTTTAGTTCTTGCCTCGATTTCCAGCACGAGCATTTCAAGTAGCACCATAACCGTTTCAGGTGGACACGGCCTTGTTACCGGCGAGGTTGTTACACCGACTGCAAGCGTCAATGGCTTAACCGCCGGAACTTTGTATTATGTCGCAAGAATTTCAGACACACAGTTCAGACTAGCGACGACTTGGTCAAACGCTCGGCAAGCGTCAGCCAATGTGTCAAATTACGCAACGTATATTACCCTATCTGGGTCAACAGCGATGACGTTCAAGCACATTGCTGATCCATTGGAGGGTGTGTATGTCCCACTGGGTGGCGACCCAACAGGTGCGTCTGGTGCTTATTCCCGCAAGCTGGAAGACGTTATCCTTCCCGAATGGTTTGGTGTTGATGGCAGCGGAGATGACCAAGAGTATCTTCAGCAAGCTATTGATTTTGCAGCCCGCGACAGAAAAAAACTGTATATTTCCAGCCCATTAACGGTCGGTGCTGGCGTCAATGCCGGTCCCGCCGGTATAGGTTATGGTGCCATAGCAACGCTTGACGACCTCGTAATGGAATGGGCAAACGGGGCTGTTACGTCTGTGCAGGGCTTTTCTATCTATGGGTCGTCTATCGAGAATGCAAGGGACCGAGGCGCATCAGCGTCAGCAGAAACTGTTCAAAACAAAATTACGCTGATAAACCCACAGCTTGATGGCGCAAGCTATCCAGCCATTTCAGAATTTACACTCGCGGTGGCGGGCACAACAACGACGTGTACACTACCTGCCAGCGCGTCATCTATTGATGATTACTATGTCGGCCTTGCCATTGAGCACTCTGCCGGGTCCGGTAGCTTAAAGTTTGTGAGTGCTTACAATGGGACAACAAAAGTTGTTACCACTACCGGCACATGGACCCCCCCATCCATTGGGGACCATGTGTTTATCGGTTGGAACGACAACGCAATTGGCCTTGGGATTGGCGTATCTCATGTGACGGTTGATGGCGGCGTCGTTACCAACTTCAACCAGGATACAATGGTCCCTGTTGCTACCGGCGGTAAGGGTATCAACCTAGAGCAGGGCGTGCAGGTAGGCCGTGTCAATGGCCTCTCTGCGGAGAACATGAGCACAGGGTTCTTTGTTCAGACTGGCACAGGTACGCTTGGCAATGGGCAGCTTGCGCAAACCCGATCCATTCAATACAGCAATATCTCAGCGAAGAACTGCGGCTCTGCTTTGACGTTAGACGGCAATCTCAACGACGCTGGGTCGCCAAATGCATATGATAATTCAGTTATTGTAGATGGCCTGCAATACGAGAACTGCGGATACTTCCCGTATCGCTTTGTTGGGGCAGCAAGCAGCCAGCAAAAGTGCGGCGCTATCAATTTCGGTCAGGTCAATAACATCATCATATCAAATGTTATTGGCATAAATAGTTCCGCATATGACACGCAAGGGTTCCCTACCGATTATCCGGCAAGATGCGGTTATGGCCCGAGCCTAATCCAAGGGACAACAAATGCCGTTGGCGCTGTCCTGTGGGGCTGGGGAACAAATATCCAAATTAGCAATGTCATGCACTACGGCAATGTTGATCATGTTGTTAAGTGTTGTCGTACCCGTGCGCTTGGAAACGATGCCTTGCCGACCACCGCAGGCAACTGTCACGGTTGGCAACTTGACAACATAAAGCTGGAAGGCAACTGTAAAACTCTTGTTGCAATAGACGATCACGCAGGCGGGAGAGTATCGCCACTTGACTGGTCTGGTGAGATTGAAATCGCGATCAACGGAACAGTTAGCACCTCACTTGTGGACGCCAACATGTCAAACTTTGATGACTTGTTGTTGCGCCTCACAAATGTCTCGGATGGAACTGTTGTTATCGGAACTCCACGTCAGATAATCTCGTCCGGGAACTCTTTCTCGCATTACAAGACTGGCGCAACGACCGATCTCCGGAGAATACGTCTGGCTGTTCTTAACAATGGTTTCGTAACAATCACGCCGCCTAGTGAGTTCGGCATTATGACTATAACGAGTCCACACTTAAACCCAGGCGGAGGCACTGGCGGCGCTGCATTGCGGGCTGTCATCAGTTTTTCGTGCGATAGTTCTACTCCAGCCTGCGTCAATATAGGAACGGCGATTGCAAACGTAAATACTACAACAGGTGTTCTAACAGGCACAACCGGAGCAGTAGGGGCTTTCACTATATCGGCGCACACTGACGGCCTGCTTTATCTTGAGAACAGAACAGGAGTTGTTGCAGCTAATGTGTATATCAACTTCATATCAGGATAAAAGAAAGTGAGAGCTACAGTGGAAGATAAAACATTAGTAGATTGGACAGCAGTATCTGTAGCTTTAGGGGCTTTCTTCGAACTGCTGCCTGCTATTAGCGCGATACTTTCTATTGTTTGGCTTAGCCTGAGGATATACCAAACAGTTAAAGAAATAAAAAAATTCAAAGGATGACCATGATTTTAAGAGGGGTAAAGTATGGAACTAGATTTCAGATTTCTCCTCACACTAGGCACAGCTTTAGCTAGTGTGGTAGGGGCCGCAGCTATTGTTAAACAAAAAGTTTTAACTCTAACTTCGCACCTTGAAGATATAGAACAACGCATAAGAAACCAAGCACACAGCATAGACAAGTTAAACACAGCAGCAGAAATGCAAAGACATAGGACAGATATCCTAGCATCCATGAGTTCCCCAGATAAACTAAAGCAAGAGCACTACGAAGTAGCTACTCTTATAGCTAAGGTTCAGGAACATGAAAAAGAACTAAACAAACTAACCAGTAAGAGTTGAGTATGTCAAGTAGAAACACAATTGGTACGGCTCAAAGACCAACACCTGTCAAAAAGAAAACTAGCATTGGAATGTCTGTAAGGTCTAGACCTACCAATAAAAGTAAGAAAAGGTCTTTTAAGAAGTACAATAGGCAAGGTAAGTAATGCTAGAGGAAATAAGGCAAGCAGCAGAATCTGATCTGAGTACTTTCATTAGCCTTGTAGCTCCTGAACAAGTACTAGGTCAGTGCCATGAGGATGTAATCTCTTGGTGGACAAGAGAGGATGCTAAGTCTCATCAGCTTCTGTTGTTTCCTCGTGACCACGGCAAGAGTAGACTTATTGCCTACAGAGTAGCTTGGGAGATTACAAAAGATCCTACACTTAGAGTTCTATATATCTCCGCTACAGCTAACCTAGCTGAGAAACAATTGTCTTTCATTAAAGGCATTCTAACTTCTCCTATATACAGAAGATACTGGCCAGAGCATGTTAACGAAGAAGAAGGAAAGAGAACTAGGTGGACAGTATCAGAGATTAGTTTAGACCACCCGTTGCGTAAGAAAGAAAACATTAGAGACCCTTCAGTTTTTACAGGAGGTCTCACTACTTCTCTCACTGGCTTACACTGTGATATCGCGGTACTAGATGATATTGTTGTTTACGAAAATGCTTACACACTCGAAGGGCGAGAAAAAGTAAAAAGTCAGTATTCTCTCCTCTCATCTATCGAAGGTTCAGACGCAAGAGAGTGGGTCGTAGGAACTAGGTACCACAGCAAAGACCTCTACAACGACCTGATGCAGATGGTTGAAGATATTTATGATGACAACGGAGAGAAGGAAACTGAGCAGAGTATCTACGAGGTACTTGAAAAGGCTGTAGAAAACGAAGGGGACGGAGCAGGAGAGTTTCTGTGGCCTAGGCAAAAGAGAAAAGACGGTAAGTGGTTCGGTTTTGATAGGCAGATTCTAGCTAAAAAAAGAGGGCAGTATTTAGATCGTGGCCAGTTTAGAGCACAGTACTACAATGATCCTACTGATCCAGACAATGTACCAGTCCGTAAAGAAAAATTTCAGTACTTTGAAAGAAAGTTCTTGACAAGAGATAATGGAGTATGGTACTATAAATCTAATAGGTTAAATGTATTTGCTGCTGTAGACTTTGCATTTTCTCTCAGTAAGAAAGCAGACTACACAGCAATTGTAGTTATAGGTATTGATTCCGAGAACAATGTTTACGTACTGGACATTGATAGGTTTAAGACAGATCGGATCAATGATTACTTTGACCATATACTTCAATTGGTAATGAAGTGGTCTTTTCGTAAGATTAGAGCAGAAGTTACGGTAGCTCAATCAGCTATTGTAAGACAACTAAAAGATTTGATTAGACAACATGGTTTGTCTTTGTCGGTAGATGAGTTCAGACCTAATAAGTCACAGGGTAATAAACAAGAACGTATTTCTGCTGTGCTTGAACCTAGGTATGATAATCTTCAGATATGGCACTACAAGGGTGGCAACACTCAGTATCTAGAGGAAGAGTTAAGCACACGAAATCCAGCCCACGATGACGTGATTGATGCTTTAGCTTCAGCAGTTGATATGGCAATAAAACCATCATCGAGTGTAATTAGAAATAAGAAGAGCAACATCATCTGGGCTAACAGTAAATTTAGAGGTGCAGCTTAATGGCAGGCGAAACTTTAGACTTAGAAAACATTATCAATCCAGACCAACTGGCTACTGAGATTGGTAACAAATGGCGTGAGTGGGATAACCTACGTTCTACTAAGTTAGAAGAATGGAAGGAGTTGCGTAACTACCTCTATGCAACTAGCACTAGTACTACGTCTAATGCTGTTTTACCTTGGTCTAACACCACAACTACGCCTAAGCTGACTCAGATCATGGATAATCTCCATGCTAACTATTTTGCTTCCTTGTTTCCACAGAACAAGTGGATGAGATTTGAGGCACACACCCAACAGGATAATCTTAAACGTAAGAGAGACACAATCCAAGCGTATATGGAAAACAAGATTAGACAATCTGATTTTGTCAACATCGCTTCTGATTTGGTTTACGATTACATTCAGTACGGTAATTGCTTTGCCACAGTAGAGTGGGAAGACAGATACAAGATTACAGAAGAAGGGGAATACACGCCTCAGTATGTTGGACCTAAGCTTGTAAGAGTTTCTCCTTATGATATTTGCTTTAATCCTGTAGCTGCGTCTTTTGACAAGACACCTAAGATCATTAAGAGTATCAAAACTCTTGGTGAGATTAAGAGAATGATTAAAGATAGTCCTTCTAATGATTACATGAATGATGTTTTTAAGAGGATGACTGGAGTTAGGGCTGCTGTTAGAGGCTCTGACGGAAATGTTAGTAAGGCTGACGGTTTTATTGCGGATGGATTTTCTTCTATTCAGCACTATTATGAATCGGATTACGTGGAGGTACTAACATTCTATGGTGACATATACGATTACACTACAGATGAACTCCTTGTCGATAGACTTATTACTGTTGTCGATAGGGCTTACGTTCTAAACAATGTAGAGAACCCATCTTGGCTAGGCACTGCCCCCGTGTTTCATGCAGGGTGGAGACCAAGGCCAGACAATCTCTACGCAATGGGTCCTTTAGATAATCTTGTGGGTATGCAATATCGTATTGATCACTTAGAAAATCTAAAAGCAGATGTGTTTGATCAGATTGCGTATCCAGTTATGAAGATAAGAGGTGACGTTGAAGACTTTGATTTTGAACCTGGAGCTAGAATTTATCTGGGAGAAGAAGGTGATGTAGGATACCTTGTTCCTGACAGTACAGCACTACAGGCTGACTTTCAGATTAATGCTCTTGAGAACAAGATGGAGGAAATGGCTGGTGCTCCAAGACAAGCAATGGGTATTAGAACTCCAGGTGAAAAGACTGCCTTCGAAGTTCAAACTCTACAGAACTCAGCTTCTAGAATTTTTGAACACAAGACGGCTCACTTTGAAAGAACTTTCATTGAACCTATTCTCAATGCAATGTTGGAAGTAGCTCGTAGATATATGAACATGAG
>Ga0208542_1001237_pt1 | contig 10957 bp, 13 predicted proteins | sample DEB08_DNA_3_FD_185495 | JGI IMG/M metagenome (GOLD analysis project Ga0208542, IMG submission 185495) | Aqueous microbial communities from the Delaware River and Bay under freshwater to marine salinity gradient to study organic matter... | ecosystem: Environmental > Aquatic > Marine > Coastal ... | reverse complement strand
TAGCTATGGCTCCGATAAATGCAAGGCTATTAACTTGCGTAGCCTGCCAAGTTCCGCCCGTTTGGTTTTGGTAATACCAAGGTATTAGCTCATCAACATAAACGTCAACCTTAAACTGAGTAATATTAGCCGCTGGCCCCGTAGCAATAGGCCCAACAAAATCGAGCGTTAAGGTTGTAGGGATTCCAAAATAAGGCTGCCCCGTCGTCTTGTACTGAGCCTTGTAATAACTCGGGGCGCTTGCTTGGCTGTTCCAAGTTGTGCCGCTGTAATAATAGTAAAACGTGGTAGGGCTTCCGTCTACGCCGTAAACTCGATAGCGCACGCGGTGAAAGCCTTTCGGGTTGCTCAAGGGTACGCTTTCTAGGTTTATCTGTACTCTAAAGTTGTGATCTTGCGGCGGCCTGTCAAAGGTCAAGGTTAAAACAGAAGAGCCAAAGGTATCTTTTTTAATATAGGCCCCGTTCGCTTTTGTTATATTAGTTTCGGACTGCCTAAATGGAAGCTGGTAATACAGCTGCGGCTTTGCTGCCCATTGCGGGCGAGCTGGTAAAGTGCCTAGGCTTACAGCGTGCGATAGCGTGCTGGTCCCGTTATAGTTGCCGCTCTTATCGTATTTGTGGAAGGTCAGCGTAGAACTTAAGTAGGTCGGGGTCTGAGTAATGTAATAGCCGCCGTTATCAAAGTGTATTCTAGCCCCGAAGCCGTTGAGTATTGTTTCAATAGCCTGCTTCGCATTTACATAATTTAACTCAATGCCGCCGAATACGTCGAGGTTGTCTACAAAGGCCAATCGGTTAAACCAAAACGTATTTAGTTTCTCGCTGCTTACGCTCTGAGTTGCGCTCTCATATTGCTCGAGACCGTCAAATATATAGTCATCCGTAGCCCCGAAATAATCGTCTAGCCCGCTAAGTTCTAGGCATTTGCGCAGTAAATAAATTCCGTTTGCGTGGTCGTCTGTAAACCAAGAACCATCTACAAAAAACCCATCGATTAAATTTAACGCATCCACGGCGGCTACTTGTATAACCATCTTGCCGTCTGGGTCGGCTCGCTCGAATCGCATTTGATCGCAAAGCACTTGCCCAACGTAATACAAAGACGCACCCCTGTAAACCTTCACGGCCCATACGTTTTCTGGGCTTGTAGCTATGCCCTGAAAAGCAGTAAGCTGCGCGTCTGTCGTAATAACAAAAGAAGCAGTAACGCGGCTCGCCCTTATCGGGTTGTCGAAAAAGGTGTCACTTTCGCCTTGCCTTTCTATGACAAAACCAGGAGAGGCCAAAGCAAGCTCTACGGGAGTGCTTGTGCCGCTAGGGCCGTCCCATAGTTCGCAGGTATACTCTGTGCCTGCTATGCTGTAAAAAGTGCCGTAGAATTGTTTAGCCATACCTCAAAGTTAGCCCCTTGATTTATCTTTTTCGTAACGGTTCACAGCTAGCCATAGGTCTCGGCCATCGAAGCGCGTCGAAGCCACAAGCTCGCCGCTGCCTCCGCCTGTGTTGATCATAGACTGCAATTTGTCGAGCGGTGCAATTACCTCGGGGTTGCTTCTTGCGCCTGGATATTCTCCCATTAAGCCCAATGTCGGGCCGCTAACTATACCCCCGTCCGCAAAAGCTGGGACTCCAGACTGCACTACGTTACGCAGTATTTGAGCAGTAGCAATTAAGCCAGCACCAGCCACTAAGGCCACGGCTGGATTCATTGACTCGATAGCAATTTGAAACGCTTGCAAGCCTACGCCGAACTGAATTAACGCCTTACCAAAAGTTTCAAGAAACCCAGCAATAGCACCAATAAAACCGCTAGTAAATACTTTGAGTGCGTCCTTTTGGCCAGTTACCAAGTCGCCTACAAGCACACCAAAAGCGTAAACCGCATCGTTTGCCATTTTGGTAACAGCTTGGCTAACTACCTCCATAGCTGCGGCCCAACTGTCTGCTAACTCTTGAGCCTTGCGCTGCTGGGCCTCTATGTCCATTTTAAGCCCTCTAGTCGCTTCTCTAAACTTTGTGGCAAAGTTCGTGACCGCGTCGCTCGCTGTGTTAGCGCTTTCTGTTATGGTGTCAAAAGGCCCCTCTCCTGGTGCGCCAATTATGCCCAAGGTAGGAGCAACTCCCGCTGGCATTAGATCGGCCTCGGTCATTTCGCGAGCCTTGTTTCTTTCTTTTACTCGTTTTACCTCCTCATCTATTAAGAACTGAGTAAGGTTTTTATTCATCGCCTCCTCAAGAGCGGCCTTTTCTTTAAGCCATTCCTTGTATTTTTCGAAGGTCTTTTTCTGCTCTTCTCTTTTCTTTTCCTCTGCCCTTATTTCGCGCTCTAGTTCTTCTCGCTTAAAAGCTTTGCCTACTTCGTTATATTGTTCGTTTAATTCGGTTAAATCTTGGTTAGCCCTGGCTCTTGCTCTAATAATCGAACGAATTGCCGTCTGTTCATTTATGGCATTTTGTTTAACTTGGGCCGCTATCTCTTCTTCTGTTGCGCCTCTTTTTTGTAGGGCTAGAATTAGCTTTTCGTTTTCCCAACGAACGTCTGCGATAGCCTTGGCTTCCATTTCTTTCTGAAAGTCGCTAACGGCATTTGTAGCGCTTGCTACCTCGTCGCTCAGAGAAACGAATTTTTCAATAAGAAAGCCGAGGCCGACTAAAATAGCACCAGCTCCAGAGGCAATAAGGGCAATGCGTAAAGCTTTGACTGCACCCGTAGAAGCGCCTACTGCGGCAGTAAATACCGTTTGCGCTACTGCTGAGGCTTTGGTAAATATTTCGTTTTGTCTTTGTGCCAGGTTGTAAACAGCAACGGCAGCAGAGGCCAAGGCCATCGCAACCTGTACGCCGCGCATTATTTTGCTTATCTTTTCATTCCCGCCAGCCAGCAAAAGCGTAGCCATAGAGGCCGCGTTTATTGCTCGGCTCATTGCCTCCATTGCCTGCGTGTTCTGCTCGGCTTTGCGGCTACCTTCTTCTAAGTTAAAATTAGTTTCTGCCCTAGCGTCGCTTAATTGCCTTACTGCGGCTTCTTGATCTTTAATCTCGACCTTAAGCGAAGCAATAGCATTCTTAAGCGCTTTCTGGCGCATTAAATCGCCCTTGCTAGTCTGAGCTAACTTGTTCTCTAGCGCTATTAAATCCTGCTTAAAGCTAGTTAAAATGCTGCGCTGTTCGTTAATGGTTACCGTAAGCTCGCGGCGCTTTACTCTTAAATTCTCACCTCCTAACGCCTGCTCTAGAGCTTTCTTAGATCCAGCAGCGGCCTCCTCCATTTTCTTTGTGGAGCCTTTGACGACGTTAACAGCGTCAGCCATCCCCTTCTTAAGTTTCTCAAAGGAGGCGCTAATTATTACGTTTAAGTCTAAGTTACTGGCCATTATACGGAGTAGCTAACTATATAATCCTGTGAAACCTGGTAAACCCCGTCAAAGTCTGCGGCATCGTCTACAAACTCCTGCTCATTGTCAAACTCAATATAAAAGACGTTAACGCCGTTGTAAGTGCCAGGCGTTACTACATTGAGCGCTGCCCTCACAGTATCCGCTAGCGTGCTAGCATCTTCGTAAGTCAGCGCTAGACAATCAATCTGCACCCGCGTAAAGTCTAGGCGGCTGTTTGAATCTTTGGTTGGCGTGGCGTTAATACTGACCTCGCTATAAACTACGGCAGGAAAAGCCGAACCTTGAGGCAAGCGCAGCGGGTTAATTCGGTTAGAAACTAACGCGCTAACGCCCGCGCTGTTAGCGAGTATGTTATAAATTACTTTTGCGGCTCTCATTTAGGCGGGGTTAGCTTATCAAAAATAGCCCTATTCGCCTGTATTATATCCTTAACACTTGCCGCAATTTTCTGCTCCCAAGGGAATCGCATTAAATCCGTAGGCTTGAGGCGCTTTTTAGAGTAGGGCATTACCATAAAAACAGCAAGCCATCTAGTCCGCTCCCATTCATTTCGGTAAGCTTGTTGCTGTACTGCTCTAAGCCCCTTAAGGCGCAGCATAAAGTAGCGCGGCGTTATTTCGTTAAAAGCCTCTTCGGTTAGCAGCATTTCGCCGTAACCTATGGCCTTTAATTGCTCGAAGTCTAGCGGCCGCCGCTCGCCGCTTGTTAGTTTCCCTCGGTCTGCGCCTCTTCTGGGGCAACGGCAAAGAAAGTGCTAACAGCCTCCGTAAAGGCGTTTAAAGCGGGCGTAATCTCGGCAAGACTGCCCACCTCTTCGGCTAACTCTTCAGCGTCTTTAAACGGGCATTTCTCGCCGATTTTCTTATAACCAGCTTGCACCCCGTAGAAAGCACAAAGACGGGCGAAGGCTAGCGTGTTTGCCATACCTTGGCCCGTCTGTGCGAGTTGGTCGAAGTTTTGAACGTCAGCGCCTTGCATTACGCGCTCTATTGCCACCATATTAAAGTACAGCGGGTGCTTCTTGCCCCCTATTGTTACCTCTGTCATAGTGCAATAATACGCAAAAAGGCGTTAACTATTGCTTAAATAGTGCCGACAGTCAAAGCGCCTGTACCTTGAATAGAAGCGCTAAAGGTAGCCGCGTCATTGTTGGGAGCGCTCAGGGTCAAGTTTGAAAAGAAAGCGCCGCCGCTCAATTTCAAGTCGCCCGTTACGTTAGAAGTCATAACTACTGTTACCTCAGTACCAGCCAGCAAGTCCGTTACTACGTCCTTCCAGCTAATGCCAGTAACTCCGCCGTCCTCTTCAAAGATACCTTCGCAGCTCAAAGTCCAGCCAGCCTCGCCAGCTAAAAACTCTTTGTAACCGCCGCTGTCTTTGTTAGTTACGTCAATCATATCTTTAGTTAAGTCGAAATCGCTAGAAGTTGCATTCGCGATTTTGGTCAAGGTTCCGCTTACGTCTTTGTAGATCGCAATCAGAGTGCCGTTAATTAAGCCTGTTGTTGCCATTGTATTACTTTTTAAATTGTTTACTTATGTTTTTTTATTTGATCATCAAAAAGCTTTTTTACAAGCTTGTTAATATTATTGCGCACTATTGGCTCAGTCTCTTTAAAAGCTGGAGCCATAAAGGCAAATTTACCAGGCATTACAGCGCCCCTGTTACCAAATTCTGGATCGAGTTTTTCGCCTCTCGTTTTGGTTGCCTTAATGCTACGCTTTACCGTCCCGTATTCTACTAAATGCGCGTGGTATCCAGCCCAACGGCTATAAGTGCGCGGGCCTATTAAAACTACGCTTTTATAGTATGCTTTTTTTCTCCGCTCAATAAAGCCAATAGAGGCGCGAAGGTTTCCAGTCCTTACGTTTACTTTAGCCTGTGCAGAGTCAATAATAGGCTGACTGGCTTTTTTTAAGCCCTCATACAACTCGTTTCGCCCGCTAAAATCTAAGCGGGTCATAAGTTGCAAAAGCTTTGCCGTGCCTTGTACTGCCTCTTTCATTAGCTCGTTAATTCAGTCAGCAAGTTAGCGTAAAGCCTGCGCTCTTTCTCGGCAATGTTTAAAATGTTGTAATAATTGCCGCCCCAGTTTATGCGCATTTTTACGTTAAAGCCAGCATCCCAGCGAGTAATAAAATTAACCCGCGTTTTATGCTCTCTGCGGTCTGCGTTCGTAGGCTCCTGCCCGAAGTCGCTTTCTTTTACCTGCGCCCAAACTTGCGCATAAGTTGACCAGCTGCGCACGCGCTGCCCTGTGTTGGAGCTTACGCTTTCGGTGTAGCTCTCAATAGTTACCAACTCGTCAAACTTGCCCGCGTCCATTATACGAAGAAGTCTATTTTATAAGGTGCAAGCAAATAGTGCAAGCCAAAATCTAGCGGCTTCATTCCTGAGCTGCTCGTAATAGCTGCGCGGTTATCGTAGTATTGGCCAATTAGCAAAAGCGCCGCGTGCTTTACAGCGGTTGGGAACTTGTTGCTCTGGTCAGTTGTAGCGCTAGTAAGCTCGAAGCCTTCTACTAGTTCTATTAAGTACTTAGTCTTGGCATCCGTCAAACTAGGAGGCGCGGTATTGAAGAAAATATCTAGCCCATAAGTCTGCAAAGGGTCGGGCGCGTCTATCCAGTCGGCAGCGTCAAAAGCAGTAATAGTGTTAGCGTCGCTTATGTAATTAACAGAGGTAACGCTAAGAACACGGCTAGGGATTCGCAAATAGTTGCCGCTAGGCTGTTGCAAGCCGTTCACGGGATTAACAATAGCAGCGAGGCCCGTATAGCCGTCGAAGCCATAGCGCACAGAAGACTTAACAACATTGTAACCTAAGTAATTGCCGCAAGCGTCTAGAGCCATTCCAATAAGCCCCGTAATATAGCTGTCATCTGCTGAGCTAGTCACTCGCAAATGCGCCTTAGCTTCTGACAGGCTAATATAGTCCGTGGCGGCGTTTACGTTGCTTATAGTGCGCTTTCCTGTAATCATTTTTTAACCTTCTTAGCGGGTTTTGGTTCCTCTACTTTTGGCTCCTCGATTAACTCAACAGCGCCAGCCTCTAGCAATAGCTCGGCCTGCTTTGCGTCAAGCTCGGCAATATCGCCAGGGCCATAGCAAAGGTTAAACTGCCCGCTTGCGTTAATCAAAAATTTAACTTTAGCTTTCATAAAATTAGCCCCTGGGGGCGAGATTTAACCACCCCCAAGGCACTAGGATTGACCCCCTAGCGGGCTTAAAATTAGGCGTCGATGTCTTTGATAACAGCGAAAGCGGTAGGCTGCAACAAGTTGCAGTCAAGGTAAGAGTTAAGAACGATGTTGGTCAAGCCAGCAGTAGCACCGCTGTAAGGATCAACAGTCAACTCCATACCACCCCAAGAAGCCAGAGCCATCTTAGAGAAGTCGCCGAAAATCATAGCAGACAAATCAGATGCAGAACCTTTGCTCAAGTTGCTAGGTACGTTAGTAGTAAAAGCAGCAGCGTAGCCGTTCAACTCATTAGCGCCAGAAGGCATAATAAAGTTACCCTCTACACCAGAAGACTGGCGGGGAGTAGTTTGCAAAGCAGCTTTAACCAATGGGTTAGTCAAGTAAGCAACACCCTCGCCGTTAGCATTCTCGACGGCTTTCATCAAGTTAACAACGTCAGCCCAAACAGCAGCAGCACCGTTAGCGTTTACTGTGTTGTTAGCAGCGCCACCAGCATAAGCTACGTTCACAGAAGCGTTAGCAATAATACCAGTAGGTTCGTTAGTTCCGCCTCCTTTAATAGCAGCCTTTTCCATCTCTTGAGCCATAGCGGTAATCAAGAAGTTGCGAACGTACTGATCAATAGAGTTAGAGCTTTGAAGCATCAACTGGTTAGAAACCTGAATGAAAGCAGCCAAACGCTTGGGGCTGAAAGTAATTTTAGAGAAAGCGGGGCTTTTCTCGCTAGCGGTTCCGTTTTCGGTATTCCAACCAGCAGCGGGCTGAGTGCTTGCGGTTGGCATATCCAAGTTGCCTACCAAACCGTTCAACTGCTGAACGCCCAAACCGCGCAAAACAGTTTTAGGCAACAATACGTCAATAATGCCTCCTACTTCGGTAGCGATGTTAACACCACCCTCAGAGCCAGAAGTACCACCTGTAGCAGTCATATCGCGCTTGAAAACCTCGGAAGGGATCAAAACAGAGTGAGCAGCAACAGAAACGCCAGAGCGTTGGAACTCGTCAGCAGCAATTTTGCTAAATTCAGCTTCTACGCCATCCTTACGGCCAGTAGCGGCCATCTGTACGGCACGCTTAAAGCTGAACTGATCGCGCATTTTGCTCTTTTCTTTCTCTTCAGAGTAAGAAGCAGCGCCAGACAAAGAAGCAGCCTCAGCAGCGCGAGCTTGCAACTTTTCCAATTTAGAAACCTCGGAGCTGATAGCGTCCAAACGGCTATCAATCTCGTCCAAGCGGGCAGACTCGCTGTCGCTCATAGAACGGGCTTCTTTCTCGATGTTGTTTTGTAGAGTCTGCAACTCGCTTACCAAGCGACCGCGCTCCTCTTTCAAAGCTTTAATTTTGTTCATTTTATAAGTGTTTAATTGTTTTCTAAGTTAAAGGTTCTTATATCTAGCCAGCATAAGCTTAATAATATCGCTGCTAGCCTCGCTCTTTTCTGAGTCGATTAGCTCGCGCTCGTCTTTAGCGGCTTGCAAATCGCGGGCGCTTACTGCTGTGCCTTCGTAAGCTGGGTAAGTCACAGGGCTAACGTCATAAAGACGCTCAATCTTTTTGATAACGCGCATACCGTTTACGCCGTACTTCTCAGAGCTGCGCCACTCGCTGCCACCTTTAGGAACGGTAAAAGCAAAAGAGCTTTGCGTAATGTCGCCGCGCATAATAGAGCGAACCCAAGAAACGTGCGTGGGGTTCTCGTAGTCAGGAGTAAAGCTATACCCTAACTCCCCGCTCTCGGTTAAAAATACCTTAGCTGTGCCGCTTGCTGTTCTGCCTAGCACCTGGTTAGGGTCGTGGTTACCCAACACCCGCACATCATCCTCTAGCACCTCATTAAAGGCGCCTTCGCTAATAATCTCCTCGGCGAAACCCAGGTCAGTAGCTTGGTTAATTACAGCAGCTACCCCGCGCACCTCTACGGGAAGCTCTTGCCCTTCTTGCATACGGGCCTCGATTGAACCTAAAAAGGCGCGGCGTTCTGTGTTATTGCTCATTGGTTACGCTTGTGTATTGTTGTTATTCCCGTCGGGGTTATTGTTTTTAAGTGCGGCGCTAGTCAGCTGGTCAATTTTAGCCTGCATATAGGCGTTAATTTGCTCAGAAGGCATAAGGTTTGCCTCAATCAAATAAGAGTCGCCACCTTCAAAGCCGTTTGCGTCTTCAAATTGGCGGGCCTCATTGCGAGAAAGCCAGCCGCCGCGTATTCCTTTGTTATAAAAGTCTGCGCGATCGTTAGCCGTTGCACGCAGCAAGCTGTTAAAATTAAACTTGAAGTAGTAGTTAACTTTGTCGGCTTCAGTCAAAAGCTTGCGGCGCATCTCTTGCTCTATGTTAATAGCGTAAGCCATCAAGGTACGGCTATAAAAATCTTGAAACTCCTGCTCTACGCTAGACTTTACGCCATTTTTATTTGCTCCAATCATAGAAGAAGGCACACCAAAAATACGGGCAATCTCCTCAGCGCTAAACTGGCGCTCTTCTAGAAACTGCGCCTCCTCTGGACTCATTGAAAGCTTCTCCATTGCAACGCCAGCAGGCAATACAGTAGATCGGCTAGCGCCGTTAATTACGTCGTCTAGGCTAAGCTTCAATCCTTGCGCTTGCTCTGGCTTAATCTGATGCTCAGACTTCAGCAAAAATTTAAGCGTTCCATTCTTATAAATGTCAGCGCTTGCACGAATAGCAGCAAGGTCAACGCCTAAAGTCTCGGCGTGAATCTGAACAGGACTACGGCCCTCGAGTACGTTATCGACGCAAAGCCCTTTAAAATGCAGCATATCCACAGCGGGAACCAGCGTAGGGTAGCCAGGAGCTGAGACTTTGTAAAACAGCTGCCCGTCGCTCAAAAGAGGCTTAACGTAGTCGGCGCTAATCGGGTGAAGCTCAACAGCGATAAAACGCGCGTCTCGATTAATAAAAGCGTAGGCGTTACCACGAAGCGCTAGCTGCGCTACCTGATACTTCAAAAAGTCGAATTTTGTTTGATAAGCGTTAGGCTCATTAATAACAGCGCTAGCGTAATGCGCACGGGCTACTCGCTTTCCGTAGTCCTGCTCTTCGTAAAGTTTAAGGTCAAGGGCAGCAAGGCCGTCCGATATAACGCGCACACAAGCGTGAACTGAGGCAATAGACAAAGCGCTGCGGGTGTTTACCGCCTGACCGCTAGCCGTCTGAGCGCCGAAAACATTAGTAAGCGCATTCAAAAGCCAGTCAGCTGGAGCGCTTAAAGAGCTTCGGCGTTCTATCTTGCTAGGGCTAAAAAGCCGCTTTAGGCTAAACTGCATAAGGCGAAATTATAACTTCGCGCGCGTAACGCCTGCAACTTTCTCCCATTGTTAGCGGTTTTCCTTTAGCCATCTGCTCAAAGTTGAGCGAAATACCCCGTAATCCTTAAAGCGCCTGCGATTAAAGATAGCAGCGTAACGCTCCTCTATTTTCTCGTAAGCTTCCTGATAGGTTTTACTAGTTGGCAGCTCTTTGTAAAATTCCTTTATAAAGTCATCTTTAAAGGTCAACCAAGCGTCGGTGCGTTTCATTTTATCCCCCTTTTTTAATTTCTATATTGATATAAACCAGAAGTCGCCCTCCCCTTTGGCAGCTTCTTGCATATACGTTCCTAGAGCCATTACAATAGACACAGGCCCGTCTACCTTGTCGCCGCTCTTTGCCTTGTCTATTTTGATATTGTCGGCTGGGTCTCGCCTTAGCAATATGTTTCCCATTTGCCAGCGCGTTACTGGGTTGTTGCCGTGCTTAAGCCTGCCGACTTTTACAAGCCGCTCCAGCTCTTTAGTTGGGGCGCTCATAGATACAAAGCCCTGGCCGAAAGGGTAAAGCGTTAGCCCTTCGTTTTGCAGCTCAATAATTAACTGGCTAGAGTTAAAACGGTCAAAAGCTATCTCTTTAATTTCGAACTGCTCGGCTAGGTCTAAAATGTCGGCTTTAATATAGTTGTAATCGGTTACGTTGCCTTCGGTTTCAATAATTAAGCCCTGGCGCACCCAGTCTCTGATATTTGCGCCCGCTGTGTCGTTTCGCTTCTTTACTGCATCCTCAGGTAAGTAATAGCGAGTAATAACGCTGTCCGCCTCTGGAAAAAACAAAGAGAAGGCGCAGAAGTCGCCCGTGCTAGCAAGGTCAAGCCCTCCGTAGCACTCTAGACCCGCAAGGCTTGAATAACTAAGCTCTGGCTGGTCTTTGCTCCAAACCGCGTCGCTAATCCAAGTTTGCGCCGTGTCCGTCCAAACGTTTAGCAGCTTGGTCTTAAATTCTACCTCTTTGTGCGTCAGCTCCTTGGCTTCGTTAATACTCTGCTCTAATTTTTTAGGGTAAACCGATACGCTCCAATTTGGATT
>Ga0208542_1001228_pt1 | contig 11000 bp, 17 predicted proteins | sample DEB08_DNA_3_FD_185495 | JGI IMG/M metagenome (GOLD analysis project Ga0208542, IMG submission 185495) | Aqueous microbial communities from the Delaware River and Bay under freshwater to marine salinity gradient to study organic matter... | ecosystem: Environmental > Aquatic > Marine > Coastal ... | reverse complement strand
GAGGTCATCGACAGCCGTGAAAGCCACCCTACGGAGTAGGCGCTTATCGGCGCCTGCTCGGTGAGCTGTTGCTGACCACCGGGTACTGGCCAAGCAACATCGAGTTCGACACCGAGGATCTCGCTACCGTGATTCACTTGGCAGAGAAACGGAGCAAACACAGATGAGCGTCTCAGCTGATATCAAAGTCATTGGCATCAAAGACGCGCTCAAAAATCTGAACAAAATCAACCCCAAACTGCGCCGACAAATCACCAAGGATTACGCCAAGATAGTCAAACCTGTGACTGATGCTGCCGTGCAGGCAGTGCCAGAACTTGAACCAATTAGTGGCTGGGCTAGTGGCTGGCAGTTCGCATCAGGGCACACGGCCCTGCAAGCCGGAGGCTGGAATGGTGTCAAAGCCCAAAAGATGATCAAAGCCAAGATTTCAACCAGGCGTGTCAAAGTGTTCCGAGGCCGACTTGAAAACATGGGCACGTTCCGTGTCGTGTGGACAGGTATGGCAAACACGGTGTACGACATTGCCGGTCGGCGCGCTCGAGGCCGTATCAGAGAACGCAGCCGTGTCGGTTCACACGGCAAAAAAGTCGGCACGGTTGGTGGCCCAACCATGGTTGCTGTTATGCGTGGCCGTTATGGTGGCGCGTCGCGTACTATCTGGCCCAGCTACGAGAAAAACAAAGACGAAGTATCTGATGAAATGCAGCAGCTAGTGGACGACTTACTCAAAGGCACGTTCAAGTAAAATCATCGTATGGCTGTATCACTTAGCATCGTCTCAGAGTTTGCTGGCAAGGGCGTTGCGACCGCGATACAACAGTTCAAGCAGTTGGATGGCACGACGCAGAAAGCTGCGTTTGCATTCAAGAAGCTGCTGATACCTGGAGCCATTGCTGCTACCGGGGCGATTGTCGCATTTACCAAAGGTGTCGTACCGGCGGTCAATGCAGCCAGCGATCTCGAGGAGTCAATGTCAAAGAACAATGTGATCTTTGGCGATGCTGCTACCGCGGTCAGCTCATTTGCGGATGAGGCAGCCAGGGCGCTTGGTCAATCCAAGACTCAGGCGCTGGCAGCTGCATCGACATTCGGTACCTTCGGCAAAGCTGCCGGATTGGCCGGTCAAGAGCTGGCCACGTTCAGCACCGACTTCGTGACCCTGGCATCGGACCTGGCATCGTTCAATAACACGACCCCCGAGGATGCAATCAACGCCATCGGGGCTGCGTTGCGTGGAGAATCCGAGCCCTTGCGCCGATATGGCGTACTGCTCAATGACGCAACCTTGAAGGCTGCTGCGCTTGAGCTGGGCATTTATGACGGCACCGGGGCTTTGACAGCCCAGCAAAAGGTGCTGGCTGCACAAAAGGTGATCTACGAGCAGACCACCGATGCCCAGGGTGACTTTGCTCGAACGTCTGATGGCCTGGCAAACCAGCAACGCATATTGGCTGCACAGGTAGAAAACCTGCAAGCCAAGTTTGGTGAACTGCTGTTGCCAGTGTTCAAGCGTGTCGTGCAATACATCAACGACAACGTGCTACCGGCCTTGACGTTGATGATTGACGGCTTCAAGGAGGATGGCCTAAGCGGTGCAATCGAATACTTTGCTGCATCATTCGGTCACGGCAGCACCGATGTGCTCAACCGCATACGTGACCTAATCCTTGGGTTCACCGAATTGGAAAAGAAGTTTGTCAAATTAGCAGCACCGTTATTCGTGCTTATTGACCTGGGCCGAGCATTTGTGGACATGCTCAGTGGCGGTGACGGCGTAATCACCATCGAGCAACAGCTGATTGACCGCACTGATGAAGTCAATGCAATGTTTGACAAGTTGATTGGCCGGGTAGATGCAGCCAAATACCGCCTAGATCTGTTTCGTAATTCGGCAGTCAACGTGAATAATGCGTTGGTGGATACCAATGCCCGGATGGAAAACTTTGGTCAGAAGGTCAAGGCCGTGGTGCCTGCTGCTGAGGAAGCCGAGCAGAAAACTGGAGGTTTGGGCAAGACAGTTGACCTGGCTGCTGAGAAAGCTAAGAAAATGGCTGATCGAGTCAAAGAATTGTCAGATGCCCTGCAAACAGAAATGGCTGATGCACTGAAAGGTGCCGAGGACAACCTTGCCCTGGCTGAAAAAGCATTTGACGATTTCGCTGGATCAGTGTCGTCAGTCATTGCTGACACCATCAGCTTTGCTGACGCGCTAGAGAAATCTGGTGAGGAGGGTGGCAGGTCATTCTTTGATGAACTGCAAGATCAGGCTGATCGAGCCAAAGAGTTCGGTGTGCTGGTCGAGAAGCTGTTGGCTGCTGGGCTTAGTGAGGAGGCGTTGAATGAGGTGCTGGCTGCAGGCGTTGACGCAGGCACCAGCATTGCCAAAGAATTGCTCGGCAGCGCCGAAGGCGTACTGCGTGCAAACAAACTGGTGCAGGAAACCCAAAACATTGCTGTGGCTATCGGACAGGCTGCAGCTGCCAAGTTCTACCAGGCAGGTGTTGACAACGGCCAGGCGTATTTGCGTGGCGTTGAGGAAGCCATTGCTGCAGCAAACGCACGTATCTCAGGTGCCAAACGTCCAGCCGATATCAAAGGCGCTGGAGCTTTATTTGGTGCAACGGTAGGTACCGCTGGAACGGCAGCTGGTGTGGTCAACAATTACAACATCGTCACTGAAACGATCGACCCGGCTGCATCAGCTCGAGCAGTACAAAACGCTTTGATTGAAGCAAACAAACTGTACGGCCCACTTGATATTCAGATTGCATAGCAATGGCGACCAGCATTGTCCAATCAGGTGACTACCTGCTCGAGCTTGACACAGGCTTTGACTCAGCCAGTTTCAGGTTGGATGACAGCACCAAAGGTGTCCTGGATAATACGACCTACACGCTGGGCCCATCGGCAACTAACTATGCCGACATAACACAATATGCAACGGTCATCAACTACAACCGAGGCCGACCCAAAACCGAATACCAATTCGGTGCAGGCACGATGACATTCAGCATGATCGATGAGACAGGCATTCTGGGGCCATACGACAGCAGCAGCCCCTACTACAATCCAGCAAACAGCGAACCAGGCTTGGCACCGTTACGTCGAGTACGGCTGAGCCGTGACGGCACGTATTTGTTCAATGGTGTGGTGACCGGGTATGACTACGTGTTTGCAATGGCTGGCCCCAATCAGGTCATTGTGCAATGCGCTGATGATTTCTACGTGTTGGCTCAGACGCAGTTAGATGAGTTCAACCCGAGTGCGGAAACGTCAGGTGAACGCATTGAAACCGTATTGGATCTGCCTGAAGTTGACTTTAGCGCAACAGCTCGAGACATTGATACTGGCACTGTCAATCTGGGCCATTCAAGCGCCTACAAGGTTGAGGCTGGCACAAACACGCTTGCCTACCTGCAACAAATTAACCAGGCCGAACAGGGCCGACTATTCATGGCTGCCGATGGCGTACTGACGTTCCAGCCACGTATCGGCAACACGCTCAGTTCACCAATCATCAGTTTCAAGGATGATGGCACAGGTGCCAAGTACGACGACCTGACGGTGGCATTTGATGCCGATGATGTAATCAACCGCGCCTATGTCCAGGCGCTCGATGGCGACACAGCCACATCCACCGACGCAGGCAGCATTGCCAAGTACTTCATCCAGTCACAAAGCATTACCAACAGCCTGCTGCACGAAGCTGCCGAGATAACAGACCTGGCTGACTATTTGCTGGCACCCGACCCGGAACCCAGGTACACCAGCATCAGCACCACATTTGCAGCATTGACCAGCGGTCAACGTGATGACGTTGCGTTGATCGACATTGGTGACACCATCAGCATTCACAAACAGATACCGGGACTTGGCAGTGAGATTGCCACCGAACTCGCCGTTGAGGGCATTCAGGGCACGATCAACGTGTCATCAGGGCATCGGGTGACGTTCTACACCAGCCCGACCACCATCGTGTATGAGCTCATATTGGACGATGCGACATACGGCGTATTGGATAGCACGAACGTATTAGGATGAGATAACCATGCCAACCAAACAAACCTTTACAAGTGGCCAGGTATTGACGGCAGCACAGCTGAATACGCTTCAGGATTACATCGGTGTCGTGCAAGTAAAAACTGCAACAAAAACCGATACCTTCTCGATGAACAGCACAACGTTTGCGGATATTACGGGCATTAGCGTTTCAATCACTCCAACAAGCGCGTCAAATAAGATTTTGGTTCTTGCCACAATCAACGCAGCCGACCCAGCAGACGGCACGCAAAGTTTCATTCGTTTGATGCGTGACAGCACCGCAATCGGCATTGGTGATACTGCAGGCAATCGCATTAGATCAACAGCTGCCGGGCGATCGCCAAGCAGCACTGCAATCGTTTCGCTAGGTGTCAATTTCATTGACAGCCCAGCAACAACCAGTGCGACAACGTACAAAATACAAATACGAAGCAGTGGCGGTAATGCGGTGTATGTCAATCGCGGCAATGATGACGGCGATTTGACAACAATCCCAAGGACAATTTCTACAATCACAGTTTTTGAGGTAACACCATGATTGATTATGCAGCAGTGCTGACTATGAATTATTCCGACAGTCAATGGATATTGGAAGGTAATGACTACAACGGATTGACCTGGTTGAGCAATACACCAAAGCCAACGCAAGCAGAACTTGACGCAGCGTGGCCGCAGGTGGAATACCAGCGACAAGTAGCGCGAGTAGAAACTGCACGCAGGTTGGCGTACGAAACACAATCTGATGGGCTGTTTTTTGAGTGGCAGCGCGGTGACAATACCGAAGCCGCTTGGCGCGAAGCAGTAGCAGCAGTCAAAGCAGCCCATCCCTACCCACCGGCACCGTAAGGTTGACGCATGAAATGGGCACCAATGCTCGAAGATTGGTTGAAGGCTTTCGTCGCTGGAAGCGTCGCCGTGCTTATCACAAGCGACTACGATCTAACAAACGCCGTCAAAGCCGGGCTAGCAGCAGTACTGCCAATGATTTACGCCTGGGCAAACACTAAAGACACGCGGTACGGACGCAAGTGAACCGACCAGTCAAGCCGGTACGACTCCCGGCTGACCTTGCCAACGTCAAACCAGGTGAAGTACCTGCCTACCTGCTCCGCGCCATCAGACCGTACGGTCGGCTGCATTGGCTGGCAGCCCAGGCATACGAGGCAATGCGTAAAGCTGCACAGGCTGACGGCATCAGGCCATTCAAGCCCAGTTCGGTCTACGACACGTACCGTGATTTGGCGACTCAGGAAAAGGGCTTCCTAGCCCGGTACACCACAGCACCCATCAGCAACAGCAAATCCATCCGCATGTACAAGGGCCAGAAGTACTACCTGAAGCCGGGGCTAGCCCCGATGGCAGTGCCGGGCACCTCGACCCACAATCTGGGCCTCGCAGTGGACATATTCTCAGCGTCAGGCGAACGCCTGGACTGGATGGAAGCCAACTGCATGAGCTTCGGATTCTGCTGGGAGTTCCGATCTGGGGCGGAACCGTGGCATATTCGATATTTCAAGGCAGAATCAGTACCAGCCAGAGTGCAGCAATGGCTGGACACTCATGCCAACAGAAATCTACGTAGCCCTAATCAGTGCAGTTGCTATCGTCTCGGCGGCTGTCCTGCCTGCAATCCTGATTGAGCGTGCCCGGCGAGAGAATGCCGACGATCACGCATATGTGCGCAGGGTATTGACTAGGGTGGAACGCAAGATTGACAACCACCTGGAGGATCATGAAAATGGCACTACGCGACGAAATCCAGCCAAAAATAAATAAAGTGGCTGGCCTTGAAAAATGGTTGGATGACCAACCGAACGGTGAGGAGTGGTACCAAATCATTTACGATTTGCAGTACAGCAGCCAAGCCGTAGCGACACTGTTGACCAAGCACGGCTTTGCATGTGATCACAACGTCATCGCACGATTCAGGCAAAAGCATGTCGCTTAGTGACGAGATTGCACAACAGCAGACGCTCGAGCAGTTGCGTGAGGCGCTGAAGCGTTCACAGCAGGCATACGGCAAGCTCAAGGTCAAGAGTGATGAGTTGGTGCAGGCTGTGTATCAGGCTGCGAAGGATGCCAGCTTGGGCACGCCACCAATCAAGGTGACACCACCCAAGAAGGACACCCGGAAGGGCAAGGCCGAGGTTGCGGTCATTCATTGCACCGATTGGCAGCTCGGTAAAAAGAGCGTGTCTTATGGCTCGGAAACGTGTGCTCAACGCATTGACAGGTTCATTGACAAGGTGTTGCACATCACCAGCATTCAACGCAAGCATCACCCGGTACGTGAAGCAGTGCTCATGCTTGGCGGTGACATGGTTGAGGGCATGGGCATATTCCCAGGGCAGGCCTACGAGGTGGACAGCCACCTTTATGAGCAACTGTTCGAGGTGTCCAGGCTGATCGGCAAGACCGTCAGCACGTTAGCCAGCAACTTCGAGTCTGTGCGTGTCGTGTGCGAATACGGCAATCACGGTCGCATAGGCCGGTATGGCGAAATGCCCAAGGGCGACAACATTGACCGCATCAGCTATGAGATTGCGCGCAGTCAGGTCGGGCACTTGGTCAAGGATTGGCAGAGCAGTGAGGCTTGGTATCAGATTGTGCGTATTGGCAACTACACAGCCCTGCTGGTGCACGGAGACGAAATCAAGAGCTTTGGTGGCAATACTCCGGCTTTCGGCATTCTGCGTAAGGTCAATGCGTGGGCTGGTGGAGTGATTGAGGATTTCAATGATTGCTACATGGGCCACTGGCATACGCCGATGAGCCTCACCATGTCCAACGGTGGGCGCATATTCGTGACGGGCAGCCCAGAATCACACAACGAATACGCACGCGAGTTTGTGGCAGCAACCGGCATACCCAGCCAGCGCCTGCACTTCGTAGATCCAGACAAGGGTAGAGTCGCAGCAGAGTACGTGGTATGGCTGGACTAGACAAACCCTTGGTGCTGGTTGTGTGGCATGATGCCCACACGCTCGACAACGACCATTGGTACGACGAATCCGACTTGAAGGACAGCCCCTGCGTGGTGCACAGCGTCGGGTATCGAATCAGTCGGCCCAATGCCCGGCACCTATGCCTGGCACAGTCGATCACCGACGAGCAAGGTTCGGACAACGTGCTGTTCATACCAGCCCGAATGGTACGAAAAGTCATAAAACTGCAAATCCCCCACAAGCGCCGAAAGACACGCTAAGGTCAAATCAGGCTCTGGAGGGGCCTACACATGACACACAACCTGATTACCTACGAAGTCCTCACCGGGCTTTGTGCAGAAACAGCGCAACAATTTCACTTGGTAGTGTTCAGGAACGCTGAAGGCGAGGTCGTGAAGGCCCAGCTGCGTTACCGATTCAACGCTGACGAGGATTGGAGCGAGCCATCAAAGCTGACCCACCAGCCACGCATCGACCCAGAACACCCGAGCGTGGCATGAATCCTCTAACCATCATTGCCGTGGCAGCATGTGCCGTCTCCGGCTTCGGCCTTATGCTGCATACAGCTCCTGAAACAGACACAGCAGGGCTGGTGTCCGAGTCCACGGTGTACACGGCTCCCCTTTCGGGCACCGTGGGCTTGGACAGCCCCTCAGACACGTCAGAAAGCGATATGAGCGTGGTTACGACCATGCCCCCATACACAGGCCCAGGCTGCCGAGAATGGGCTGACACAGCCCTACGTGGAGGCTTCGTGCTGAACGACCTATGGATTGCCCTACAAGTGGCTGAGCTCGAGTCTGGCTGCCTACCGGGCGCAATCGGAGACAACGGCGACAGCTTCGGCCTCATGCAAATCCACACGCCATCATGGTGCAAACCCACCAAATACTGGCCTCGCGGATACCTGCAAACCCAAGGCATGATCGACGACTGCACCGAGCTGTTCGACCCACTGACCAACATGTGGGTCGCATGGCATATCGCAACCAAATACGGCTGGGAGAACTGGAGCACCTATGACCGCGTTCTGGGCTGAGGTCGTAGTAGTCGGCATCATTGCCTGCTACTTTGCGATAGCCGTCTGGTACCTTGCACAACCCATGGAGGATGACAATGAGCAGCAACATCGACCCAGGTGACGCGGCGTACCGCGCCTGGCAACTCACCAAAGGTGATCGCATGGCCCAATATGGGCACCCCTGGGATGACTACACCCGGGTACGTCGCATATTCGGCAGCATCACAAATTACCATCACAACCTCAGCACCCAGGAGGCCATCATGTTCATGGTGTGCGTCAAGCTGGCCCGGCTGATGAAGTCATTGGACGAAGGCAAGATGCACGAGGATTCACTGGTCGATGCAATCGGCTATCTGAACTGCCTGCATATGGCTGATGCACGCGAGATGCTGCACGACGCTCCGAAACACATCCTCGGTGATATGGCGATTCAATACGATGACTAGCCCACAGAAGCGCAAAGGCCATGCAGCTGAACTGGCTGTCGTCAAGTGGTTGCGCATTCATGGCATTCAGGCAGACCGTATCCAAGCAGGTACGCACGCTGACAAAGGCGATGTGACCGGCTGGCCCGGTGTCGTCATCGAGGTCAAAGACCGCAAGGCACATTCCTGGCATGGCTACTTTCAGCAGCTGCGCAGCCAGATTATGAACGCCAACGCTCACACAGGTGTCATCATTGCCAAGCGCCCAGGACTGACCGATGTGGGCGAATGGATGGCAGTGATGCCGGTCAGTGAATGGTTCCAACTGATGCAATTACTGGAGGACAAGTGAGTTTCAACTTGGACAACTACGTTGACGTACCAACACGCCTACGCATGGCGCTTGAGAAGTTCCCTGACCTGCGTGTGCAAGAGTCGCAACCAATATTTCGTGAGGTTGAGGGCAAGCTTTACCTAGAGATGCACGTGACGTTATGGCGTGACAAAGATGACCCATTACCGATGATTGCGTACTGTTGGGAGCCTTTCCCTGGCAGGACTCCGTACACACGTGATTCCGAAATGATGAACCTAAGTACATCGCTGTTGGGACGCGTATTGGGCATGCTTGGCATGGGGATCGACCACAAGATGGCCTCAAAGCAAGAGGTCATGGCACGCCAAGAGCAGCCACGTGTTGAGATTGCCCGGTACCCAGATGGCGAGCCAATCCCCGACCCATTCACAGGTGAGCCACAGACCAATGTGGTGCCATTGAAAGCAGGCCCAGGCAAAGCCTCCGAGAAGCAGATTGGCATGATCAGAGTGCTTGCCAAGACTCGAGGCTTTACGCCCGGTAGTCACACCATGCGCGAGATTGGCAATGTGCTAAACCGTGAAGTCGTAAAGTTTGATGAACTAACCAAGCAGGAAGCCAGCGCAGTGATTACCGCATGGAAATAACAGTCGGATCACTGTTCTCAGGCATAGGCGGCCTAGACCTAGGTTTAGAACGTGCAGGTATGAAGGTAATTTGGCAATCTGAAATTGACAAATACTGTTGCAAGATTCTCAAGAAACATTGGCCCGAGGTACCTAATCATGGCAACATCAAAGAAATCAACTGGCAAGAAATCCAAAGACCCAACATCATCGCAGGCGGTTACCCCTGCCAACCATTTTCGCAAGCAGGCAAACGCAAAGGCACGCAAGACCCAAGACACCTCTGGCCATGGGTGCGAGAAGCCATTAGCCAATTACGACCCGACTACGCAATCTTGGAAAATGTGCCAGGACATCTCACTATGGGAGGAACCGAGGTCATTGGAGCGCTTGCCGAAATCGGGTATGACGCGGAATGGCGTGTTGTATCAGCAGCCGGATTGGGTGCCAATCATCTCAGAAAAAGAATCATCATCGTGGCCTACCCCAACAGCAGTGACGCGACCCATGGAAGGGAATGTGCGCATGTTGCGAGCCAAAATAATTGCAGGGGAAATGACCGAAGCGGAAGCAACAGCGATGTTGGGCAAATCAGTTTGGGAAGCTCAAGGCAAAATACCTGCTATGTGGCCCACGCCGACAACGCAGGAAGTGGAACATCCAAATGCTGTGTGGAACGAGAACATGCGCCGCGTGTCATCATCGGGCAGCACTCACAGCATGGGCTTAGCGGATGCTGCACGAATGTGGCCAACTCCAGCAGAAGTCAACCAAACTACGCAAAACACTGGCAAATTGAACCCAACGTGGGTCGAGTGGCTGATGGGATTCCCAACCGGGTGGACAGACTTAGAGGATTAGGTAACGCAGTCGTGCCACAGGTGGCAGAGTACATCGGTCGGCTAGTCATGAAGCAATACAACTAAAGTACGCCAATCGCATTGGTACGTTCAGGCCGTGTGACCTGATGTAGGTGCAAATCCTCGGTGACTCATCATCATCAGTTCGCCCATCAGAAGGGCAGGGCAGCCCATGCGAACAGATCCATCGTGTGGCGAGTGTGAACCGTGCTTCATCAACGGTCGGGTTGGTGCCCGGGGGCACTCTGCCCAGAGACACACACACCACAAACAAACCAACACACATACCACAAACAAACCGCCTAGCCTAAGAAACAGTGAGACTCGAATCATGATGACCGATAGCAACCGAGCTTGCGAGGGCGCTAGGACAAGCGAAGCGCGTCAGCGGTAGCCCCCATGCCAAAGAAAACCCGGGGCTCAAACAAACGCACAGCCAACCCGGCCTACCGCAAGGCTCGAGCAGAACTACTCAAAGACGAACCACTATGCCACTGGTGTCGCAAACGCAAAGCCACTGAAGCGGATCACATCATCGAGCATGACCGCGGAGGAACCGACACGCCAGAAAATCTGGTACCAAGTTGCAAGCCATGCAATGCCAGGCGCGGAGCGAATTACCGGGCAGCCAAACAAAAACGACAAAATGCAGCACGACCCAAAACTGGTCACGCACAGCGTTCAAGAGCACCAAACAAACGTTCAACACCAAATGGCGTGGTTGAGCCAAAACTTTTTGGATCAAGACGAACTCTTGCCA